>Ga0335073_10000429_pt1 | contig 53622 bp, 50 predicted proteins | sample Lox_Sample_22_FD_207093 | JGI IMG/M metagenome (GOLD analysis project Ga0335073, IMG submission 207093) | Soil microbial communities from Loxahatchee National Wildlife Refuge, Florida, United States - Lox_Sample_2.2 | ecosystem: Environmental > Terrestrial > Soil > Wetlands | place: USA... | reverse complement strand
CTAGCCACCGACCGCTGGCCACTGACAGGAGAAAACTTGGCACGCTACAAAGACGCAGTATGCCGCCTTTGCCGCCGCGAGGGCATGAAGCTGTTCCTCAAAGGCGCAAAGTGCTTTACGGACAAGTGTCCGATCGAAAAACGTAACTTCGCCCCCGGCCAGCACGGCAAAGATCGCAAGGCCAAGATCGTGGGCTACGGCCTGCAGCTTCGCGAAAAGCAGAAGGCGAAGCGCATGTACTTCGCGCAGGAAGGCCAATTCCGCAACTACTTCGAACGTGCGGCGCGCAGCAAGGGCGTCACCGGCGAGATGTTGCTGCAGCAGCTCGAGCGCAGGCTGGACAATGTTGTCTACCGGCTAGGCTTCGCGGTGGCGCGGCGGCAGGCACGCCAATTGGTGCGTCATGGGCACATTGCGGTGAACGGCCGCAAGGTGAACATTCCTTCGTTCCAGGTCAATGCGGGCGACGAGATCGCGGTGCGCGAGGGCAGCAACAAGCTGGCGATGCTGGAGATCGCCAAGGATTTCGCCAGCCATCAGGCGCCGCCGGCGTGGCTGGAGGTCGATCGCGACGGCTACAAGGGCCGCGTGCTGGCTCTGCCCAAACGCGAAGACATCAACTTGCCCATCAACGAGCAGTTGATCGTCGAGTTGTATAGCAAGTAAGGCAGCAACTAGCGGCTAGCAATTAGCAATTAGCGATTAGCTGCTTGAGACAAGCCGCCTTAGCGATGCGGAAGCAGGTCTCTAGGACGGTAAGGTTCGTAACAGGGCACGACTTTACTCATGCCAATAACCGCGATGGGGGCTTTAGCCCCCGAGGTGCAGGGCCTGAAGCCCAACTCCATTCCGCTTCATACGGCACGACTGAAGCCGTGCCTGTTACAAAGCGGATCGAGAATTAACCGGGAGCGAATGCCGCTTGGCAGCTCCCACAACCTTCGCACCAGATCAGCCGGCACACCACCGCGCCACATGGGCGAAGAAAAAGGAGTCACAACACATGCTTTGGAAAGGCTTTCAAAAACCGAAACGACTGGCCACGGATACCGAGACCTTGACCGACAAGTATGGTCATTTCTGGGCACAGCCGTTCGAACGCGGATTCGGCACCACCATCGGCAATGCGCTGCGCCGCGTGTTGCTTTCTTCGATTGAGGGAGCTGCGGTCACCGCGGTCAAGATCGAAGGCGTACTGCACGAGTTTCAATCGATCCCCGGTGTGGTCGAGGATGCCACCGATATCATCCTCAACCTGAAGCAGATTCCATTTCGCCTCAACGGCGATGCGCCCAAGGCGATTTACCTGCGCGCCGACCAGCCCGGTGTGGTCACCTCGGGCATGATCGAAGCCGACGCCGACGTCGAGGTGCTCGACAAGGACGTGTACATCGCCACCGTCAGCGAAGGCGGCAAGATCGATATGGAGATGCGGCTGAAGAAGGGCCGCGGCTATGTCTCCGCCGACAAAAACTTCGACGAGGACCTCGGACTCGGATTCATCCCCATCGACTCGGTGCACTCGCCGGTGCGCAAGTGCAACTACTCGGTCGAGGCTGCCCGTCTGGGTCAGATCACCGACTACGACAAGCTGGCCATCGAGATCTGGACCAACGGTTCGGTCACGCCGGCCGACGCGCTCGGCCTGGCGGCGAAGTTGCTGAAGGACCACATGAACATCTTCATCAACTTCGAGGAGGAGCTGGAGGCTGCTGCCGCCGGCGCCTCCGACAAGCCGGAGATTCGCAACGAGAACCTGAACCGCTCGGTCGAGGAGCTGGAGCTCTCCGTGCGCAGCTACAACTGCCTGAAGAACGCGAATATCCAGACCATCGGCGAGTTGGTTCAAAAGAGCGAAGCCGAGATGTTGAAGACCAAGAATTTCGGCCGCAAGTCGCTGAACGAGATCAAGGAGATCCTCTCCTCGATGGGTCTGAGCCTGGGCATGAAGATCGACGAGCACGGCAATGCGGTACCGGGCAGCGGTTCCAGTTCGTCGCCGGCCTCGAGCTTCGCTTCGGCGAATTACGGGATCGACGGCGGGTACTGAGAAGCAGTGGCCAGTGGCCAGCAAGCGATTTGTAACAGGGCACGACTCCCAGTCGTGCCGAACTGAGCTGAATGAAAGCCGGGCTTTAGCCCAGGCCACCGAAGGAAAATCATGCGGCATCGTAGAGCAGGATGGAAATTAGGACGTAACACGGAACACCGGCGTGCGCTGTTGCGTAACCTGGTGACCTCGTTGATCGTGGAAGAGCGCATCGAGACGACCATTACAAAAGCCAAGGCCATGCGCCCTCACGTCGAGAAGATGATCACCCTGGGCAAGCGCGGCGACGTAGCGGCGCGACGGCTGGCGGCCTCGTACCTGATGACGCGCGCTGCCGTGACCAAGCTGTTCGATACTATTTCACCGCGTTTTGGCGACCGCGAAGGCGGATATCTGCGCATCATCCACTCCGGCTTCCGCCGCGGTGACGGGGGTGAAATGGCCTTTGTCGAGCTGCTTGGCAGCGAGAAGACGCTCGACGAGAAGCGCCAGAAGCGTGCCGAAATTCGCGCCAAACGCGCCGAGGAAAACCGCAAGGCGCTGGAAGCCGCCGAGCAGGAAAACAAGGCCATGGCGGAAGAGCAAGCGGCGAACGAGAAGGGCGGCGAAGAGAAGTAGCCGTTCCTCGCAGCCAACCAACAAACGCATTCGCAATTGCGGATGCGTTTTCTTTTTGGCGCTCTCCCCGGCTTGTCGTCAACTCGCCGATTGCATACTATGGGGAACCAGTATTCCAGCACGAAAGGTCCCTTGCGGAGTCCATGACCTCACCGAGCTCGGCAGCCGTGCAGGCTGAGCAGCATCCGGCACAAATAGCGGTCAACACCTCGTCTGGTCTCGGCCGGCGCTTGTTTCTGGTGCTGGGCTCGGTGGCCCTGATCTATGCATTCCTGGCCGGTCTGCGGACGATCTCCGACCCCGATCTCGGCTGGCAAATGGCCACTGGCCGCTGGGTCGCACAGCACCATCAGATTCCGTCCATCGACGTCTTCTCCTACACCGCGAACGGTCAGCCCTGGATCTATCCTGTCGGATCGGGACTGGTGTTCTACACCACCTATCTCCTCGGTGGTTACGCCCTGCTCTCGTGGCTCGGGGCCATAGCATGTGTCGGGACCGTCGCGTTGCTGCTCCGGCGAGGTTCGGCATTCACCGCGGCTCTTACAATTCTGGCCGTGCCGCTTATCGCCGAGCGCACCACTCCGCGGGCCGAGATGTTCACCATCGTTCTGTTCGCGGCCTATCTCTCCCTACTCTGGCAGAACTACCAGACCGGGCGCGCTCCCCTGTGGCTGCTGCCGGTGCTGATGCTTGGCTGGGTGAATCTTCATCTCGGGTTTATCGCAGGGCTGGCGCTGATCGTCGGTTTCGTCGTAGTGGAATTGCTCGAGCTGATCTCGCCGATGTCTACCCGCGGTGAGGCGCTGCGTAGACTCAGGCGCGCGTTGCCGTGGTACGCGGCCACAGCGATTGCCACCCTGGCAAATCCGTGGGGATGGGGACTCTACCAGGCGATCCTCCGGCAAGATCGCGCCATGGCGGAGCACTCGCAGCTCATCCTGGAGTGGGCCAGTGGCCACTGGAATTGGTCGGGCGCAATCCCCAGCTTCGCGCAGTCGCCGCTGCAGAACACCTTGACGACGTTGATGTTTGTGGTAATCGTCGCAGCCGTAGTCGCGCTGCTGCAAGGCCGCCTGGGAGCTGCCATGCTGCTGCTGGGCTCGATGTACGAGACCGTGCTGCACATCCGCATGGAGGCTCTTACCGCCTGCATCATCGTTGTGGTGGCGGGCTCGGTCTTGTTTGCGGCCGTTCGCCAACTGAGCTTGCGCATTAGCAACGGGCGCGTGCGCTCGCTGTTAGCGATTGCAGCGACGGTTCTGATGGCCGCGCTGGCGTGCGTACGCGCCACCGGCTTCGTCAATGGTCACATCTATGCCGCGGGCAATCGTCGCATGAGCTTCGGCACCGGCCTGGCATGGTGTTTGCCGCAACACGCCGCCGAGTTTATCGAACGCGAAAACCTGCCCGGCAACATCTTCAACTCATACAATTTTGGCGGATACCTGGTATGGAAGCTCGGCCTCAAGTATCGCGACTACATCGACGGCCGGGCCATCCCCTTCGGGCTCGCGGCGCTCCCGCATGAGGAGCGGCTGCTGGGAATGTCGCTCAATTCGTCGGATTGGTTCCAGGAAGCCGACCACTATGGCATTAACACCATCCTCCTGCCGCTCGATGACTACGAGATCGCCTTCGAGCAACTGCCCGATCTCTGCAACAGCACGAATTGGGCCCCGGTTTACCTGGACGAACTCGCCATCGTTCTGGTGCGCCGCAAACCGGAAAACGAACAACTCGTCCAGCGCTTGCAGGTAGACTGCGCAAACGTATCGCTGCCTTCTGCGCCGCTTGGCCACGACGCACGCTCCTATTCGCGTTGGGTCAACCTGGCTTACGTGCTGTTCGCGTTGAATCGCAATGCCGAGGCGCTGTCGGCGGCAAACAACGCATTCGAGATTTTCCCCAACAGCTCGCGCTTGCGCCGCGTGCGCGGTGACGCCCTGTATGCCCTCCATCGTCGCGAAGAAGCCGAACAGGACTGGCTGGCCGCGCTCGCTCTCAGCCAGGGTGACGCCGTTACCGACGTTGCGGTATGGGCCCAGCTTGCCGAGCTGTACGACCAGCAGGACCGCAAGCCGGAGGCCATGCATGCCTGGCAGGAAACCGTACGGCTGGCGACCGATTCCGTCACCGCGTCGCATGCCCCGCTCAAGGTCACCAGGGCGCACGCATTGCTGCGGCTGGCGCGCCTCTACGTGCTTGCCGGCCAGCCTCGTCCGGCCTTGCAGGCGCTGGATGAAGCGGTGCAGAGCGCGCCGCCTGTCATGCTGGAGGAGAGCGGTGGGCGCACGTTCAGTTTCGACGTGGCACAGGGACGCGCTGCCGCATGGCGTGCCTTGGGCGATCTTCAGCAGGCCACTCAATTCCAGGAAGAGGCGGTCAAGCTCGATCCCGATGCAGCCGATGCCTGGTCGCACCTGGCCAAGCTCTATCAGCGGCAGGGACGAATCGACGACCAGCGTAAGGCCGAGCAGCGTGCCGCTGCGCTGGCTTCACCGTGATTTCGAATTTTCAGGCGAGGGAACCGGCTCTCCGTTGCGGCTGTCGTCCTGCTTCAGCGACTTGAGATAAGCCACCACGGCCTCGGCATCGGCGCGGTTCATGTGGTAAGCGGGCATGGGCGGCCGTGCCGGCGCTCCGTTAGGAGCAAGGCCGGTCATAAAGAACTGCACCGCCTTCTCGGTATCCCAACCCGGCAGGCCAGCAATATTGGGAGCAGTATCGGCCCAGATGGGAATCGGAATCAGCGGCCCAAATTCAAGCTTCTTGCCCTGAAGCCACTTGTCCATGACAAAGCCGCCGGTCGGCGTGAACGGAGTGTGACAATCGCCGCACTGGCCGATGCCCTTCACCAGATACTCGCCGCGTGCAATCTGCGCCTGGCTTTTGCCGCCGGACGCCGCCGAACCTGAACTGATAAATAGCAACAACGACATCGCTGCTACCGCTGCCATAACCCTTGACTTCATCTATCCTCCGTTGCTTCTCCGAGCGTCAATCGCTTCCGTCGCAGTAGCTTACAGATTCAAAGCCACAATCGCCACGAGAAATCCACCGACACCTACGGAGGGCAATCATCATAAAACAACCAGCAGGAATGCGGGCGCGGGGAGAGGAAAAACGCCGGCACATGCAAAACCACCGACGGTGGCTAGAACACAAGAAAGATAGTTGGGTCGGGATCCCTATGGTCTAATGAGGATTCGAATTTCAAGCGAACGAGCTTCGGTGAGCACCAGGATCCGAGCGTGATTTCACCCAACCAATTCCAGGAGGTCTTACGAATGGGCCGATGGTTAATCGCGGCGACGTTGCTGATGGGAGTTGCCGCTGCGCAAACTCCAGCTCCCAATGACGCTACTCCCTTCATCAGCGTGCATGCGCCAGTTGTGGCGTTGAACCATGTGCGCGTCATCGATGGCACCGGCGCGGCGGCGAAGGAAAACCAGACCATCGTCATCGCCGACGGAAAAATCCAGGCGATGGGACCGTTCGGGACGCTCCCCATCTCCGCCAACGCTCAGCAACTGGATCGTACCGGATACACCGCCATTCCAGGCCTGGTTGGGATGCACAATCACCTCTTCTACATTGACTCCGCTGCGTTACAGCGAAGGCCCAGCGGCGTGGTCGACGAACCGGGCCTGGTGGGTGTGGAGCTGGCCTATACGGCACCACGGCTGTATCTTGCGGCTGGCGTTACCACCATGCGGACTACGGGCAGCGTGGAGCCGTACACCGATATCAAGACCAAACGGCGCATCGATGCCGGCCTGATGCCCGGCCCCAAGATCGATGTGACCTCTCCTTATCTCGAGGGCAAGCCAACCCAGTTTGCCCAGATGCATGAACTGACCGGTCCCGACGACGCCAAGCGGCTGGTGGCTTACTGGGCCGATGAGGGCATGACCTCCTACAAGGCGTATATGCACATCACGCGCGAGGAGTTGAGCGCGGCGATTCAGGAAGCGCATGCCCGCCACTTCAAGCTGACCGGCCATCTCTGCTCGGTAACGTGGCACGAGGCCATCGCACTGGGCATCGACAATCTGGAGCACGGCCCGGTTTTCACCGATACCGATTTCGTGGCTGACAAGAGGCCGGACGTCTGTCCGGCGGGCGGCTCGAAGAGCTGGGCGACACTGGACATCGACGGCCCGCAAGTGCAGGCGCTGATTCAGGACCTGATCTCGCATCATGTCGCCGTCACCTCGACCTTGCCCGTATTTGAGGCGTTTCTGCCCGGACGTCCTCCGCTGGAGCAGAGAGTTCTGGATGCCATGTCAGCCGAATCGGCCCAGAGCTACCTGACCGCGCGGGCGCGCATTCCGATGGATTCTCCCTTGACACCTTTGTTCAAGAAGGAGCAGGAATTTGAGCTGGCCTTCGCGAAGGCCGGCGGCCTGTTGCTGGCCGGACCTGACCCGACCGGCAATGGCGGCGTGCTGCCGGGATTTGGCGATCAGCGCGAAGTAGAGCTCTTGGTTGAGGCGGGATTCAAGTCTGTCCAAGCCATTCAGATCGCGACCCTGAACGGCGCGACCTATCTCGGCCAGCAGGCCCACATCGGTTCGATTGCTTCCGGCAAACAGGCGGACCTGGTGCTGATTAAAGGCGACCCCTCAAAGAAGATCGAGGAGATCGAAAACGTGGAGACAGTCTTTAAGGACGGAGTCGGCTACGACTCGCAGAAGCTAATCGACAGCGTGCGCGGGCAGGTAGGCATTCGGTAGGTTTCTGCTGCATCTTCGAACGAAATGAAGGGAAACCCCGCCCAACCAATAATCTGCTCGGACGGGGCACCCTCTCGGTTGAACCCAACCCCGGGTCCGTACTTGAAACCAGAAATCTGAAACTTGAAACTACTCTACTTGTGGCTGTCCTGGAAGCGCTTGTTGACTTCCGGCCAGTTCACCACGTTCCACCATTCCTTCAGGTAGTCGCCGCGGCGATTCTGATATTTCAGATAGTAGGCGTGCTCCCAGACGTCGTTGCCCATGATGGGGTAAAAGCCCTGGCTCATCGGATTGTCCTGGTTCGCTGAGCTGACGACCTGCAGCTTGCCGCCGCGATCGCGCACCAGCCAGCTCCAGCCGCTGCCAAACTGCTTCAGGCCGGCGTCGTTGAACTTCTCCTTGAAGCTGTTGAAGTCGCCGAAGGTGTTCTTGATGGCGTCGGCGATGGCGCCGGTCGGATCGCCGCCGGCGTTGGGGGCCATGATCTTCCAGAACATCGAGTGATTCACGTGGCCGCCCCCGTTATTGCGCACGGCGTTGCGGATCGCTTCGGGGACATTTTCCAGTCCTTTCAGCAGCTCTTCCGCGCTCATCTTCTGCAGCTCGGGCGCCTTCTCCAGCGCGGCGTTCAGGTTGGTGACGTAGCCGACGTGATGCTTGTCGTGATGCAGGTGCATGGTTTGCGCATCGATGTAGGGTTCCAGGGCAGAGTAATCGTAGGGCAGGGGTGGTGTTTCGAATGCCATTCTGATCTTCCTCCAGTTGGCGTTGATGCAATGGAATACTGCGGGGATTCAAGGCGAAACGAGAGTCACGCTCGGCCTCGGACGATCATTATAGAGCGTCGGGGGCAGGAGCAGCTTCCATTTCAACCTTCGAATGATGTGAGAGTTACCGTTCAGCAGGAACTCGTACCCGCGAATGCTCCCGTCCCGCCAAGCGGGACGACTCAGTTTAGCCCAGCGCTCAGCGCTGGGTGAGCGAATATTGATGGTCCGAGTCCCGTAGGGACGGCACGACCAAACGGACCACGAACAGGAGGGCTCTCGTTGATGACTTAGTGCTCCGGTGGCGGGCCTAAACCTTATTGCGTTCCGCCATTTCCGGCTGTGTGTTGCTCCGAATCGATCTGGGCCGTGCTGCCCCGCGTTCCAACCAGCGCCTCCAATCGCGACAGGCGCTGCTCCAGCTCATCGATCTTCTGCTCCTGCGTCTCGATGACTTCGGCCTGCGCTTCGGCGCGGCGATACTGTTTCTGCACCTCGTTCAGCAGCATTGTGCTCAGATACTGATAACGCACCGAGTAGGGCCGGCCGTCCTTGTCGTAGGCGACGAGTTCGGGATAGACCTCCGCGACTTCTTCCGCGATCAGTCCGCGTCCGCCCGACCCGCAAAAGAAGCGGATCGGAAAAGGCAAGCGGACGCTGCGCTCAGGACGACAGTAGAGAATGAATCGCCGGCCATCGCGCAGCGAAAGCTGCGCCGCTTACCCCTGCTACAATCTTGGCGCAATCGTGCGCTTCGGAGAACCACTCCGTATTGTCCGATTGCTCGAACTCCCGGTCCCATTTCCGCGTATAACCCTCTAGCAGTTAAAGGATTTGGGCCAGGAGTCAACGCCCTTGGGAGCGCTGATTGGACGACAACCAAGCTGTCAATGCCCTTGTCCGTCGCTGTGTGTCAGGCGACGCCGCGGCATGGCAGGAAATCGTCCAGCAATATCACCGCAGGATTTACAACATCTGCTACCGCTTTTCCGGATCGGCAGAGGACGCGGCGGACCTGGCCCAGGAAGTGTTCATCAAGATGTATCGCACCTTGAATACGTTTGACACCACGCGGGCTTCGTTCATGACCTGGGTGACCACGGTCACGCGCAATCTGCTGGTGGACCACTTCCGTAAGGGTAAGTACGACCGAATCACCGACTCGCTGGATGCGACGCCGGGTAATCAGGAAGAAGGCCTGACGATTGCCGAGCAGTTGCAAGACCGCACCGCCGGTCCGGAAAGCCGGATGCGCAGCCAGGAGACCCAGAAGCTGGTACATGAGGCCCTGCGGCGGCTCTCACCCGAGCTGCGCGAGGCGGTCATCTTGCGCGATTTGCAGGATTTCGACTACAAGGAGATTGCCAAAGTCCTCAATGTGCCCGAGGGAACCGTGAAGAGTCGCATAAATCGGGGACGAACGGAACTGGCGAGGCTGTTGCAACGTAGTTATAAGCAGGCAGGGTGATGGAAGATCAAACCCAATTCGGAAGGCAAGCGGGGCCCCCGGATCCAACTGGGGTGATGCAGTGCGCCGAGGTGGAAGCCCTTCTGGCCGAAGCCCTGGACGGTGCGCTGCACGGCCCGGCGCTGACGGCCTTCGAGGCCCATCAGCAGGGCTGCGCCGCCTGCCGCACCCTGGTGGACGAGGCCCGTGCCGGCATGAACTTGCTGCAGGGCCTGGACGAAGCCGAGCCGCCGCGTAACCTGGTGCACAACATCCTGGTGCAAACGATTGGGGCGCTTCCCTCCGAGCACGCGGTCGTCAAGGCCCGCGGCGAGGGCTGGCTGGAGAGGTTGAAGGCCCGCCTGGCCCCGGTGTTCGCACCGGTAGTCACGCCGCGCTTTGCTATGTCGTTCGGCATGGCATTCTTCTCCATCACCATGCTGCTAGGCATTGCCGGTTTCCGCTTTGCCGATGTGCGGCACTGGGACCTGAGCACGAAGGGAATGCGCAAGACCTACTATGCGACCCAGGCGCGGGTGACGCGTTACTACGAAAACATGCGCTGGGTGTACGAGATCGAATCGCGGCTGCGCGACCTGCGGCATGCCGCGACTCCCGACCTTAACCAGAACGATCAACAGCAACAGCAGGAGGCTCCCGCGGCCAATCCGAAGAATCCGTCGAAGTCGGAAAACCGCCGGCAACACGATGGCGATCATCCCAGCTACAGCCGTGATAAAGGCGGCCCCGAGCTGGCGGAGATTTCCCAGGTCCGGCCCACCGGGAGGACCGCATGAACTGCGCCAATCATCCTGACGTGGCTGCGGTCGCCTATTGCCGTACCTGCGGCAAGCCGCTGTGCAACGTGTGTGCGCGCGACGTTCGTGGCGTGGTTTATTGCGAGGATTGTTTGGCCTCGCACGTGACCGGCGCCACTCCCTCGTCTGCGTGGACGGCAGCGCCTGCGGCTGGGCAACCGGCAAAAGACACGCCCCGTCCAGCGCTGGCCGCCATCCTCGGACTGATTCCTGGGGTCGGCGCCATGTACAACGGCGAGTTCGCCAAGGGATTCATCCATGTGCTGATCTTCGCAACGCTGATCTGGATGGCCCAACATGGCAGCCCGGCGTTTGGCATCCTTATCGCAGCGTTCTACATTTACATGCCTATCGAGGCGTACAAGACCGCGCGCGCCCGCGAGTTGGGCCTGCCCGCGCCCGATCCGCTGGGGCTTAACAATATATTTCGCCCCGATGGTCCTCGCGCCGGCACAAGCGGCCGTACGGCCAATCTAGCGCCGGTGACTGGAAGCGAAGGAACGGCTGCTCCCGACGCGCCTCTGCCCGAAGAGCCGCAGTCGCGCGCGCCGACGGGGGCGCTGATCCTGATCGCGATCGGCGTAATTTTGCTGCTCGACGAGTTTGGCGTCTTCAACTTTGATTGGGGGAAGATTTGGCCGATTATTTTGATCGTGATTGGAGGGGCCATGCTGTACCGGCGCCGGAGAGCCTGCTAGTGAGGAAAGCCTATGCGATATCGATATAACAGTTACTGTTCCTGCTCACGATGCCGGGCCCACGGCTACATGGGACCTGCGGTCCTGATCACCATCGGCGTGCTTTTCTTGCTTGACCAGATGGGTCACGCGAACTGGATGAGCTTCAGCTTCACCTGGCCGGCGCTCCTGATTGTCATCGGCCTGCTGCTGCTGCTGGAGCGCGGCGCGTCCACCTACGGCCATGTTCCGCGCGAGTACAGCGCCACTCTGCCTCCGAACCCCGTCCAGCCCATGGCTCCGGGAACGCCCGTTTATCCGGGATATCCGCCGCAGCCGCCGGTGGCGCCTCCGCCGCCCGTTGCTTCTGCCGGGTTTGTCACTCCGGGTTCGCCCGTGGTGAAGCCCGACGAGAAGGAAGGTGCATGATGGCCAGCGTGAACCAATATCCGCCGGTTGCGCCGCCGCCTGCGCCTGGACCGCCGCCCTATCGCTACCGGCGCTCCATCGCGGGGCCGCTGGTGCTGATTATCATTGGCGCCCTCTTTCTGGCCCACAATCTGGGCTGGCGCTTTCCCATCTGGCGGTGGTTCGGTCATTGGTGGCCGTTGTTGCTGATCGTCTGGGGCGTTATTGCGCTCGTCGAGCACGCCACCGGCAATCGCAGGCGCGGTCTGGGCGCGGGCTGGGTCCTGCTCATGATTTTGTTGATCGTGGTGGGGGTCTCGGCGCATTACAGCTCCGATGTGGATTGGGGCGGTGTCCGCGACCAGCTGCAGATGGACGACGATATCGGCGGCATCTTCGGCAACGCCTATACGTTTGAAGACACGCTGCAGCAGACCTTCCCCGCCCACGGCACCCTGCGCGTAGTCTCCGATCGTGGAGCGCTGAACATCACCCCCTCCGAAGGCGACACCATTCGCGTCGTCGTACATAAGAAGCTTTACGCCGACAACCAGAACAATGCCGACAAGTACAATGCTGGCACCAAACCGCAGATCACCGTTACCGGCCAATCGGTCGTGCTGAACGCCAACACCAACGGCGCCGGCGACCACAATGTCGAATCCGATATGGACATCCTTGTTCCTGCCGACGCCGCCCTCGACGTCGCCGGCAAAAGCGGGGACATCACGGTCAACGATCGCAAAGCCGAGGTCAAAATTGCCTTGCAGCACGGCGACGTTTCACTGAGCCAGGTCGGCGGGCCGGTCAGCATCAGTCTGGAGAAAGGCTCGATCCGAGCCACGCAGATCGATGGCGACGTAGACGTGACCGGCCATGTCGACGACGTCACACTGGATGAGGTCGCCGGCGCCGTCCGCCTGAATGGCGACTTCTACGAAGATGTTCGCTTGAGCAAGATCGCCAAGACCGTCATCTTCAAGACCTCGCGCTCTGACATGGAGATTGCTTCCGTGCCCGGCGACATCGAAATCGCCAGCGATCAGGTGCGCGGCGATGAACTGATAGGCCCGAGCCGGGTGATGACCAGCTCCAAGGACATTCATCTTGAGAACGTCTCCGGCGACCTGCAGGTGCAGTCCGACAATGGCGATGTAGAAGTCACGACCGGGGGCAAACAGGCCGGCGCAAAGCTGAATGTCAACACCCAGCACGGCGACGTCGCGCTCACGCTGGCGGGCAAGATGCCGCCCGACAAGGTCAACATATCCACAAAACAAGGCGACGTTACCCTGACTCTACCTCCCGCTGCCGGATTTCAAATCACGGCTGGCACCCGCAAAGGCGACATTACTTCGGACTTCAATGCCGTGAAGGTTGACCAAAACAACAGCGGGTCGCAGGCATCGGGCACCGTCGGCAACGGCGCCAGCAAGCTCGAGGTGACGACCGACACGGGAGACATCAAGGTCGCAAAGAGCTGAAAAAGCGGCGAGCCGCGAGCTTCGAGCTTTACTTTCGCGTTTCAAGGACTCTGGTTGTTTGGGAGGCTCGCGGCATGGGCCCTGGCGCGTTCTGCATCCGCAGAGCGCCCTAGCAGCGCATAGAGTTGGGCCAGATTGAACCACGCTCGTCGGGCGTCAGGAGCGAGTTGAGCGGCTTGCTCCTGAAACTTGACAGCCTGGCCGTTGTCTCCGATGTTTCGCCAAGCTTGGGCGCGGCCCGTGGCCACTTTGTAGAGGAACGAGTTTTCGCCTCTCCCGCGCTTGAGCTCGGACGGAGCGCAACGCATGGCCTCATCAAACGCCTCCAGCGCGTCTTCGGGATCAGCCACGCTGAGCGCATAGTACCCCAACTGCAACAGCTGCGAAGATGGATCCGCTTCGAGGTCGGCCGCCCTTCGACTGGCAGCAATCGCATCAGTGATACGATCCTGGCTCTTGTAAAAGTCGGCCAACGCTAACCACGTGTATCCGTCGGGGGCGATCGCGACTGCTTTCAACAGCTCCTTCTCGGCTTCGGATGGCCGATCCAAGCGAGCGAGCGCGCCCGCGCGCACCAGATGAGCGCCGGGGTTCTCAGGAAAAAGCTTCAACGCCTTCTGGCTGGCGGACAGCGCCTCCTGATCACGGCCTAAGACCTGAAGCACTCCGGCTGCATTGATCCAGGCGGCAAACTCCTCCGCTTTGTTGTGAAATTCGGTGGTCGCGGGCAGGGGTGCTGTGGCGCAATTCACGGGAAAGCGCTGAATCAACCCCTCCGTTTCCGGCGAACGGCGAACGAACACAGCCGAAACCTCGTCCAGGTACACAGGCCGCCACAGGTTGCCGGCGCAAAAATTCCTTAGGGCTAACTCCATGCCGTCGCCGTAGGACATGAGAATTGTGTTGATGCCATACCGGCTGGCCTCGGTTTCCCACGCGGGCGAATCCGGTGGCATGCTCAGCAACCTGCGGTGATGCTGTATGAGCGGGGTACCAAAAACGGTTTCCAGCCCATAAATGTAGACGCGGCGCTGGGGGCCCAGCTTGAAGCTGTCATAGCCGCCCGCCCCATAGGTATTGAAAACTTCGCCCGGCAGGTTCTCGCGCTGAATGAATTCAGCCGCTCGCCGAGGAAACCACCAGCTCAATCCAGTGCCGAAGGTCGAGAGCTGCGGAGTTCCGCCAAAGTAAGAGCGGTTGGTGACCAGATCGGCGGAACGCGCATAGACCAACAGAGCGAAGCACAAGACGGTCGCACCTACCAAAACCGAGCGCAGCCGCGGCACCCGTATCCGGGAGCCAAAGCGAAGCAGAGCGGCACTCAGAATTGGTCCGGCGATCACCACCACAACGCAGCCGAATATCGACTCCATGCGAACGTGCTGGAATGGGGCATAACTGGATGCCAGTAAAATGATGGCCGCGCCCCACTGCCTCTGAAACAAAGCGATTACGGCTGCTACGACTGCCACGGCCAGCACCAGGAACAGAGCACTGCGGGAGCCTCCAGTCGAAAATGCGGCGCGCGCGGTTGGCCAGTTGAATCGCACGCCCTTCCATTCTCCGATCCACCTCTGCTGCTCCGTGTTGGCGCGCCCGAGGACGATGCTGTAGATCGCCCATCCCCAGGCATTCGCCAACGTGACCAGGCCTGTAAGAGCCAGCCACCTCCAGGCACGGCGAAGTCTTTCGACAGCGGCAGTCTTGCGTTGGTCCCCACAAACGATCTCCAGTGCCTCGGTTCCGATATAAGCGGCGATTAGCCCCAATCCGGCCACAAAACCGAAATGAAAATTGACCCATACCAGCATGATCGCCGGCAGCACCCATAGAGGCGCGCGACCTTGCTGGTAGTACTGCCACAGGATGGAAAGAAATGCCGCGAAGAAAATTACGCTGAACATGTCGGCGCGCGGCTGGGTCCGTTCGGCGATCAGCGGGACAGCGAGGATCGCGATTCCGGCACTCGCAGCGGATCCTCGGCGGAGCAGCAACGCTACCGTGCCCGCCGATGCGGCAGCGCTGATCCACGACAGCAGCGTAAACCCGCCGGCCAGATACGCGAGGTAGAGCACCACGCCCGCACCGACGGGGTATGTCCACGGCGCGCCTTGCGCCGTGTAGGACAAAACGTCAACCGAGGGAACATGATGATGCTGGACCGCCCAGCGTCCGGTAGCCATCTGCCAACCGGTGTCAAGGTCGCCAACGGTGCGAAAGCCTGCCAGGAAGGCATAAGTCAACGCAAGGCCGGCAAGAACGAAGAAGATGCGCCGCTCGAGGCTCGCAGCTAACTTGCCTGGCGTGGGCGGATGTCGTACTGGCGGATTTTGTAGAGTAGAGCCTTGTAGCTGATGTTCAACTTGCTGGCAGCGCGTTTGCGGTTCCATGCAGTCTCTTCCAGCACCTGCGCGATGACTTCCATCTCTGCGCCGTTCTTCAGATTGCGGACCATCTCTTTCAGATCGGGCTGCGGCTGCACCGGTTTTTCGTGGGCTGCAGCTTCGCTGCCATGTGCCGTACCGCGCGCCGTGCCACGCTGCAGCTCTGAGATCGCAGAGGTTTCGTCGCCCAACACCAGAAAGCGCTTGACGAAATTCTCCAGCTCGCGGATATTGCCGGGCCAAAGATAGCTCTCGCAGGCCTCGACCAGCCGCGGCGAAACCGTGAGCGGGGCGCAGGCGTAGCGATCGGCGAGATGGATCATAAAGTGCCGCAGCATCATGGGAATCTCGTCGCGGCGCTCGCGCAGCGAAGGCATGCGCAGCACGAAGCTGTTGAGCCGATAGTAAAGATCTTCGCGGAAGGTCTTCTGCGCGATGGCTTGCGGCATGTTGATGTTGGTGGCGGCCAGAACCCGGACATCGACCTTGACGGTACCGCGAGCGCCCAGCCGGGAGAACTGGCCGTCCTGCAACACCTGCAGGAGCTTGGCCTGCAATGCCGGCGACATCTCGCCGATCTCGTCGAGCAACAGCGTGCCTTTGTTGCACAGCTCGAACTTGCCCGGCTTGGATTTGTTGGCGCCGGTAAAGGCGCCTGGCTCGTAGCCAAAGAGCTCACTCTCCAGCAGCTCGCTCGGCATGGCGGCGCAGTTGATCTTCATGAAGGTGCGATGCGAGCGGTCCGAGTACTTGTGGATGAGCTGCGCCAGCACTTCCTTGCCGGTTCCGCTCTCGCCCAGAATGAGTATGGGAAAGTCGTACTTGGCCACCTGCATGGCGTGCGCGCGAAGCTGGCGCATCTGTGCGGTGGCAGAGAAAAAGTAGACGCCTTCGCTGACTTCGATGGCTTCACCGGCAGCAGGCGCAGCGGGATCGGTGTTCTCCAGGCAGAAGCGGAGGACCTCGTCCATTTCTTCCTTCTGCACCGGCTTGGAAAGATAATCCTGCGCGCCCAGCCGCATGGCTTGCGCCACCTTGCGGGTATCGCGCACGCAGGACAACATGACCACCTTGGTCGCGGGACGGGTCTCACGAATGCGCTGCAGCGTCTCCAGCCCGTCAGCGCCGGGCATCACCATGTCGAGCAGCACTAGGTCCGGGGTGTCGCGCTGAACCTTCTCGACCGCTTCCAGACCGTTGGAGGCGGTGGATACGCGATACGAATCCAGCTCCAGAACGGTCTGCAGATAGCGGAGCATGCTCGGTTCGTCGTCCACCACCAGAATGTGGCCTGTGCTCATTGCTCCTCCGGGATAGGGTTCCGCGATGGATTGAGTAAAACCAGAAACGAGAACTTGCTGCCGGCGCCGGGTTCGCTTTCGACCCAGATTTTGCCGCCGGCGGATTGCACCAGACGGCGGGCAATGGCCAGTCCCAACCCGTAGCCGTCGGCCCGCATGCCCTGTGGCGTCAGCCTGAAATATTCCTCGAAGATCTCCTGCTGGAATTCGGGAGCGATTCCGGGACCGGTATCGGAGACAGAGATGCGGCAGCAGTTGGGGCCGGCGACGCGCTCCTTGCGGCGTTCCACCAGCGGCGGGTGCTGTACGGTCCGCCGCTCCCAGAAGTACGGGTCGACGTGCAGCCAGACCGTTCCCGAAGCCGGCGTGTACTTCATGGCATTGTCCAACAGATTGGAGACGATGTGCTGCACCTTGTAGTAATCAAAGGGGAACGGTTCCAGCTTTTCGTTAGGCAGAAAGTAGAAGGCGATGGCTTTGTCCTGGAACCGCTGGGCCCAGACCTCGGCGATTTCCCTTATGCAGTCGTTGATGCTGCCGATCTCGTAGTGAAGATCGAAGCGATCGACCTTGAGCGATGTATAAGTCAACAGGTTCTGGATGAAGTTGGACAAGCGAACGCCATTGGTCTGCATCTCGGTCAGGACTTCCATCTGGCGAGGATTCAAAGGGCCAAGCTTCTCCGACAAGAGCAGTTGCAGATACCCTCCCATAATGGCAAGAGGCGTCTTCAACTCATGGGCGGCGGAGGCCAGGGCGTCGCGGCAACAGCTACAGTGCTCTTCGGTTACAAGCTCCAACTTGTGCTTTACCCGAGACATTTTCACCGGTTGCATAGGGACGACTCCCTTCTTATTCCTGACGGCGCCTAAAGACTCCCTGGCGCGCTCAGGAAAGATCCCCGATTTCTGATCCACAGGCATACTCTCGTCAAACGACAGCCTTGGGTTTAGTCAGTTGCCAGTTCCTCGGGAAATAGAGCAGAAGCACTCTACAGGGGGAGAAATGATCTTACCGCAACGCCGTGTGTTGTCAACGGATAAGTGATTAATTTTTCAGCCGAAGTGGAAAAGTAATTGCCTTTTCAGGAATCAATTTGCAACTTTTGCGGGCATTCCTCTTCTCCTCAACCGCAAGACATTGCGTTCGGGGACGCGCCAAATTGCGCAAGAGTCGTTGTATGTAGAACAAATGAAGGCTCTTGCCTCAATAACAGATTTGGTTATCAATGTGCGTTAAAAGCTGCAGCGCAGGAGATCCGTAGTGCGTCGAAACGTTTCCGTTGCCGAGCGCCGCGGCTGGGAGCGCCTTCCTATCTCCATTCCCTTCTTTGTCCGTGGCAGCACGGCGTCCGGTGAGGAATTTCTGGAATTCGCCACCGCCCTGAACTTGTCTGCGGGCGGCGTGCTGCTGGCCACTCGCCGCTATCTTGATCCCGGAACCGGAATCTCGCTGGAGGTTCCGGTCGCCTTGGTCAACAAGGCCCAGCTTCCGCGCTCCATCTCGCGCCTCCAGGCCACCGTCCTGCGTTGCACGGCTGATCGACAGTATTTTCTCCTGGGCGTACAGTTTGAGGAACCGCTGCTCGGTAATCACTCGGCCCTGGAAAATGGCAAGTCGCGCAGTGCAGGGAAACTAGCTTCCTCAGAGTGAAAACATTTTCACACTTTTGACCGCAAAATCGTTCTTCTTAGGCTTTTCCTAAGCCAATTTCCGGCCTATTTGTAACTAGCAATTGCTTAAAAAACAGCAACATACAATCATTATGCGCATTATTTTGCGATGTGCAGGAACTTGGCTCAAGAAATGCAATTCATTGAAACCGTCACCCCCATAAGGCGACATGAGGACGAGATGCCCCTGCTGGCTGGCTCGAACAACGAAAGTGCAATCTCGGTCCAACAATTACCGCCGGAGCCAGTGATTTTCGGCCAGACGCCGACCATGCGCGACGTCCGCCAGAAGCTGGAGCGGGTGGCGGGCGCGAACCTGTCGGTGTTGATCACCGGGGAAAGCGGCACGGGCAAAGACATCGTCGCGCGCCTGCTGCACCTGTATTCGCCCTGGTCTTCCGGCCCTTTTGTGAAGGTCAATTGTCCGGCCATTCCGGGCACGCTGTTGGAGAGCGAGCTGTTCGGATACGAGCGCGGCGCCTTTACCGGCGCCTACAATCCCAAGCCGGGCCGGGTGGAGATGGCACACCGCGGTACGCTGTTTCTGGATGAGATTGCCGAACTGGACGGCATGCTGCAGGCCAAGCTGTTGCAGTTATTGCAGGACGGGCAATTCAGCCGCATCGGTTCGCAGGAGGACAAAAAGGTGGAAGTGCGGGTGGTGTGCGCCACCAACCGCGAACTGCACGAAGAAATTGAGCAGGGTAACTTTCGTGCCGATTTGTTTTATCGTATCGCGACCATGACCATCCACCTGCCTCCACTGCGCGAGCGAGCGATTGATTTACCGCTCATCTGCGATTACCTGCTGCAGTTCTACAACGAGCGGCTGAACGGCCGGGCGGTGATGGTGCGGCCGGCGCTGATGGCCAAGATGCAGCGCTATTCCTGGCCGGGCAATATTCGGCAATTGGAAAACCTGGTCAAGCGCTACGTGGTGATGGGCACCGAGGACGTGATTCTGAGCGAGCTGCTGGAGCCAAATGAGCGCGACCCGGTGGATGCTCTGATGATGGACGGCCCAGTTTCACTGAAAAAGCTGACGCGGCAGACGGTGCGCAAATTGGAGGCGCGTATTATCTTGAATGCGCTGCACGCCAACAATTGGAACCGCAAGAAGGCGGCGCGGTCGCTCGATATCAGCTATCGCGCCCTGCTGTACAAGCTCAAGGAAGTCGGAATTCCGCAGCGTCGCTCCAATTCAAGTCATAAACCGATGGAAGATAAGGCTGAGTAGTCCGTAATGAGGTGACCCGATGTATTCCCAACAACAGGGATCGAGAATGCACAAATTCATCATAGCTCTGCTGCTCGTGCTGGCATTGTGGACCGTAACCGCCGTGGCGCAGGACAGTTCGTCGCAACCGTCCGACGCCGCCAAGCCTGTATTGCCCAACCCTGATAGCAAGTCGGAAGCCAAAGCCACGCCGCTGCCGGCGACCGACACTCCCGCTCCCCGCGTCGCCAGCGTCGCTCCCGAAGGCTATGTAATCGGCATCGGAGACTCGCTGGACATCAACGTATGGAAGGAGGGCGAGCTTTCCAAGAGCGTCGCGGTACGGCCCGACGGCATAATCACCCTGCCTCTGGTGGGCGAGATCAAGGCGGCCGGACTTACCCCAAACCAGTTGCAGGACCAGTTGACCGCGTCACTGTCGAAGGTCCTGTCAGATCCCCAGGTCACGGTCATCGTGATCGGGGTGAACAGTCTCAGCTTCAACATCATGGGGAATGTGGCGAAGCCGGGATATTATCCGCTGACCCGGCCAGTGACGGTGCTGGACGCGATTGCGCTCAGCGGCGGCTTCCGGGATTTCGCCAAAGAGAAGAAGATTTACATTCTGAGAACGACGCCCGATGGCAGGCAGGAGAAGTTGCATTTCAACTACAAGGAAGTGATCAAGGGCCAGAACATGTCGCAGAACATCTTGCTTGAGCCCCGCGATGTCCTGGTAATTCCCTGATTTGAGGACGGCGGGAGCGGCATCGGAGGAGGATTGAGATGAAACAGCAACTCGGAACTATGTTGACAGCCGCAGTGTTGCTGTACGCCCCCTTGGCGTGGTCACAAACGAGTGATACGAGCTCGTCCCAGACCAGTTCCTCGAACTCGTCGCCAGGCCTGTTCACCAACTCAGGGCCGACCGGGTGGACCGATTCCCCCCAGAACGGTTCCAGCGATTCCGGTCAAAGCGATTCCGGCCAAAGCGGCTCCGGCGACCAGTCGCAATCGGGGGCCTCTGGGCCGCAGGACACGTTTAGTCATCCCGAGCAATTGCCCGCGCTCAACCTCTTCAGCGACGTAGTGTCGCGAACCGGCATCAGTTTGACCACCTCGGTGGGTACGCTGGCACAGCACGTCACCGGCGAAGGCCCCAATACCTGGGAGGCGCTTTCGTCGTTTAACGGCGGGCTCACCATGGCCCAGATCCGGCCTATGCTCACCTGGTCGCTGGGCTACATCGGCGGAGTCAATCTCACCAGCGGCATCTCGAACTATAACTATACGAACCTCAATCAAGCCGCCTACGCGAATATCAAGTGGAACTTCGCCAAACGCTGGCAGATGCGGATCAAGGACAATTACTTTTACAGTGACGATCCCTTTCAGCCGTTCTTTACCTATCTCGGCCAGCCCACTCCCAACAATCCCAATCCGGTGGTGTATTATCCCCAGGCGGTCATCGAGCAGAACCAGGCAACGGCCGATCTGACCTATCAGTTGGGCCCGCACGACGTGCTCAATTTCGAGGGCGTGGAGGGCTTCCAGCGTTATCTCCGAAGCACGGTTTCCTCGTTGTGGAATTCGGTGACGTATTCCGGGTCCGCCTTCTATCAGCACGAGTTCAGCCAGCGTCTGGCCGCCGGCGGCGGCTACCAGTTTGCCGCGCTGGACTTCGGGCACGGTTCCTCGCGCGCCGGAGTGCAGACCTTCCAGGGCTTCATCACCTACGTATTCAGTTCGCGTTTGCAGGTCAGCGGATGGATTGGCCCGCAGCAGACCAGCACGAAAGACATCGTTCCGGTCTTTTGCTACCAGTTTGGCTGCTTTTACGCGATCCAGCACCAGCAGACCTGGAGTGTCGCCCAGGGCGGCACGGTGCGCTGGAAGGCGACCACGCGGGACTTGTTCGGCCTCGACTTCAGTCACGGGGTAAGCAATGGCGGGGGAATCCTGGGCGCGGCTACGATCTATCAGGCCACACTGACCTATAGCCGCCCGGTCTCGCGGCTGTGGAGTTTTGGTATGGGGCTCTACTACGTGGATAGCAACTCGATCTCTTCCTTCCGGAATCCCGAGTTCCTGAAGTCAATCACCGGGACCCTGGGCTTCAGCCGCAAACTCTTCGACAGTGATGCGTGGAGCTTAAATGCCTACTACGCCTTCATTCACCAATCAGAGAACTACACCGGGCTGCCCGACGTGATTTCTACCAGCGGTCTAGGATTCACGATCCGGTATTCCTGGGACCACGGATTTGGACGGTGATTTTATGATGCAAGAATTTGACGACCAGAAATCAGGGCAAGGTTTCGGCGAATACTGGGCAATCGTGCTCCGCCGCAGGTGGTGGATCCTGGGCCCTCTCTTCTTTGGATGGGCGATCGTGTTCGCCTCGGCGTGGATCCTGCCGAAGACGTACATATCGAGCAGCACCATTTTGGTGGAACCGCCCAAGGTGCCCGGCTATTTGGTGGCCCCCAACGTGGAAGTGGACCTAGCGGACCGCGTCCAGAGCATGAGTACCCAGGTGCTCAGCCGCACCCGTCTGCTCAACCTGATCGACCGCTTTCATCTGTATCCCGTCTATTCCTACTCGTCGGACGTGCAGGTGGAAAAGATGCGGGACGACATCAAGATGGACATGATCACGGGCGAGTCCAACCTGTCCAGCAAACCGGAGCTGGTGGCCTTCAAGATTTCGTACAAGGCGCCCGATCCCGCGGCGGCCCAGAAGGTGACGATCGCCTTGACCTCGTTCTTCGTGGACGAGAACGTGCGCGCCAGCCAGGAGCAGTCGGAAGCCACCACCCTGTTCCTCGACTCGCAAGTGCGTGCCCTGGGCCAGACGCTGGGCGACGAAGAGGCGAAGGTGCGGGCCTATGAAGCCCAGCACGACGGCTCGCTGCCGCAGCAACTGCAGAGCAATATCCAGATCCTGAACGGCATCCAGCAGCAGTTGCAGGGGGCCGAAGCTGCCCGCGAACACGCCATCCAGCAGCAGACCTATCTGAATTCGGTGCAGAGCCAGTATCAGAACATGAGCGACTCGGCCGTGGTTCCCACCAGCATCGACAATCAGCTCGACAACGCCCGCGCCAGCCTGGCCGCGCTCGAGGCCCACTACACCGACGACTATCCGGATGTGAAGAAGCTGAAGGAAACCATCGCCGCGCTGGAAAAACTGAAGAAAGAGATGGCGTCCGAAGCCCGCGACAACATGGAGTCCGACAATGCTACGCCGGCGCAGGTGCAGGCGGGCATGCCGCTGGTCCAGCTCAGGACCCAGATGAAGCTCAACAAGCAGGACATTGAACGGGCAACCCAGCAGATCCAGCACCTGCAGCAGGTCGCCCAGGTTTACCAGGCGCGGCTGAACGCCACGCCCGCGGTCGAAGCCGAAATGGGCGACATGATGCGCGACTTCGGCAACATGAAGAAGGAATATACTGAACTGCTGGCCAAGAAGCAGCAGTCGGCATTGGCCACCAGCCTGGAGAAGCAGCAACAGGGCGCGCAGTTCCGCATCATCGACCCGCCTTCGCTGCCTGACAAGCCGTACTTCCCCGACCGCTTCAAGTTCTCGCTGGCGGCCATTGGCGCCGGCTTTGCGCTGGCGGTGTTGATTGGCTTCGGGGTCGAGTTCCTGGACGACCGCATCCGTGGCGAACAGGCTTTGACCGAAACCGTCGACCTGCCCATCCTGGCAGAGATTCCTCCCCTGTCCACTCCCAAGGAGCTGCGCAGGGCGCGTTGGGCGCCGTGGCTGGCCATCGCTGCTACCGTCCTCATCTTGATACTGCTGCCCTCGGGTGTCGCGTACGCCTACTTCTGGAGCACGTAAATGTACAAACAATTTTTCGGGCTGGCGCGCAATCCGTTTGAGATCAGCCCGGATCCGTTCTTTTATCATCCCACGCCGCGCCACAACGAAGCTCTGGCCAATCTGCACTACGGGGTGGGCCGCAGGAAAGGCTTCATCGTGATTACCGGCGAGGTGGGGACCGGCAAGACCCTGTTGGTCCGCTGCCTGCTGGCCGAGCTGCGCAAGAACAATATTGCCTTCGGCTATGTGTTCAATCCGCTGCTTCCGGTGGTGGAGTTCTTCCAGTACATCATGGCCGATCTGGGGCTCCCCTATGCGGGCCGCAGCAAGACCGAGATGCTGCTGGACCTGAACCGCTTCCTCATTCAGCGCCACGCCCGCGGGCTGATTACGGCGCTGGTGGTGGACGAGGCCCAGGCCCTGCGCGCCGAGTTGCTGGAGGAAATCCGGCTGCTCACCAACCTGGAGACCTCGCAGCAGAAGCTGTTGCAGATCGTCCTGATGGGACAGCCCGAGCTGGAGATGATTCTGGACTCGCCCGAACTGCGGCAACTGAAGCAGCGCGTCGCCCTGCGTTGCCAACTGCAGCCGCTGGACGAGGAGCAGACCCGGGCCTACGTCCTGTCGCGTCTGGAGCGCGCCGGAGCGGCCCCCGAGCCACCCATCTTTTCTGACGAAGCCCTGGGCAAGCTCTTCGAGTTCTCGCGCGGCATTCCGCGCATTATCAACAACCTTTGCGAAAACTCCATGGTCAACGCGTTCGCCCGCGAGCAGCGCCCGGTGACCGGCGACATGATCACCGAGGTGGCGGCGGACTTCCGGCTCATCAGTCCGGCGTTTCCGGAGGAAGTCCCCCTGTCGGTCGCCGCCCGCGAAGAGAACGACAGCCTGCTGCGTTCGCTGTTCCGCCTGCTACGTACCGTGGATAACCAGCAATTGCAAACCGAGAAACCCATGCAAGCCACTGCCGGGAGGAGAATCTAACCATGAGTCGAGTGTACGAAGCGTTACAGCGGTCCCAAGGTGATCCAAAATCCAGTGCCTCGCCCCTGGTTGCTGATCGACCGGAAGCTGTGGCAGCCGCCGCTGCGGCGCCTGAATTAGCCACTGTTGAAACCAGCGAATCGCTGCATGTCCCGGCCGAGCGCGTTTTGCATCCCATGCCCACGCCGGAGCAGCGCCTGGTCGCCATCAGTGAGCCGGACAGCGCCGGCGCCGAGATGTTTCGCGTTCTGGCCACCCGGTTGGCGCACATGCAAAACAAGCGCCGCCTGCAGAAGCTGCTGATTACCAGCTCGTTGGTGGACGAAGGCAAGTCGGTGGTGTCCGTGAATCTGGCCCTCAGCCTGGCGCGGCGTCCCGATACCCGGGTGCTGCTGATCGAAGCCGACCTGCGGCGTCCCAGCGCGTCGGCGCTGCTGTCGAGTTCGGCCCTGCCCGGCATCAGTGAGTGGAACGACGGCAAGCTGGTGCTGGAGAATTCTCTCTACCAGGTGCGGGACCTGCCGCTGTGGTTCCTGCCCGCGGGACACCCCATGCAGGAGCCTCTGCCGCTGCTGGAGTCCGATCGCTTCGCCAAGATGCTGGACCAGGTTTCCGCCAGCTTCGATTGGGTATTGCTGGACGCCACCCCCATGCTGCCCATGGCCGATTCCACCTCGCTGGCGCGGCTTTGCGACGGCGTGCTGGTGGTGGTGCGCGACGGCGTCACCCGCAAGAAGATATTGAACAAGGCGGTCGCCTCGCTGGAGCGGTCGAAGCTGGTGGGAGTGGTGTTCAATGAGGCCACGACCTTGAACATCGACTACAGACAGTACTACGACGGTAATCACTCCAACGGCAAGTCCAGGAAAGAAGCCAAGAAAGCGCAAAAGGAAGCGGACCAGGTCAAAGCGGCTTCGGCATGATTCGTCTGTTTAATGCCTATTTCCCCACCCGCACACTGTTGCTCACGGTGACCGAGGCCTTACTTGTCACCCTCGGTTTCGTGGCGGCAGTGGTGTTTTGGGCGGGAACGGCAACCGACGCCAACATTTACCTTCTGTACGAAAACGGCTTCGGGCGCATCGGCCTGGTGGTCGCCGTTTTCCTGCTGTTGATGTATTACTTCGATCTGTACGATTCCATCGTGCTGTCCAACCGCCGCGAGGTGGTGACCCGGCTGGTGGGCGTGCTGGGCTGCGCGTTCGTCACTCTCTCGGTCCTCTACTACGCCTTTCCCGAAATCAGGCTGGTGGGCAGCACCCTGTGGCTGGGAGTGGCCATTGTCGGTGTTACCGTACCAGCGTGGCGGAAGCTGTTCTTCGTTCTCAACCGCTCCGCCCGCTTCTCTGAACGCGCCATTCTCTACGGCGACGGCCCGCTGGCGGTACCGCTGCTGGAGGCAATCACCAGCCGCTCGGAGCTGGGAGTGCGCGTGGTCGGTTTTGTGGGCCAGAGCGAGGAAGCTGCCGGCCGGGTGCCGCGCTTCAATGACGACGATCTGGAAGAACTGGTGGAGCAACGCGGCATACGGCGCATCGTGGTGACCATGGGCGACCGTCGCGGCAAGTTGAAGGTCGACAAGCTGCTCAAGCTCAAAACCCAGGGCATCTACATTCAGGATGGTCCGGAGTATTACGAGAGCATCACCGGCAAGATTCCGCTGGATTCGCTGCGCCTGAGCTGGCTGCTGTTTTCCCCCGGCTTTCACGTGCGCGCTGCCCTGCGACTCTACAAGCGGGTGTTTTCGCTGGTGCTGGGCAGTGTCGCCATTATCGTGACCTCGCCCATCATGCTGCTGGCGCTGATCGCCATTCGCCTGGATTCTCCCGGGCCGGGGATCTTCCGGCAAAGGCGGGTGGGCGAAAACGGCAAGCTGTTCACGGTTTTCAAGTTTCGCTCGATGTACGAGGGCTCGGAGAAAAAACAATTGCGTCCGGCCGAGGACGGCGACGACCGCATTACCCGCGTGGGCAAGTGGCTGCGCCGCACCCGGATTGACGAGCTGCCGCAGTTGTTCAACATCGTGAAGGGAGACATGGCCTTCGTCGGTCCGCGGCCCTTTGTTCCCGAGCAGGAAGAAGAATGTGTCGCCAGCATCCCGTTTTATAAGGAGCGCTGGCTGGTAAAACCGGGCGCGACCGGCTGGGCGCAGATCAATCGCGGGTACAATGTTACCTTGGAAGATAATCGCGAGAAGCTGGCCTACGACCTGTTTTACATCAAGAATGTTTCGTTCGGCCTCGACCTGTTTATCATGTTTTCAACCATCAAGATTCTGCTGTTGGGCCGGGGCGGACGGTAAGAATTAAACGGCATAACGCTCCACAGGGGCACTTAGCATTTAGGGAGATTCTGATCAAGTGACGGCGAAATCCCTCAGGGGCTAAAGCCGCAACGATTTTGCACTATTTACGGATGGCCTGAAGGCCATCCCATTCAAAATCAGACTTAATCAGAGCTTCCTTAGCATTTAACCAAAACCGACGGGTCGCGAGCTTTGGCTAAATGCTAAGTGTTAAATGCCAACTGCTGCAAAAGGAACTCGCTTCATGAAAAAAGCTCTTATCACCGGAATTTCGGGGCAGGACGGCAGCTATCTCTCCGAGTACCTGCTGGAACTCGGCTACAGCGTTTATGGGCTGGTGCGGCGCGAGTGCGGCACCATGCGCTGGCTGCACAATGTGCAGGACAGGATCGAGCTTCTCTACGGCGATATGCGGGACACAGTCTCGCTCGAGGTCGCCTTCGCCAAGGCCACGCCCGACGAAGTCTACAACCTGGCGGGCCAGGTCTTTGTGCCCACCAGTTGGCACATTCCCGCCGAGACCTTCGACATCAACGTCGGCGGACTGGCGCGGCTGCTCAACATTGTTGAGCGCCTCAAGCCCGATACCAGGGTGTATCAGGCCTCCAGCTCCGAGATGTACGGCAACTTGAATGGATTGCGCAACGAAGAAACTCCGCTGGCCCCGACCTCGCCCTATGGCGTTTCAAAAACTGCGGCCCACCGTCTCTGCGAGGTCTATCGCGCGCGGGGAGTTTTCGTCGTCGGCGGCATCCTGTTCAATCACGAGTCGCCGCGCCGCGGTCCGGAAATGGTGACCCGCAAGATCACTCTGGCCTCGGCCGACTGGAAACACGGCAAGAAGAACAAGGTCAAGCTGGGCAACATGCAGGCCCGTCGCGATTGGGGATTTGCCGGCGACTATGTTCGCGCTATGCACGCCATGCTGCAGCAAGCCGAACCAGCCGATTACGTGATCGCCACCGGCCACTCCCACAGCGTCTACGAGTTTGTCGTCGAGGTGCTGCGGCATCTGGACCTCGTCCCGGAGGGGGCCGACGTTGCGAGCGTGGTCAACGAATATGTGGAAGTCGATCCCAAGCTCTTCCGCACCGGCGAAATTCACGATCTGCGGGGGGATGCCGGCTTGGCGCGGCAGCGATTGAATTGGCGACCCGAGGTCGACTTTCGCAGCCTGGTGGGCATGATGGTCGATGCCGACGCCGGGACGGCGAAGCCGGTCGAAAGCGAGGCGCGGTTCGCCGCCAGCCGGGCGTAGCCGCCCTCGGTAACTGCCAATCCTCGGGAGCTCCCTGCATGAGTGCTTCTCCGTCTCCGGTTGTCACAAAATCCGGTGCAACATTGGGCCGCCGCCTCGTCGTCTGGCTGTTTGCCGCATTCGTCCTTGTCGTCGCGCTCTTCGCACTCGCCGTCATCAACAATAACTACTCCCTCCACAGGACGTCGCGCGCCGAGTTCAACGCGCAGCTCAATCATGCGATCGATACCTCCACGCAGTGGATCCTTCAGCATCCTGAAAACTACGGTAATCCGCCGCTCATGTTCATGATCGGCGACATGGCCGAGATGTCGAACGATCCCCGCCTGCAGCAATATGTGCAGGGCTACCTGGCCAGCGACCGCGTCCACATTCCCGGCCAGCCGTGGACCTGGTACTTCGCGCACTGGGCGTACCCGCCTTCACCGGTTCCCATGATTCCGCGCGATGTGGTGCCGTATCTGGGATGGCAGAACCGCTGGTTCACCTACGCCAGCGCGCCTGACAAGGTGGACCTCACGCCGGAGGATCGCGCCGACCTGTTCTCGCCCACTAAGTACAGTTGGGGAATCAGGCTGCATCTCCAGTTGATCGCTCTGGACATCTATCGCCGCTTTAACGGAGCTTCGCCTGAGCTGAACGCGGCCATCAACCCGGTGGCCGAAGGCGTGGCGCGTGATGCCTACTGGGACTTCCGCGTCAACGACGCGTATTACCAGCGCAGCGCCACCATCCTGGGAGCCGGCCGACCCGACCTGGTTCGCAGCCGCTGGATCGAGCGCATCCTCGACCACCAGCGCCCCGATGGCGCCTGGAACTTTTGCTGGCACGGCTGGTGCCGCGGCGTGCTGGAGTTCAGCCTCAGCGAAAACGATTACGGACATTCCACCGTGCAGGCCGCCTGGGCGCTGTACATGCTGAAGTATCGCTATTCAGACTGGATCGGGAAGAACTATCAGTAGGAAGTTGGGGGTTAGGGGCAGAGGTTGGTGCTCAGACGGTGCGGCCGAAAACGTGATCCCAATGTCCATCTCCAACCCAAGTCAGTAATCCCCGCCCCTGGTCCCTAACCCCTCATCAGATCAACTCGTTTCCACACGTCGGCCAAAAACGCCTCGTCTTTGATATCCCCCAGATTGATCTCCACGTTCGCTAGCGCGCCGTCAACCGCCGCACGCGCCAAGGCTGCGCCGACCGTGAGGTCCGAGGCCATCTTCGGATTCGTCATCGGGCGCAGCGACTCGATGATCCGTGCCAACTTCTTCGCTCGCTCCGCCACCACCAGCGGAACCAGCGTGGCTTTCTTGGTCGCGGCCTCAATCTCGGCCTGCGCTTCGGGATGGTCTTTCGCCTTCTTGAAGGCCGCCATCACTTCGTTGAACGACTCGGCGTCGGCATCGATCGCCTTCTTGAAGTGCTCGCGCAGTTCCCCCAGGCGCGCCAGCGCATCGCTCAGTTCACGCTCGTACTGCGCGTAGGCTTTCTTGCCGCGCGATATACCCGCCACCATGCTGCCCAGCGCCGCCGCCATCGCCGCCGTCGCCGCCGAGGCACATCCACCTCCCGGAGCCGCTGTAGGCGCCGCTAGCTGCTCGATGAATGGCTCGACTCCGGCACGCACCCCGCCGACGGCCATCTTGCCGCTCATCACCGCCGCCAAGCGGTTCTCCAGAATCAGAGAAGAGTCGAAGTTCTCCACCTGGAGAAACCACTCCGCCGCATCCTCCAGAGCCTTCTTCGGAATGAGGCCGACGATCTCGCTTGACACCGGCATCACGCCGTAGCGCGCGGCCTCGCGCTTGACGTACTCGAAGACGCGGGCGATCGGCGTCTGGTCGGTGTCGGTCAGGTTCATTGAAACCTGCGCCAGCCCGCGCACGGGCACGCCCATGCCCTTCACGTAGCGCAGTCCGCCGTTGGAGAAGCGCACCGCCTTGGCGACCTTCTTCGCGATCTCCGCATCCGGTGTGTTGAGATAGACGTTGTAGGCGACGAGAAACTTCCGTGCGCCCACGATGGTTGCGCCCGCGCTGGGATGCAGCGCTGCCTCGCCGAAATCGGGCTTGCGCGCGGGATTGGTCTTCACCTCCTCGCGCACACCTTCGAACTGCCCGCGACGGACGTTCTCCAGATTCTGGCGCTCGGGGACCTGGGCCGCAGCTTCGTAGAGATAAACGGGCACCTTCCAGCGCTTCCAGATTTCTTCGCCCACGCGGCGGGCGATAGCGACGCAGTCTTCCAGCGTGACACCGTCGATCGGAATGAACGGAACGACATCCGCAGCTCCCAGCCGCGGATGCGCGCCGGAATGCTTCGTCAGGTCGATCAATTCGGCGGCCTTGCCAACGCCGCGGATGGCAGCCTCGGCCACATTCACCGGGTCGCCGACCAGGGTGATGACGCAGCGGTTGTGGTCGGCATCCATCTCACGATCGAGCAGATAAACGCCGTCCATCCTCATGGCTTCAAGGATGGCATCGACGCGGGCCTTGTCTCGGCCCTCAGAAAAGTTGGGAACACATTCGACGAGTGCGGGCATGAAAGGTCAATTAAACCACAGAGACATAGAGGAAACCCGATTTCAGTAGTACGTCAGTCTTGAAATGGAGGGTACGGGCTGTTGCGGATTGTGTGGGTGCATTTGACGCTGCGGTCGTTCTTGTCCTTTGGCACAGAAATTCCAGATTTGTGCTCCTTGAGACAGAAGCAACATACCTCTCGCACTCGGAAACGTGGCGCAGTTTCGTTCCCGCCGGAACTTATCCCGGGATGCGCCTTGTTCCAGCAGTCTCGGCACATGCTATGTCTAATACGCACCTTTATCATGACAACTTGAAATTCGCTTCTTGTAATTGAGGCCCTACCCGAATTCAGAACCTCTGTGTCTCTGTGTCTCTGTGGTTAACTCCTGTCGTTTCCCTGCCAGACATCACCCGCTTGGCCATGGCCCACTTCAGCTCCTCAATGCCTTCACCGGTCACCGCGGATATCGGGTACAGCTCCAACTTCTTGCGCTTGCAGTAGCGCTTCAACTTGGCCAGCTTCTCTTTATTCGCAATATCCATCTTCGACGCAACGACGATCGTCGGCTTCGTGTCGAGCCCGCCGCCAAAGTTCGCCAGCTCGCACGTGATGACCTCGTAATCCTGCACCGGATCGGGCCGGCCGCTCGCATCCGACACATCGACCAGGTGCACGAGAAAGCGCGTGCGCTCGATGTGCCGCAGAAACTGCGTGCCCAGTCCCGCGCCTTCGCTTGCGCCCTCGATCAGCCCCGGAATGTCGGCGACGACGAAACTGACGTCATCCGGCGGCTCGCCCACGACAACCACGCCGAGATTGGGCTGCAGCGTGGTGAAAGGATAGTCGGCAATTTTCGGCTTTGCCGCCGAGATGCGCGAGATCAGCGTACTCTTGCCGGCGTTGGGATAGCCGACGAGGCCGGCATCGGCGAGCAGCTTTAATTCGAGACGCAGATCGCGCTCTTCGCCGGGGCGGCCTTCTTCGTGCTCGCGCGGCGCCTGATGCGTCGAAGTGGCGAATTGCGCATTGCCGCGTCCGCCGCGACCACCACGCGCGACGATGACGCGCTCGTCGGGATGGGAGAAATCGTGCACAACCTCGCCGGTGAGCTCGTCGTAGACCATCGTGCCCACGGGAACCTTCAGCACGATGCTCTCGCCCTCGCGGCCGGTCTTGTTGGAGCCTTCGCCGTGGCGGCCGCGCTCGGCTTTGTATTCGGGATTGAAGCGGAAGTGTACGAGCGTGTTGTGGCGCTCGCTGGACTCCATAATGACGTCGCCACCCCGCCCGCCATCGCCGCCGGAGGGCCCGCCGCGCGGCACGAACTTCTCGCGGCGGAAGGCCATGCAGCCGTTGCCGCCGTCGCCGGCTTTCACGCGAATTTTGGCTTCATCAACAAACACCAGTTGTCAGTTGGCTGCAAAACGAAGTGGCAGCTTCGATGATGAAAAGCCCCGCCCTAGCCAAACAAGTGGAGAAAAGCAAGTCCCTCGACTCCGCTTCGCTCCGCTCGGGATGACAAGAACGGGGCACCGAGATTTCGCTCGAAGCTCGTGGCTCGGAGCTGGTTGCTATCTGCTAGTTGCTTCCCTGCGGTACTACCGATACGAACTTGCCCATCGTGCCGCGGTCCTTGAACTCGACCAGGCCGGTGACCTTGGCGAAGAGCGTGTCGTCCTTGCCACGGCCTACGTTCAGCCCCGGCTTGATACGCGTGCCGCGCTGCCGCACGATGATGGTGCCGCCCGAGACGAGCTGCCCGCCGAACGATTTCACACCCAGCCGCTGCGCGTTCGAATCGCGGCCATTTCGCGAACTGCCTAGACCTTTTTTGTGTGCCATAACATTTCCCCAATGCGGCGAACCGCAGATCCCTCGGCTCCGGCGATCAAAACCGGATCGCCCCCGCTCGAGATGACAAAATCGAAGAAGGTCGCTGCCGACGCACCTGAAGGTGCGCCCTTCTGGGCGCCCTACGCGTCCTGCAGGTCCGAGCCGCCGGTCCGCACTCGCGACGCCACGCGGCGCGCAACAGCCACTGCGTTCAGCAGCACCGCGTCGAAGCGCCGGGCCCATGCCGCCAATACAAGTATGAACTGGTGGAGCAGCATCCGGGCTTAGGCCTTTAGCTCCTGGCCGTCCACGCTGATGCCGGTAATCTTCACGGCCGTATACGGCTGGCGATGCCCGTTCAGCTTCTTGTACTGCTTCTTGCGCTTGTAGTGGAAGACCAGCACCTTGTCGCCGCGGCCCTGCCCGACCACCTGCCCGGTGACGAACGCCCTCGACGGCTTGCCCAGCTCGCCGTCCGAGCCGCTGACCGCCAGCACCTCGTCGAACTGCACCTTGTCGCCGTCCTGCGACAGCTTCTCAATCTCGATCACGTCCCCGGGTGCGACGCGATATTGTTTTCCCCCGGCGCGGATGACCGCGTACATGGCAATGCCTCCTGGCCCGCACCCTTAGCCCCTCACCCCAGCGGGCGCGCTGCGGCCCGGTGCGTACGGCCTAAACTTTGTGCGCTTGCACTTTCCCCAGCCGGGAAGAAACGGTCTCTCAGCCGAGTGGCTCAACCGGCGGGACGCCCTGACGGGCTGTCACTTCAGGCAAACCATAGAAGTATAGCGTGTTTGATGAGGGCAGGTCAAAACAGGAGTTCGGGTAATGACGTTACCTCAACGTGTCATCCCGAGCGGAGCGAAAGCGGAGTTGAGGGGGCTGCGATCGGCTTTCGCGCGGGCTTTCTCGCAAGCCCGACCCTGCGCGCTCGTGGCGCGCAGGGAGAGTCGGGATTGCGGAATGCAGATAAGTCTATTGCCCGCCGGCGTGGGTCAGTGCCTGCTCCATCGTAGGAGCCAGGGTGAAGAGCTGCTCAACTTTGGTGACCTTCAGCGAGGTGAGCAGGCGATCGTTGGCGCCGACGATGACCAGCTTGCGGCCTGAGTTTTCGCGCGAGACATGCGCGCCGACCAGGCAGCCAATACCGGCCGAGTCGATGTAGGGCATATCGGTGGCGTCGATGATCAACAGGTTCGAACGGTCGGAGCGCACCATGGTTTGCAGGGGGAAGAAATTTCCCAGGAGCAATGGCCCGTGCAGGCGCAAGACTGTAGTCCCAGGCGCGGTCTCAATCTTCTCTATTTCCAATGGCTTGTCTTGCATGGGCAAAATTCTATAACGCCGGATTCACAATTGGTATTAATTTCGCGTTACCGTCCCTCCCTTCGTTTGCCAGTAACATTCATCAGTGCACGGGCGGCACATAGACCAGGTAGCGGGCAAACAACCAGCACAGGAAAAACACGATCGGAATGTGTAGCATCATCTGCAATACGGTGTAACCGACCAGGTCGCGCGCCTTCAGCCCGAGGATTCCGAGCAGAGGCAGCATCCAGAAAGGATTGACCAGGTTTGGCAGCGCCTCGGCGGCGTTATAGATCTGCACCACCCATCCCAGATGCACGTGATGCAGGTTCGCCGCCTGCAACACGTACGGCGCCTCGATGATCCACTTGCTGCCGCCGGAAGGAACGAACGTGCCCAGGATCATGGAATAGAGCGCCACCAGCAGCGGATAGGTGCCGTGCGTAGTTACGCGCGCGAACAAGTCGGCCAGCCAGGTTGAAATGCCGGTGCCGACGATCATGCCGAAGATCACGGCGTAGAACGGGAACTGGATGAGCACGCCTCCTGTTGCCGGCACCGAGTCGGCCACCGAGCGAATGAACCGGCGCGGCCGCCAATGCAGCAGCAGACCCGCGGTGATGAACATCAGGTTGTAGGTGTTGAGATCGAGCGCGGCCAGCGCGCCCTGCGGCGATTTGTGGAAGAAGTCGATCAGGTACCAGAGCATCAGTGCGCCGACAAACAGCGACAGCAGCGGGCTGTACTCCAGCCACTCGCCGGGTTTGGTGCGCGGCTCGTCGGCGCGGGCAGTCACGCCGACCTCGATCCCGAATTGCTCGGCGGTGCGGGCGTTCTCCGCCGTCGGAGCCGATAGATACGCCACCACTACCGAGACGACAAGCAGCACCACGGCCATCGCGATGCTCTGCCACAGGAACAATGTTTGACTCAGTGGGATGATGCCCGAGACCGACAGTAGCGCCGTGGGAATTGCCGTCTTGGTCGCCATCAGCATGGCGGCCGAGGACGAAAGGCCGAGCGCCCAGGTTGCGCCCAGCCCGAGATAGGCAGCGGCCCCTGCGGCGCGATAGTCCATGCCTTTCACGCGGCCTGCCATTTCGCGGCTCAGCAGCCCGCTGAAGATCAGGCTCAAGCCCCATGAGATCAACGAGGTCAACATGGAAAACAGCGCAATCATCGCGATGGCGCCGCGGCCAGTCTTCGGGATTTTGGCCAGCGCGCGGATCAGGCGGCTTACCAGCGGCGTGGTGGCTACCACGTATCCGCCGATGATGATCATCACCATCTGCATGGTGAAGGGAACCAGGGTCCAGAAATTCTTTGCCCCCTGAATTGCGAGCTTGCTGGGGGATTGGCGCAGGCACAGGCCGGTGATAAAGACGAACAGGATGCCTAGCAGAGCGAAGACCAGCGGGTCGGGGAACCAGCGCTCGCTCCAATTCGCCAGCGCCAAGCCAAAGCGCGCCAGCCCCGCTTCTCCGGTGGGCCCACTGCCTTTCGCCTGGGTTGCCATGAGGACTCCCCTTCTTTGTGAATTTGTTAATGGCGCAAAGTCTAGCACGGCATTTCGCAAATGCCACGCTTCTTCGACATCGGCAGCGTGACAAATTATCTGGCCCGCCGTATATTCGCGCCATGCCGCATGCGACCATGCCGGACCTGATTGCCCGCGCCCAGCAGCACGGCGGACGCACGGCCATCGTCGACGGCAACGGCGCCTACACCTACCAGGACTTGCTGGACGCTTCGGCGCGGGTTGCGGCCACGCTGCTCGCCGGCCGCGACGATCTGCGCGAAGAGCGAGTGGCCTTTCTCATCGCGCCCGGATTTCCCTGGGTTGTGGTGCAATGGGGAATCTGGCGGGCCGGAGGCATCGCCGTTCCACTCCCGCTGGGCACGCCGTGGGCGGAGCTTGATTACTACGTCAACGACACGCAGGCGTCCATTCTGATTCACGACACGGCAAATGAACCGAACCTCGCTGCTCCAAAGTCAGCAGGAAACGTCCGCGTGCTTTCCTATGATGAAGCGCTCGTAACCGATCCCGTAACCCTGCCGGCGCTGGCAAATCCGCGGCGGGCCATGATTCTCTATACCAGCGGGACCACCAGTCACCCGAAGGGCGTGGTCACCACTCACACGAACATTGCCGCGCAGATCGCCAGCCTACTGGAGGCCTGGGAGTGGTCGCCGGACGACCGCGTTCTGCTGTGTCTGCCGCTGCACCACGTTCACGGCATCGTAAATGTTGTGTCGTGCGCGTTATGGTCAGGCGCGGTGTGCGAGATGCTACCGCGACCACCCCAACGAACGCAAAACCAGCGCTCGTCGGGGACCCCGGGCTTCGACGCCGAAGCTGTTTGGGAGCGCATCGCGGGCGGCAACCTGACATTGTTCATGGCCGTGCCGACAATCTACGTCAAACTGATCGCCGCCTGGGAAAAAGCTGCTGCCGAGCGCCGCAGCGTATGGAGCGAACGCGCTGCCAAGTTGCGCTTGATGGTCTCGGGTTCGGCGGCATTACCGGTGACCACACTGGAGCGCTGGCGCGAGATCACCGGCCATACGCTCCTCGAACGCTACGGCATGACCGAGATGGGGATGGCGATCTCGAACTCCTATCGCGGCGAGCGCGTACCCGGCAGCGTGGGCCGGCCGCTTCCCGGCGTCGCCGTCCGCCTGGTCGACGAGGGTGGATGCGAGGTTTGGCCGGGCACGCCGGGCGAGATCGAGGTCCTCGGTCCGAACGTATTCACCCAGTACTGGGGAAAGCCGGAGGCGACGCGCGCGGCCTTTCGCGACGGTTGGTTCCGCACCGGCGACACCGCCGTTCTCGACAACGGCGTCTATCGCATCCTGGGGCGCAGCAATGTCGACATTCTGAAGACCGGCGGGCACAAGGTTTCCGCGCTCGAAGTCGAGGAGAAGCTGCGCGAGCATCCCGCCGTGGCGGAGTGCGCGGTGGTTGGCGTGCCCGATGAAGAATGGGGAGAACGCGTGGCTGCGGCGATCGTGCTCCGCAACGGGTCGCCACTGGAGTTCGAGGAGCTGCGCGATTGGGCCCGCGAGCGGTTGGCCGCATACAAAGTGCCGTCGCGGCTCCTGGTCCTGGAAGCCCTTCCGCGCAACGCCATGGGCAAGGTGACCAAGCCGGCCATTCGGAAATTGTTCGAAAGCCCGTAGCTCTCCCCAAATAGAATTGCAGGCACGTTTGACACGTGTGTTACCCTGCCCAGAAGCATCGAGCAGTCTGGCGCCCAACTTTTTGAAAGAGGGACAAACATGTCAGACACCGCGGCTCCTCTCCCGGCAGGTAAGACCTATACCAAGCTCAATCGCTCACAAATTGTCGGCTTCTGGGCAGCCTGGACGGGCTGGACCCTGGACGGCATGGATTCCGTCATCTATGCCCTTGTCCTGAGCCCCGCCTTAAGTGAGTTGTTACCCAAGTCGGGTTACAAAGCCACGCCCGCCACCGTCGGCTACGCGGGTTCCGTTCTGTTTGCCCTGTTCCTGGTGGGCTGGGGGCTCTCGCTGATCTGGGGACCGATTGCCGATCGCTTTGGCCGCACCCGCGTATTGGCCGCCACCATCTTTGTCTACGCCGTCTTCACCGGAGCGGCGGCCCTGTCGCAGAACGTGTGGGAGTTGGCGCTGTTCCGCTTGCTGGCCGGCGTCGGCATTGGCGGCGAGTGGGCACTGGCCGGTACCTACGTCGCCGAGGCGTGGCCGGAAGACCGGCGCAAGATGGGCGCCGGCTATTTGCAGACCGGATACTACGCGGGATTTTTCCTGGCTTCTGCTTTGAACTTCACCATAGGCGCGCACTTCGGCTGGCGCGCCATGTTTTGGTGCGGCCTCACGCCGGTGATCGTCTCGTTCATCATTCTTCGCCGGGTAAAGGAGCCGGAGCGCTGGGAGCGAAAAGCGCAGACCGGCGCGGTCCGCCGGCATCATCCGATGATCGAGATCTTTCGTCCGCCTTACACCCTGCGCACCGTGGTCAACACCATTCTGCTGACTGCAGCCATCTGCGGCTTGTGGGCGGGCGCGGTGTATGCGCCCACCGGCATCGTCAGCCTGGCGAAACGTGCCGGGATGGTTCAGTCGCAGGTCGTCAAGACAGCATCCTTTGGCATGGGACTGCTGTCGGTGGGCACCATCCTCGGCTGCCTCGCCTTGCCGCCGCTAGCCGAACGCTTCGGACGCAGGCTCACGCTGGCCTTCTACTTCCTCGGCATGGCGCTCTGCATTGTGCTGAGTTTTGGCTGGGCCTTCTACCTGCCGCACGGATTGCAGCCGTTCATCATCGTGCTGTTCTTCCTGGGATTCTTCGGCGGCAACTTCACCATGTTCAGCCTGTGGCTGCCGGAGCAGTACAACACAACCGTACGCGCGACGGCGTTCGCCTTCGCAACTTCGTTTGGACGCTTCATTGCCGCAGGAGTGAACTTCAGCATTGGCGCGCTGGTCGGCCGCATGGGGACTCTGGGGAAACCCGTCGCCCTGACGGCGATCGCCTTCGGGATCGGATTGTTGGTTGTGCCTCTGGGATATGAGACACGCGGCAAGACGCTGCCGGATTAGGCGGAGGCCGAAGATTGGGCGGGAGCCGGGCTTCGTTCGGTCAGGAAGCCCGCAATTTGGACTCAGGTACTACTTCCAGTGCGGTAGAGCGCAGCTTGAAGTGCTTCCCGCAGTGGGGACAGTCAAGCTGGATGAAGAGCGCCGGATCGAAGGTCGGATCGTCCGCCTCGCATCGCCGGATAGGTATCCACTTCCTGCACTTCGGACACCGCGTTGCCAGATAATGCGCCATTTTGCCTCCGGCGCGGTCATCGCCGCTCCGCACTCAGGAATAGCTGGTGGCCTTAATTAGAGCAGCTACTCTAAACCGAAGGCGAGCGGCTCGTCAAAACTACGTTGCCGCCGTATTACCGAATCGTCGCCGGCGCTACGAATTGAAGCCCAGAGCTACCGGGCTAGAGCTGCCGACGCCGCAATTCGGACAGCGATAGAATTCCTCCACCACTTCGTTAACGCCGATCGCAGACCCGCCTTCGCAGACATAGACCAGCTTGTCGGCGTGGTGATTCATCGTCATGCCGCAGACGGGGCAGGGAACCACGTTGTTTTCCATTGCCATCATCCAGCCTCCGGTTTGCCCTATTCGAGGGGTACGTGTTCGCGCCCGTAGCGCAGGGTTGTGGCCATCCAGATCAGCTCTTTCAGGAATTTGTCGATCCGCGAAAGAAAGGTCGCGTCGCGCAAATTTCCCGAGGAATCGAAGAGCGCGCCCGCGTTGCCGAAATTCAGGTCCCAGAAGATCGTTACCAGCCCTAACTCGCGCATGATCGGAAGCAGGTTCTCGATGCAGCGGGCGCCGCCGAACGGAGCGGCGGATACGCCCGCGATGCCCACCGCCTTGTGAATGTACTCCTTCAGGCAACTGTCGAGCACATGCTTCAGTAGTCCTGGGTAGCCGTGATTGTATTCGGGGGCGACGATGACGAGGGCGTCAGCCCGGTCCATCCGGGAGGAAAACCCCGGGTCCTTGATGGCTTGTCCGGCATCATTGGTCGGCAACGGCAGCGTGGCGATATCGATCAGTTCGGTAGTGACCCGGGCGCGCTTGGCCACTTCCGCGACCAGCAGGTGCGCCACCGGCTCGCTCAGTCTTCCTCGACGCGTAGTGCCCAATATGACTGGAATGAATAATGGTCGCTCCACGAGCAGTACCCTCCTCCCCACTTCTTACCGCCAGAGTTATATCAGCCGATTATTACAGCGAAGCGCGTGCGGCATGGATGACGGCAGCGCAAGCTCCGGCCGGCCCAACGTTTATTATCCTGCGTCTTTCGCCGGAGCTTCGCTTGACGGGCGGAGCGAAGCAAAGTCCACTGGAAAATGGTATCGAATCGTCTGAGGAAACAGACAGGGCCGGGAATGACGGTGAGAGTTCGCATCGCCGAAGGCTGGATGTATCGCATGCGCCGCGTGCTGGCGACGCTGTGTCTCGCCGTGCTCGCGGTCTTCCTAGGATACAAGGTCGTCTTCGGCGCCAACGGGATGAAGGTGTGGCAGGCCAAGCGCGCCGAGGCCCAGCAGTTGCAGCAGGAGATCGCCCGCATGACGCGGGAGCAGGAAGAGCTGCAGCGCCAGGTAGACGGGCTGCAGCGCGGCGATCCCGCCCTGATCGAGAAAGAGGCGCGCGAACAGCTCGGCTACGTCAAGCCGGGTGAAGTTGTGCTGTTCGAGCCGAGGACGAAATCCGACCCCAAATCGCCCGCCGTCGCCAGTAATATCGAAGAGAAATAGGCACGACGTTCTCTTCTTCGCCGTTCCCGCAAAAGATCACGCCCCGAGCGGCGGTTGACTTACACGCCTTATTGCATTCAGAATCCTTCCAATTCGCCGTCCGAAATGCGCCTAACTGCGCGTCCCTAAGCCTGGAGGTTAATTTGGCCCGCACCTCGTTTCCCGGTGTTCTGCGGAACGCAACTCTGCTAACCGTTTTCACGCTGGCTTCGCTGAGCGCCGCGCGCGGCCAATATCGCGAGCTCTATGATTTTCCCAACTCGAATATCGATGGCGGGGTCATTCTCGACAGCGCCGGCAATATCTACGGGGCGACCGATGAAGGTGGTGGCGCAAGCGGCGGCGTGGTCTTCGAGCTGGTCATGCCCGGTGACTCGCTGAACATACTGCACACCTTCAACGGCTCACCCGACGGCGCCGGTCCCAACGCGCCGCTGGTTTTTGATCGCGCCGGGAACCTGTACGGAACCACCTATATTGGCGGCGCCTACAATGCCGGTACGGTCTTCATGATGAGTCCGGCTTTGGGAGGCCAGTGGCTGGAGCGTGTCCTGTATTCGTTCACTGGTGGACCCGATGGCGGCTATCCGCAGGCGGCCGTCCTTCTGGACAACTCCGGCCACCTCTATGGAACGACCACGGCGGGCGGGACCTACGGTCAAGGCGTAGTTTATCGGCTGAACATCTCGGCCGTGCCGCTCGCAACCACTTTGCATTCCTTCGGGGCTCCGGGTGACGGAATTGGTCAGACAGGCAGCCTCGTTGCGGATGCGGCCGGTAATCTGTACGGCACGACCTACTCTGGCGGCGCGAGCCAGCTTGGAACCGCCTACGAGCTTAGCCCAACCAATATCGGCTCCGGATGGGCAGAGACGGTGCTTTGGTCATTTCCGGGTACCGAATATGATGGCGAGAATCCGGTCGGCGGCCTGGTCTTCAACGCCTACGGCTATCTGGTCGGCGCAGCAGAACATGGAGGCACGTATGGTTTGCTGTGTCAGTCGGGCAATTGCGGCGCCCTTTTCGCGCTCGTTCCACTCCGCGGCGGCTGGAGCGAGTATGTGTTATACGCTTACGAGATGAATCCCTGCGATCATCCCGTGGGTCCGCTCGCTATCGAGTCTTCGTTAGAGTCTTCGAAGGCTTATTATCCAGACCTATCCGGCGGCAATGGTGGTGGTTGTTTGGACGAAGCGGTTCCCCGCGAATACGGGGAATGGCTTCCCGAGGACCTTGACTACTTCCCCAATGAGCCTGGCTTGCAGCCCAATGGGGGAGTAGTGGTGGACCGTCAGGGCAACATCTACGGGACCTACAGCTCGCAGAATTACGCTGCAGTGTACGAGTTCACGCCCTTAGACTAAATTACGACCGTCTCGTGATACTCGCCGTACACGTGCCGCATGGCATCGGAGATTTCGCCGACCGTGGCATTGGCTTCCACCGCTTCCACAATCACGGGCATGAGATTGCCCGTCCCCTTCGCGGTTTCCTCCACTCGCTTCACCGCGGCCTGCCACTTCGCTTGATCTCGCTTCGCCCGCAGCGCGCGCACCCGTTCGACCTGCTTCCGCTCCAACGCCTCGTCGATGTGCAACAGCGGAATCGGATTTTCGTGCTCCAGCGCGAACGAGTTCACCCCGACGACAATCGCCTGCTTCTGATCGACGGCCCGCTGGTATTCATACGCCGCGTTCTGGATCTCCTGCTGTACGAAGCCGCGATCGATGGCCTTCAGCATGCCGCCCATGGCATCGATCTTCTCCAGATAGCCGAGCGCGTTGGCCTCGATCTGGTTGGTGAGCGACTCGACGTAGTACGAGCCGGCCAAAGGATCGATGGTCTGCGCCGCGCCCGATTCGTACGCGATGATTTGCTGCGTGCGCAGCGCGATGCGCGCCGATTGCTCGGTGGGCAGCGCCAGCGCCTCGTCGAACGAGTTGGTGTGCAGCGACTGCGTTCCGCCCAGCACTGCCGCCATGGCCTGCAATGCGGTGCGGACGATGTTGTTCTCCGGCTGCTGCGCCGTCAAGGTCGAGCCCGCGGTCTGGGTGTGGAAGCGCAGCATCTGCGACTTGGCGTTCTTGGCGCCGAAACGATCGCGCATGATGCGCGCCCACATGCGGCGCGCGGCGCGGAACTTTGCCACTTCTTCCAGAAAATTGCTGTGCGCGTTAAAGAAGAACGACAGCCGTGGCGCGAACTTGTCCACATCGAGACCGGCATCAATCGCGGCCTGCACGTAGGTCATGCCGTTGGCCAGCGTGAAGGCCACTTCCTGCACCGCAGTCGATCCCGCCTCGCGCATGTGGTAGCCCGAGATGGAAATGGTGTTCCACTCAGGCACGTGCTGGTTGGCATAAGAGAAGATGTCGGTGATGATGCGCATCGCCTGCGCCGGCGGATAGATGTATGTGCCGCGTGCGATGTATTCCTTCAGCACATCGTTCTGGATGGTGCCGGCGAGCTTCGAGGCGTCGCGCCCGGTGCGCTGCGCGGTGACGATGTAGAGCGCCAGCAGGATCGAGGCCGTGGCGTTGATCGTCATCGACGTGGAAATTTTCTCCAGGTTGATGCCATCGAACAGCCGCATCATGTCTTCGATGGAGTCGATGGCGACGCCCACCTTGCCGACCTCGCCCATGGCCAGCGAATTGTCGGAGTCGAGCCCGATCTGGGTGGGCAGATCGAAGGCGACGCTCAGGCCGGTGGTGCCTTGGCTGAGCAAATATTTGTAGCGGCGGTTGGACTCGTCGGCATCGCCCATGCCGGCGTATTGCCGCATGGTCCAGAGCCGGCCGCGGTACATGGTGGCCTGCACGCCGCGCGTGTAGGGGAACTGCCCGGGATAGCCAACCTCGCGGTCGTAGTCCCAGTTCTCCAGATCGGCCGGGGTGTACAGCGGATGAACCGGGATGCGCGACGAGGTCTCCTGGTTGTCGGCGGGCTTGCTCAGGACAGAAGAGTGCGTTTTTGTGTCGGCCATGAAATAGGGCCTCGATTCGGGAGAATAAACCTTATTGTGAGCTATGGGCCGGGAAACGGGCTATGACGCGCATCACAAGAGGCAGTTTCGAGTCAGGGACTCGAAACCTGCAACTTGAAACTCGAAACTCGAGACTTGAAACTACTTTTTCCTCGACCTCCAGAACGAGCTTACGCCGAAGTACCCGAACAGCACCGCGAACACCGATGCCAGAAGCACCTTTCCGACGGACGCCGTGCCCACAAGATGCCGATGGTACTCGCGTACCGCCGCCGCGGCGCCGACCAGGCTCAAAAATAGAAACAGCAGTCCGGTCACTTCCAGCCAGAGCACGTGCAGTACGCGCGAGACGTTCTGAACGGTGACGCTACCGGCCTTGTAGATGGCCCGCACCCAGCGGTTCTCGCCGCTTTTCTGTCCTGCGACGCGCAAGATGGCGCGCCCTTGCCGGGCGAATCCGCGGGATGGCAACTTTGACCTCTCGTGCCGATGAAAGTACGATGCAACCTCATTTTATCAACCGGCAACATACGATTTCTTCGTGTGCCGTTCGCTGCCGCCTGCAAAATTTCTTACGCCCGCCAGCATCCAACTAAGTAAGCGGGTGCGCCGCTGCCCCCAGTCTTCCATCGGGGTGGGGGAGTGTGCGAACATCTTCTTGCGGACATCCAAAACGCCCAGGTGGAGATCGTGGACAAGCGACTAAAAAGCATGATGAAGGAACTGGGAGACGCCATTAACAGCTCGCTCTCCGATTCCGAGCAGATTGCCGAGGTCATCTCGCGCATCAAAGCGGGTGGCTACGATGTGTTCGTCGTACTGGAAGCGACCATCGGATTCAATCAGCACGATCAAGACGAGCCGGACGCAATCGAGGAATCCTCCGCGGAGTTCAAGATCACGCCCCAGGACCAGAAGTTCCTGAAATCGCTTCGCATTCGAGTTGAGAACGACTAAGTGCGAGATTCACCATTCGCCTGTCTCCTTTCCGGCTGTGCTAAGATTCGCCTAAGTTGTGGCCTCACGCGGGCTGCCCCGGCTGGCGCACCGCGAAAATCAACCGTTTTTCTCAGGTTCGCGTGCGGGACATCACCAGATGAGAGACACTCTCGGAGTTTTGCTGGCAGGTGGAGCGGGCGAACGCCTCTATCCCCTCACCCGCGACCGTGCCAAGCCGGCCGTCACCTTCGGCGGCATCTATCGCATCATCGACATCACGCTTTCCAACTGCATCAACTCCGATCTGCGCCGGATTTACATTCTGACCCAGTACAAGGCGCTGTCGCTGAACCGGCACATTCGCGAAGGCTGGGGCAACATCGTGGGCCGCGAGCTGGGCGAGTTCATCGAAATCCTGCCGCCCATGAAACGCGTCAGCGAAAACTGGTACATGGGCACGGCCGATGCGGTCTACCAGAACATCTACTCCATCGGCTCCGAGCAGCCCAAACACGTTCTCATCCTCTCCGGCGATCACATTTACAAGATGAACTACGGCCGGATGCAGCGGCAGCACCGCGACTCCGGCGCCGACGTCACCATTGCCACCATCCTGATCGATCCTGCCGAGACCAGGCATTTCGGCGTGGTTGAAATCGATCGTACCGGCCGGGTCGTCGGCTTCCAGGAAAAACCAGAGCAGACCGATCTGCGCTCGCCTTACAACCCGCGCATGGTCTCCGCCTCGATGGGCATTTACCTGTTCAATACGGATGTGCTGATTCCCGTGCTACTGAAGGATGCCGAGGACCACAACTCGAAACACGACTTCGGGCACAATGTGCTGCCCCGCATGCTGGAGGACTACAAGGTCTATTCGTTCAACTTCATCGACGAGAACAAAAAGGAAGCTCTCTACTGGCGCGACGTAGGCACGCTGGAAGCGTACTACGAAGCCAACATGGACTTGGTTTCCGTGGCTCCGGTCTTCAATTTGTACGACTCGGCCTGGCCGATTCGCACTCATATGCGGCAGTATCCGCCCGCGAAGTTCGTCTTCAACGATCCCGGGCGCACCGGCGAGGCGCACGATTCCATAGTCTCGATGGGCTGCATCATCTCCGGCGGATCGGTCACCAGCAGCGTGCTCTCGCCCGATGTGCGCGTGAATTCCTATGCCCAGGTGGACACCAGCATCCTCTGCTCGCACGTGAATGTCGGCCGGCACTGCCGCATTCGCCGGGCGATCATCGATCGCGACGTACAAATTCCCGAGGGCACGGTGATCGGCTACGACACCGAAGCCGATCGCCAGAAGTATCACGTCACCGATACCGGCATCACCGTGGTCACACGCGACTACTCGCTGTTCGAGAACCCCGTCACCGTGGACTATTTCACGTCCGAGTAGGCGCTCGGACACTCGATACTATGCAGGCCCCACATCTTTCGCCTGAAGCAGTGCGTCGAAGACGGCCCTTGTCCCGACAAGCGGCGTGGTGGCTGGCAGTCGTCGTTGTCACGGCAGCGTTGCTGGTGCTTCGCCGGCCCGACGCGGTGCTGAATCCGCAGTTTTACGCCGACGATAGTCATTGGTTTGAGCAGGCCTATAACTACGGTGCGATTAAATCGCTCTTTTATGTGTACGGTGGATATTTGCAGGTGCTTTCTCGACTAGCTGCTGGCATCGCCCTCAGTGTGCCGCTGTCGCGAGCGCCGCTGGTATTGAATGCACTAGCGCTCCTGGTCGAAGCCGCTGCGGCTTTCTTCCTAGTCTCCAACCGAATGCGAAATCTGGGCAGTCTGCCCATTCGTTGTGGGTTGGCGCTGCTCTATCTCATCGTTCCCAAGGCCGCCGAGGTGCATGCCAACATCACCAACGCCCCATTTAATCTTGCCTTTTTAGCATTTCTGATAGTTATCGCCGAAGTGCCAGAATCGCGAGCCGGCCACATCTTTGATGTGGTCACGCTGCTTCTTATGGGCCTTACCGGACCTTTTTGTATCCTGCTGTTCCCGGCCGCTCTGCTGGTTGTTCTGGAAAGAAGGAAGGTTTGGAGCGTAGTTCGGCTGTCGCTTCTCGGCATTGGAGTCGGGGTGCAGGGACTAACGCTTCTCCTAAAGGGCCATGAGCGAATTCACCCGCATCTCGGAGCAAGTTTTCTTCGCTTCTGCCGCATAGTTGCGGGCCAGGTCGTCCTGCCGGTCTTGCAGGGGCGCAACCGCCTAGACGTGCTGGCGCATTCCCAGGCGGCGGCGGCGCTGCTGGCCTGCCTCATCACCGTTCTAACAGCCGCGCTGTTTGTCTACGCATTTTGTCGTGGCGGCGTCGAGCTCCGAAGCTTCGTCCTGTTTGCGTCGTTGCTGCTGGCTGCCTCCCTGGCGTTCCCTACTCCGAATCCCACAAACGATTCCTGGAGTCTGATGCAAGCACCGGGAGCTGCCGGGCGGTACTGGTATATACCTGGGCTGGCGCTGATAGCTGTCCTCGTATGGCTGCTGGGTCCGCAGCGACCGGGGGCGTTGCGGGCCGTTGCTGCCCTATTAGTCTGCTCCATGATGTTGGCGGCGACTAAGCATTGGCGGTTTGCAAGCCTTCCCGACCTCCGCTACGCCACGTACGTTGCGCAGTTCGAAAGGCTTCCACCGGGAACCACTATGAACATCCCGATCAACCCGCCAGGCTGGGCGATGTCTCTGGTAAAGAAATAAGAGGACGCAACTCAGGGCGGTCAGTCCGTTATCATGCACGATTTGGCCGTGATGGCTCCGATGCACCACAGTAGCGCGTCCTCGACGTGCTCGCGCAAGGCCTGATTGCTGAAGATGGTGCGCAACGGCGCCCGTTCCGTCAGGCGCGCCGTTAATTCCGTGAGCAGGCCCTGGTAGCGGTCAGGCATGTGCAGGCCAGTGGCCCGCACCAGATCGTCGAAGATAAGCAGGCACTCAAGCACGACGCCCTCGGCATCGACATCCTGCGAATTAACCAGGTGGAGCGTTTGCGCGATATCGCAGAAGGTTTCCATCTCTTGCGGAGCCGGCCCCAGCTTCGACAGTCCCGCATCCATGGCGAGGGCCTTGGCTGCCAACTCCGGACGCGCGAAGAAAACCACAAACCCACCGGCGGTGATGGGGCGCTCGTTGTCGCCGCCCACCGCCAGCAGGGTGTAGAACTGTGGACCTTCCTGTCGCGGATCGAGGCGCAAGCCGACCAGCACCAGCTCTTCGTGGTGCTCGGCGTGTAGTACAGGGAAAATGGGCAGCTCCGGCATGAGGGGAATAGTACAGGGATGGCAAGCCCAAAACCAACAGTGCAGGCCCTCCTGCGTAGAAAAAGATCGCGCTCTGCGCTGACCAGGCTTCAGCGCAACCATCCAACCGGTTCACGCAAACAGCAGATACCTCGGTCGCCGCGGCGACCTCGGCATGACAATGTTGTGGTTCGGCGCGCTTGACGAACCCAGACCACGAGTCTGACTCCTGATTGCCGCTGACTGCCGACTGCTAGTTGTTACCTGCTAACTGCCTTTCCAGCCGAAAATACCTTCTCGCCTTGTGCACGTCTTTCGCGATCTGCTCGCGCAGCGCCTCGACGGAAGCAAACTTGATCTCCGGACGCAGCCGCCGCAGGAAGCTCAACGCCAGCTCAGTGTCCGGCAGAAGCTCAATGGGATGGAAGTTGAGGATATGGGTCTCGATGGCAAACGATTCGGCGCCGAAGGTCGGACGATTGCCGATGTTGCTGACCGCTTCGAAGCACTCGCTGCCGATGCGCAGCGCAGTGATATATACGCCGTCGGCAGGGACGAGTTCGTCGTAGCGCGCCAGGTTCACAGTCGGCACGGTGTATTTATGCCCGTAGCCTCGGCCGCGTCCGGGGTAGGCGAGAATGTTGAACGGCCGCCCCAGCAACGCGCGCGCCCGCGCCACTTCTCCTGTCGTGATCAGCTTGCGAATTTCGCTGCTGGAGACGTGGTGACCGCGAATCAGTTGCTCGGGGAAGATCTTCGCCGCAAAGCCGAACTGCCGGCCCAGCTCGGCCAGCGTATCGACATTGCCCCGCGCCTTATGTCCGAAATGGAAGTTGTAGCCTTCGTGGACTTCACGCGCGTGCAGACGGTTGGCCAGCACCTCGCGCGCGAAATCTTCGGCGCTCATCAGCGACAGATCGCGCGTGAATGGCAGCACGAGCACGGCATCGACATGCGTTTGCTCCAGCAGTCTTAATTTTGCCGGCAATGGTGTAAGCAGCTTGGGAGCAGCGTCGGGCCGAAGGATGCGCAGCGGATGCGGCTCGAAGGTCACCACCACAGCTTTGCCGCCGAAGCTGCGCGCGCGTTCGGCCATGTGCCGCACCACCTCCTGGTGCGCGCGATGCACACCATCGTAGTTGCCGACGCTGACCACGGTGGGCCCGAAGCCGGCGGGTATGTCGTCGAGATGGTGAAAGACTTGCATGTGTTTCAATCGTGGTACTTGGACGGGGTGCCCCAGGTCTCGCGGTTTTCAAGACCTGGGTCCAAGCAGAATACCTGGTCCCGTAAGAACCCAGGTCTCGGACGGCGCGAGACCTGGGGCACCCACTGGGTGATTCTGGTTCCCCCCTACAGCTCAAACTCCAATTTCAGCCCATCATGCGACAAGCGCACATTCTCCGGCAGCGCCGCATTCGTCGCCGCGTGCGGCAAATCATGCGAAATATGCGTGAAAAATGTTCGCCTCGGTTTCAACCGTTCCACGATCTTCAGCGAGTTCTCTACCGTAGAATGCGTCGGGTGCGGATGATGCCGCAACGCATCCAGAAACAGGATGTCGAGACCCTCGAGTTGCGCCAGCGACTCCTCCGGTATCGAACTAAAATCGGTCAGGTATGCGGCGCTGCCGAATCGATAGCCTTCGATCGTCACATCGCCATGCATTACCGGGATGGGTGTGAACGTCGCCCCAAACAACTCAACCGGCCCGTCTAGCGGCCGCAGCTCAACCTGCGCCAACCCTCCGTACTTGTAATCCGCGTCAAATATGTAGCGAAACACATTGCGCAATATGCGCGCGGTGCTTTCGCTGGCGAACAACGGAATCTTGCCGCCGCCGGTGATGCGCGGAAAGCTCAACGGCCGTATATCGTCGAGGCCGAGGATGTGATCGGCGTGTCCGTGGGTATACAGGATGGCGTCAATGCGGCGGATGTGCTCACGGATCGCCTGCTCGCGAAAGTCGGGAGTGGTATCGATGAGGACGGTGTGGCTCGGGGTCCCGGGCGTGATGGGGTGAGGGTCGTTCCACTGCACCATGATGGAGGGCCGAGTGCGGCGGTCGTGCGAATCGGCCGAGGTACACACCGCGCAGTCGCAGCCAATGGTGGGAACTCCCATGGAAGTTCCGCTGCCCAGCACGGTGAGTGTGGCTTGCATCAGCGCTTGCGATCTGGACCCGCACCGGCCGGCGGCGGGTTGGTGATCAGATTGGTGACCTCGAGATAGGCCATGCGCAGCTCGTAAAGAATGTTCCGCAGCATGTTGTCTTCTTGCGGGGTCAGGTTGCCTTTGGTCTTGTCCTGCAGCATGGCAACCATGTCGATGGTTTGCCGCGCCCCGATCAAATCCACTTCCGGTTTCGCGCCCTGCGGGGCCGCGAGACCAAGCTGCGTCAGCGCGGTCATGTACAGGGAGGCAACGAATTTGTCGAAACTGACTTCGAAGTCGCGCGCGTCATGGGCCCGGCCCTGCTTGCGCATCTCCTTGTCGATCTGCGCATCGATCTCGCGCGCGGACTTCTCGTAGGCCGCGGCCGAATCCTGCTGCTCCTGTGCAGTCGGCGGCTCGGCCTCCGGCTCCTGCAGCGTGGTGGCCGCCGGAGCCGGGGTTGGCTGCTTCTGCGCGGCGCGTTCATCGTTCCTGCGCTGCTGCGCTTCGTGCTTTTCGCGATCGCGCTCGGCGCGCCGCTCCTCGTTTTCCACCACGTCCGGGCGCAGCTCGCCATCGCTGCTGAAGAGGCGGCGGTCGGTGACTACAAAGTCGGGTTTCTTCTCTTTGTCAGGCATAGATTCTATCGCTGCTTAATTTTCACCACGGAGGACAACGAAAATCGAAATCATTTAAGTCGAAACCCGGAGTCGCAACCTTCGTTAGTTACAACCAATGCCTCTCAAACTCCGTGTTCTCCGTGCCGCTGTGGTGGGCCAAATCTCGTTATGAATAAAATGTGCGTACCCTGGCGCTCTGCTCGCCGACCTGCACGGTCGTCCCCGGCGTTGCCACCTCGCGCCGCAGATAGCCCAGCGCCAGCGTGCGCGCGCCACCGCCAAACGGCACGCGTGCGGCGCTGGTGATCTCTCCCACATCTTTACCGTCAGCAAAAACTTTCGCGCCCGGGTGCGGCGGCCCGCCTTCCACTTCAAACCCGATGAAGGTGCGATGCACGTTGCCGCGCGAGCGAATGCGCTCCACGATCTCCTGCCCAATGTAACAGCCCTTGGTGAAATTCAGCGCATGCTGCTGGCCGGTTTCCTGCGGCAGGTCGCGTTCGCGCAGGTCGACTCCATAACGCGGAATGCCGCGCGCGATGCGGTAGAGCTCCAGCGCCTCGCTGCCCACCGGCTGCGCACCGCCGCTGGTGAGCGTCTCCCACAGCCTATCTACATTCTCCGGCGCCAGCCAAATCTCGTAGCCCTCCGACTGCGGATGGGTATTGCGCGCGACCGAGACGCCGATCTCTTTCCAAACCGTATCGACCACCTGGCCGGGATCCAGCGCCGCAACATCGATTCCGATGTTCGACCACATCTCGACCGCTTGCGGGCCGCCGATGCCGATGGACGCCAGCTTGTCGCTGATGTCCTCAATCTCGACCTGGTCCATGATGATGTAGCGTTTCAGCAACGTCGTGATCGCCTCCGCTTGCGCGCGATCGGTGGTGGCCAGCAGATAGTCGCCCTGGTTGTAGATGACGAGGTCGCCCTGATTGCGCCCCTGCGGCGTCAGGATGAAGCTGTACACTCCCCGTCCCTGCGCGAGATCGCGAATGTTATTGGTGACCATCCCATTGGCCCAGCGCGTGCGATCTTTGCCGCTGATCACCAGCTTCGCCTGCCAGCTCATGTCGAAGATGCCGGCACCGTTGAGCAACGTCCGGAACTCCGCCGGCGGGTCGCCAAAGCTGACGGGAGTCTCCGCCCCGCGATAGTCTCCCATCCGCGCGCCAGAAGCGATCAACTTGTCCTGAAAGGTGGCGACGGTCATGGCTGAATACTTGATTATAAGGTGACCGGCGGGATTGTGGGCAGGGTGCTGACTGCTGACAGCTGAGTGCTAACATTTGTGACCATGCCCAAACGTATCGCGGTCGTGCCCGGCGACGGGATCGGCCAGGAAGTGATCCCCAACGCGCTCGAAGTGGTGCGCGCCAGCGGCGCCGATGTCGCCTTCACCGAATTTGACTGGGGCGCTGAGCGCTATCTCATCGACGGCACCACCATCCCGGCGGACGGCTTCGAAATGCTGGCGCGCGACTTTGACGCCGTCTTCGTTGGCGCGCTCGGAGACCCGCGTGTCGCCACGAATATTCACGCCAAGGAAATCCTGCTCGGCATGCGCTTCAAGATGGACCTGTACGCGAACGTGCGCCCGGTTCACCTGCTTGACGCCTCGCTATGTCCGCTGAAGAATGCCACGCCCGACGACATCAACTTTACCGTGATTCGCGAGAACACCGAGGGCGTGTATCTGGACATGGGCGGCCACTTCAAATTCGGCACGCCCGACGAAGTTTCGACGCAGGAGGACATCAACACCCGCAAGGGGGTCGAGCGCATCATTCGCTTCGCGTTCGAGTACGCGCGCGCCAATGGCCGAAGGAGTCTCCTTATGTCCGACAAGTCGAACGTGATGACTTATGCCGGCGGCCTGTGGCAGCGCGTCTTCAAGCACGTCGCGAAGGAGTATCCCGACATCCGGACGCAGCACATGTACGTGGATGCGCTCTGCTTGCAGATGGTGCGCGAGCCGCGCTCGCTGGACGTGATCGTTACCAACAACATATTCGGCGACATCATCACCGACCTGGCCGCCGCGCTGCAAGGCGGGCTGGGCATGGCGGCCAGCGGCAATATTCATCCCGGACGCACCTCGATGTTCGAGCCGGTGCACGGCTCCGCGCCGCCGATTGCGGGCAAGAACATGGCAAACCCGATGGGCTCGATTCTCACCGCCGCGATGATGTTGGCGCACCTCGGCCTGACCCCCGCAGCGCAGAAGATCGAGGCCGCGGTCCTCGATGCGGTCCGGGCGAAGAAGACGACGGTGGATGTTGGCGGAGCGCTGGGCACGCGCGAATGTGCGGCGTGGATTGCCGACAGAGTTTCCAGCCGATGATGCCCGGGCGAATCCGGCGGCTGCTCGCGAATTCGTACACACTTACACGCCGTCTGACGTAGAATCTCGTCAGCGATTCGGCGCTGTGGCGCTGTCGGCGGTGCGCTTCCGTCCTGGCGCGAGCCGTGCTTACAGGCAAGACCGTGGCGACTAAGCCGGGACGCGCATGGAAGAATATCTTGCGCAAAGCAGCGTTTTCCGCCGCGCCGGCATCACGTTGGGAAGTGGAGTGGCCTTCCCCGGAGTTGCAGTGGCGACTGTCTCGTAGCAGCTTCCCTGCGTCGCCAATTTCTTCCCGCTACCGTTGCATCAATGGTGGCCATTGGCTTGATCAGCTGTCGTAAACGAGACCTCACATTCCGGAGGTAGCTCATGTGTCTGGCAATTCCCGGCAAAGTACTCGAGGAGTTTGACCGGCGCGGCATGCGCATGGCCAAGGTGCAGTTCGGCGGCATCGTGCGCGAGGCCTCTCTGGACTACACACCCGAAGCCAAGGTCGGCGATTACGTGCTGGTCCACGTCGGCTTCGCTATCAGCACCGTCGATGCCGAAGAAGCGGCGCGCACCTATCAACTGCTTGAAGAAATGGACCAGTTGACCGAGCTGGAAGCTCCGGTGGTGGACGAAGTGTCGGCGAGGAAACCGCAATGAAGTACGTCGACGAGTATCGCAACGCGCGCCTGGCAAAGAACGTGGTGGATGAGATTCATCGCATCCAGACCCGGCCGTGGGTGATCATGGAGGTCTGCGGCGGGCAGACGCATTCTATCGTGAAGCACGGCCTCGACCGGCTGCTGCCCGAAGGTGTCGAACTGGTACACGGACCGGGCTGTCCGGTGTGCGTGACGCCGCTGGACATGATCGACAAGGCGCACGCGATCGCGGCGCGGCCTGACGTGATCTTCTGCTCCTTTGGCGACATGCTGCGCGTGCCCGGCTCGCACGGCGATCTGTTTACGCTGAAGTCGCAGGGCGCGGACATTCGCGTGGTCTATTCGCCGCTGGATTGCCTGAAGATCGCCACCGCCAATTCCGACAAGCAGGTGGTCTTCTTCGCCATCGGATTCGAGACCACCGCGCCGGCCAATGCCATGCTCGTCTTTCGCGCCCGGCAGGAGGGCGTGAAGAACCTCTCGATCCTGGTCTCGCACTCGCTGGTGCCGCCGGCCATCACCTACATTCTGCAATCGCCGCAGAACCGGGTGCAGGGCTTCCTGGGCCCGGGACACGTGTGCGCCATCATGGGCTATCGCGAGTACGAGCCGGTCAGCGACCGCTATCAGGTGCCGATCGTCATTACCGGCTTCGAGCCGCTCGACCTGCTGCAGGGCACGCTGATGATGGTGCGGCAACTGGAAGCCGGAACTCACCTG
>Ga0335073_10000428_pt1 | contig 53783 bp, 50 predicted proteins | sample Lox_Sample_22_FD_207093 | JGI IMG/M metagenome (GOLD analysis project Ga0335073, IMG submission 207093) | Soil microbial communities from Loxahatchee National Wildlife Refuge, Florida, United States - Lox_Sample_2.2 | ecosystem: Environmental > Terrestrial > Soil > Wetlands | place: USA... | reverse complement strand
ACGGGGCGAACATCCATAGGGAAGCCACGGCTTTGGTGCCTTCGGAAAAGTCGCAATGCGGCAGAATAAGAAGACCGGCTATGACCAAGAGTAGCACCGGGACAAAGATGGCGTCCCGGACCCGATTTGTGCGGAGGCGGGGAAAGGTTCCAAATCCAAGCCTTATGCCCCAGGCGAGTACGGAAAATACAACGGCGGCGACCAGAATGGACGTTTGTTGCCCGACCGTCATGGCTGAGAAAACTCCATCCTTGAAGAAAAAGGCCTGGACGCCTGTCACCAAGGGAATTAAAACCGTCCCTGACAGGAAAATGATTTCCACAAACGCGGTTTGCCGCCGGCTTCCCCCGGCCGGTTCAACTTTCCCGAATTCATTCCGGAGGGCTGCCATCGGTCCGATTTCTTGGATGGCAAAGTTGAAAGCGGTTTGTTCTGCGTGCCCCGCTTGGATCAGCCGCTCGATTTCGTCACGCAAGTGACTTTCCAATTCGTCCAGCGGCACCGGTGCCTGGATTCCGGCAACGAGCATTTGCCGCCGCCATTCGGCGATGGATTGTTCAAGGTCGAACATGTTTGGTGGCTAGGCTTTGCGCCTTTTGAGACCGAAGACCGCCGTGCCGACGCCAAAAAGGACGATGGGAATTCCCCAGCTAAAGCCGACGACGGCGTTATGCATCATGCCTTGCTCTTTGTAAAGATGAGCGGCAGGCATAATCAACGCCATCCCTAACAGCACGCCCAAAATTCCGGCGAGAATTATCAAGGTCCTTTTCATAAATGTCCTTTCTGCTTTTTCAAATTCTTGTTTGAGTGCGTTTGCCTGACCGATCTGTTGAACCGCCGCCGCAAAAGCCTGGGGCGTGTTCAAACCCGATTTCACCTGTCGCTCGATTTCCTCACGCACATGAAATTCCAATTCGTCGAGCGGCACGGGCGTTTTGATGCCGGCGGCGAGCATCTGCATCCGCCAACCGGCGATGGCTGCTTCCAGGTCAAACATAGCGTTCCTTTTGGCTCTCAACCCTCAACTCTCAACTTTCAACGGGTCCTAAACATATTGCCCCTTTTGCAGGCCGGCCAAAACCGACTGCACCAGCGACCATTGTTCATGGTGTTGGCTCATGGCCAGCTTGCCGTCTTTTTTGAGCGAATAATATTTCCGTTTCCGGCCGGTCTCGCTTTCGCCCCAGCGTGACTTGATCAGCCCGCGGGTTTCCATCCGGTGCAAGACTGGGTAGAGCATCCCGTCGGTCCACTGTAATTTGCCACCGGAGCGGGCCTTGACCTCCTGAATGATGGCGTAACCGTAACCCTCGCCCCGGGCGAGCAACGATAGAATCATCGGTTCCGCCGACGCGGCAACGAGTTCTTTACGAATCATGGAAACATGATACATAGAGTCTATATGTATGTCCAGCGGAAAATCAAGCTGAAAGAAATTCGTGCCAATTCACGGGATTCGTGTCTGAATGAAGGCATGAATGCTCAAGTAGCCGTGCTGTGTGACGCCGCGACGCAGGATAGCAACAGCAAACTCAATATTTTGGGCGTCTTCGACACGATTTACGCGCCTCAGTTGCCGGCGATCCAGCCGCAATGTGCCGTGGCCTTGCGTGTCACCTTCGCCACCGGCGATGAAGGTCAGCATAAATTCACGCTCAATTTCATCAATGCCGATGGCCACCCCATCGTGCCGGCCATGGAAATCCCGATAACCATCATATTGCCCGCCGATGCGCACTTTCTGTCCCTCAATTTCGTCGTGAGCATCCAGCAACTGCGGTTTCCCGAAGCGGGCCTGTACTCGGTGGATGTATCGGCCTCCGGCCGGTCCCTGGCGAGCATTCCGTTACAGGTCAAACCGATTCCGCGCCCGACGGCGTGAGTTGCATCGCAATTGTAGGAGTCGAGGTGACGGGACTCAAATTTTATTGCGATTTTACGCCGGAAAGGTCAGAGACTCCTCACGTCGTCTCCTACGGTGCATCACTTTGGGCTTTGAACTTTTAAAGCCGATCCTGATAATCCGCCGATGGCAAACGAACCCACCCTGCAACTCGATTTACCCGGCATCAGAAAACTCCGCAGCGGCAAGGTCCGCGACATCTTTGACCTCGGCGACGCCCTGCTGCTGGTCGCGAGCGACCGCATCTCCGCCTTCGACGTCATTATGCCCAACGGCATCCCGCGCAAAGGTGAGGTGCTCACGCAAATCTCGCATTTCTGGTTCGAGAAATTCGCGTCGCTCGTGCCGAACCACCTGCTCGCCCGGGTCAACGATCCATTCCCGAAGGAGCTGCAGCCGTTCGCCGCGCAACTCGCGCGCCGCTCGATGATCGTCAAAAAGGCAAAGCCGCTGGCCATCGAATGCATCGTGCGCGGCTATTTGTCCGGCTCCGGCTGGAAGGAATATAAACAGTCGCAGACCGTCTGCGGCATCAAACTGCCCGCCGGCCTGACGGAATCCGCCGAATTGCCCGAACCGATTTTCACGCCGTCCACCAAAGCCGAAGCCGGTCACGACGAAAATATCTCGTTTGAGCAGGCGTGCAAAATTGTCGGCAAGGATCTCGCCGCGCGAGCCCGCGATTTGAGCCTGAAGATTTACCAGGCCGGACGTGATTACGCCCGCCTGCGCGGCATCATCATCGCCGACACCAAATTCGAGTTCGGCCTGAGCGACGGCAAATTGATCCTGATTGACGAGGTGATGACGCCGGATTCCTCGCGGTTCTGGCCGGCCGACCAGTATCAGCCCGGGCGCGGCCAGCCGAGTTTCGACAAACAATTCGTCCGCGATTATCTGGAAACACTCGACTGGAACAAAACCCCGCCCGGTCCGGTGCTCCCGCCCGACGTCGTTGCCAGAACCAGCGCCAAATATCTGGAAGCTTACGAACGATTGACGGGGAAGAAACTGTGAGTCAGTAGAAGACTGGCCAGAAGGGGCAGGTCCGCCTCCTCACGTCGGCGCCTACGAAAAGCCGTACGTGTCGCATCGCGCCTTTGCGTCTTTGCATCTCTGCGTTACATTTCCCCCCATGCAGGCCGAGCGGTTGATTTCCGCCCATCGTGGCGCGGTGGAAAATCCGGTGAACCGGTTCGAGAAAATCCAAATCGAACCGGATGCGGACTGGAATCCTGATGAGGAGGGCATGCCACGAACCCGGTTTTTCCAGGACCACAGCCAAACCGTCATCGCGCGCAACGACAGCCCGGACGTCGGTTTCACTGCCAGTCTTAATCCTTATCGCGGTTGTGAGCATGGTTGCATTTATTGCTACGCCCGCCCGACGCATGAATTCCTTGGATTCTCCGCCGGACTTGATTTCGAGAGCAAGATCATGATCAAAGAAGACGCGCCGGAGTTGCTGCGCGCGGAACTGATGTCGCCGAAATGGCAGCCACAGGTCATTTTCATGAGTGGTGTCACGGATTGTTATCAACCGGTTGAAGCCAAACTGAAACTGACGCGCCGCTGCCTCGAAGTGCTTGCCGAATTCCGGAACCCGGTCTTCATCATCACTAAAAACCGCTTGGTGACGCGCGACATTGATTTGTTGTCCGCACTGGCGGGGTATCAAGCGGCGGCGGTCTGGCTGTCCATCACCACGCTGGATGCCGAATTGCGCAAGGTGATGGAACCCCGAACCGCGCCGCCGGCAGCGCGGTTGGCCGCAATTCGCGAACTTTCGCAGGCAGGTATTCCCGTTGGCGTAAATGTGGCGCCCATCATTCCCGGGCTGACGGACCATGAAATGCCGGCCATTCTCCAGGCCGCCGCCGATGCCGGCGCGACCGCAGCGGGTTATACCGTGGTTCGATTGCCGTATGGCGTTGCGCCGTTGTTTGAAAAATGGCTCACAACGCATTTTCCGGGTCGGAAGGAAAAGGTGCTGAACCGCCTACGCGACATGCGTGGTGGGAAACTGAATGATTCGCAATGGGGAACCCGGATGCGGGGCGAAGGCATTTTTGCCGACCAGATCGGACAGATGTTCGAGGTGGCGCGGCGCAAGGCCGGCATTCCAAACAACGGGGCTGAACTTTCCGCGGCGGCATTTCGTCGTTCCGGTGGAGCGCAGCTTTCTTTGTTTGCCTAGCAAAGCCGCCGCGGCGCAACCGCAATTTTCTCACGCAGTGACGCAAGGCCCGCAAAGTTTTTTGGGAAATTTTTCTTTGCGTCTTTGCGCCTTTGCGTGAGGCTGTCCCGGTGCAAACGCTTGTCGAAGATTTCCTGCAATACCTGCGCCACGAACGCGGCCAGTCGGATAACACTGCGAAAACCTACGCGGCGTTGCTGGGACGGTTTACGGCATGGGCCGCGCAGCACAACCTGACGGATTGGAAGCAGGTTGAGTTGAAGCATCTCATGGCGTTTCTTCAGCACGAGCGCGAGCGGAATTTGCTGCCGGTGGGGCGAGGACGGGGGCCGTCTGCCAAGACCTCGCGAGCCGCTTCAACCGAAGGACAAGACAATGACGGCTCGCGGGTACGCTCGCCCCACCAAAACCAGGTTGGAACCTTGTCCCGACTAGGTTCTGCCAAACGGTTGAGCGGCGAGAGCGTTTATCTGGAAATCGCCGCGCTACGCGCATTTTACAGGTTTGCCGAGGCCGAAGGACACGTGCCGGTGAATGTGGCGGAAAATTTGTCATTGCCACGGCGCTGGAAACGTTTGCCCAAGGCGTTGACGAACGACGAAATTACGAAGCTGCTGGTCCCGGAGGCGCCCGAAACCCCGGAAAGCTTACGTGACCAGGCAATTTTGGAACTGGCTTACGCCTCTGGTTTGCGGCTGGCCGAATTGAAGGGCGTGCGGTTGGAACAGCTTCACCTCGAGGCCGGGTTCATCAACGTCATTGGCAAAGGCAACAAGGAACGCGTGGTGCCCGTCGGGAGGAAGGCTGTGGCAGCTTTGAATCGTTATCTCGAGGCCGGGCGCCCGAAACTGGTCACGCCCAAATCACCGGCAAATGTTTTTTTGACCCGGCGCGGCACGCCGTTTGCCCCGGTGACCTTGTGGTTGCGGATCAAGAAACGGGTCCGACGCGCGGGAGTTGAACGCAACATCACGCCGCACATGTTGCGGCACAGCTTTGCCACGCACCTGCTGGAACGTGGAGCCGACCTGCGGGTGATTCAGGAATTACTCGGCCATGCCAACATCAGCACAACGGAGATATATACGCACGTAACGGGAAACCGGCTGCGCGACGTCCACCGGAAATTTCATCCGCGGGCGTAGGTTCTCACCTTCGGAAGGACGAGCTACGCGAGTCTCACTTTGTGAAATCAGGGACTCGTGGAATTCGTCCTTCCGAGCGGCAGATGATGATTATGCGCCGTTGTCCCCAATGGCTTCAACCGGGCAACCTTCCTTGGCTTCCTTGCAGCGCGTCTCTTCATCGGGCGAACCCGGCTGTTTGTACACAAACGAGTAGCCGCCGTCGTCGTTGCGTTTGAAATTGTCCGGCGCCGTCTCGCGGCACAGGTCGCAGTCAATGCATTGGTTGTCCACGTAATATTTGCCCGGGACATTTTCGGGATATTTATTTGCCACGTCTGCCATAAATTTTGTTCATGGAATATGACCACCATGACCAGTGCTGGCAAGTTCTTTTGCCGATTAGAATCGGCTCCCATTGAATAAAGACTTTTAATCGCTCCGCGCCGGAGTAAGCTGGGCGCGTGCAACGAGGCAGCATTCGCAGAACGAAAATCATTGCCACGCTCGGTCCGGCGACGGATTCGGCGGAAATGATCGGCAAACTCATTGACGCCGGCGTGAATATCTTCCGGCTGAACATGTCACACGCGCCCCACGACTGGGTTCGCCGCGTGGTGCTGGATATCCGCGCCGCCGCTGCGGCCCGCCGGCAGTTTGTCGGCATCATGATGGACACGCAGGGTCCGGCCATCCGTACCGGCGACATCAGCTCGCCGCTCGATTTGCAGCCCGGCCAGAAATTCACCCTCACCGTCCGCGGCGAACGCGATCTGGAGGAGCATTCGGTGGACGTGAACTACGAGAATTTCGTCAATGACATCAACGTGGACGACGTCGTGCTGGTGGACAACGGCGCGATCGAGATGAAAGTCCTTGGCAAGTCCGGCAACAAGGTCGAGTGTGAAGTGCTCACCGCCGGCACGCTCGGCAGCCGGCGCCACATCAATCTGCCCGGCGTCAAGGTCAGCCTGCCCGCGCTCACGGCCAAGGACATCAAGGACGTGCGACTTGGTCTGGAGGTCGGCGTGGACTTTATCGCCCTGTCCTTTGTCCGCGAAGCCCGCGATTTACTCCAGCTCAAGGAGCTCTTTGAGAAAGACAAACTGCCGCCGGTAATCATCGCCAAGATCGAGGACCAACAGGCGGTGGCCAATCTGGATTCCATTGTCCGCGAGGCCGACGCCATCATGGTCGCGCGCGGTGACCTGGGCATTGAAATTCCCTACGAGGAACTGCCCATCGTCCAGCGTCGCATTGTCAAAACGTGCCTGCGCCACGGCAAACCGGTCATCGTGGCTACGCACATGCTCGAGAGCATGATTGAATCGCCCATGCCCACCCGCGCCGAGGTGACCGATGTGGCGAACGCCGTATTCGAAGAGGCTGACGCCATCATGCTCAGCGGCGAAACGACGGTGGGCAAATATCCGCTCAAGTGCATCGAGGTGTTTGACCGCATCGCCCGGCGCATCGAACGCAGCGGCAACGCGCAATACCACGATTCGGCGGACCTGACGAGCGCCCGCGAAAAACTCGTCAAGAGCGCCGTGGTCATGGCCAACGAATTAAAAGCCGACGCTGTGCTGGCGTTCACGCGGCACGGTCACATGGCCCGTTACGCCGCCTGGATGCGTCCGCGCTATTCGCTGGTTTACGGGTTGTGCGACAATGAGAACTGCGCCAGTGCGCTTACCCTGTGCTGGGGGGTCACACCGGTGGTGGTGGAATTTGATTTCATCAATCCGCAGAACACCATCGAACGGGCGCTGAAAACGCTGGTCGAACAGGGCCGACTCCAACGCGGCATGACCGTGGTCATTGTCGGCGCCATTTCCGTCGGCACCGAGATTGTGGATGCCGTCCAGATGCGGACGGTGTGAGGGCCCCTTCCCCTTTTTGGCCGGTGTGGGCGCGAGAGGTGACGGTTGAACAATCCGGGGCGCACGAATTGCAGTGCGAGCCGGACAGGCTGCCATGCCCTGGACAAGTGGATCGTTAATCTGCTTCGCCTTACTTCGGGCTTGATTCCCGAAGACGTTGAGTCGCAAATTGCAAGTGTCTCACCCATTCACCATGAAATAAGTCTTACTTTAGAAAGGCTGGTATCCAATGAAAATACATCCTCTTAAATCAATCGCGTGGGTCAGCATTGCGTTCCTCGGGTGGTCTTCGCTTGCCGTTGGGCAGACGGACACGAACAGCGCGTTTCCGGACCTCAAGAAACAGCAGGAGCAGTTGACGCTCGAAAACAACATTGCCCAGCAACAGTTGCAAAAAGACTTGGCCAAGCTCACGGCCGAGAAACAGCGGCTCGAACTCGAAAACGGCATCGCTGAACAACAATTGCACGCGGACCTGGCCAAGTTGAGCGCCGAGAAGCAGCGGCTCGAACTTGAAAATGGCCTGGCGCAACAAAAACAGCAGACTGATGCCGCCGCGCTTCAGGCCGAGGCAGACAACCTCGCCAGACAGAGCGACCTGCTGGCCAAACGAGCGGCGCTGAAGGACGCCGAACGCAAGGCGCAGCTCGACCAGGAATTGGCATCCGGGCGCGAACAACTGGAGAGGATGAAATTGACCAACGACCTGGCCGTCGCGGAACTCGCCGACCAGAACCAGGAAATGGCCCGGCACGAGCAGGAATTGAAGTTGCAGGCGGCGGACTTGCAGGCGCAGCGGGCGGACCTCGATTTGAAGGTGGCCAAACTGAGCAGTGACCTTGATCTGCGCACGAAACGCGATTTATGGAAGAACCGCGTCAACCATGACATTCAATACACCCAGGAGCCGTACAAGGACGGCGTACTGACCATCAGTGACCGCCGGATTGCCCTCAACGGTCCCATCTGGGGTGACACGGCGGATTACATTCAGGAGCGGATTGATTATTTCAACAATCAAAGCCACGAATATCCGATTTTCATTGTGATTGACGAGTCGCCAGGCGGCTCCGTCATGGCCGGATACAAAATTCTCAAAGCGATGGACGGCAGTGCCGCCCCGGTTTACGTGGTCGTGAAATCATTTGCGGCCAGCATGGCGGCCAACATCGCGACGCAGGCAAAGAAATCATTCGCTTATCCGAATGCCATCATTCTTCATCACCAGATATCCGGCTTCGCGGGGGGCAACCTGACCATGCAAAAGGAGGATGTCAAAGAAATGGAAGAATGGTGGAAACGTCTGGCCGCCCCGGTCGCCGCCAAAATGGGCATCAGCCTGGATGAGTTCATCAAACGCATGTACCAGAACCGCAGCACCGGCGATTGGATGGAATTCGGCGACAACGCCCGCAAGCTGAAGTGGGTGGACCAGATTGTGGATACCATCCGGGAGGATTCGTATGACAAAAATCCCGACGCTCCGTCGGCGTTGAATGATTCTTCCGTACCGGGATATGCCAACCACCAACCCGTTTTGCCGGAGCGCGTGGACGCCAATGGGCAACGATACGTCCTGCTCCCGCGCCTTAGTCCCGCGGACTGCTATTACCTGTACAATCCGGATAATTACTACCGGCTCACGCCATAACCGGCGCTTGAACGATCAGCACCCTGAACAGCCCGTTGCCGGGGCCGTAGGATGGCGGCGGCGGGATGAATCCTTGTCGCCACCCGGGTCGCTGATTGCTAAAGTCGGATTCAATGATGCGGGTCACCATCCGGCCACCGGTACTCCGTGACTGGCCGGCGTTTCAAACGGCACTCCGGCAGAGCCGCGCCCGGCATCATCCGTGGGCGGCCCCGCCTGACTCGCGCAAGAAGTTTCGCGCTTATGTGCAGCGCGCGGATTCAGACTCGCACCGCGGATTTCTGGTGGTGCTTCGGAATTCGGGCGAAATGGTTGGGGTCATCAACCTGGGCAATATCATTCGCGGGCTGCTCCAGGGGGCGTACGTTGGTTATTACGCCTTTGCTCCCCACGCCGGGAAAGGGCTGATGCGGGAAGGAATGCAGCTTGTCCTGAAAGAGGCCTTTCAAAAACTCAAGCTCCATCGTTTGGAAGCCAACATCCAACCGGGAAATGAACGCTCAATCCGGCTGGTGCGCCGCTGTGGCTTTGTGCGCGAGGGTTTTTCACGCCGCTATTTGAAGGTTGGCCGTCGCTGGCGGGACCATGAACGCTGGGCGATTTTGGCGGAAGATCGGCGCCGCCGCTCCGTCTGATTTTCCGGATGTGGCACACGTTGTGCCTTCGGTGGGGCGAGCGTCCGGAATGTTATCGCCACATGGATGACACTTTTGACGCCTGAGTAGCCTCATACAGGCGAGCGTAGCGAGCCGTAATGAGGCCACTCAGCGAGCTGGTCTGGGTCTCCGGTAACGGGCCAGACGGAAGTTGGCCGACCTTCTGGCGTAAGTTCCGCTTGTTACCTCGGCGGCTGTGGAAATCATTGAACCGCTCTAAATTCGCTTTACTTTCATTTTGCCCGTCGCACTCTGCGCCGGAACTGCCGCTGCTCGTTACTATGAAATTCCGGCGGACCATAGTTTTATCTGTCACCGCAGTCCTGGTGGCCATTCCCGGGGTCAACGCGGTGCCAGAGACCTTTCCGGAAGTGAAGGATTTGCCCGTGCGCCCGGAGATGCCCGACGCGCTGACGATGGACGACGGCGCGAAAGTAACCACCGTCGCGCAATGGCGCGCGCGCCGCGAGGAGATCAAGGCGATTCTGGAGCATTACGAGCTTGGCCACGCACCGCCGGCGCCGGGAAACCTACGCGGTTGGGACCTCAAATCCGCCCTCCTGCTCAATGGGACGGCGAACTACCGGCTGGTGCACTTGAAGTTCGGACCGGAATCGAATCCGGGATTCGACATCGCGATTTTCATACCGGCGAAAAGTGCCGGCCCGTTTCCGACCATCATCAACCCGTCGTTCTTCAACACGCCGGGTGTTGCCGTCACGAACAAACCGCCCCCTCCCTCCGACGCGGTGACAAATCTACAACAGCGCCTGCGCTGGATTTTTGGCGCGCCCGTTGCCCCGGAACGGGCGGCCGAAGGATTCAGCAACCAGTTGGCCCGCGGTTATGCGCTGGTGACGTATCGCTATACCCAGTGCGGCGAGGACAACGCCAATTTCCGTCATTCATCTTTTTATCCTGCCTATCCAGGCTACGACTGGGGTGTGTTGCTCGGTTGGGCCTGGGGACTGTCGCGCGTGGTGGATTACCTCGAGACGCAACCGTTTGCCAATACCAACCAACTCATCGTGCTGGGCCATTCGCGGCTCGGCAAACTGGTGATGGTGGCGACGGCCTTCGACGAACGCATCGCGCTCGGCGCACCCGCCGGGTCGAGCGGCGCCGGCACGGGCGCCTATCGTTTTTGTGGTCCCGGCCGCGGCGGGAAGGAAGGCATCGAAGACATGACCCGGAAATTTCCGTATTACTTCGTGCCGCGCTTGAAGGAATTTACCGGGCAGATGGAGAAACTGCCGTTTGAAGCCTATTGGTATATTGCGCTGACGGCACCGCGTCCGTGGATTTCGGTGGAAGGCACGGACGATCAGAACTGCGTCCCGAATGCTGTCAAAAAATCCATCCTCGCCGCGCGGCCGGTTTATGCGTTTTTGGGCGTGAGCACGAACCGCGTCGGCGTCAGTTATCAGCCGCACCGGCACGCGTTGACGGCGGGCGATTGGGAGGCAGCGCTGGATTTCGCCGACCAACAACTCCGCGGGATTGATCACCATCGGAGCTTCGATCAGTTCCCGACCGAATCAGCTTCGGCTGTCCCGGATGGAGTTCCGTCATCAACAAATAAAATGGTTGAGCCGTGAAACACCTTTTCCTCGTTCTGATTGCGCAAATCGGATACGCCGACGTGCAACGCGCGCCGCTCGATGTCCGCGACTTCGGTGCGACCGGCAATGGCACGACCAAAGACACCGCCGCGTTCCAAAAGGCGCTTGATGCCTGTGCGGCTGCCCGTGGCGGCGGCGAGGTCATCGTGCCCGCGGGAAATTATCTCATCGGCAGCATCGAACTGAAATCGCAGACGACCTTGCGGCTGGAACCGGGCGCCAGCCTCCTCGGCAGTCCTGACCTTGAGGATTATCCGGTTGTGAAAGTCCGTTGGGAAGGGAAATGGATTGACGGTCATCGCGCACTTGTTTCGGCGCACGACGCAGGCCACATCGCCATCGTCGGGCCGGGCAAGATTTCCGGTAATCCTGCGCTCGGGGGACGGCAGATGCCGCGCCGCCCGGTTCTGATCGAGCCGGTTAATTGCACGAACGTCGGGTTGGAGGGGTTTTCCACCGAGCACCGGAGCATGTGGTCCATTCATCCGACGTACTGCGAAGATGTTATCGTTAAGAATCTTACGATTCGAAGCACCGGCGGCAACGGTGATGGCATCGACGTGGATTCGTGCAAACACGTCCTCATTGAGAATTGCGACATTGCCACCGGCGACGACTGCATCGCCCTCAAATCCGGCCGCGGCCTGGAAGGTTATCGCCTCGGCAAGCCGACCGAGGATGTCTTGATTTCCCGTTGCACGCTCGCCGACAGCATTTTCGCGTGTATCGGCATCGGCAGCGAAACCTCCGGCGGCATCCGCGACGTGCGGATTGAAGATTGCAAATTCACGCGGGCACGGACCTATGCCCTATACATCAAGAGCCGGCCCGGCCGCGGCGCATTCATCGAAAACATTTCCGCGACCCACCTCGATGTCGCCACCGCGCCCGGCGGTTTTCTGCGCGTGAACCTTTTGAACAGCGGTATCCAGGATCCCGAACCGGTCCCCGGCGATGAAGGGATTCCCGTCGCCAAAAATTACCGCTTCAGCGACGTGAAGGTGGATTGCGGCACGCTGGTGGATGCCGCCGCGATTTCGCCCGCAAAACCCCTGGACGGATTTTCCCTGGTGAACATCAGCGGCACCTGTCGGAAGGCCGTGGCCCTTGCCAACATGACCGGCGTGGAACTGCGCAATATCCGCCTGAGCGGATATGAAGGGCCATTCCTGACGCAAACCAATGTTCAAGGCGCAGGTATGGAGGAACCCGGAAAATGATTCTCCGATGCAAATGACCTTTCGGCGCGCCACTCTGGATGATTGCGCCCGGCTGGCGGAGTTGAACCATCAGTTGATCCGCGACGAAGGGCATCGGAATCCGATGACCGTTCCCGAATTGGAACAGCGGATGAAAGGCTGGTTGGCCGTCGAATACGCAGCTGTCCTGTTTGAAAACGACGGGGAAGTGGTCGCTTACGCGCTGTACCGTGAACAGACTGAGGAGATTTATTTGCGGCAACTGTTTGTCGTGCGCCCACGGCGCCGACAGGGCATCGGCCGGCAGGCCATGAAAGTTTTGCGCACCCAAATCTGGGCGAAGCACAAGCGGCTGACGGTGGAAGTGTTGGTCCAAAATACCGCCGCCGTCGCTTTCTGGCGGGCGGCGGGTTACCGGGATTATGCTTTGACCCTGGAAATTTTACCCGAAGCGGCATCGCAGGTCGGTTTCCCCTTCAAGAGCGAGTGAGGGCCGGTTACAGCCGGATGGAGGCTGTCAGAAATCGCATGGATTATCCTCTGAATGCCATTTTCCAGCTTGAAGTGGACCGTATTTGAATGGGAAAATTATCGGATAATTATCCAATATGAGACCTGAGCAATGGGAAATTTTCAAAAAAGCCGCGCGGCTGGAGAAATTGGACAAGATTCCGCTGGCCTTGATCATTGATAGCCCATGGATTCCAGGCTATCTCGGTTTGAAGCACATGGATTACTTTCTGGACCCGGAGTTATGGTTCCAGTCCAACCTGAAAATCCACCAGGAATTTCCGGACATCATCTTCGTGCCGTCCTGGTGGATGGAATACGGCATGGCCGCCGAACCGTCTGCGCTCGGCGCCAAGATCAAATTCTGGCAGGACAACACACCCAGCGAGTATCACACGCTGTATCACATCGAAGACCTCGAGCACTGGCCGGAATATGAGGTGGAAAATGACGCGTTCATGGGCCTGACACTGCATCGCATCCGCATGCACCGGCAGCGCATCCTGGACACCGGCGAAATCCTGCCGCTGGTCACCTCACGCGGGCCGATGTGCACGGCGGGCTTCGTGCGCAGCACGACGGATTTCATGATTGATCTGGTGGAAAAGCCGGAATGGGCGCACAAGCTGCTCAACGTGTGCACGAACCTGATCATTGACTGGCTCAAGGCCCAGCACCAGGCGATGGGCGACACCGTCGAAGGTATTTTCATTCTGGACGATATTGTTGGATTCGTGAACGAGGAGCATTACAAGGAATTCGCGCATCCGTATCTCAAGAAAATCTGCGACGCGTTCCCGGATTTTCCGGTGAAGATTTACCACAATGACGCGGAGGTTCAGGCGTGTCTCGATTATCTGCCCGATTGCGGCTTTAACGTGTTGAACTGGGGCAAGCAAACGGACATTGCCGAGGTCAAGGAACGCGTCGGTGATCGGATGTGCCTGATGGGCAACGTGAATCCGCTGGAAGTCGGCGTCCGCGGCACGCCCGGGGAAGTCCGCGAGGCGACGCTCGATGTGCTGGAAAAAGGCGGCGACCGTGGGATGATTTTGTCCGTTGGCGGCGGCACCAGCCCGGGCATGCCGAAGCAAAACATCGAAGCGATGTTGCAGGCGCTGGCGGAGTTCAATTCAAAACGCGGCTGACCCAAGGACTTCGAGAGGGAAATCAAATGCCCGATTACGCGCTGATGAACCAGTGCCTTTACGAAGGCAAGGCCAAGGAGGTGGAGCAGATGACCAAGGACGCGCTGGCCGAAGGCCGGCCCGTCCAGGAAGTGCTTTCCGAAGGTTTGATTGCCGGGATGAGCGTCGTCGGCGAGGATTTCAAATACAACATCCTTTACGTTCCGGAAGTGCTCATCGCCGCACGCGCCATGAAAGCCGGCATGGCGGTACTGAAGCCATTGCTCTCTGCTCATGGTTCGGGCGTGGAACCGGCGGGCGTATTGCTCATGGGCACCGTGCGCGGCGATTTACATGACATCGGAAAGAATCTGGTCTGCATGATGGCCGAAGGCGCTGGATTTGAGGTGCATGACATCGGCGTGGACCAGAACATTGAGAAATTTCTCGCCGCCACGGAACAGTTCAAGCCGAACATCATCGGCATGAGCGCGCTGCTCACCACCACGATGACGTACATGAAGACGGTGGTTGACGGCTACAGGGAACGCGGCCTCACCCATGTCAAATTCGCCATCGGCGGCGCGCCCATCAGCCAGATGTATGCCGACGAAATCGGCGCGGACGGCTACGGCGCGGATGCTTCCAGCGCGGTGGATTTGTTTCTCTATTTTATGGGCAAGGGCGCTGCGCCCCGGGCGAAATCCAAAATCGAGACCATCGAGGAGGTCAAAGCCGAACGCGAACAATCACGGGCGGCGGCACGGCCGGCGGGCGCCAAATCGAAATTCCAAATTCTTTATTGGCAGGACATTCCGTCGCAGGTCAAGGCCTGGGACGATTTCAGCGAGATTAAAATTGAACTGCCGCAACGTTTTGCCGTCCGCATTGATTCGCTGGCACAAGCCAAAGGCCTGACCGGCGCGGACGATTTTCTGGCGCAATGGAGGTGGAGCGACGAACGGGAACGTGACGGAACGGCACAGGCGGTCGCCGAAACGGTGAAGAGCGAACTGGAACAGAAATTCCCGGGTTAGGGGTTCCGGCGTTTTACCCGGCCAGCAGGATGTCGTGGTCTGTAATCTTCAATTCCACGCCCGCCGCCTTTGCCGCCTCCTGAAGCGCGGCGCTCAGCATCACGACCGGGTCCTTGCTGACGGTCAGGCGGCGCATCAGGCCTTCCCCTTTTTTCGCGCCGACCGTGAGTGTCAGTTTCAGCCCTTTGCGTTTGCAACTGACGCGCGTGCCGTCGGGCAGTTTCGTGTTCATCGGTTTGATGAAGGCATCCGTGTAATGCACGCCGATCCCCGACTTGTCGGTGAACGTCGGCGGAAGCTTTTCCCGGGCCGCGGCATTGACGTCGCAAAGTTTCGTCATACAACTTCCGAATCATTCCAAAATCATTTCCGCTTGTCCATGCGCCAGTTCCGTTTCGCGCCGGGCCAGGGCGAAATGGATCGCTTCCAGAACCAGGCCCCACTTGTGTTCGCGCCGGGGCAAATCGCAGAAACAGCCGGAAGGGTTATATTCGCGTTGCCAGTTCAAAACCTCGTTCAACGGCCGGCCGAGCAATGGCTTTTCCCCGGCGATAGCTCGCGTGAGCGCCTCGGCGTTGTTCAAGTACTCGCATTGGAATCGGTGGCCGGTGTCACCGGGCGCCGGCACGCAATGCATTTCAAGTATCCGATAACAGCCTTCCCGCGGCGCGAGCTTGACGTGATAATCGTATTCCAATGCCCGCCCCATGTTCGAGCACGTCGTGCCTTCATAGCGAAAGCGGGCGGTTACCGCGCCGTCGTCCAGAAATTCCAGGTGCAGCCGTTCCCCGACCCATTTCGCCAAGGCACGCGGATTGGTGGTGTATTTGGCGCCGGATTGCAGAACTGTGGCGTTGTTCCGGTTGTTCAATTCACCCAGCGCGTGCGACAGCAATGCCCGCACGTCTTCAATCTGCTGCGGCGGTCGCCGGTGCGGTGCGCGGCGGTACTGGCAATTGGGCAACGAACAACTTTCGCAGGGAACCAGCCGGGCGAGACGGCGCGCCTTGTCCGGATGACGGGTGATCCCGATGACTGCCAACAACGATTTCTTGGGCCGAAGCATTCCGGTTTCCAGCACCTCCAGTTGACGGTCGAAATGCGCCGCGCCGTTTTGTCGAAGCAGATCCCACAATTTGCTCTGGTCCGAAATATCCCAGCCCGAATAACCCGGGCTGTAATGCGGCAATGCCGCCGCGCCGTGCTGGTCGGCCCAGCCGCAAATCCGGCCGCTGGCGACGGTGACCAGATGTTCGACGACCGCCGAGCCGAATATTTCCATAAAAAAATACTCGTCCGGCTTCGATTCACGCCAGAGCTGCCGTGCGTGCTCCTCGCATTCCCGGCCCGCGCTGACGGCCACCAGCACCGCGCCGCCAGCCTGCGCTTCGGCGAATTGATCGTGAAGTTGTCGGGAGGAGAATTCCATCCCCCCGACGCGCAATTTTCCGTCCGCCAGCTCCGGTGCATTGATTTCACGCGCGTAGAACCACGGCCGGCCCTTCTCCGCGTACCAGCGCCGCGCGGCGTCCGCCAATTCGCGCGTGCGTCCCTGCATCAAATGATTTTTCGGCAGGCCGAGCAGCCGCTGGTACTCGGACTCCTGCACGTTGACGTCGGGCCTGGTTTCGAACAATTCGAGCATGTCAGGGAACGGATTGCAGCGTGTGCGCGGATTCGACCGGGTTGAACTGGCAACCGTCCACGAAGTAATCGAAGAACTGCGGGTGGGCTTCGAGCCGGCAATGGACGGTTTTTTTCACCAGATTTTCCAGTTCCAACCGTTTGGTGCGCGACAGCAAGGCCTGGCACGCACCTTCGATCGCCGCGTTGCCGACCTGTAAAATCCTTGAACCGTCCAGACGCGGAATCAACCCGATGCGTTTGGACGACTCCACGTTCAGGTGGCGGCCAAACCCGCCGGCCACATAAAACACATCCACATCTTCAAAGCGAATGCCATAGTCATGAAAGATGACGTGCAGGCCAGCCACGTTCGCGCCTTTGGCCTGGGCCAGTTCGTTGATATCGCCTTCGGTGAGATAAATCGGCGAATCACTTTTCACGTCCAGGGCGAGCCGGTCTTCCCCGTGCTCAAACCGGCCGAGGGTGTTGATGCGATTCGTCCGCAGCAATTCGCTTAACAGATCAACCAGGCCGGAGCCGCAAATGCCTTCGGCTGGAACGTCGCCAATGACGCCCACGCGGACTGAGCCGTCCCCGCCGATTTCCACCTTTTCAATCGCGCCGGGCAGGCCCGGCATGCCGCAGGAGATTTTCCCGCCTTCAAATGCCGGCCCGGCCGGGCAGGAGGCCGCCAGGATTTTATTTTTGTTGCCCAGAATCAACTCCGTGTTGGTGCCGATGTCCATGACGGCGACGAGTCGTTCCTCGTTCGCCAGGTCCACCGCCAGCATACACGCGGCGGCATCGGCGCCCACGTGGCCGCTGATGATCGGCAAACCGTAAACGCGTGCCATCGGATGCAGCGGCAGCAAAAGCTTTTTCGCCGATTCGCTCAGGCTGGTCGTCGTCCGTTTGCCTTCGGCCATTTCCAGTTCAGTGAGGGAACGGTAGGGACTTTGCCCGATGGAATAGACGTTCAGGCGGAAAAACAGGTCCCGCATGGTGGAATTTCCGGCCACCACCATTTCGTAAATGGTCTCGGGATCCACGGGAAATTCCTCGATGGCATGGGTGAGATAACCGACGAGTGTCCGTTGCAGCAGGTGACTGCCGTCTTCCGTGTCATAGTGAATCCGGGCCATCACGTCCGAGCCGCCGAACCGCTGGGGATTTTCAAAGGAAGCGTCGGCCACCACCTCGCCGGTCTCCAGATTCAGGAGCCGGAGCACGACGGTGGTGGTGCCCAGATCCATGGCCAGCCCATGAATCGGCGCGGTCGAACGCGCGATTTCCACGCCGTCCAGCAAGATGCGGTTGCCCACGCGGGTCACCGCCGGTTCGAGATTCAATTTCTGACTGCCGGCCGGCAACTGCCACGCGTGGCGTTCGATTCGCATCTCACCGCGTCGCATGGTGTGACAGCGGACGACACCGGCATCCTTGACGATGCAGCAGGAACACGACAATCGGAAGTTGCCTTTCAGGTGTTTCTCCGCCGGCAACCGTTCGGAGAGGCAATCCAGGCCCGCGGTGACTTCGACGACGCATTCCTTGCATTTGCCGTTCTTGCGGCAGGAGGTTGGAACGCGGATCCCCAGGGCCTCGGCGTGGTCGAACAAGGAAACGCCCGGCGTAACTCCGGTCTGCTGGCCGTTGATATGTAACTCGACACTCATGCAGGTGCCTGGCGCGTACGATGCTCAACGTAACATAGGGGCTTTCCCGGATTCGGGCAACGCCGGAGCGCCGCGAAGCCATGTATTATTCTACGGCGCTTTAACCTTGCGGCGCCGACCAGCGCTCCTACCTTTTGACGATAAACTCATTTTGATCGCGATGCGAATGTCTCTCTTCCGCCCCGGCCTTTTTGTCCCATTTTTTTCGATTTGCGTTCTGGCCGCTCCGTCGCAGGCCGAGACCGGTTACGAAGGCTGGCTTCGATACGCGGCCATTGATGACGCTTCCGTCAGGAAGAGCGACGAGAAAGCCCTGCCCGCGGTCGTGGTTATTTTGGGCAATTCCGTGGTGGAACAATCGGCGCAGGCGGAGCTGGTACGCGGCGTCCGCGGCCTGCTCAACCGGACCGAGCGGATTGAAACCGTATTGCCGCCCGAAAATGCCATCCTGCTCGGCACGATTGGTGAGGTAAAAAAAGCGGTCCCGACTTTCAACGCTCCCACGGATCTGGTCACGGACGGATTCTATTTGAAAACGATTTCGGTTGATGGCCGCCGGCTTCTGGTGGTCACGGCGTTAAACGATCGCGGCGTGCTTTACGGGACATTCGCGTTGCTGCGCACGATGGCCCTGTACGAATCCATAGTGAGGCTCGATGACGAAGAAAACCCTTACGCGCCGATTCGGGTCATCAACCAATGGGACAATCTGGACGGCACCATCGAACGCGGCTACGCCGGCGGGTCCATCTTCTGGGCGAACGGCCACATTGTCTCCGATCTGACCCGCGTCGGCGATTACGCCCGTCTCCTGGCGTCGCTCGGCCTCGACGGTTGTTCCATCAACAATGTGAACGCCGACCCGCATGCCATTGACAACGAACACATCCGGGAACTGGCGCGTGCGGCGGCGGTGTTCCGGCCGTGGGGCGTGAAATTGTTTGTCTGCATCAATTTCGGCAGCCCGAAAAGCATCGGCGGCCTCGACACCTTCGACCCGTTGGACCCGCGTGTCATTGATTTCTGGAACAAAAAGGTGGAAGAGATTTACGCGGCGATTCCCGATTTTGGCGGGTTTATTATGAAGGCGGATTCCGAAGGCGAACTCGGGCCGTCGGCTTACGGCCGCACGCACGCCGACGCGGCGAACGTGGTCGCCCGCCCGCTCAAGGCCCACAGCGGCATCGTTTTCTACCGCGGGTTTGTTTACAATCATCACGCCGACTGGCGCAATCTGAAGCTCGACCGGGCCAAAGCCGCTTACAACAATTTTCACCATCTCGACGGCCAATTCGCCAACAACGCCATCGTGCAGATCAAGAACGGGCCGATTGATTTCCAGGTACGCGAGCCGGCGTCACCGTTGTTCGGCGGCCTGGACAAGACCGCCATGGCGCTGGAAGTGCAAATCACCCAGGAATATCTCGGCCAGCAACGGCATCTGTGCTTTGAAGTGCCGATGTGGAAGGAGACGCTCGATTTCGACCTGCACGCCAAAGGCGCGGGCACGCCGGTCAAGGCGTTGGCCGCAGGGAAGGTTTTCCATAATCCACTGGGCGGGTTTGCCGGCGTGGCCAATGTCGGACTCGATACGAACTGGCTCGCGCATCCGCTGGCGATGGCGAATCTGTACGGTTTTGGCCGGCTGGCGTGGGATCCGGATTTGAGCAGCCAGCAAATCGCGGAGGAATGGACGGAGCAGACCTTCAGCCACGACCCGCAGGTCGTCAAAGCCATTTGCGATATGCAGCTGAAGTCGTGGCGTACTTACGAAGATTACACCGGGCCGCTCGGTGTGGGCGGCCTGACGGACATTATCGAAGTGCATTACGGCCCGGGCATCGAATCCGCCGAGCGCAACGGCTGGGGCCAGTGGATTCGGGCCGACCGCCACGGCATCGGCATGGACCGCACTGTGGCGACCGGCACCGGCTACACCGCCCAATATCACCCGCCGGTCTCGGACAGGTACGAGTCGTTGAAGACCTGTCCGGATGAATTGGTGTTGTTCTTCCATCACCTGCCTTACAATTACGTGCTGCATTCCGGCAAGACCCTGATTCAGCATATCTATGACACCCATTATGCCGGGGTGGAACAGGTGAAAGAATTCGTCCGGGAATGGCAGTCGCTCCAGGGTAAGGTGGACGAACAACGCTATAATCAAACCCTCGCGCTCCTGGAATATCAGGTCGGGCACGCAACGGAGTGGCGCGACGCCGTCTGCCAGTGGTTTTTCAAAATTTCCGGCATCCCTGACCAATATGGCCGCGTGGATCATGATCCGAATCGCATCGAGGCTGAGGCGATGAAGCTGGACGGCTACGAAGTTTTTGACGTGAAACCATGGGAGACCGCATCGGGCGGCAAGGCGATTCGCGTGGTCAGCGCCGACAACCACGGCTCAGCCGGCTTCAATTATTCCGGCAAACCCGGCTGGTACAATCTCGCCGTCCAATACTACGACCAGACCAACGGCGTGTCGCAGTTCACGCTGCTGGTTGCCGGACAGCAGGTGGATCACTGGCTTGCCGACGACATACTGCCGTCGCGCAACGTCCAGTCCCTGCCCAACGGTCATACCTCGACGCGTCACACGACGCACGGTGTGGCGTTGCGCACCGGGGACGAAATTAAAATTGAAGCCGTGGCCGATGGCGGCGAGCGTGCCTGTGTGGATTACCTCGAAATCGAGCCGGCCAGGCCGTAAATTCAAATCGAAATGAAAAAATCTTTGCTGGAAGCCCTGTGCGAACGCCGTCTGGTATGCGACGGGGCGATGGGCACGCAGCTCATGGTTGCGGGCCTCGAACAAGGCGGCTGCGGCGAATACTGGAACCTGTCCCATGCCGACCGCGTGCTCGGTATCCAGCGGCGTTACGCGGAAGCGGGTGCGGATTGCCTCATCACCAACACGTTTGGCGGCAGCCGCATCATGTTGAAGCGGCATGACCATGCCGACGACCTGCGTGCCATCAACCAGGCCGGCGTCCGCATTGCGCGCGAGGCGTTTGGCGGGCGCGAGGGTTTTGTGCTCGGCGATCTCGGTCCCCTCGGCGCGATTCTGGAACCTTACGGCGATCTGCCGCAGGATGAAGCCCGCGCCGCTTACGAGGAACAGGCCCGGGCGCTGATCGAAGCCGGCGCAGACGCCATCATCATTGAGACCCAGACGTCGCTCGACGAAGTCGGCATTGCCATTGACGCCGCTAAAGCCGCCGGCGCGCCGTGCGTCATTGCGTCGCTGGCCTACGATTTGTCCCAGGACAAAACATTTTACGTGACGATGATGGGCGTGCAGCCGGCGCCAGCCGCCGAGTTTATCGAGGGACGGGGCGCAAATGTGGTGGCTTTGAACTGTGGTACCGGCATGGACATGCCCGGCGCGGCGAAAGTCGCGGCCATTTACCGGGGGCATTGCCGGCTGCCGGTCATGGTGCAGCCCAACGCCGGTCTGCCGGTGCTGGAAAAGGGAAAGGCCGTTTACAAACAATCGCCCGCTGACATGGCTGGCGGCGTGCCGGATGTGCTGGCGGCCGGCGCCAACATCATCGGTTCCTGTTGTGGCAGCACACCCGAACACACCCGCGCGATACGTGAGATCGTCGCGGCGTTCAACCACGGCAAATAAATCAGCACGCGACAGTTGTCGTGGATGTGCGGAGCCCGGCTTTCACCATTTAATCGTTCAACACCTTCACTGCCCAGTCATTGTTCGTGGACGAGAAGACGACCAGGCATTTTTCTCCCACCGCCGTGCCGTAAAGGTAGGACAGGTCAATGTGTTGCCGGGCCAGTTTCTCGGTGATCTCCCGCAATAATCCGGGGCGGTGCACCACTTCGGCCACGACGACCCTCGCTTCCTGCACCTCCAGCTTTTGGTCGCGCAACGCGTCCACCGTCCGCTGATGATCGCCGGTCACCATGCGGATGACCGCTTCGGGGCCCTCCACGGTGGCGATGACCGCCTCAATGTTAAGGCCCATTTCCGCGAGGCTCTTGGCGACCTGAGCCAGCACGCCAATCCGGTTGTTTATCCGGACGATTGCTTCCTTTGCCATTCTTGCTTTTATCATACGGCCTCCTCCCAGTCTGTTTGCCGCGTCCTTCCGGCGCGCAGCTTATTTCGGGTTCATCGCCACTCTAGCACACCGGCATCAGTTTTACTCAAGCGAAATTATTGAAGAAGCAGGCCGGTTATTTGCCCCGTGATTGGCCTTGCCGGGAATGGCCAATGAGAGTTTGCTGATGCCTACAATGCGACCCTATTTGATTCAACTCCTTCGGAGTTGATTTCGATTTGCGTTCGTCACCCGGTGTAACCGGATTTCACCCGTCAACGCCGGGCTGATTGCTGAAATCCTTTCAGGATTCTTCTTTGCGCCTTCGCATCTTGGCGTCTTGGCGTTAAATCCTCAATCCTCCGCCCGCTCACCGGCCGGCGCCATCTTGACCAGGCGCGGGAAGAATTTCGCCAAAGGTTCCACCAAATCCGTTTGTGCGGCCATCACTTCCTCGATGTTTTTATAAACCATCGGTACTTCGTCCAGGCCGGCGGAAATCAGTTTCACGCCGCGTTCCTCGAGATACGGTTTCACCATTTTCCAGTTGAAACTTTGCCGCGCCTTGTTCCGGCTCATGACACGGCCTGCGCCATGCGAGGCGGAGTTGAGTGATTCGGGCCGGCCCTTGCCGCGCGCCACAAACGTCGGGCTGGCCATCGAACCTGGAATCACGCCCAGCACGCCCGCGCCCGCCGGCGTCGCGCCTTTGCGGTGGACGATGAGGTCGCGCCCGCCATGGCGCTCCTTCCACGCGAAGTTGTGATGGTTCTCGATGTCCAGCAACACACCAGCGCCGAGATGTCGCGCGATGTGTTTGTGAATGAGCTGATGGTTTGCGGAGGCGTATTGGCCCATCAATTCCATCGCCGCCCAGTATTCCCGGCCATCGTCGGAATCGAGATCAAGCCAGGCGAGGTAGCTGAGTTCCCTGGGCAAATCCTTGTGCTGCGCGCGGGCGAGCCGGCTGTAATGATCGCAGACCTGTGCGCCGGTGCCGCGGCTGCCGCTGTGACTCAACAGAGCGAGGTATATGCCCGGTTCCAAACCGAGCTGTTTGTCTTCGACGGTAAATTCGCCGAACTCGACAAAGTGATTGCCGCTGCCGCTGGTGCCGAGTTGGGCCGACGCCTTGTCGCGGAACCGTTGCGTGACCGGGCTGACCGACCACTCCGCGTCCATCACCGGATGCGTACGGTGATGTTTGAATTCCGCGCCGATGCCGAAGCGTGTTTCAGCTTCGATGGCGCGAATCAGATCCGTCTCGCGCCGGCGCAGGGAATCCACCGGCAGATCGAGCACGGTCAGTTTGACGCGGCAGGCGATGTCCACGCCCACGGCGTAAGGAATGACGGCATTGTCCGTGGCGAGCACACCGCCGATGGGCAGGCCATAACCGACGTGGGCGTCCGGCATGAGCGCGGCGGCGACGGAGACGGGTAATTGGCAGGCATTCTCCATCTGCTGGCGCGCATTGGCGTCCAAATCTGTGCCCCATTGGCGGTAAGTGATGGACATAATGACAACGGCAAATTAAGCCCGGAAAACAGAGGTGAGAAGCGCGAAGTGCAGGCTGAATCCTGGATCGGGCCTGCTTCGTCAGCGCCTTGTTCTTGATTCAGACGGGAAAGCGATGAAGCGCTTCCCTCCGGTTGTCTACTGAATTGGTGTTTGCTGGAATAAGGTTGGCCAAATATGGCAAAGACGACAAAATCCAATCCAACCCATGACCGAGACCATGCCGGAACAACCACCGATTCCTCAGACCGGTTCGTTGCCGAGCCAGTTCGTCCGTTGTATTCAGGTTGTCATATTCGTCGGCATTTGGATGGCTATCGGCTGGTTGTTCCGCCTGGGTGGAGACAGTTATTTGGTGGTGGGCGTACCGCTAGTAGTGATATTTCAACTGCTGGTACGCAAAAAGCCCCTGGTGACGCTTTGGGTCAGGGACGCGGAGCGGTTCCGACTGAATCCTTTGGGAATTTTGCTGGGACTCTGCCTGGCGATTTTGCCAACGGTGAGATTGGTTCAGACCATCCGCTCGGCCGACTGGTCGTCTCAAATTCCCGAAATCCTGTGGTATGTGTGCTGTATTATCGGGGCTTTCGGCGCAGCCTTCGGGTTCTGCCGCTTTGTGAAACAGACTTGGAAAGAATTGGGGTTTTGCCTGTTGACGGCTGGGGCCTTTGGCAGCGGAACGATGGTGCTGGTGGCGCTTGCCCGCTGGGCAATTATACACAAGCCTGTTATCCTAACCGGGCATACGGCGGCCGTGGGTATCGGAAGCTTCGTCCTTTATGTGCCGGTCTGCTTTGTGCTGGAGGAGGTCGTGTTTCGCGGCGCCCTGGATTCACATGTGTTCCGATCCGGCGACAAAGGCCAATGGTGGACAGCATTCTTCATCTCCGCGCTGTGGGGCTGGTGGCATCTGCCCATTGCGGGTGTGACCGGACGACAACATTTGGTGGTGCTCATCTTTGTGTTGCCTTGCATCCACATTGCTGTGGGTGTTTTCTTTTCGCTAAGCTGGCGGCGTAGCGGGAATCTCGCCGCACCGGCCACGGTCCATGCCTTCATTGACGCCGTCCGGAACATGTTAATGTAAACAGTTGGGCGGCGGGTAAAGACGGCTCGAGGGGTTTACGTTTTGGGCGAATTGGAATAGGGTTGCGCGTGTGAAATACACCTACGAACAACTGGCCGGGATGATCGACCACTCGTTGTTGCAACCGACTTTGACGGACCGGGAGTTGGAGGATGGCTGCCAGCTCGCGGTGAAATACCAGGTGGCGTCCGTCTGCATCAAACCTTACGCGGTCAAGCGCGCCGCCGAACTGCTGGCCGGCAGCAAAGTGCGCGTCGGGTGTGTCGTCGGATTCCCCCATGGCAATTCCTGTGCCGAAGCCAAACGGTACGAGACCGAGCTGGCCTGTCGTGATGGCGCTGTGGAAATTGACGTGGTCATGAACATCGGCAAGGCGCTCAGTGGTGACTGGGATTATGTCCAACGCGATGTGAAAGCCGTATGTGACGAGGCGCACCGGCATCGGGCCAGGGTGAAGGTCATTTTCGAGAACGATTATCTGGACAAAGGCGGCGCCGGTCTGGACGGCGACGGTTTCAAGCGCAAGCTCTGCCAGATTTGCGAACGCGCCGGGGCTGACTGGGTGAAAACCTCCACCGGCTTCGGTTTCGTCAAACAGCCGGGCGGCAATTACAATTACCAGGGCGCGACGGCGCACGATTTGGAACTGATGCGGGCGGCGTGTTCGCCCAAGGTTCAGATCAAGGCGGCCGGCGGCGTCCGCGACCTGGACGGTTTGATCCGCGTGCGCGAGCTCGGCGCCAGCCGTTGCGGTGCCACCGCCACGGCCGCGATCCTGGATGAATACCGCCGCCGCGAAGCTGCCGGGCTCTGATGATGAGTGGGGAAATTTTTGGAGTTGCATCTTTGCGCTCCCTTCATTAATTCATCGCCTGGAAAGGAAAATAAGTCATGCCGGAACCGATCATTGCTCAAAGATCTCCGTTTGTACAAAAGGCCGAAGCCGGCACGTATTGGTGGTGCGCCTGCGGCCGGTCGAAGAGCCAGCCGTTTTGTGACGGGTCACACAAAGGCACCGGTTTCGCGCCGAAGAAGGTGGATCTTGCCGCAGTCAAAACCGTCGCGTGGTGCGGTTGCAAACATTCCCGGAACGCGCCGTTCTGTGACGGGACGCACAGCGGTCTGGGTTAGACGGAATTACGGGCGCTTTTTCCCGCCCGGCTCCTTTTCCTTTTTGCGGAAAAAGTACTGGGTGTCGGCCACGTTGAGCATCGAAAGATCAAGGCTTTCGTCGGGGGCCCGCTTCTTCGCAATTTTGAGCTGGCGCGCGATGCGTTTGATGGCGGTGGCCGCGTAGTATTTGACCACGCCCACGCCGGTGTCGGATTTGAAAATGACCACGAGCAGGCAATGGTCATCCACGTTGGTGACAAAGAGGCTCTGGTTTTCTCCCTGCTGGTACGTGCTGTTAAACGTGGTTTCACTCACCAGGCCGGCGATGGTCTGGTTGGCCATGAAGGCGCCGGAGGCCAGCGCCGCGATGGTCGTCAGGTCGAATTCCTCCGAGTCGCCCTGGTGCGTGATGAGAAAACCGCCCTTGTCAATGATCAGCGAGACGGTGGCGTCGGCGCTGGCGTTGAACTCACGGAGGGTTTCGTCCAGTTTTTGAATATCCTCCTCGGAGATTTGAGGGAGAGTAGCCATGTCATGCGTACTGCGGAACGCTTTGGTTGATGAATTTGTGCAACAGCAGGCGCGTGATCATGTTCAACGTTTCGAACACACCTTCGCACCGGTGCGCCGTCGCGCTAAAGGACGGCACCTGCACTTCACGGTTGTTCAGCAGAAATTCCATGTACTCCATCGGGGCCACATTGGGCAGATCGCGTTTGTTGTACTGGAGCACGTAGGGAATGTCGTGGAGATTGAGCTTGAGGGACTGCAAATTGTCCATGAGGTTTTGAAAGCTCTCGACGTTTTCAGGCATTTTCTCGAATTGCGAATCGGCCACGAACACGATGCCGTCCACGCCGCGCAACACGAGCTGGCGCGTGGTGTTATAGATGACCTGGCCGGGAACGGTGTAGAGCTGGAACTTGGTCTTGAACCCGCGAATGGTCATTGCCTCGATCGGCAGGAAGTCGAAGAAGAGCGTGCGGTCCGAACTGGTCGCCAGCGAGACGAGTTTGCCCTTGTTGCCGGCGGCGGTTTGGACGTGGTCATGGACCTGGACCAGGTTGGTGGTCTTGCCGCCCATTGCCGGGCCGTAATAGACAATTTTAACCTGCAGTTCTTTGGTGGCTTGGTTGATAATGGCCATAGGATTATTGCTTTTTGCGGTCGAGTTCACCAGCCAACAGGGCCAGTTGTGCGGTCGGCAACTGCTCGCCGGCGCGACCGAACGCGGCGAAATAGACGCCGTGGATGCGGAAGACCTTCCACGGCACGTTGCCCACAGTGAAGTTCAAATTGTTCAATTCGCCCATCCGCAATTCCTTGGTGCACTGGCTGACGCGACCGTAAATCTGGGGCAGAAAGGCCGCCAGCGTGTCCGCGTTGAGATCCGGCGGAATCTGGCTGGCCACCATCAGACCGTCCGGCAGGGCCACGAGTGCGCCGGCCACGCCCGGCAGTTTCGCCGCGTGCGAAACTATTTCGTCGGGCGGAGCGCGCCGGCTGCTGAAATCCGTTGAGGGCATCGCGGGCTCCGCCGCCGGACGTTTGAATTCGGTCTCGCCCGGGGGCGCCACCAGGGAAGTGGTATCACCCCCACCCCAGGCGAAGTAGTTTGTGTCCGGTGATTGGAGGTCTGCCGGTCGGGAGGCGAGACGGATTCCGTCCGCCGGAGACGTTTTGGCCGGCGGCTCCAGAATTTCGGAAGGCGGTTGCGGCTGGGGAAAACCGAAAAACAAATTCGGAATCTCCGCCGGGAGCGGCACTGTGGGATGCGGATGAGCCGCCTTGGTTGCTCCTCCCAGTCTGGTTAGAAAGAGCGGGGCGACGATTTTCAACGGCAATTCCAATTCCAGGTTGTCGTGGATGGATACTGCCAGAGGCGTGGGTTTGATCCACGCGCGCAAATTCCGCCAGGCAAATATCACGCGTCCGCGTTTGAGGGCGGGTTCGACCAGATTTACCGGCAGCGCGACTTGCGCATTGGGCAGGTTCATTTGAGCGATCTCCCTCCGCAATGCCTCCGGCCAGGCTTCCGACAGTGTGGCCAGCGGGACCAGAATCGTGGCCACCTCCGGTACGGCCGGCGCCGGCCTCGGCGTGAGCGGCATCGGTTTGGGCGCGATCGGCGCCGTCGGCGGAATGGGGATGGCCGGAATGATGGGTTGCTTGGGCATGCCATTCCCATTGCCATTACCGTTGCGCGACAGGGGTGGAGCCGGGGGCTCGGGTTTGATTGCGCGCGAGACAAACGCGGGTGGCGGCGGCGCGACCGGCGGCGGCATGGTGTTGGCCGGTGTGCGGGGCTGCGGCACGGTCATTCGCATCGGCGGCGCGGAAGACGGCGGTGCTTTGAGCGGCGCTTTGGAGATCAAGATCCCCTCGCCGCGTCCGTTGAAAGGTCCGGTGATTTCCGCGGGCACTTCCAGGTGTTTCTGCGTCGGATTGCGCGCCAAAGAATTGAAATTCAATCGTGCGAGGACTTCGTTCAACGGCAGTATCACGGGCAGCGAGTCATATTCCTCGTCAACATTAAACAGAGTGGGCGCGGCGTGGCGCAGTTCGCCGAAGGTGATTTTGACAACGCCCAGCGCCAGTTGAGGCATGATTTTTCCAATTGAAATCGAGATGCTCGCGCGGCTCAAATCGGCGTCGGTTATCGTCAACCGGGCGTGCAGTTGCGGCGGCAGGTTTCCCAGGATGGGTTGCAGGGGCAGTTCCACTTCGGTGATATTTTCGGCTGGCGCCGGTTCGGCAGTTACGGGACGCGCCACCGGTTTGGGCGGAGCTGCGGTGAATTGCCGAATCGGAACAGGCGGCGCCGGCGCGGCTTGCGTCACAGGTCGCGACGGCTTGGGACTGTCCGCCCCACTCTCATTCTCGTCAAAACGTCGCAGCAACTCTCGCAGCAACCCGGCAAATCTTGTTTTTACTCCATTTGGCATCGCACACAGCTTTTCCCGCAGACTATAAATCCGCAGGTTGATCCGTTCTCAGCAGGAAGCGCGCCATGGGCACATTGAAAACGCCCGCCGAATCTCAAGCCGCCGGGCGGCCGGTGGCCGGCGGAAAGTTGTCCCAGCGTTGGACTGGCTGTCCACAAAGTGACGATGGATTATTGGCCCGCATTGTGGGATTCGGAACGACAACTGCTTCTTCCCGGTCGTGCGCGGCTTAAATGCTTTGGCCTTGAATTCACGGCCACCGGCATTAGCCGTTACGATTTGTCAAATGGAATGGAATCACACCACAAAATCCTGATTTTGGACGATGAGACTGCCTGGCTGGAGGTAAACCGCGAGATATTGTCGCAACTTCCCAGCAAACCCGAAATCCGCACGGTCAATTCCGGGACACGCGCCATTGCCCTGTTGGATGCCGAACCATTCCGCCTGCTGATTTGTGATTTGAAGATGCCGAAAATGGACGGCTTGCAGGTGCTTTCGATTGTCCGCCGCCGGTTCCCGGAATTGCGCACGGTGGTGTTGACGGCGCTGGAGGACGAGGAATTCCGTTCCCGGGCTTACGCGTTGGGCGTGGATTTGTTCTGGCTGAAGACCGACATTCAGCAGAACCCGCAAATGTTTCTGGACTGCGTTGAGTCCTTGCTGGGGCGCGACATGGAAACGGGTTTTCGCGGCATCCAAAGCAAAAGTCTCATGGACATCATCCAGATGGAATGCCTGTCCCGCACTTCCACCGTGTTACGCATCACCCGCGGCCCGCTCGTGGCCAAATTGTGGATTCAGGAAGGAGAACTGATTGATGCCGAAGCCGAGGGCGCGCGCGGCGAAGCGGCGTTCCGCAGAATCCTGGCATGGAAATCCGGCACGTTCGAAAACATGTCCGCCGAACCGAAGCGCGAGCGCACCATCTTCAAATCGGTGAATGCCCTGCTGCTCGAATCCGCGCAGAACATCGACGAAGCCGCCAACCCCGCGGAGCCTGAATCGGCGGAGGAAGCCGATCATCGCAAGACGATCTGGAAACTTGCTCTGGTGGCCCGGGAAGGCGCTGAATTTGTGGTCGCCTCCTCTGCCGAACGCCAGAATGAGGTGGATGCCTGGGGAACACAAAATGCGGGACAACTCGCGGCCTGGTCGCGGCGGGTCGCCGAAGTGGCCAAACGGCTGAGTGACCGGCTCGAAGCCGGCCCGTTGCTGTACGTGTTCGGCAACAGCGTGGAACGGCAAGTGCTCCTGCTGCCTCGCGACGAAAAGTCCTATCTGGTCGCCTGGCCGCCGGACGCGCCAGCCGACCAATTGTTTGAAAAAACCAAGAAACTAGTAGCCTCATGGGATTCCTGACAAAACTTTTTAAGAGTCATGCCGCCGTCCAGCAATTGCCGGCCGGCAGCCTGACCGTGAACCGCGACGGCCAGGTGGTTACCTCCACCATTGTTTCAGGCTATCCGCAGGGGTTGTTGCGCGACATCGTGCGTGACGTGCTGCTCCTGTTTCGCCAGGCGCGCGAGGCGCAAATGCCGCTGGCGGAATTCAGCATCCATTTCGCCAGCCTGCGCATCACCGCCCGCGAGATGCGCGGCGGCGCAGTGATTTTCCTCTCACCGCAAACCGTGCCGTCCACCCTCCAGTCAACCTGAGCGCTTATGACCGCCAAAGAACTCACCCAGTTGGTCACCCAGATCGAAACCCATATCGAATGCTGGAAACAGTTCAACCATTTCGTGAACGTCGCCCGCGCTAGAAAGTTCGGGCCGCCCGACGAGAATCATTTTCTCGAACTTAAAAGCGTCATCGTGCAGGAGTTGGAGATGATTTATGCCGCCCTCGAAATCACCACTCCCGCCAAGGAGGAAATTCATGCCCTCATCGGCAACGCCCCGTCCCTCCGTTACCTGAGCGAAATGAGCGAAGGCTCCCTGCGTGGCATCGAAAGCCAGTGGCACAAAATCTACATCGGCTGGCATTCCATTCTCGGCCAGCTCAAGGTCAAGCAGCGCGCCGAGGAGGCCAAATCGTTCTTTAGCTGGAAAAAATAATCCGGCGGTTTCATTTCGCGCTTGCCCAACGTGCCGGTTTGGTGTCTAACCACGCGCCATGCCTCAGTGGATTGCCGCGGTTGCTTCCAACTTCGTTGCAGGGGCTTAAAAACCATGCTGAATTACTTTCAAATCCTGGCGCTGGCGCTGGTCCAGGGCGCGTGTGAATTGCTGCCGGTGTCCAGCTCGGCGCACGTCATCGTGGCGGAAAAACTCATGGGCCTGGATCCTTCGAGCCCGCAAATGACGATGTTGCTGGTCATGCTGCACACCGGGACCATGTTCGCGGTGATTGCCTATTTCTGGCGGGGCTGGAAGCGCGATTACTTTGCCTCGACCGGCCAGTTGCAATGGTTCGCGATCCAGGTGATCATCGCCACCCTGGCCACGGGAGTGATCGGTTACGGGCTGAAGGTGCTCATTGAGAAGATTTTCATGCGCAATGTGCCGCACGCCGAAGTCGAGGATTTATTTTCGAACCTGCCCTTGATTGCCGGCGCGCTGGCGGCTGTTGGCGGGTTGATTATTTACGCCGGATTGCGCGCGGCAAAATCACCGCGTCATTCGGAGGTTCAGCCGGCGCACGCCATTGGGATCGGCATCGTGCAGGGCATTTGCCTGCCCTTTCGCGGTTTTTCACGTTCCGGTTCGACCATCTCCGCCGGGCTGCTGCTCGGGTTGCCAAAGCAGAAATTGGAGGAATATAGTTTCGCGCTGGCGGTCGTTTTGACGCCGCCGGTGGTGGCCAAGGAAGCCTGGCGTCTGGTCAAGGACCACGCGTTAAACGGCCAGGGTTCGGTGCTGCACCTGTTCCTGCCGGGCATTGTGGGGATGGTCTTCAGCTTTGTGGCCGGGTTGCTGGCTTTGCGATGGCTGTCACGTTGGCTGGAAGGCGGACGCTGGCAATGGTTCGGCTATTATTGCCTGGCGGCCGCGGCCGGCGTGCTGGTCATCCATTTCACACTGCATTGAACAGGGACTCGTGTCACTCGTCCCTCCGGGAAGATCATTGTCCCGGCGCGGGAATGAAGATCTTCTGGCCCACTTTCAAATTCTTGGGATCCAACCCCGGATTTGCCTTCAAAACCTGGTCCGTGGTCACCTTGATGCCCTGCGCGCGATACGCCTTGACGATGGCCAACAGAGTGTCCCCGCGCTGGATGGTATAATCATAGCCGTTCTGCGGTCCGCTGGTGTTGGTGGCAGGATGGCCTCGCGTGGGTATTGGTGTGGTGTCCGGCGTTAGGTCTGACGCCGTCCGGTGGCTGGAGGAGGAAGCGCCCAATGACTTTTCGAGCCGTTCCAGCTCCTTCAAAACCCGATCATTGTCTTCCTGCCGTTTCTTGTCAATTTCCTGCACCTGTTCGGCGAGCTTTTTCAGATCATCCGAATTGGCCGTGTTGGCGGCGGGCTGGTTCACCTGGTTTTGCAGGTCGCTGATTCGCTTCTCCAGCGCCTCGATGCGTTTGCTCTGTTCCAACTGGGCGGCCTGCATGTCTTGAATCTGGCCGCTGAGTTTGTCAATTTGCTCTTGTGCCGCCGTGTCTTGCGCCGAGGCCACCGCCAGGGAGAAGCTGAGAATCAAAAGGCCGACGAGAAATCGTTTCATGCGCCGACGATAGTCCGTTGCCTGCCCGCGTCAAGCGGAAGTGCGAGAATCAGCAAACAAAGCCATGAGAGTTGCAGCCTATCCTGATATTAGCCCACACGTCTCCGATTCCGATACATGAGCACTCAGTCGGCATCTCGTATGGCGGCTTTCTGTCTCAGAACCGCCACTATATTGGTCTGGTTGTTTGCTGGATCAATGGTCACGAAGTGAGCATCGGAGCCAACCGCTCCAATTGTCATAAGGCGGCACTCCGTGAGCGACTTACCAGACGTGTTGGTGCCATCAATCTGCTGAATAATTAGCCCTGGGCGCAGCCCAGCCGCCGCCGCCAGTGAATTAGACGAAACGTACTGAATCTCGAAAGCGCTATTTGTCAATGCCAGCAAAACACCATTGACGGCGCCAACAACGTGATAGTGCTTCCCATCGATTATCAAAACAGATTGCTGTGCTTGGTAACGCTGGTGAAGGACCATCAAAAGCACGGCCGACAAAGCCGCGACAATGAAGATTATTGTGATCAGTTTCCACACAGTGCGTAGTGTGGCCTAACAGTTAGTAGGCGGCTGCCTATTCAGCCTGCCTTTTTCAAAAAGCCAGCATAAGCTGGGCTGAAAGCGTTGTCTAACCTAAAATTATACCAATTATGCCCTGCTGCCGCTTCAAGCAAAGGCTGCACGTTTTCTTTCGCTGACAAAATTTCACGCCAGTTTGCCGTAACGCCGGATTTCGGGCCAGATCAGCGCCACGGCGATCACCGTCAAAACGGTTCCGACGCCGCCGGACACGGCGGAAATGATGGCGCCGGTGACCATCGTGTTGCCGATGGCGGGACCGAAAATTTGCGCAACGGTGCCGGACTCGAACTCGCCCAGTTCGTTCGACGTGCCGATGAACAGGTTGTTGACCGCGGAGACGCGCCCGCGTTTGTCGTCGGGCGTGAGCATTTGCACCAGCGTGTGTCGCACCACCACGCTGATATTGTCCACCGCGCCGCAGAGGAACATCATGAGAAACGAAAACCAGAACCATTTCGAGAACCCGAAGGCAATCGTGGCCAGCCCAAAAACGGTCACGGCCCACATCAGCGTGCGCCCGGCTTTTTGCAGGGGCGGCCGATGATTCAGGATGAACACGCAAAGGATGGAACCCAGCGGCAGTGCCGCCGCCAGAAAACCCAGGCCGGCCGGCCCGACGAACAAAATGTCGGAGGCGTAGATCGGCAGCAGGGCCGTGGCACCACCGAGAAACACTGCGAACATGTCCAGCGTGATGAGCCCCAAAATGATTTTGCTCGCGTAAACGAATTTGAAACCCGTCAACAACGCCTGGAGTGTCATGGATTCACGGACCTTGACGGTGTGCTCGCGGCGGATCATACCGACCAGGACGCAGACGATCACCGAGGCCAGCGCATTGATGACATAAACCGGCGCCGCCGCTGCGGGGTCGTTCAGATGGTTGAAACACCGAAAGATCATCCAGGCAATCAAACCGCCGGCGGCGGCCCGGCCAATGATGCAGGAAAGCTGGAAGGCGCCGGCATTCCAGTTGACAGCCCGGGGGAAGTCCTGCCGGGCCACCAGCGCCGGCAAAAAGGCGGCGTTGGCCGCCCGCATGAAGGTGTTGGCCGTGCTGCCGAGGAACAGACAAACATAAATCCAGATGACCGGCGCGTGATACCAGGAGATGAAGGCCACGCCCAGGCTCGCCGCCGCGATGACCGCGGTCGTCACCACGACAATCCGTTTGCGGTTGTAATTGTCCGCGACGTGCCCGGCCGGCAGCGTGAACAGGAACATCGGGATCATTTGCACCAGCCCCACGAAACCCAGGGCCAGGGCCGAATGGGTGAGCGCATATATTTCCCAGAGGACGGCGAGGGTGAACATTTGCTGTCCGGTAACGCCCACCAGGCGGCTGATCAGATACAGCGTAAAATCCCGGTTCTGGAAAATGGCATACGGACCGCCGCGGGCAACGCCTGGCGGCGAGTTTAATTCCTCAGACTCTTCAGTGCTGCTCATGAACGAAAGATGCGCAAAACTTAATCGAAAATTGTGTCAGGTCGAGTTTTCACATGAAGGAATTTCCGCCTCAGCCCGCGCGCATTGTTAATCGTCATCGCCAGGACACCGGAATCGGATTACAATAAAGATCAAGATGGATGAGCCAAACGGGAGACCGCGTTGCTATCGGTGGCCGTGGCTGGTGCTGGCGCTCTTTTTACTGGGCGTGGCGCTGGCCATTTTGTGGATGATGGTCGATGTCCGCACCATCGAACGGGAGCGCAATCTGGGCGCGCCGCCGCTCACCAGCCCGGCGCGATAACAGGAATCCGGTATCCTGCGCAAAAAGATGGCGCGGGAGAGACACACGCTAAAGCATGAACGCCAACCGGGCACTTACTTTTTCAAAAGTCTCTCAAATTTCGCCATCACGTCCGGATCCTTATCGGCGACATCCATGGTTTCACCCGGATCCGTTTTCAGATTGTAAAGTTCCCATTTGTCACTGGCTTTGGCGCGAACAATTTTCCAGTCACCCCGGCGCACCGCCTGCGCCAGGTCGCGGTCCTGGAGTGCCCAGGAGAAGGCATCGTGGCGGTTGGTCTGGGTTTCGCCCAGCAAGGTCGGCAGCACCGAGATGCCATCAATGTTTTTGGGCGGTTCGCGGAGCGCCAACTGGAGGGCCGTCGGCAGAAAATCCCACGCGGCCCACGGAAAATCACTGACCTGCCCGGGCCTGATTTTCCCCGGCCAGGAAACGATCATCGGCACACGCAGACCTCCTTCATAAAGGTCACCGCGCTGGCCGCGAAACGGTCCGGCGCTTTGGAAGAATTTCGGATTCACGCCTCCGCCCGTTTGCGGCCCCGTATCGCTGGAAAAGAAGATCACCGTGTTGCTTTGGAGGTTCAACCTTTTCAATTGGTCGAGCAACTGGCCGATGTGGTCGTCCAGGCGGGCGATCATGGCAGCGCGGTTTCTTTCCGATTGCGGCCACGGCTCGTCCGAATACGGCGCGTCGGTTGGCACGGGCATGACGTCGCCGGCGCCCGGGCGCGCGATTGTAAGATTCAACAACAGGAAAAACGGACGGTAGCGGTTGAATTGATCAGGCTGGTTGACCCGGATGAAATTCCCGGCGGCGGCGGCGAACAAATCGGGGATATATTGTCCTTTTTTCCCGTCGGCGTTGGCATACAACTCTTCCCGCCCGTTGAAAGCGGCCGGTTGTTCCGTCGCCGGTTTCAGCAGGCTTTTCGGCATGTAACGCCAGACGTAATCGGAGTAATAATTTCCCGCGTCGGCCGGGTCGGTAAACCCGTTGAACTCATCAAAGCCCTTTTTCCAGGGCGCACCGCTCGTGCCGTCACCGCCCAACCGCCATTCACCGATCAGAGCGGTGTGATAGCCGGATTGCTGCAACCACTGCGCCACCGTGATGTCGTCCGCCGCCAGCGGCACGTCCGCGTCGGCGCGCTGCGGCAAATGGGTTGAGTCCCGGCCGAGCATGAGCGCGGCGTCTGCCGGCGAACCCGCCGCGTCGCCCGCATAATAGCGGGTAAACCGGATGCCTCCGGCGGCCAACTGGTCGAGGTTGGGCGTCTGGAATTTCGTCTGGCCGTAGCAGCTCAGGTCGCCGTAGCCCAGGCCATCACATCGAATGAAGATAAGGCAGGGCCGGCGCGGCGCCGGCGGATTGGCGTCGGGAGTGGAAACGGGTTGCGCGTTCGCCGTCGGCAAAAAAACAAGGGCCGCGGCGGCGAGCAAAACGCGACCGAGGCGGGGGAGGCACATTGGTCTCATGGCAACGCGAATTCTGGGAAACTTGATGCGTTCGACGCAATTCTTTTTCTGCCTGGTTTGGCCCTTGGGCTAAACGGATTTCCCGTTCCGTTTGCCAAATTCCGGATCGAGCGGGATGCGCGCTGCGACAAGGAAACTGGGTATCGTTGCCAGAATCACCCACACAAAAAAATGCGGATAACCGATTTGATCCTGCAACCAGCCACTCCACATGCCCGGGACCATCATTCCCAGCGCCATAAACCCGGTGCAGATGGCATAGTGCGCCGTGCGATGTTCGCCGCGGGCGATGTAAATCATGTAAAGCATGAAGGCGGTGAATCCGAAGCCGTAACCGAATTGTTCCACGGCAACGCCCGCGCCGATGGTATACAGATTTTCCGGTTGGGCATAAGCCAACCAGATGAACACCGCGTCCGGCAGATGAATCGCCAGCAACATCGGCCATAACCAGCTTTTCAAACCTTGCCGCGCGACGACAAAACCGCCCAGCAATCCGCCGGCCAATAATGCCCCGACACCGACATACCCGTTGATCCTGCCAAACAGGGCGTCCGACAAGGCCAGGCCGCCCTGGCTGCGCGGATCGAGGAGAAAGAATTTGGCTACATTCAGCAACTGTGCCTCCCCGAAACGATAGAGCAACAGGAACAAGAGCAATGAGAGAATCCGGGGTTTCTGAAAGAAGTTTCCGAACGTTTTGAAAAATTCCGTCATGAATTTCTTCAACGAACCCGGTCTTTGGGGCTGGTCCGCCGCCGGTTGGGGCAGGACAAACCGATGGTAAAACCCCAGGCACAAAAAAATTCCGGCGACCAGCGCGAACGCGCTGGACCAGGCGACTCCAAAAGTGCCGGTCTGCTGCTGGATGCTTCCCGCCAAAATGACCAGGCCACCCTGGGCGGCGATCATGGCCACGCGGTAAAAGGTGTTGCGAATGCCTGAAAAAAAGGCCTGCTCACGCTCGGTGGTCGCCAGCATGTAAAAGCCATCCGCCGCGATGTCGTGGGTGGCGGCGTTGAACGCCAGCAGCCAGAAAAACGCCAGAGTCCATTGGAAGAAATGACGCGCCGGAATCGTTAGCGCCACTCCGGCCAGCACCGCGCCGATGAGCAATTGCATCGCCCAAATCCACCACCGTCGCGTTTTGAGAATGTCCACGACTGGGCTCCACAGCGGTTTGATCACCCACGGCAGATAAAACCAGCTCGTGTAGAACGCCGCGGCCGTGTTGGACACGCCGAGGTTTTTGTAGAGCACCAGCGACACCGACATGGCCAGCGCGTAAGGGAGTCCTTCGGCGAAGTAAAGGCTCGGAATCCAGAGCCACGGATTGCGGGGGGTCGGTTTCGCGCCGGTCATCGGCCTTTGAGTAACAGGCCGGAGACGCGCAGGCAAAAATTTTCGGGCTTGCGCTTTGCCAAAACGATGGTTGAGTCAGGGTGTGACCGGCGCGTTCCTCAATGCCTTGGGTATTTTGTTGGGCGGCTTATTTGGGCTGACGTTGCGTCGGCCACTGCCCCTTTCCCTCCAGATTTTTCTCCGTTCTCTGTTGGGCGCCCTCACGGTTTTTTCGAGCCTGTACCTCGTCTGGCTGAGCATCGAAGGGCCCTTTTTTTCCGGATTAAAAACAATTTCCATCGCCATCCTGGCCATGGCCGTCGGCGGTCTGCTCGGCCGGCTGATCGGGCTGCAAAAAATTTCCAACCGCCTGGGTCGCTATGCCGGCAATATCATCGTCCGCCGGCCCGGGGGCGTTCCGCGCCGGGCGGGGGATGGATTGCGTGCCTGCACTCTGCTGTTCTGCACCGCCCCCCTGGGATTGGCCGGTGCGGTGGCCGACGGAATGTCCGGTTACTTTTATCTGCTGGGGATCAAGGCCATCATGGACGGGTTGGCCACGCTGGGTTCCGTGAAGACCCTGGGATGGACCGTGGCCCTGTCAGCGTTTCCCGTAATCCTCTGTCTGGGGAGCATCACGCTGGCTTCGCGGCTTTATGCAGTGCCCTTCCTGGAATCCCACAGCCTGAACCGAAGTGATTTAATCAATTCCGTCAATGCCGTTGCCGGACTGGTGGCGTGTGCGGTGGCCCTGGTGATTTTTGAAGTCCGCAAGGTCGAACTGGCCAATTACTTGCCGGGCCTTGTGGTTGCTCCGCTGCTGGCCTGGCTGTTCGGTCACTGAATCACCCCGCGTTGGCGCAACATCGCTTCCATCGCCCTGTCCATCAACGCATCCGCCAGTGGTTTGGTGATTTCATCGAGCGCCGCGACGGCTGCCTGCAACTGTTTCAAATCGCCCGCGCCAGTCTCCGGCTTTTCCGTGGCCAGAACGGATTCCACCCGGCGCGCAGCGGTTTCAATCTCCGCGCGGTAATCGGCCTGGATTTCATCCGCGCAGTCGGCCAGCGCCTTGCGCGTGGCAGCGAGAGTTTCGCCGGCGCGTAATTTTGCCTCGATCCAGCGGCGCGCGGCCAAATCCTCGAACGCGTGCGCGACGGATTGCTCAACCATCTGTTGCACCGCCGCGTCGTCCACGTCCACGGTGGATTTCAGTTCAACGATCTTTTCCCGTCCGGTTTTTACGTCCCGCGCCAGCACGTGCAGGATGCCGTTGGCATCAATGTCAAACTGCACGCCCACGCGCGGCACCCCGCGCGGCGCCGGCTCAAACCCGATCGTAAATTTGCCCAGGCTCCAGTTGTCTTTCGCGCGTTCACGTTCGCCTTGCAGCACGTGAATGAGCATCGAACGCTGGTTGTCCACTGCCGTGGTGAACATCTCGCCCGCCTTCACCGGAATGGTTGAGTTGCGGGGAATCAGAACGTTCATCAGCCCGCCAAAGGTCTCGAGCCCGAGTGACAGCGGCGTCACGTCGAGCAGCAGGACGCTCTTGAAACCGCCGGACAGGATTTCCGCCTGAATCGCCGCGCCCAGTGCGACGGCTTCATCAGGATTTTGCGACGTGTTCAACCGCGGGCCGCTGGCCCGGTGATAATCGCCGCCCACCCGGATGTCGCCACGCGTTTCCTCGAATTCGGCGCAGCAGAACCACTCGCCCACCCATTTGCGGACGAGCGGCATCCGCGTCTGGCCGCCGACGAGGATCACCTGGTCCAGATCCTTTGCTTCTATCCCGGCGTCGGCCAGGGCGCGCAGACAATGCGGCCGGGTGCGCGCGATGATGTCGCCCGTGAGCTTTTCCAGTTCGGTGCGCGTGAGCTGGCAGCTGAAATTGAAATCCGGCGTCAGGAACGGCAGCATCATTTCCACCTCGGTTTCGGTTGAAAGTCTGATCTTGGCCTGCTCGACGGCTTCCCGGATGCGGGATAGCCATTGGGGATTTCGGATTTCAGATGTTGGACTGGCCTTCTGGATTTTTCCAACGATGAAATCCACCAGCCGTTTGTCCAAATCATCGCCGCCGAGTCGCGTGTTCCCGTTGGTGGCGAGCACCTGGAAAACGCCTTCCTGCAGTTCCAGGATTGAGAGGTCAAACGTGCCGCCACCCAGATCGTAAACGGCGATTTTGGATTTCTCCTTCAGCCTGTCCAAGCCGTAGGCGAGCGCGGCGGCGGTCGGCTCGTTGAGGATGCGTTCGACCGTGAGTCCGGCCAGTTCGCCGGCGCGCTGGGTGGCGTGGCGCTGCGCGTTGTTGAAATAGGCGGGCACGGTGATGACGGCGCGCGTGACCGGTTCACCGAAGTAATTTTCCGCATCGCGCTTCAATTTTTTCAGAACCTCGGCGGAAATCTCCTCCGGCGAAAAATTTCGTCCATGGACTGGAATCGTCACCGCGCCTGTGCCTTCGCCCTGGACGGGATACGTCACCAGCATCTCCTCCTGCGCCATGTCCGTGCCGCGGCGGCCCATGAAGCGTTTCACCGAATAAACTGTTTCCGCCGGCTGGATGGCGCGCACGCGATTTGCCTCGTGTCCGACCACCGGCGCGCCGTCGCGCGAGGGAAAATGCACAACCGACGGCGTCAGCCGCCGGCCTTCGGCATCGGCGATGACGAGCGGGATGCCCGAATCCACTGTAGCAACCAGCGAATTTGTGGTGCCCAGGTCTATGCCGACGATTTTGCTCACCGGCAAATGTTGCCACGAAACCGCGGCAAAACAAAATTTTTGTGCATTTGCACCTGGTTGCGGTTATTTTGATTGCATGAATTGTATTGTTACGGCCGGCCCGACCTATGAGCCACTCGACGACGTGCGCCGGCTTACGAATTTTTCCACCGGCCGCCTGGGCACGGAACTGGCTAATTTCCTGGTCGCGCGCGGCCATCGGGTGAGCCTGCTCATCAGCGCGCAGGCCACGTACTTCGGCGAGCGCCAGATCCAGCGGGTCGAGGTCTTCACCACCACGACGAGCTTGCGGGAAAAACTGCAGGCGTTGCCGGCCAAGACAGTGAACGCCGTCTTTCACACGGCCGCAGTCTGCGATTTTCGTTTCGGCCGGATTCGGCTGCAATCGCCCCATGGCAAGTTGATGGAAATCAAATCAAAGAAGATTCCCACCGGTGGGGGCGCCTTGCTGGTGGAATTGCTGCCGACGCAGAAGATCATCGCCCAATTGCGCGCCTGGTTTCCGTCGGCGAAACTGGCGGGGTGGAAATTTGAAGCGGAAGGCAAACGCGCGGATGCGATTCACGCGGCGGAACAACAACTTATCCAATGTCTGACCGACGCGTGTGTGGCCAACGGCCCGGCTTATGGCGAGGGTTTTGGTTTGATCACCCGAAGCAGCCACGCGCATCTGGCGGATCCGCCGAAATTGTTCGATGCGCTGGAGAGGTGGATGCAGGCGTGAACGGCGGCGGTTGGAACAGGGGCGTTAGACTTCAAAATCGTCCAGTTGCCGCAGACCCAATTTCATGGGGAGCCAGCCGACCAGGAATGACAGAACCACGAAGGCAATAATGCCCCCGGCGGCCCAGTTCGCCCGCCCGTGCCAGCCGGTGGCGGCAAATCCCAGCAGCAACACCGACGCCAGGATATAGACGGAACTCAGCACGAAGCATAAGGTGCCTCCGAAGCCGCTGACAATCTTGTTTGGATTGGCCTCTTTTAAATTGGGATACAACACTCCCAACCCGACCGCGAGGCCGTTGAGGGCAAAGGTCATGATGGTCACCACCGCACCGAAAAAAGCCACCCGATCCCAGCTCATCTTCAGCAGGTAGCACGAAAGCATGATCAAGCCGGAAGTCACCACGAATGACATCACGCTGGCCAGCCAGAACTTGGTTTTAACCACGCGCCCCAGGCCCATGGGCGCCAGGCCGACGATCCAGAGCCGGCGACCCTCAAGGGAAAACTGCGGGAAGACAAACCGCGTCGTCACGGAGGCGAGATTCAGCGCGCAAACGCCGAGATTCAGGAACGCGATGAGATTGATCCAAAATTCACTGCTCAATTGGTGTGTAAAATTCCGCAGGTTGATGATATAGACGCCCAGCAGGCCGAACAGCATCACGGTTTGCCCCCATTGGGTCGTGTCGCGCCAGAACATGCGAATGTCCTTGATGGCCAGCGCGCGGGCATCGCGGCCGAACCAGAAAAATGCCCCCAACATTTTTTCCATGGGCGCGGCGGAGTTTTGAATTCCACCCTTGAGACGGCCCCGGGCAACCAAGCCGCGGCGGTGCACGCGACTTTGCACGGCTGACGCCGTGTCGTAAAACCAATGGCCGAACCGGGTGAAGGCCAGTCCGCCAAAGAGCAGCGTGTAACTCAACAACACCAGCGCGAAGAACGCCGCGCCGCGCAGGATGCCTTCGGCCCATTGCAGTACGGCCGACGACAGCCAGTAGCTGGGCAGGAACGGGAACATGGTAAAACGCGTTTTGGCCAGCAACTGGTCGAGGGCCTCGAGGGTCCGTTCGCTGAGCAAGGCGTTGGTGGCTGGCTGGGCCTTCCACCAAAAAGCGACCAGGGCCAGTGAGATGACGGCTGTTCCCACCGCCGCAATTTGAAAACTCCGGCGATCCAGAAGCCGCCCCATTAAAATCGCCAGCCAGGCGCCGGCGACACCCGGCAACACGATGAACAACGCGATCAACACCAGCGTCATCACGTAAAAATGCCACGCCGCGCCGCGCACCAGGCCAAAGGCCACCAGCAACGGCGCTATCAGGAATAAAAACGCCCACGACGCCAGCAGCGTGGATTCGATGAATTTCCAACGAAATATCGTCTGGGCCGGAACCGGCAACGTAAGCAAAAACGCGGTTTCGCGGTTGCGGAACAGGTTGGTATAGCTGATGACCAGGTTGCTCAGCAGCAACAATCCAAAGAGAAAGGCAAACAGCGTGTACATCAACCGCTCGGTCAGCACCGCGCCCAAACCCGGGAATCTCGCGACGAACCACAGGGCATGATAAAACAGCCAGAAGGACAGCACGAGGTAACCGATGACAAAGAACATGATGACACCGGTGAGCAACTGCGATTGTTCCCGCAACGACAGCACGCGCCGCCAGGTTTGAAGCGCATTGACCCGCAGTAAGAGAAGCAGCGGCGACGTTTGGGGTTGAACAAAATTCGCGGGCACGGCGTCCAAGGTAGCGTGGAACGACGCCGGGCGCAATTCCGTCGGGGAGATGATTTTGGCCGGGGCGTCGGAAACACCGATGAAAGCTACCAAATTCAGCCGCCGCCATTTTCTTTTGACGCTCGGTATGGCCTGTGCCGGCGCGCCTGCGGCCACCGTGACGGATGCCCGGTGGCTGGAGCCCACATGGCTGGAAGTCCGGCGCTTGCGTATCGGCGACGGCCCGCCCGCGGTCCGCCTCGTTCATTTCTCCGATTTGCATTACAAGGGCGACCGCGCTTATGCGGAATCCGTTGTCAGGACCATCAACTCCTTCTCGCCGGACCTGGTGTGTTTCACCGGCGATATCATGGAGCAAACCCGGTTCCTGCCCGAGGCGCTGGAAATTCTTTCCGGCATTAAATCGCCGCTGTTTGGCGTGCCCGGAAATCATGATTATTCGAGCGGCGCGTCCTTCGAGGTCATTGGTCAATGCTTTGCCGCCACCGGCGGCGCCTGGCTGCTCGATCAACAACAGGCCGCGGCCGGCGGAAAAATTAACCTCCTGGGCGCCACCTGCCGGAACTGTTTGTACAACCTCACACCGCCGCTGAATCCCGGGGCGAAAACCATTTTGCTGATGCATTATCCGGCATGGATAAAATGTCAGGGCGACCGACAGTTCGATCTGGCGCTGGCCGGTCATTCCCATGGCGGTCAGGTGCGCATTCCATTTTATGGCGCCATCGCGCTGCCGTATGGTGTGGACGAGTACGACCTTGGCTTGTTCCAAACCCCGTCCGGCCCGCTTTATGTGAACCCGGGCATCGGCTGGTATTACTTCGACGTGCGATTCAACTGTCGGCCGGAAGTCACCGTGATCGAGGTTTGACTTCGGCCAGTGTGGGGCAGGCGGTTAGTCATCTCCTTTCCCGTTGAAGCCGCCTTGAACGGTTTGTATCGTGCGCCTGATGGCGCCGTTGGAATCCAAAAATTCTCCGTTAGCCGCGCCGGCTTGCCGGGACGAAGCAACGCCCACGTTGCGAAGGCCGGTTACATCGCTCTGGGGGGTCGGCGCCGAACGCGCGGCGCAACTCGCGCGGCTCGACCTTCACACGATCGAGGATTTGCTCCTGCATCGCCCGCGGCGATATGAAGACCGCCGGCATTCTCGCGCCATTGCCGAATTGACCCGCGACGAGGCGGCGACCGCGCGCGGCACGATTGTCGCCCAGGGACTCAAATGTTTTCGCGGCGGGGCCAAGTCCGTTTTTGAATTTGTCCTCGACGACGGCACGGCGCGTCTGCATTGCCGCTGGTGGAACCTGCCGTTTCTGGAGAAGTATTTCGCAGTCGGCGACGAGGTCTTTGTCTTCGGCAGGCTCATCGAAACCAGACCGCGCACGATGGACCATCCCGAAACCGAAGTCATCGAAGGCGGCGGGGAAAGTTTCATCCATGTCAACCGCATCGTTCCAATTTATCCGCTTACCGAGGGCCTGCCACAACGCTGGTTGCGCGGACTGATCTGGCGCACGCTGGAAAAATTTGAATTGGAGATGGTCGAGCCGAAACCCGGGCCGGACTTAAAAACCTTCCCGTCACGCGCCAACGCGGTTCGGATGATCCATTTTCCCGAGGAATTGGCCGATGTGGAAATCGCGCGGCGGCGACTGGCCCTGGATGAATTCGTTGCGCTGCAATGCGAAATACAGCTGCGCCGGAAAAATTTTGAAACCAGGTCGCGCGCGTTGCCGTGCTGCGGCGACAACCGTTTTATGAAGCCATTCCTGGCGCGGCTTGGCTATAAACTCACCCGGGCGCAGACGAACGTGCTTCGCGAAATCCGCTCCGGCATGGGCGCTGCGCATCCGATGCGCCGGCTGCTCCAGGGCGATGTCGGGTCGGGCAAGACCGTGGTGGCCGCGTGCACGGCGCTGATGGCGTTGGAAAGCGGTTTTAACGCGGCGCTCATGGCGCCGACGGAGATTCTGGCGGAGCAGCATTTCCGGAATTTCCAAAAGTGGTTTGAGCCGCTGGGAGTGAAGGTGGAGTTGCAAACCGGGTCGCGGAAAACCACGAGTGACGAGCGGCGCGTGACAAGTGACGCGAAAAGTCGCGCGCCGCTTCCGGTCACCCTTTTCATCGGCACGCACGCGCTTCTTACCAGCGGCTTCGATTTGCCGCGCCTCGGTCTGGTCATCATTGACGAACAGCACAAGTTCGGTGTGACCCAACGCGAGCAACTGGTGCGCAAGGGAAATTATCCGCATTTGCTGGTGATGACGGCGACGCCGATTCCGCGCACGCTGGGCCTGACGCTTTACGGTGACCTTGATGTTTCGGTGATTGACGAGATGCCGTCCGGACGCGGTCGCGTGAAAACGTTCGTGCGAAGCGCGGTCAAGCTGCCCAAGGTGTGGGAATTCATCCGTGACAAAATCACCGCCGGGCGGCAGGCTTATGTGGTTTACCCACGGGTGGAAGAGCAGGACACTGCCAGCGACATCAAGGCCGTGACCCGGGAATTGGAGAACGTCCGGCGTTCATTGGCGCCGTTTCACGTGGGTTTGCTGCATGGCCGGCTCACCAGCCGGGAGAAGGAAGACGCGCTGGCGGCGTTTCGCGCGAACCGGATCCAGGCGCTGGTGGCGACGGCGCTGATTGAAGTGGGCCTGGACGTGCCGAACGCGACCGTCATGCTCATCGAAAACGCAGAGCGGTTCGGGCTGGCGCAATTGCATCAATTGCGCGGACGCATCGGCCGCGGCGCCACCGAGTCGTTTTGCATATTAATTTCCGGCGCCCGGACGGACGAAGCGCGCCAAAGGCTCCAGGTGCTGGAAGACACCACGGACGGGTTTCGCATTGCCGAAATGGATTTGAAACTGCGCGGGCCGGGTGAATTGCTGGGTCAAAAGCAGAGCGGTCTGCCTCAATTCCGCTTTGGCAGTCTGACGGAAGATTTGGATTTGATACGCCGGGCGAGGGAACTGGTGGCGCCACCCCGGGTGGTTTCTGAAAAAATCTGAAAATTGTGCTTGCGAGGCGGAAGGATTTTCGGGTAGTTGAGCCACGTATGAAAAAATTAGTCTACCTAGTTATGGCGTTGGGTCTCGTTTACGTCGGACTGCTGGTTGCTGGTTGCCAGAAACAGACGGAAACGCCGCCCGCGGCGGCTCCGGAAATGCCTTCCACCAACGCGCCTGCCACGAACGCGCCCGCGCAATAATCGCGCGATGCGGTTTGTCGCGCGTGGCGCGGCAAGGGGCTTGATTTTCGGTGCCAATATTAAATCCGCGATTGGCGCTGGGAATTTTTGCGGCTTGGACTAAATTGCCGCTATGAGAGCTATTTTATTGATTTCAGCGATGGCCGGTCTTTTTCTGACCGGTTGCGGGGGGAGTTCCAACTCGCCTGGTCCGGCGGCCACGAACAGCGCCGCCACCAATTTCACCAGCGGGAACCCGGTCACCGTGGTCCCGGATTATGTTGGCGTCGTCGGTCAGGCCCAGAAGTACTCGATAAAGCAGATTGATCTGGCGCAACTCACCCAGGCCATCCAGCAGTTCAATGCGGCCGAAGGGCGTTATCCGAAGGATCTCCAGGAATTGATCCCCAATTACCTTGCCCAAATCCCGCAGGTGCCGGCCGGTTCTCAGCTCAGCTACGACCCCGCCAGCGGGAAGGTCAAGGTGGTTCAGCAACCGTGACCGCAGGTGGATTCCTTTTCAAAGGGAAAGGTATTTCAACACGTCCACTTCTTTCTTGAAAACCAGTTCAATGAAATTGTCTTTGAACTGCACATTCAGGATTGCTCCCTTGTCAGCCTCGTAATATTCCCAGACGACCTGCCCGGTCCGGGGATTGATCCGGCGGATTTTGATGTGCGGCGGATTGGGTGTAATGCCGGCCATGTCGGCCATCTTCAGTTCGTCCGGACTGGGATTGTAGATTTCCACCGTGTAGATGAAATTTCCCGAGAGATATGAGATGAAGCCACCCGGCTGCGTGTTCCACAAAATTCGGCCCGTCGGTGGATCAATTTTCAGCAGCGCCGCCTGGATTTTTTGCGTGATGTCAATCTGGCGTGAATACCGGACATTTTCCGGATCGGCAGTCGTGGTGTTGACATACAACATTCCCTGGCTGTCGAAAAACAGGCCGACGACACCGACGGTCGGCAGGCGCCAACGCGCGCTGCCGGTCGCCAGATCAAACGCCGTCAGCACCGCCTGATCAAAGACATAAAGCGTGTTGCCGTGCTCGACACAGGGCCCTTCGCCAAACGGCGAAGTTTCGCCGGTCGCGGCAGGGCCGGGCGGCACGTTGTACGTCAGCGCGGCCTGCCAGAGTTTTTTGTTCGTCGGGTCAAAAACGATGAGCGTCTTTCCGGCAGTGAGGACGTTCACTGTTTTGAGTGGAAACAGCGCAGGCGGCCCGGTGACTTCGCCGGTCCAATCGGCGGCGCCGGTTGATCCCGGCCGGCGGAGGGAGACCTGGTAAAGGCTTTCATCCTCCTGCACCGTGCCGCCGCCGCGGCTGCGCTGCATTTCGTTGAGCGTTTCGTTCACGGCGGCGGACTCGTTCGCGGTGCTCAAGTTGTTCAGCGCGGCATTTCCCGACGATGGTTTCATGGCTTCCCGCGTGACGATGTTCCGTTTGAGCATCCGCACGGCGAATTCGACACTGCCGTATGGACTGGGAATCAGCGTGAACCCGCCCGCTCCATTTTCAACCGGTCCGGGCGACCGGATCGGAGCTGCGCGGGAGCGTGGATGGTCTTCGTCATTAAGTTCCGTTTGGATGCGCTCCTGTTCGGCACTATTGGCCATCAAAGCGGGCAGGGCCATTCGCCCGGCAATTCCCAGATTTTGCGCCTGCTCGCCAACCTTCGCCGGGTTCATTGGCCCGGCACCGGTATTCGGGGTCAACGGAAGACCGGCGGTCGCCTGCCTGTCGGCGCTGCCGTCCGGCGCGGCCGCGGCGACCAGGGTTTGTTCCGGCTGGCCGATTTCCTCGACGCGCGATTCGCCGGTCGCCGAATCAATATGCATGATAAGCGCCTTTCCATTTGCGCTTTCTCCGGTCAAAAGGAATTCCCCGTCAAGGACAATGAGTTTACCGGCGCCGAACGTCAGCGGAAATTCCTGCAACACTTTGCCGGTGTTCCAATCGTAATGCGTCAGCTTTCCGGGTGCGGCGACCCAAACGTTCTCGTCGGGAACGTGCAATTGCAATGAACCTGCCAGCTGGCGGGCCGCCCATTCTTCAAGCTGGCTTTGGGGGATTCTTGGTTGATCCCGATCGGTCGGTTGCAATTGATTTTCGCGCGCCACCGCCTCCGCGATTTGTTGTGAAGTGACCAGCACCTGTGACCAGACTTCCTTTCCCGACTTGAGGTCGTAACGCGCCAAAGTGCCCCCGTGCAGGAACACGATTTGATTCGTCCCGCAAAGCGCGGATTCGCCGGTGTAGGCGACGTCTTTGAAGTGAACGGAAAAAACCGTGTGCGGCACCGAGCCGATCCACGCGTACCAGATCCAGAAGCCGAAGCCGCCGACGACGAATACGGCAGCCAGCTTGGCAATGAGTCCGGCCTTTCGCCAATACCTGGCGTCGGCCACCGTCTTTTGGCCGGCGAAAACGGGCACCTTGAGGTTCCGGGCCTCGGCCTGGGCGCGGCAGAGCGGCGAACAGACATGACCAAACAGGTTCATGCACTGGCGGCACATCGGCTTGCCGCAAACCACGCAATGATGCACGGCCAATGCGCGGGGATGTCGGGAGCAATGTTCGGCCCTCGCTGGAGCATCCGTCGCCGCTTCCGCTGGCGCTGGCGGCGGCTCACCGCGGGCAATTTTAAGTCGCGGTGTCTCGGTGGCTGGCGGCGGCGCGGCGGGTGTTTGCCCGGCAAATTCGCGCCGGACCAGTTCATTCACGAACTCCGATGAATCCAGCCCGCAGCTGGGGCAGACGAATTTCACCGGCAGCATTTCCGGCGTGACGTCGAACTCGTATTTTGCGCCGCAAGCGCATTGGATTTTCATCGGTCAGCTAGGGTTTCGGATTCAGCAGCACCACGCCGTTGCTGATCAAGAGCGGGAAGGCAAGCTGCGGCGGCGACAATTCCGCGTGCCCGTCACAGAACAGAAAATTCCCGCCGAATTTGTAATGATTATTGCCGGGCGGTTTTCCGGTGGCGGAAAACACCAGATCGCCGGCCTTTTTCGGCAGTGGGTTGATTTGCCAGTCGGACATCAGCGGCTGTTGCGCGTCGCCCAGGCGTTGTCCCATGTAATAGGCGTAGCTGATTTTGCGGTTGGCGAACGACACGCCCGACGGCAGTGGCGAATCCTTGCTGCCCGGACAGATGAAAATGGACGTGTCCGCGGTATAACGCGGCACCAGCAGGCTTAACGGCGCTTCGGACCTGACCGCGTTGGTGTCCCCGGGCAGTGTGCCGTTGAAGTCGTTGGCGTAAATTTGCAGCGCCACGTAAATCTTCTCCAGATTTTGCCGGCAAACCCGCTGCATGGCGTGCTGGTGACTTTCCGAGGCAAATCCCCACATCATCGTGGAGAGAATGATCATCAACGCCAGGACGATGACCAATTCAACGAGCGAAAAGGCCGGTTCGCGGCGAGGCATTCGGCGGCGCCGGTCTGTCGCGCGAAGCCCGCCGCACCGCCCATGAGTTGTCATACCTGCCTTATAATGCAAGAACGCAATACGGGCAACGGCAAGATTCTCAACCGGGTAAAATCTCCATTTTTTGCTCGTAAAAGTTACCGCTCGCGGGCATGAATCTGGGTTTCGTTCGAAGATGCAAGAACAAATCGTCATTCTGGATTTTGGCGCGCAATACACGCAGGTCATCGCCCGCCGCGTGCGCGAGTGCAACGTCTATTCGCAAATCCTCCGCCATGACACGCCCGCCGCGAAAATCGCCGCACTCAAGCCCAAGGGCATCATCCTCTCCGGCGGGCCGGCCTCGGTTTATGCAACGGAGGCGCCGCTGCCGGACAAAAACATTTTCCGCCTCGGCGTGCCGGTGCTCGGGCTTTGCTACGGCGAACAGTTGCTGGCACATCTGCTGGGCGGAAAAGTTGAGAAGGGCCTGAAGAGGGAATTCGGCAAGGGCGCGCTCAAAATCAGGGACAAATCCTGCGCGTTGTTTGCGAAACTGCCGGAACGACTGCAAGTCTGGAACTCGCACGGCGACAAAATCACGCGGCTGCCCCGCGGCTTCAAAACCGTCGCCGTCACGGAAAATGCCGAATTTGCAGCAATTGAAGACCGGGCGCGAAAATTGTTCGGCGTGCAATTCCATCCCGAAGTTGCCCACACGCCGCGCGGCAAGGAAATCCTGGCGAACTTCGTCCACCGCATTTGCGGCTGCGGCCGGCACTGGACGATGCGGAATTACATCGAACAGGCCGTCGAACAGATTCGCGTGCAGGTGGGGAAGGAGAAAATCATTCTCGGCCTCAGCGGCGGCGTGGATTCGAGTGTGGCAGCGGCGCTGATTCACAAGGCCGTCGGCGACCAGCTCACCTGTATTTTCGTCAACAACGGCGTGTTGCGCGGGCGCGAAGCGGAAGTCGTGCGCGAGGTTTTCGGGCGGCATTTCCGGATCAAATTGCAGTATGAAAACATGTCTCAACTGTTTCTGCGGCGGCTCAAGGGCGTGACCGACCCGGAACGCAAACGGAAAATCATCGGTCGGACCTTTATCGAAGTGTTCACCGCCGCCACGCGCCGCGCCGGGAGGGCGAAGTTTCTGGCCCAGGGCACGCTTTACCCGGACGTGATTGAGTCGGTGCCCATCGCCGGCAACCCGGCCGCGATGATCAAAAGCCATCATAACGTCGGCGGCCTGCCCCGGAAAATGAAATTTCAACTGGTCGAGCCGCTGAAATGCCTGTTCAAGGACGAAGTCCGCCAGCTGGGACTCGAACTCGGTTTGCCGAAGGAAATCGTTTTCCGCCAGCCGTTCCCGGGTCCGGGCCTGGCCGTGCGCATCCTCGGGGAAGTAACACCGGAGCGGCTGGGAATTTTGCGCAACGCGGATGCCATCGTCGTAAACGAAATGAAGAGCAGCGGCTGGTATTACAAAATCTGGCAAAGCTTCGCCGTGCTGCTGCCGGTGCGCAGCGTGGGCGTGATGGGCGACGAACGGACCTACGATTACACGATTGCGATTCGCGCCGTGGAATCACAGGACGGCATGACGGCGGACTGGGTAAAGCTGCCGTATGCGTTGCTGGAGCAGGTGGCCAGCCGCATCGTCAATGAGGTCAAAGGCGTAAACCGGTGCGTGTTCGACATCACAAGCAAACCGCCGGGGACGATCGAGTGGGAATAAGCCGGATTTTTTTGTTGGTTTAAAAAAGGCACAGGTCTAATCTGACTCCGTCGTCAACCCGTTACCCTTTTATGGACATTGTTTTTGACTGCCCGAATTGTCAGCAGGAACTGGTGGTGGACAGCGCCGGGGCGGGCACGGAAATTGACTGCCCGGCCTGCGGTGAAACCATCACCATCCCGCGGCAATCCACCAAAGCCGGGCCGGAGGTGGCTCCCCCGACCGGCCAGCCGGTCAACCCCATCGCCGCGTCGGCCGCGGCCAAAGTCGAAAAGCACCTCAAAGTGCCGGTTCGCGACAAGCCCAGCGAGTTGCTGATTAAGGCGACCGAGGCGCCGGTGGAAATGGTGACCAAAGGCGCCACTAAAAAAATCCGCCTCCACACCATCCGCCACGCCACCTGCTTTGAATCCGGCCACGACCGGTTTGATGACAAGGTGACGGAGTTTCTGAATGAAGTCGGCGAGGCCAATCTGATCGGCGTTCACACCGTCAACTACACCTATGTGGACATCGCTTCGCAAAAGACGCTGTCGGATTTTGGCGTGTTGATTGTTTACCGCGGCTGATTCCGCCGTGGCAGTGTCCCCAATTCACTTGAAGTTCCGCCTTTGGACGGCCCGGGACCGTGTGCACACGAAACTCCAAACTTCAAATTAGGACGCCGCCTCCGCCGTGCTTGCCTTGACTTGCCGGTTCGGGATGGATAGTGTCGCGGTATGCATCGCCGGATTATCTTGCTGCTGACCGTGGTTTTGGGGGTGGCGCTGTTTCCATTTCGTTCGCCGGCGCCGTTGATTTATACGCCGGGCGAAGGATGGTATTACGAACCGTTTGGCACGGCGTCCGGATGGCAGCGCACGCGCGCCCAGGACCAACTGGACGTGGCGCAACGCGCTTTCGACCTGCATGACTACGGTCTGGCCCTCCGGGCGGCGCATCGGGTGGTCAAGGTGTGGCCGCTCTCGGATTATGCGCCGCAAGCGCAATACCTGGTGGGCCGTTGTCTGGAAGCGTCGGGCAAGGATGAAATGGCCTTCAATGCCTATCAGGTGATCATCGAACAATATCCCAAGAGCGCCGAATATGAGGATGTGCTTTGGCGCCAATTTGCCATCGCCCGGCGTTTTCTTGGGGGGGAATGGCCTAAGCTCTGGGGTTATATCCCCTACCCGCCTTCGATGGACCAACCCGCCGACATGTTCGGCAAGATTGTCCAGAGCGGTCCTTACAGTGATGTCGCTCCGCACGCCCAGTTGCGCATTGGCGCCGCGCGCGAAAAACAGAAGGATTATCCGGCGGCGGTGAAGGCCTACGAAACCGCCGCGGACCGTTATCAAAACCAGCCGGTGATTGTCGCCGACGCCTTGTATCGGCAAGGGATCTCCTATGCGAAAGAGGCCGCCACGGCTGAATATGATCAAAACACGGCCGCCCAGGCCATCGCGGCGTTTACCGACTTTATTACCTTGTTCCCGGATGACCGGCGTGCACCGCAGGCGCAACGGATCATTGCCATGCTCAAGTCCCAGCAGGTGCAGGGCAATTTTAAGATCGCGCAATTTTACGAGCACGGCAAAAAATGGGACGGCGCGGTGATCTATTATAATGAAGTGCTGCAACTGGATCCCAATTCGCGCTACGCCGCCCTGGCCCGGCAGCGCATTGAAGTCCTCAAGCCGCGCTTGCAGGCGTCCACCGACTGAGATGCGCCAGCTCCTGTTCCCCGCCGTCTTTGTCCTGACCTCGTTGTTGGCCGGCTGTGCCGGTTATCAGTTGGGCCCGGTCAACGGCGCGATGGCCGGCGAAAAATCCATCGAAGTGCTGCCCTTCAATAACCAAACCTTGCAACCGCGCCTGGGCGATGCGCTGACCCAGGCGTTGCGTGAGGAGCTGCAAACCGATGGCACTTATCGTCTTGCCGCGCGGGAACCTGGCGACATCGTCGTGACGGGTGTCATCACGCGTTACGACCGTGAAGGGGTGAGTTTTCTGAGTGCGGATGTCGCCACGCCGCAGGATTATCGCGTGGCGATTACCGCGCACGTCACGGCGCGCGAACGCGGCACCGGCAAGGTGCTGCTCAACAAGGACGTGCAAGGCGACACGCTGGTACATGTGGGCAGCGATTTGGCAGACGCGGAACGGCAGGCACTTCCCTTGCTGGCGCAGGATTTGGCGCAAAATATCACCGAGCTTTTGACTGAAGGATCGTGGTAAAAAAATTGTTGGTTCAGCTGCGGTCATGGACTATTCTTTTGGCGGTAGTGCTCCGTTAGATTGTTGCCGAATTTTTTTGACTCCCTCCCTTTACCGCATTAAACATGGTCAAAACCGGAATTGTTTATGTTGATGCACGACACTGAGATTCTGAAGGCCGTTGAATCGAAGGAATTGATTATTACTCCTTTTCAGGAGAGTAGGCTGAAGGGGGCAAGTTATGATCTCTGCCTTGGGC
>Ga0335073_10000426_pt1 | contig 53899 bp, 50 predicted proteins | sample Lox_Sample_22_FD_207093 | JGI IMG/M metagenome (GOLD analysis project Ga0335073, IMG submission 207093) | Soil microbial communities from Loxahatchee National Wildlife Refuge, Florida, United States - Lox_Sample_2.2 | ecosystem: Environmental > Terrestrial > Soil > Wetlands | place: USA... | reverse complement strand
ATTGGCGCGCGAATGGCGCTCGCCGGGCAGGACGTGACGCTGTTCGCCCGCGGCGCGCATCTGGCCGCGATGCAGGCGTGCGGGCTGCGGATTTTAAGCGCGGACGGCGATTTTACGGTGCATCCGCGCGTCATCGGGGATTTGACAGAAGCGGGCGAGCCGGATGTGATTTTTCTCGGCGTTAAGGCGCACGGGTTGACCGCCCTCGCGCCGCGATTAAAACCCCTGATTCGCGAGGATACGACGGTGGTGGGGACCCAGAACGGCATCCCGTGGTGGTATTTTCCGGATATGCAGTTAGAGCGCGTCGATCCGGGCGGCGTCATCGCGGCATCGATCGACCGGAAAAACGTGCTCGCGTCCATCGTTTATTTTTCGACCGATATCGTCGAGCCGGGTGTGATCCGGCATAACGAAGGAAATCGCATTTCGCTGGGCGAACCCGACGGCTCGCGTTCGCTCCGCGCGCGAAGCGTGGCCGAAGTGCTGATAAAATCGGGTCTGCGCGCGCCGGTTACCGCGCGAATCCGGCATGAGATCTGGGTCAAAGTGATGGGCAACGTCGCCTTCAATCCGTTGAGCGCGCTGACCCGCGCGACGCTGGCGCAGATGGTGCGCGATCCGGAAGTGAATCGCGTGATTCGCGGCATTATGAGCGAGGTGGAAACGGTCGCGGCGAAATTAGGGATGGAATTGCCGGTTTCGATCGAGCAGAGAATCGCCGGCGCGGAAAAAGTCGGCGAGCACAAAACTTCGATGCTCCAGGATCTCGAAGCCGGCCGCCCGATGGAGCTGGAAGCGATCGCCGGCGCGGTGGTCGAGCTGGGCGAACGGCTCGGCGTTCCGATGCCGTACACGAGAACGGTGTACGCTTCGACGCGTCTGCTGGATCAAATCTCACGTGGGTCAAACTCCGGGAAAGGTAGCATAACGTGAATCGTTGGATCAGGCTCGCCGCCGCCGTGGTCGCGATGATGATGATCGCGAACCTGCAATACGGCTGGACCTTGTTTGTCGAACCGCTGCGCGCGGCCACGCACTGGAAATTGTCGGAGGTGCAGTGGGGCTTCACGTTATTTATCGCCTTTGAAACCTGGGCCATGCCTTTTTCGGGCTGGCTGATCGACCGGGTGGGTCCGCGCCTGTTTCTATCGTTCGCGGGATTACTGTGCGGCGGCGGATGGGCGGCGTTGGGACGGGCGGTGACGCTCGGTCATTTGTACACGTTCTATTCGATCGCCGGATTCGGCGCGGCGCTGGTCTATTGCGGCTGCACCGGCATCGGTCTCAAATGGTTTCCCGACCGGCGCGGGACGGCCGCGGGATTGATCGCCGCCGGATTCGGATCGGGCGCGGCGTTTTTCGTGCCGATTATCGCGCACATTCTGCACACGCAGGATTATCGCGCGGCGTTTCTCGATACCGGCATCGCGCAGGGATTGATGATCGTGATCGCGGCGCAGTTTTTGCAGAATCCGCCGCGTACGGCGGCGCTGCCCACGGCGCGCGTTAACGTGCGCAGCCACGGCGAGAATTTCAATTCGCTGGAGATGCTGAAAACGCCGCACTTCTGGATGCTGTTCGCCATGGCGCTGATGATGGGCATCGGCGGGTTGATGGTGACGGCGCAGGTGGGGCCGATGGCGCGCACGTTGAAATATACGGCGGTGCTGACGCTGGTCGCCACGCTGAATCCGATCGCCAACGGCAGCGGGCGGCTGTTCTGGGGCTGGGTCTCGGACCTGGTGGGACGCGAGCGTACGATGACCGTCGCCTTCGCGCTGCACGCGGCGATTCTGCTCAGCGTGGCCACGCTGGGGCACGGCTCGGCGGTGCTGTTCACGATTACGGTGGCGCTGGTGTTTTTCACCTGGGGCGAAGTTTATTCGCTGATGCCGTCGGCGTGCGCGGATCTTTTCGGCGCGAAGAACGCCGCTTCCAATTACAGTTTTCTTTATAGCGCCAAGGGCGTCGCTTCGATCATGGGCGGCGGACTGGCCGCGAAATTATTTGAAAGAACCGGATCGTGGGATTACGGTTTCTATGCCTGCGCCGTGCTGGCCCTGGTTTCCTCGGGCGTATCGGTCGCCCTGCGGCGTCTGCCGCTGCCCCTGAAACAAACCGCGCCGTCAGTGGCGCCCACGTCCGCCAAAGCCATCGGGAGTTAAATTTTATGACGCCACAATCCGCTTCACATCTCGAAATCACCGCGCCGGTGAGCGGCGCGCAATGGGAGATTCTTTCAAAGGACGCGCTGAGTTTTATCGCCAGGCTTGCGGCCGAATTCGAACCGCGCCGCCGGGAACTGCTGGATCGCCGCCGCGCCCGCCAGCACGAAATCGACGCGGGCCGGTTTCCCGATTTTCTATCGGCCACCGCTTCGATCCGCGAAAAGGAATGGACCGTCGCGCCGATCCCGCGCGATCTTCAGGACCGGCGCGTCGAAATCACCGGACCGGTGGACCGCAAGATGGTGATCAACGCGCTCAATTCCGGCGCAAACGTCTTCATGGCCGATTTCGAAGACGCCAATTCGCCGACCTGGATGAACAATATCGACGGGCAGATGAATGTGCGCGACGCGGTGCGGCGAGCCATCGAATATCAAAGCCCGGAAGGCAAACAGTATCGGCTCAATGAAAAAATTGCGACGCTGCTGGTTCGGCCGCGCGGCTGGCATCTGAACGAAAAACACGTGTTGCAGGGCGGCCGGCCGATTTCCGCGTCGATTTTCGATTTCGGTTTGTATTTTTTTCACAACGCGCGTGAATTGATGAAGCGCGGCACGGGTCCGTATTTTTATCTACCCAAGCTCGAAAGCCATCTGGAAGCGCGGTTGTGGAACGATGTGTTCAACGCGGCGCAGGACGCGCTCGAGGTGCCGCGCGGAACGATTCGCGCGACGGTGCTGATCGAGACGATTCTGGCGGCGTTTGAAATGGACGAAATTCTCTACGAGCTGCGCGACCATTCAGCCGGTTTAAACTGCGGGCGCTGGGATTATATTTTCAGCTTCATCAAAAAATTCCGCAATTTCCCGGAATTTGTGCTGCCCAATCGCGCGCAGGTGACCATGGAGCGGCATTTCCTGAAATCGTATGTCGATCTGCTGATCAAAACCTGCCATCGGCGCGGCATTCACGCGATGGGCGGAATGGCGGCGCAGGTGCCGATCAAAAATGATCCGGTTGCGAATGAGCAGGCCATTGAAAAAGTTCGTCAGGACAAATTGCGCGAAGTGCGCGCCGGCCATGACGGAACCTGGGTGGCGCATCCGGGGCTGGTGCCGGTGGCCAAGGAAATCTTCGACGAGCACATGAAAACTCCCAACCAGATTTCGCGCAAACGCGAAGAAGTCAGCGTGACCGCGAAGGATCTGCTGGCGGTTCCCGACGGCGAAATCACCGAAGCCGGGTTGAAGTGGAATATCGACGTTGGCGTGCAGTATCTGGACGCGTGGCTGAAGGGCGTCGGCTGCGTTCCGATTTACAACCTGATGGAAGATGCGGCGACGGCCGAAATTTGCCGCGCGCAGGTATGGCAGTGGGTGAAGCACGGCGCCAAAATGAGCGACGGCCGTAAGGTTACCGCCGATTTCGTGCGCCAGGCCGCCGACGCGCAGTCCGGGGGCGACAAGGCTAAGGAACTATTTAAGCAAATGATGACCAGCACGGAATTTCCGGAGTTTCTGACGCTGGTGGCTTACGATTCCATCGACTGACCCGCTTTCCGCCGGGCCAGAATCGCTCGCGCTTCGCCAATCAGGAACAGCGATCCGGTGATGACGATCACGTCGTCGGGCCCGGCTTCGGCGAGGCGCAGCGCTTCTTCGATCGACGATGCAATCCGCCCGCTTCCGGCGATTTCCTGAAGCGCTTCCGGACGCAGCGCGCGCGAATAATTCGGCGCCGTGAAGATCAATTCGTCGGCTAGCGGAAACAAAATTCCCGCGATCTCTTCGACGGCTTTGTCGCGCATCGCTCCGTAGATCAGCCAGCGTTTGCGATGCGGGTAAAAGCGCTCGAGATATCGCGCCAGGGCACGAGCGCCGGCCGGATTATGCGCGCCGTCGAGAATAATATCGGGATTGGGCGAAACATGCTCCAGCCGTCCGGGCCAGCGCGCTTCGGCGATGCCGGCTGGAGATGCTCCTGATGATTCCAGCGCCAGCGCCGCGGTGATGGCGTTTTCGACCTGATGCTCGCCCGCGAGTGGGACGCGAATTCCGGAGAAACAGGACCCTCGCGCGTCGATTTCCAGATCGCGCACGGGAAAATCTTCAGCGTGTTTCACTTCGATGCCGAGGTCGGCTGCGCGCTGTTGGAGCACCGCGGCAGCCTCGGGACGCTGGCGCGCGAAAATCGCGGGCACGCCGCGTTTCAAAATTCCCGCTTTTTCCGACGCAATCGCTTCGATGGTATGGCCCAGATAGGCTTCATGATCGAAGTCGATCGGCGTGATCACGGTGAGCGCGGGATCGACCACGTTGGTCGCGTCGAGACGCCCGCCGAGGCCCACCTCGACCACCGCAGTCTGAACGCGCATTTCGCGAAAGAGCCAGAAACCCATCGCGGTGACCGTTTCGAAATAGGTCGGGTGACAATCGAGGTCGAGTTTTTCCGCAATTTCGTGAACGATGGTGAAGGCGCGCTGGAACTGCTCCGGCGATACGGGCGTGCCGTCGATCTGAATGCGTTCGGTCGGTTCAATGAGGTGCGGCGAGGTGAACAGGCCGGTGCGGATGTTCGCCGCGCGCAATCCGGCTTCGATCATCGCGCAAGTCGAGCCTTTCCCGTTGGTGCCGGCCACGTGCACCACGCGATAGGCGCGCTGCGGGTTGCCCAGCGCCTCGAGCACCTGGCGGATCCGGCCGAGTCCGAGCTTGGCGGTTTTGATTTCATTGCCGAGCGCGTAGAGAAAGCGCACGGAATCGGGATAGCTGATCAACTTTTAATGATCGCGCAGGGCCGCGTCGCGCGTATGCACCATGGTAGATTGGAGCGATTCGCGCGCCCTTGCCTTCACGTGAGCGGTGGTGCCGAACAGCGGTTTTCGCGATAGCGTGATCACCTGCAATTCCGCGTACGCGGCTCCATCGATCTGGCGGAGCCGCCAATAACTGTTGACGCGCCAGGCGATGCCGTGGTCGTAGCCTTCCGGCAACAGATCGGTGTACGGGGCGTGGCCGCTATTACTTTCACGAATCAAATACGACCGCGAATCGATCAGCGTCCAATCGCCCACGCGGCGGAAACGCACGTGAAAATGCGCGTCGAAGGCGAAATGCAGCAGACCGTCGATCTGTTCACTCACTAAACGCAGATCGTAGCCGTGGCCGGCGGCCGGCATGGGCGTAGCGGTTGCCAGCTTCACTTCCGGCGCGTAGATTCGCGTCCAATCGGCGTAGTCTTCAAGCACCGCGGCGATTCGTTGGACCGAAACGCCAGGCACACGCATCACGCCGAACCAGTGATGGATATAGCCGTCGGGAACTTCCTCGCCGGCGCCGTAGCCGTCGGGATTGAGATCGGTCAGCGTGGGCTGAAAACCACCGGGAAGCAGCGGCTGACCGGCCGGATTTAGCGATTCGAACCGGGCGAGATAACGGTCCCACGCGCGAACCGTTTTTTCCTCAAGTCTGGTGGTGAAGGCGGCGGCTGGGGTAAGCGCCGGGGTCAGAAGAATCGCAACGGCGATCTCAGTTCTTGGCCCGAGGCGGAACATAACCCGGGGGGAACGCAGCACCTTCGCCGAAGAAATAATCTTCCATCTGCTTGAGCAGGAACTCCTGCGCCTCCTGCGTGCCCAGGTTGAGCCGGTACTCGTTCATGATCATCTTCATGTGCTCGAGCCACAGCTTCCAGGCTTCCTTGGAGACGTTTTCGTAGATGCGCTGGCCCAGCGGATGCGTATCGAAGGGGACTTCATCCAGGCCCGGCATTTCGCGCTGGAACTTCACGCAGAAAACCTTGCGACCCGACCGAATCTCTTCCACTTTTGGCGGCGCTATTCCACCGCCTCCGCAACCGCAACCCATGGCGCAACTCCTTCGACCCCAGAATAGCAGGTCGTGAAGCGAAAGGAACCGGTCAGCGCATCAGGTGTGTGCCCGATTCGGGCTGTGCCTGCGCGGCGCGCTTGGATTTCACCGCTTCCAGGTACTCCGACAATTTCAGCGGCAGCCGGGCGCCCTTCTCCATGTGGCGCTGCACCGCTTTCTGATAGCGGCGCAAGGTTTCGCGCTTGGACGACTCCCGCAGATTGCAGCTCTCGATATCCAGGAGCAACTCGATCTCCCACGGCCGGAAGGTGTTGCGGTGCATGTTGCCGCGAAGCAGTTCCTGGATCAGGCGGTTAAACTGCGCCAAAACCGCGTCGCTGTCAGGCAACGTATCGTGCATAATTTGGAAATCGGGCCGTCCACACTTCTATCGGCTCCGATTGCTTCGAATGTTAGCACATTCAATGCCCGGAATAGTCCGTCAGTTCAGACGGGCCAGCCACTGATGGATGGCGGCGAGCTGCTTCCGGATCTCGTCTTTGTCGGACGCGTCCGGCTCCAGCGCCAGGTATCGTTCCAGATCGGCGCGCGCATCGTGATAGCGGCGCAGCTCGATCAGCAACATTCCGCGAAGCTTATGCAACCCGGCGATTCCCGGCAAGCCGACCGCCCCACCTAACAGCAACAAATCAAGGGTCGCCACCGCGCGCGCCCAATCGCTGCGCCGCATGTAACCGCGATGCAGATTCTGGATCATGCGGCGCAGGATGTCTCGTTTCGAAACCCGCTGTAACAGCGACGGATCGGCTACGCGGGAGCCGGCCAGCATGAAACATTCCCGCGCCGTTACGGTTCGGCCGCCGTGGTAGGGATCGATATAGGTGGCATAATTGCCGTCGTCGAACTCGATCACGAAATGGCGCGGCAGGCCGATCCCGAACACCGGCATCTGCAAGCGGCGGGCGATCTCCATATACATCACCGAGAGCGTGACGGGAATGCCCTTGCGCCGCTCCAGCACCTGGTTCAGGCAACTGTTCAGCGGATCATAATAATCTTCGTCGTTGCCGTGAAAACCCAGTTCCTCGAAAAGGTAACGCTGCGCGGTTTCGACAAAATCGCGGCCGTCGTTGAAATTTCTCAGCCGGTCCCCCAATTGCGACGCCAGCTCGTTTAACCGGTCCATCACCGGCGCGGCGTCCAATTCGGGGAACTGGATGCGCGCCAGATCGAGGGCCGCCAAATCCAGCCGAACCTTTCCCTCCGCCGGTTCAGCTAGAATTTGCTGGAGATAGTCCACTACCCCTATTTTCGCCGAATCGCCAGGAACGCCGCTCCGCTATTTCTTGAGCCAATCGGCGCGCGGCGGGGAAAACACCTCAAACATCAGGGAATCTTCCAGCGCCTCGGCCGAGTGCGGAAGATGCGCGGGAATATGCAGCGATTCACCGGGCTGGAGGATCACCTCTTTGCCCTCGAGCACGAACCGGACACGGCCCCCGTGCACGGTAGTGATCTGCTCATTATGATGACTGTGCTCCGGCACGGTGCCGCCCTTGCGGACCTCAAACCGGGCCAGCGTCATGGTTTCGCCGTAAATCGCCTGACGCGTAATCAGCGGGCTGATCGCTTCTCTTTCGACTGTGTCCCAACGATATTGATTCATGGTTAACAGGCCATCCCTACATACTTTAACCCGGCGCGCGACATTCTGGCGCGGTCCAGCGCCAGCCGTCCGTCAAGCACGATTTTGTTGCGCATCGAACGCGCCACGGCTTCCCAATCGAGTTCGAGATATTGCGGCCATTCCGTCACCAGCACGATGGCGTCGGCATCCTGGGCGACCTCTTCCGCAGTCGCGCAGCAGACCACTTCCAGGTCGGGATGCTCGGCGCGGAAGCGATCCATCGCCACCGGATCGTGGGCCTTGACGCGCGCGCCGCGCTCAATCAGATTGCGCGCGATCGAAATGGCCGGCGCTTCGCGCAAATCGTCGGTGTTGGGTTTGAAGGCGAGACCCAGAAGGCCGATGCTGCGGCCTTTTAAGATACGCAGCTCGCCCAGCAGTTTGTCCACCACGCGTTCCCGCTGCCGGCGATTCACTTCGCGCGCCGCGCTGACGATCGGCATCTCCAGTCCGTACTCATTCGCCGTGGCCAGGAGCGCCGCGGTGTCTTTTCCGAAACACGATCCGCCCCAGCCGATTCCAGCCTGCAAGAATCGCGTGCCGATTCGCTGATCCAGTCCAATGCCCTTCGCCACCTGCACGATATCCGCGCCGACTTTTTCCGACAACAAACCGATTTCGTTGATGTAGCTGATTTTGAGCGCCAGAAAGGCGTTGGCCGCGTACTTGATCAGCTCCGCCGAAGCGAGATCGGTGGAGATGAGCGGCACCGCGCCCAGTTGCTCCGGCCGCGGCAGATAGCGCGGGGCCTGGAACGTCTGATCGAGAATGGGCCGGTACAGCGTGTACAAAACTTCCGCGGTTTGCGCTTCGTCCGCGCCGATCACCACCCGATCCGGGTACAAGCTGTCGTGCAGCGCGCTGCCTTCACGCAGAAACTCGGGATTCGAGGCGACCGCGAAACTTCCGGCGGCCTTGCGTCCGTTGCGCGCCTCGAAAGCCTCGCGCAGCAGCGACCCCACCCAGTTGCCGCTGCCGATCGGGACCGTGGATTTGTTCACAACGACCGTGAAACCTTCCGACAGATTTTCTCCGATTCCACGCGCCGCCGCTTGCAGATACTTCAGATTCGGCGCGCCATTGGCGCCCGGCGGCGTGCCGACCGCGATAAAGACCACCTGCGAGCCGGGAACGGCCTGCGCATAATCGGTGGTGAACTTCAGATTGCAACGCGCTTCCTCGATCAAATCCACCAGGTGCGGCTCGTAAAACGGAACTCCGCCGCCCTCCAGCATCGCGATTTTTTTTTCGTCGGCGTCGGCGCAGGCGACCTTGTGGCCCAAAAAAGCCAGGCACACCCCCGTGGTCAAACCGACATATCCCGTGCCTAAGATAGAAACATTCACGTTTCTTATCTTACGACAGGTAGGGCCGCGGCGAGCCTGAAATGCAACTGTAAGAATGCCTTTCTAAGCGAATCTTCCACCGCGCCCGCGCTTTCGCCGCGCGCAAAAATGAATCCCGGATAGCTGGCGCTTTCCGGCAGCGGCAGCAGCATTTGTCCCTCTTTCGCGGTGATGATGACGTCTTCGACGCCGCCCACCGAGCGCGCACTTTCCACGCCTTCAACCCCGCGGAACACACCTTCGCCCGGAACCGGAATCATCATCACGCCATGTGCCCCCGACGTCAGACGAAAACGCGATATGTCCTGGCCGATCGCGTGCCTCAAAATGATTTCTTCGAGCGACGCGCCGGCTTCGAAGTGCAGCACCCGCGCGCACAAACCTCCGATGGGCCGCGCCGCCACTTCGAGCATCCACACGCCGCGCTCGTTGACGCGCATCTCCGCGTGTACCGGCCCGTCGGTCAATCCCAGCGCCGCGACCGCACGGCGGGCGGCATCGGAAATCGCATTCTGAATCTCAGCCGGCTCGCGCGAAGGCGTCACATAAATCGTTTCTTCAAAAAAAGGACCGTCCAGCGAATCCGGTTTGTCGAACAGCGCGAAAACGTGCAGCCCTCCGGCGCGGACGATTCCCTCCAGCGCGAATTCGCGGCCGGGAATGAAATCCTCGGCCAGAATCGATTTTTCAGGTTCGTGCTCGACGATTTTGCGGATACGGCCGCGCGCGGCGAAAAATTGGCGTTCGTTGTTCGCGCGAATCACGCCGCGGCTGGCGGAAAGCGCCAGCGGCTTGAGAACGCAGGGGTAGCGAGCCGGAGCCTGGTTCACGCGAAAGCCGGGAACATTCAATCCGGCGGCTTGGAATCGCTGCCGCGCGAGAAGTTTGTTGCCCGCGGCGGCGACGGCGTCCGGTGGGCTGAAGCGCAGGCCCAGCGCCTCGGCGATCCGCGCGGCGACCCGTGCGGGACGATCGCCGACGGCGACGATCCCAGCGAATGGCCCGCGCGCGCGAACCTCGTCGAGAGCCGCCAGCGGATCCTCGAAGCGCACCGCAATGGCATGATCGCGCCAGGGGTCGTCGAGCACGTGACAACGGTCGCTCGCGAGGGTCAGATCGACGGCCAGCGCTTCCGCCGCGCCGGAGAAGGCCCGGATCTGGTAACCGGTGGTGGAGGCGACAAGCAGGATGCGCTTCAACGTGTCAATTCAATATTAGCGGGAGAAGTTTCGAAAAATCGCGGCAGTTTTACGACCGGAACAACACGCTCTCTTTTTCAAACTGCATGGTCGCGACGACGAACGCGATGGCCGCGTAGACCAGATTCGCGGCCATCGTCAGGATAAAATTCAACGGCGTCAGATCGCCCAGCAGCGTTCCGCGAATCACCATGCTGGCGTTAAAAATCGGGATCAGGCACATCGGCCAGGTGAAATGCAGCCCCGGCAATCCGCCGAGCAGCGCGGGAAAAATCACCGCCAGCGCCAACGGCGTCAGGTAACTTTGCCCTTCCTTGAAGCTGCGCGCAAACAGCGCGATGGCGAACATCAGCGAGGCCGCGAAAATAGCCACCGGGACCACCGTCGCCGCGATCATTTCCAGCGTCTGCGAGTCCAGCGGAATCGTCCCCATCACCTGCCTCATTTCCGGCGAACGCGAGAGCCCGGTGTTGTTCTTGAGCGAGTACACCAGGCTGCCCAGCATCAATGCGGCGGTGATCAGAATCGCCGTCATGGCCGCCAGAATTTTTCCCATCACGATCTCATGGCGCGCCGCCGGCGACGCCAGAAAGGCTTCGAGCGTTTTGCGCTCCTTTTCTCCGGCGGTCATGTCGATGACCGCGTACATCCCGCCGGTAAACATCAACAGCAGCAGGATGTAACCTAGCATGGTGCCCCACATCGCCCCGGCCATTTTCCGTTGTCCCGCGACATTGGTGCGATGGACCGTGAACGGCGTCAGCACGCTTTCGGCGATGCCGGCCTGGCGCAGATTTTCGCGAATCTCCTGGTCCCGCAGATCGTTGAATGCCAGGCGCAGATTGTCTCCCGCCGCGTTCGACGCGGGGCTGGAGCTGTCGACATAGATCCGGATGGCGGGCGTGGCTCCGCCGGTTTCCTCGACCGCCGCGGCCACTTCGTTTTTCTCCACCGCCGATTTCAAATCGTCTTTTTCAGTGATGCGATAGCCCGTTTTTTCGAGCGCCTCGCGAATCGCCGGCGTAGTCACGCGGGCGGCAATACCCATCGTTCTCGCTTCCTGCTCGGCATCGTGCTGTACCCGGGAAGCGACCCGCGTGAAGACCGTGATCACCGCCGGAAACACCAGCAGCGGCACCACCACCATGCTGATCAGCGTGCGCCGGTCGCGCAGAATGTCCAGCATTTCTTTCTGATAGATCGCCTGAAGGATGGGAAATCGCATTTTGCTCTCCTTAAGCGCCGGCCGGCAGTCCCAACAGATCGAGAAAAATTTCGCGCAGCCGCTGTTTCCCTGTCGCCGCGCGCAGCTCTTCCATGGTACCGGTCATTTTCAAACGGCCGTCGCTGATCACGCCAATCCGGTCGCACAGATATTCCGCCTCTTCCATCACATGCGTCGAATAAACGATGCATTTGCCGGCGCGCTTGGCCTCCACGATCGCCGCTTCAATGGTTCGCGCCGTGGGCACGTCGAGGCCGGAGCTGGGTTCGTCCAGAATCAGCACCGGCGGATTGTGCAGCATGGTCCGCGCGATCGCCGTTTTCTGTTTCATGCCGGTCGAAAGCTTGTCGGTACGCACGTCGGCGAAGCTCTGCATCTCCAGCAGCGCAGTCAGCTCGCCGATGCGTTTCAATCGCCGGTCCGGCTCCATCCCGTTCAATTTTCCGAAGAAATCGAGAATTTCGCGCGGCGTCAGGCGTCCGTACAATCCCATATCGCCCGACAAAAAGCCGATCTGTTCGCGCACTCGCGCCGGTTCCTTGACCACATCGAATCCGTTCACGACCGCAGTTCCCGAGGAAGGCTTGAGCAGCGTGGCGAGCAGACGCAGCGTGGTGGTTTTGCCGGCGCCGTTCGGCCCCAGCAGTCCGAAGACTTCGCCGGCGCGGACGTCGAAGCTGACCCGGTCCACCGCCAGGCGCGGGCCCCGCTTGGGGTCGCGGAATTGTTTCGAAACTTCACGGACTTCGATCATTTGCTATTACTCTAACATCGTGAGGGAAATCGCCCGCGCCGTCAATCCCGGTTAATGAATCGCGGCCTGGAGGGTCCCGCTCAGGTGCAGCAGATTCAGCCGCGCGCGCTGCGCCACGTTCTCGGATGCGTACAGCGCAACATATTTATCGTTTTCCGCCGCCCTCGCCTGTTCGAGCGTCGCCATAGGCAGCCGCCCTTCGTTGTACTGCGCCAGGTCGAGCGAAACCTGTTCGCGCGCCAGCTCCAGATCCGCCTGCGCCAGCTCCCGCGCGCTGTCGGCTTTTCGCACTTCCTGATAGGCGCGGCGCAGATCCGCGGTGATCTGCGCGCGGGTGTTGTTCACTTCGATGCGCAGTTTGGCCAGATCCGCGTCGTCCTGTTCGATATAGGCGCGCGCGGACTTCCCCGCCAGCACCGGAACGCTGAACGACGCGCCGAGCTGCTCGTTGTTGCGTTGGAATGGAAAATAATTCTGGGTATAGTATTTCGCGAACATTTCGTACTGCGCGATGGCGTCCACCTTTGGCAGCCGCTCCGCTTTGTAGCCTTTGATCTCCAGCGTCTTGGCCTGCATCTGCGATTCGAGCCGTTTCAGCGCGCGGCTGTTGGCGATGGCCGTAGCGATGGTCTGCTCTTCCGATTGCGGGACTTGAAACGCGGTGCGCTCCTCGCGCACGGCGCGAACCCGGTCGTCCGGACCGAGGCCCAGCGCCATCGCCAGCGACGTTTCCGCGTTGATGGCGTCCAGCGTAAAGCTTTCCACCGCGTTCTTCGCGCGCTCCAGCGACACGTTGGCGCGCATGGCTTCGATCGGCAGCTCGCGCTGTTCCTGAACTCGGGCCTGGACCAGCTTCAGAACATTCGCCAGATTGTCGGCCTCGAGCTGCGCGGCGTCCTGGCCCTGCTCGGACTGCTCGGCGTCCAGGTACAGGCCGGCGACGCGGTAAAGCACGTCGTCCTGTTTGCTGGACGTGTCGATTTCGGCGGTGCGCGCGTTTTCCTTCGCGGCCGCCACCTGGTAGCTTTGCGGACGATCGAATAACGTCCACTGCGTCCGCAATTGCAGAATGGACGGCGCCTGTCCTTCGATGTTCGCCGGGTAACCGGAGGTCCAGGCCGCGCCGCTTCCGGCGAAAACCTTGGGAGTAAACGGATCGTGCGCAATGGTCACCTGTTGCCGCGCTTTTAGCTGATCGAGCCGCGCCAACATCAGGTCCGGATTTTGTTTCAGCGCCAGATCCACCGCTTCGCGCAAAGTCATGGTTCGCACTTCGCCGCAGGCCGCGCCGGCGATCGCCAGGAAGAGAAAAAAGAGCCCTTTTTGCATACTCCTCACAGTGTACGCCGCTGGTGTCGGGCCCCGGCCGAATGAAAAGCCGACGCCACTGACGGGTCGATGCGTGTTCTGCCGACTTTTCGTAGGACGGTTCCTACAGCAGGCGAGATTTCGAAACAGACCTCGCGGCGCAAGATCAAACCAGCAGTTAGCCCTGTTCCATTCCAGGCGAGGGCCGCGCTTGAGATTTTTGCGGCCCTCATTTTTTGGCTAAAAAACGTCACCGATGGAGAATGATTTTCTCTGCTGGAAACAGTTTTTCGCTTGGGCCGTCTTACCGGGCAGAGGACCACGGGAGCGGATCGAGCCGGAAGCGTTGCGAACCGGCTTGACACAGTTGCCGCGACAGTGCTAAGTATCGGCTGAAGAGCATTTTTTGAGTTTTTCCCATGTCGCGATTTGTACCTTGTTTCTTTGCCGCATTTTTACTGACTGCCTCGGCCGCCGAAATTAAGGGCGTGCTGCTCGATAAGGATTGCTCCTCGAAGGCCCAGGAGACCATTTCGAGCGGTACGCTCGGCGCTCCTTCGATCGAAGGAGGAATGCTTGCCGCCGAGGCGCACACCCGGGAATGCCTCCGCGCGCCGGCTTGCGAAAAGAGCGGCTACGGTGTGTATACCTCGGACAGCAAATTTATCCTGTTCGATGCCGCCGGCAACCGCAAGGCGATCGAAGCGCTGAAACTCTCCAAGCGCGAAAGCGACATTCGTGTCGAGGTGACCGGCCAGATCGAAGGCAACACGATTAAGGTCGCGACTCTGAAACTGCTGTAGCGCGGCCCGCCGCGGCGCCGCTATTTCGGAAATTTCAGATCGATGGAAACCTGATCGCGCGAATAATTCAGCGCGACGGGATCGTGCTTGCGCTTCTTTCCATACTGCGGGAAATATAAATATCCGGCCACCGGTTTCGCCGTTTCTCCCTGCGGCAGCGCCCGCGCGGCGATGCGGTGGTAGAGAGCGGTTTGATCCGGCCTGGGCGCCGGCGGCGCATCGGCCGGACGCGGGTAATTCGACACGCCGACATCTTCCCACGTCCCCACCGCGGTGCGAGGACGGCCCGTTGCAGGATCGGTCCCATGCGCGACGATCACCCCGGTATCTTCCGTAACCGCGGGTCCGCGATTGCCGGCCGTCGGCGCGCTGCCGGGATTTCCCCACGGGATCATCACATCGTCCGGTTTATCGGCGTGAGTCGTCTCGTCCCCGATTTTCAGGAAGTAATCGAGCAGATCCACGTCGAACTTCTGCGAATCGGCTGGATAGACGGCGACTTCGACGATGGTATACGCTTTGGCGACTTCGGGCGAAAATATTTTCTTCACCTGATCGGGCGTTAGGACGACGGCGGCCAGCTCCGCGGTTTTGACCGTCTGATGAACGGGGTAGTCGGAGGGTTTCGAACGCGGCGTCGTGCCCGAATCATCTCCGGCCAGTGTCGCCAGAAAAATTGCAGCAAGGCAGGCCACACGCATGGCACCCTCCTGAACTGGAACAACGGACGTCGTTTTAGGATACCGGGTTTCTATCTATTTATGGGCCGGCGCCCCATCTACCGGAAACTCGAACGTTTCGCTGGCCGTGTTGACCACCAACTCGCCCGCGCCGAGCGATTTTCCCTGCGTCGGAAAAAAAATCGCGCCGTCGGTCGACTGGCCGGGTTTCAATTTGGTCAACACCAGCGCAATCGCTGACGCGGTTGCGGCGGCTCGCAGCTTGGTGGATCCCAGATCGGCCATCGCGCTTTCGCGGCGGGATTCATAACCATTGGTGGAATGAATCTGTGTGTTGCCGTACAGGCTGGCTTCGTAAGTTTTTACAAGCTTGGTCAGATCGCTGCGGCTGGCTTTATCGCGCAAGGTATTGACCACGGTCAAAGCCGGCAGCGCCTGGATCGTCGGGCCGTCGGTCCGCTCAAAGCGAAAATCCTCAGGGCGGACGGCCCAGGAAATTGACGAGCCGTTGGAAACGGCGATCTCCAGGACCGAGTAATCGTGCACCTTGATGGGCAGCGGCGCAAACATGATGGTCACGCCGTTACGCGTTAGTGCTTTGTAATGTAATCCGCTGGATTCAAAGTCAATCACCTGGGCCCGCAGAGCGGCCGAAAACATAACTAAACCCATGGAAAAGCACGCTCGCGACCCCATACCTACATGATAGACTGGAAGCTGCTTGATCGCGCATACTACAACTTCATAAAAGGGAAATTTCGCCCGGCCGCGTGGTTTTGAGGCCGCGAGACGTCCCCAAGAGGGAGCAAAACTTTCTATGCAGAATGAAGGTGTTCGTCCCAGTCGCTACGAACTCGAGCGGCATGGCTTAAAAAACGTCCGTACGGCTCACTGGAATCTCGGAACGGCGCAATTGATCGAAGGGGCGATCCGCCGGGGCGAAGGAATGCTGGCGACGGACGGCGCGCTGGTGGTGCAGACGGGGCAATTCACCGGCCGTTCGCCGAAGGATAAATATATCGTTCGCGATGCCGGGACGGAATCGACGGTTAGCTGGGGATCGGTGAACCAGCCGATGAGTCCGGAGCAGTTCGACAGCCTGTTCGCGCGCATGCTGGATTTCTGGCAGGGGCAGGAGGTGTTCGTCCAGGATTGTTTCGCCGGCGCCGACGAAGCATATCAGTTGCCGATTCGCGTGATCGCTCAACGCGCCTGGCATGCCTTGTTCGGCCGGCAATTATTCGTGCGGCCCGACCCCGGGAAAACGGCAGATCATGTGCCGGAATTTACGGTGTTTTTCGCGCCGGAGTTCCGCGCCGATCCGGCCCGGGACGGGACGCGGTCCGCAACCGCGATCGTGATCAACTTCACCAAAAAAGTGGTGCTGATCGCCGGTACCGAGTACGCGGGCGAGCTCAAGAAGAGCATTTTCACGGTTTTGAATTATCTGTTGACGTTCCGCGATGTGCTGCCGATGCATTGCTCGGCCAACATCGGCGCCAATGGTAAGGTCGCGCTCTTTTTCGGGCTTTCCGGAACCGGAAAAACGACCCTTTCGGCCGATCCGGAGCGGTGCCTGATCGGCGACGACGAACACGGTTGGGGCGAGCGCGGAGTGTTCAACTTCGAAGGCGGATGCTACGCGAAGTGCATCCATCTTTCTAAGGAAAAAGAACCGCAGATCTGGAACGCGATCCGCTTCGGCACCGTTCTTGAAAACGTAAAAATGGATAGCGTGACGCGCGCGCTCGATCTCGATTCGGACGAGCGGACGGAAAATACCCGCGCCGCTTATCAGATCGAGTTTATCGACAACGCGGTGATTCCCGGCATCGGAGGGCATCCTTCGCACGTGATGTTCCTCACCGCGGACGCTTTCGGTGTGCTGCCCCCGATTTCGCGCCTCACGCCGGAACAGGCGATGTATCATTTCCTGAGCGGCTATACCGCCAAGCTCGCGGGTACGGAGCGCGGGTTGGGCAAGGAGCCATCGGCGACCTTCAGCACCTGCTTCGCCGAGCCGTTCCTGCCGCGCCGTCCGGAACTGTATACGAAAATGCTCGGCGATCGGCTGGAAAAACACGACGTGAAGTGTTACCTGGTGAATACCGGCTGGGTCGGCGGCGCTTTCGGAACCGGCGAGCGGATGAGTTTGAAATACACGCGGGCGATGGTCAACGCGGCGGTCGCGGGCGAACTGGACGGCGTACCGGTCGCGCCGCATCCGGTGTTTCGCGTCCTGGTACCGAACAGCGTGCCGGGCGTTCCACCGGAATTGCTGGATGCGCGCGGGCAATGGAAGGATCGGGTGGCCTATGATCGCGCAGCGGAAGATCTGAGCGCGCGATTTAAGAGAAATTTCGAGAAATTCGGACGCGTCGCCGAAGAGATCATGGAAGCCGCGCCCGCTTAGCGCTTGTGGGGCAGGCTCCCCAGACGATCTGAAAACGCGAATTGGCGGGCCGGAAACCTGCCTCACTCTGACCCAAGCTGCTGATTCAGATCAGTGGAGCAGGTCTCGCCTGCTTTTCGCGCGCCTTCCTATGCTCCATCCGAACAGGCGGCGCCTCTCACTCCGCCGATGCAAGCCGGGTTTTTCCGGTGAAACCTCAGCGATTTTTTCGGATCTAATCAACTCTGGACGTGCTGATGCAGGAAAAGAAACCGTGGGCGGTGATTCTCGCCGGTGGCGAGGGCAGCCGGCTGCAATCGTTGACCCGATTTATTTCCGGCGACGGGCGGCCCAAGCAGTTTTGCCCGATTTTCGGCGAGCGCACGCTGTTGGGGGAAACGCGCGCCCGCCTGTCTCGTCTGATTCCGGCCGAGCGCACTCTGTTTGTGATGCAGGACGCGCACCGGGTTTTCTATAAAGACGAATTTTCGGACGTCGATCCGCGGCTGGTGCTGAGCCAGCCGGGCAACAAAGGAACCGCGGCCGCCATCGCTCTTGCCGCCCTAAGAATCCTGGCGCTGGACAAAGACGCGACCATCGCGTTTTTCCCGGCCGATCATTATTATGATGATGACGCGCGCTTTCTCGCCGGCCTCGAGCGCGCCGCCGCGATCGCCGCGCGCAACCAAAGATTTCTGACGCTGGTCGGCGTCGAGGCGAGTTCGCCGGAAGTAGAGTACGGTTGGATCGAGCCGGCGGCCGAGTGGGGTGAGTTTGCCCGGGTGCGCCGTTTCTGGGAAAAGCCGTCGCTCGCCCGCGCGCAGGATCTGCTGGCGCGTGGCTGCCTGTGGAACACCTTCGTGATGATCGGAAAGGCGCGCGCCTTCGCCCAACTATTTCGAGACGCCGCGCCGCGCCTGGCGGAAAGCGTCGAATGCGTGTTGCGGGAGGGCGGCTTCGAGAGCCCTTGCGCGCGGCACATTTTTTCCGGCATCGCGCCGGCCGATTTTTCGCATCATTTCCTGGCGCTGGCCTGCGACCGGCTGCTGGTTTTTCCCCTGCGCGGTATCCACTGGAGCGACTTGGGAAAACCGGAGCGCGTGATCGAGACGTTAGCCGAAGCCGGCCTTCAACCGCGCTGGGCCGAGGCGTTTTCGGCGCTGAGCCGGAAGGCAACGGCTTGAGCTAGGCGTACTTCTCTTCGATCGCCTTCACCTTTTCGAGGCGCCGCACGTGGCGTTCTTCTTGAGTGAAGACGGCCGCGATAAAGGTTTTCGCCAGATCGCGCGCCAGTTCCGGACCGATCACTCTTGAGCCCATGACCAGAACGTTCATTGCGTCGTGTTCCACTCCCTGATGCGCGGAGTAGCAGTCGTGGCACAATCCCGCGCGGATGCCGGACATTTTGTTAGCCGCGACGGAGGCGCCGACGCCGCTGCCGCAGATCAGGATGCCGCGATCGGCCGCGCCGTCTCGAATCGCCACGCCGACTTTTTCGGCAAAATCAGGATAATCGACCGCCTTGGTGCTGTCGGTGCCCACGTCGACCGCTTCGTGGCCGAGGTCGCGGACCAGCGCCACCAGGTTCTGCTTCATTTCGAATCCGGCGTGATCGGCGCCGAGGACAATTCGCATACATTCCAGTTTCCCATGATGCGTTCGAGTGGCGTAAGCCGCCAGGCTTGCGTCGGCGACAGACGCGAAATCGCACCGCGACGTCAGACTGAAATATTCCTGTGGTACAAGGAAAGCTGTGCCCCTGACCACGGACGAACTTCGAAAAATCGACGCTTACTGGCGCGCCGCGAATTATTTGTCGGTCGGCCAGATTTATTTGTACGACAATCCCCTGCTCACCGAGCCGCTGCGCGTCGAGCATATCAAGCCGCGTCTGCTGGGCCATTGGGGCACCACGCCGGGATTGAATTTTGTCTACGTTCATTTGAACCGCCTGATCAAAAAATATGATCTGAATCTGATTTACATCTGCGGTCCGGGTCACGGCGGTCCAGGGATGGTGGCCAACACCTACCTTGAAGGCACGTATAGCGAGCTGTTTCCGAACATCACCGAAGACGCGGAAGGAATGAAGCGGCTGTTCACGCAATTTTCTTTTCCGGGCGGCATTCCCAGCCACGCCGCGGCGCAGACTCCGGGATCGATCAACGAAGGCGGCGAGCTGGGCTATTCGATGCTGCACGCGCACGGCGCCGTGTTCGACAATCCCGACCTGATCGCCTGCTGCGTCATCGGCGATGGCGAAGCGGAAACCGGGGCGCTGGCGACCAGCTGGCACTCCAACAAATTTCTGAACCCGGTGAGCGACGGCGCGGTGATCCCGATTCTTCACCTGAACGGATACAAAATCGCCAACCCGACGGTTCTCGCGCGCATTCCGCGCGAGGAGTTGACCGAGCTGCTCCAAGGCTACGGTTACGCGCCGCGCTTCGTCGAAGGGCACGAGCCGATGCCGATGCACCAGGCCATGGCCGATACGCTCGAAACGGTGATCTGCGAAATTCGCGAGATCCAGCGGCAGGCCCGCGCGCACGCGAATCCGTCGCGACCGCGCTGGCCGATGATCGTGCTGATTTCGCCCAAAGGATGGACGGGGCCGAAAGTCGTCGATGGCTTGCAGGTCGAGGGAACGTTTCGCGCGCACCAGGTGCCGCTCGATCAGGTGCGCTCCAATCCCGAGCATTTGCAAATGCTCGAGCAGTGGATGAAGAGCTACCGTCCGGATGAATTGTTCGACGATCGCGGCCGTTTGATTCCGGAATTGGGCGAAATCGCGCCGCGCGGCAAGCGGCGGATGGGCTCGAATCCGCACGCCAACGGCGGCCTGCTGCGCAAGGAATTACGCCTGCCCGATTTTCGCGATTACGCTGTGAAAGTGGAAAAACCCGGAACGAGTTGTGCCGAAGCGACGCGCGAGCTGGGAAAATTTTTGCGCGACGCGGTGAAGCTCAACGCCGATGCGCGCAATTTCCGGGTGATGGGTCCGGACGAGACGGCGTCCAATCGCCTCGGCGCGTTGTTCGATGTCACCAATCGCGAGCTGATCGCCGAAATTTTCCCGTTCGACGATCACATATCGCCCGACGGACGCGTCATGGAAGTGCTGAGCGAGCATATGTGCGAAGGCTGGCTGGAAGGTTATCTGCTCACCGGCCGCCACGGCCTGTTCAACTGCTATGAAGCCTTCATTCACATCATCGATTCGATGTTCAACCAGCACGCGAAATGGCTGAAGGAATCGCGCACAGTGCCGTGGCGGCGGCCGATATCCTCGTTGAATTATCTGCTGACCTCGCACGTCTGGCGCCAGGATCACAACGGTTTCAGCCATCAAGATCCGGGCTTTCTCGACATGGTGGTGAACAAAAAAGCGGACGTGGTGCGCGTCTATCTTCCGCCGGACGCGAATTGTCTTCTGTCGGTGGCCGATCATTGTCTCAAGAGCTGCAATTACGTCAACGTGATCGTCGCCGGCAAGCAGCCGGCGCTGCAATATCTCGATATGGAGGCGGCCATCCGGCACTGCACCGCGGGAATCGGCATCTGGAAGTGGGCCAGCAACGACGAAGGCGGCGATCCCGACGTGGTGATGGCCTGCTGCGGCGATATTCCCACGCTCGAAACGCTGGCCGCGGTGGATCTGCTGCGGCAGCACATCGCCGATATTAAAATCCGCGTGGTCAATGTGGTCGACTTGATGACGCTTCAACCACAGAGCGAGCATCCGCACGGCATCTCCGATCACGATTTCGATTCCCTTTTCACGGTGGACAGGCCGATCGTTTTTGCGTTCCACGGATATCCGTGGCTGATTCATCGCCTGACCTACCGGCGCACCAATCACGATAATCTGCACGTGCGGGGTTACGTGGAAGAAGGCACCACCACCACGCCGTTCGACATGACGGTGATGAATCGCATCGATCGCCTGCACCTGGCCGGCGACGTGATCGATCGCGTACCGCGGCTGCGAACCGTCGCGGCGCATGTCAAGCAGATGCTGCGGAACCGGCTGATCGATCACAAACTGTACATCTCCCAGCACGGCGAAGACGCGCCGGAAATTCGCGATTGGAAATGGAGCCGGTAAACATGTGGCATAAGCCGCCAGGCTTGTGCTGTGCGCGGCCGAAATCGCGGCCCGCAAGCAGCGCAAGCCTGGCGGCTCACAGCACGTCCTTAGAATCATGAGAATCCTCGTCCTCAACGGCGGATCGAGCAGCGTGAAATGCCGGCTCGACGAAATTTCCAGCGATCCGCCCAGCGCGCCGCCCACGCCGCTGTGGGAAGAACATTTCGACCTGAGCGCCGCGGCCATCGAATCCGCCGTCCGAGCGGCGCCGCAACCGATCGATGTGGTCGGCCATCGGATCGTACACGGCGGCGCCCTTCATGAGACTACTCGCGTGACGCCGGAGGTTCGGGCCACCATCGCGCGCGAAGCGGAAGTCGCGCCCACGCACAATCGCTTTGAACTGGAGGCGATCGACGCGGCCGAACGCGTCCTGGGCGTCCCGCAGATCGTTGTTTTCGACGCCGCCTTTCACGCCACGCTCGCGCCGGCCGCCTACATTTATCCGGGACCCTACGAATGGCTGGAGCACGGCATCCGCCGCTATGGATTCCACGGCATCAGTCACCGGTACGTTTCGCGGCGCGCGCTGGAGATGCTCGGGGCGCGCGGCCGCCGTTTGATCACCTGTCATCTCGGCAATGGCGCGTCGCTGTGCGCGGTGCTCGACGGCAAAAGCGTCGATACCACGATGGGCTTTACGCCCCTTGAGGGGTTGATGATGGGTACGCGCAGCGGTTCCGTCGATCCGGGAATTTTGATTTATCTGATCCGCCATCGCGGCTACACGGCGGAGCAGTTGGATCGCATTCTGAATCGCGAATCGGGTCTGCTCGGAATTTCCGGCGTTTCCGGCGATATGCGCGAAATTCTGAAAGCCATCGACGCCGGCAACGCGCGCGCGAAATTGGCCTTCGAGATTTACGCGCATCGCCTGTGCCGCGCCATTGGCTCGATGGCCGCGATTTTGGGAGGCGCGGACGCCATCGTCTTCACCGGCGGCGTCGGCGAAAATTGCGCGCCGCTGCGCGATGCCATCGCCGGCCGGGTCGCGTTCCTCCAGGCGCCGATGCTAGTGATCCACGCCGAGGAAGAATGGGAAATCGCGCGCGAGTGCTGGCGCGTCACGCACACCTGAAAAATGTGGCGCGAGGATTTTCGATAAACTCGAAATAAGTCGTTCGGATTGCTCCGTCCGTTTAAATCGTAATATGCAAAACCTATCGAGAACGATTCGCTTACTCCTGGTTTCGCTGTGCGCCGCGATTTTCGCCCACGCGCAGGCCGGACCGGACACCATCACCTTCACCAACGGCGACAAGCTGGTGGGACATTTCGTGCGCTCCACGGCTTCCTCGGTCACGTTTAAAAGCGACATGCTCGGCGATCTCACCATCGATTGGAAAAAGGTGAAGGAATTGCAAACGTCGGCGAAGGTCGCGGTCCTCCGCAAAGGCGTGCGGCTTCGCCGCAACGCCAACACGTCGAATGTGCCTCAAGGAACGCTGGCGGAGCGCGACAATACGCTCCGCATCACGCCCGCACCCGGCGTGGCGCCGCAATCGATCCCCGTCGCCGATTCCGCCGTGGTCATCGATCAATCGGCGTTTCAGAAAGCAATGACGCACACCCCGGGCTTCCTGGCGGATTGGACCGGCACGGCGACGTTCGGCGCAACGCTGGTGCAGGCCACGCAGGACAATCGCACCTTTAACGGAGCCGTGGCGCTGGTGCGCGCCCAACCCATCGAGGACTGGCTGAATCCGAGCTACCGGACGCTGATCAATTTTTCGACCTCCTACGGCGAGCTGACCCAACCCGCCACGCCGACCATCAAAACCTCGATCTATCACGCCGCGGCCGAACAGGATCAATATTTCACGCCCTCCGTGTTCGCTTTCGGCCAGGCCGATTTCGATCACAACTACTCGCAGGGTCTGGAGCTTCAGCAAACTTACGACGGCGGGGTCGGCTGGACTGCGCTGAAGAGCGCGGCGCAGGAGCTGGATCTCAAAGGCAGCATGAGCTACATTCACCAGCAGTTCGAAATCGGACCGGGCATGAGTCTGGTCGGTTCCGTTTTCGCCGAGCATTACAATCGCAAGCTGCCGCACGGCGCGGTGGTGGATCAGAAATTATCGGTCACGCCGGCCTGGAACAATACCAACGCTTATTCGGCCGCCTTCTCCACGGTGCTGACCATGCCCGTTTATAAGCAGCTGAGCGGGTCCACCGGAGTGATCGATACATTTCTGAACGATCCGCCGCCGGGCTTCAAGAAAAATTCGTTCCAGTTTACGGTCGGATTGACGTATTCGCTGAAGTGATTATTCGAGCGTAATCGGACGGTCAAAAACGACGTCCAGCGTGGACCCCTGTCGCAACTGGACCTCTTTGCCCCGGGTGAGCAGCGTGGTCGCGACGCCCACGGCACCGCCGATTCCGCCGCCGATTCCCGCGCCGCTCCAGCTTCGCTCGGTCAAGCCGCCGAGCGCCGCGCCGCTGCCGGCGAGAATCGCGATGCGATGCGCGTCGGTGCCGTAATCGGGACCCTGCTTGACGATATTTTCCTTCTGCTCCACCTTCTGGCCGCTGCCTTCGGAATCGACCGAGCTCATGCGCGGCGCGATCTTATAAACCTTGCCGCTGGCAAGCGTCAGCGTCTCAATGCGGATGCCCAGTTCCGCGCGTCCGGAAACTTTGCCGCTGCGTTTGGCGAGTGAAACCGAGCCTTGCACGTACGACCCCGCGGGAATGAGGATGCGGCCGTTGGCGGCGATGGGGTTGGCGGTTCGAAAATACACTTGGTCGCCGTCGGCGGCGGTTCGCGTGTTGATCGAATTGACCATGCGCAGCAGCAGGTGCGTGCCTTGCGGTATTTCGGCGGCCGAAGCAGCCAGGCAAAGCAAGAAAGCGAGGCCGATCGTTTTCATACCACTCTCATCTTAAACCCCGTTCACGGTCAAGAGTCGCGCGCTACAATCGCAGTCGGTGAGCAAACAGGCGTTCGACCGCAAACTGGATCAAATCGAAGCCTTGCGCGCCGATCCGTCGCCGGTGAACGCGCTCCGCAAGGCGCTGGCTGATCGCAACAATTATTTGGTCGCGAAAGCCGCGGCGATCGCCGCCGGCCGGGCGCTCGACGAGCTGATTCCCGATCTCGCCGCGGCGTTCCAACGATTTCTGCTCAATCCTGTGAAGTCGGACCCGCAGTGTTGGGCGAAAAACGCGATCGTCAAGGCGCTGAAGGATCTCGATTACCCGGAGCCGGATTTTTTCGTTCGCGGCCTGTGCTATCGCCAGCGCGAGCCATGCTGGACTGGCTCGGACGGCGGCGGACGGGGCTACGTGGACACGGCGACCACTCTGCGCGGCGAGAGCGCGCTTGCGTTGGTCATGTGCCCGCTGCCGCGATCAGGAATTTTGACACATCTGGTGGACGCGCTGGGCGACCCGGAGAAGCCCGTCCGCGTGGAAGCCGCGCGCGCCATCGCGCAGCTCGCCGGACCAGACAGCTTGCTGCTGCTGCGCCTCAAAGCGATCTGCGGCGATCGCGAATCAGAAGTGGTCGGGCAATGTTTCGCGGGGATGCTCGCCATCTCGCCGGTCGATTCGATCGCATTCATTGCCAGCTTTCTCGATTTGCCGGAGGAAGACGCCGCTATTGAAGCCGCCGCGGCGCTCGGCGAATCGAACGACCCGGCCGCACTCCAAATTCTGCGTGAGAAATGGTCCGCCCACAAAGATCCCGGCATTCGCCGCGCGATTCTGCTTTCGCTCGGCGGTTCGCGCCTGCAATCCGCCGCGGAATTTCTTCTAACCGTCGTCGCCGATGGACCATCGGAAGACGCTTCGCACGCCATCCGGGCGCTTGCGGCGGGGCGTTTTCGCGACGAATTTCGCACCCGCGTCACGCTGATCTTAGAAGCGCGCGCCAATTTGCGGCCGGTTTTCGAAAGAGAGTTCCGTTCCGTTACTTGCTGATGGAAATGGTCTGATCGCCATCGACGTAAGCCACATATTCGGCTCCCGCTTCGGCCGCGATTTCCTTGGTGTGCTTCTGATTCGGATTCTCCACCGGACGCGACGGCGCGGCGCCATCGGTGGGTTTGCCCGGCGTGCAGCGGACATTCAGTTTGTGCCCGCCTCCGGCGTCCACCTGAAGCAGCCGGAAGGTCATTTTCCCGCCGCCGAGGAAGCCGAATCTTTTCTTTCCCGCCGCTTCCACGATCGCGCCGGTCACCGCCGCGCCGCGCGGGATCACTAAGCGATTGTCCACGCGAAAATCTTCGAGCGTGGTGAAGCGGATCGCCTGGCCCTCCGGCGCGCCAGCGGGAATATCGGCGGCCAGTGCGATGCGCAAAGGAGTGCCGTCCGTCAAAGTCACCACCACAAGCTGCGGCGGCGCAACACGCGGCGGCGGAGCAGGCGCCGTCTTAACGAGCGGCGCCGGCGTAGCCATCGCGGCCGGCTGCGGAGTCGCCATGGGCGTGGGAACCGGCGCCGGCGGCGCCGCTTTCGGCCGCATCGCGGCCGCGTGCTGTTCCGGAATCGCTTTCGGATCGCGCATCGCGCTGATCAGCGAGGCGGGCACGCCGGCCTTGGTCAGCCGGATAATCTCGGCCGGCGACAAATTGAAGCTCGTGCTGGAAGAACGAATCGCTTCGAGAATTACGCTGTGCGCGACCTTCGCCTGAACCATCTCGATGATGTTGTCGTTGGTCAGCCCCGCATCAACGGGCTGCGGCTCCGGCGCCGGTATCGGAGCCGGCCCGGGCTGGAAAACCTCGACCGCAACCGGCTGCGCCGCGCCGCGAGGATGCATCCACCACCACGTTCCCCCGCCCGCCGCGGCAAGTGCCAGCACGGCTCCGCCGATCGCCAGCGCGGCCATCGGCACGCGTTTCTGCGGCGCCGTCGCCACCCGCGGCCTGTAAAGCTGCCCCGAATCCGATTCGTGCTTCAACGCCGAAAGTGCGGCCCTCACGTCCTCGATCGATTGCCAACGGTCATCCGGATTCTTACGCAGACAACGCTCGATCAGTTGCTCGACCTGCGGCGGCGCATCCGGCGCAATCTCCGTGATCGGCCGCGCTTCGTCGCGCAGAATCGCCGAGAGCGTCGAAAGCGCGTTATCGCCCTGAAACGCCCGCGCCCCGGTGACCATCTCGTAAAGGACCACGCCGAAGGAAAAGATATCGGAGCGCGCGTCCACTTTGTGGCCTTGCGCCTGCTCCGGCGACATGTAGCTGACCGTCCCGACAATCGATCCTTCCACGGTCAGCGGCGCGGCGGCGATGGTCCTGGTCTTGTCGTCATAGCCGAACTGCGCGTTTTCGGTAAGCTTGGCCAATCCGAAATCGAGAATCTTCACCAGGCCCGAATCGGTCACCATCACGTTCGCCGGCTTCAGGTCGCGATGCACAATTCCCGCCGCGTGCGCCACCGACAGCGCGTCGGCCATCTGCATGGCCAGCTGCAGCGCCTGCGGAACGCGCAGCCCGCCTTTGGGAATCAGGTCCAGCAGCGTTTTTCCGGAGACGTATTCCATCACCATGAAGTCGGCGTCCGGCTCTGAAAGAATGTCGTGAATGACGATGATGTTGGGATGGTTCAGGCCGGAAGCGGCCTGCGCTTCCTGAATAAAACGGCGGCGCCGTTCGGAGTCCTCACCGCCTCCGTGCGCCAGAACCTTTACGGCTACGACACGGTTGAGACGCGAATCCTGGGCCTTGTAAATGTCGCCCATTCCTCCGCTGCCGAGCTTTTCCAGCAGGCGATAGGGACCGACCGTTCTGCCAACCAAGCTTACAGTTTGTCACATTTTTGCGATTGGCGGCGCGCAAGGCGAAAGTGCTTCAATGAAAGAGATCACCTTGTGCGGAATTGCCGGATTCACTCATTCCAGGCTCGGGCCTGACCGCAAACGCATCGAACAGATCACGCGCTCGCTGACCCATCGCGGTCCCGATCAGCAGGGCGTGTGGGAATCCACGGCGGTGTCTCTCGGCGCGGTGCGCCTGAAAATCATCGACCTCGAACACGGCAATCAGCCGATGGCCAGCGACGACGGCGATACCATCCTGGCTTTTAACGGCGAAATCTACAACCATCTCGATGTTCGCGGCGAGCTCGAAAAAGCCGGTCATCATTTTCGCACCCGCTGCGATACCGAAACCGTTCTGCGCGCCTTTCTGGAATGGGACCTCGGCTGCTTCGCGCGCCTGCGCGGCATGTTCGCCGCCGCGCTGTGGACCGAATCCGCCCGACGCCTGGTGCTGGCGCGCGATCGCATGGGCATCAAGCCGCTCTATTTCGCGCGGCAAAACGGCGAGATTTATTTCGGATCGGAATTAAAAGCGATTCTTCTTCATCCGGAAATCGACCGCCGCATGAGCGCCGCCGGTCTCGATCGTTACGTATCGCTGAATTACATTCCCGGCCCGCACACGCTGATCGACGGCATCGAAAAATTGCCGCCCGGCCACTGGCTCGACTGGCGCGACGGCCGCGTCGCGTCGGAAGCATACTGGCGCCTGGAAATGCGCCCCGATCCGGGCATCGATCTGGAAACGGCCAAAACCGAACTCGATCATCTGCTGCGTTCGAGCGTTCGCGAGCACCTGATTTCTGACGTTCCGCTGGGCGTGTGGTCCAGCGGCGGCCTCGATTCCACCACCATCCTGCACTACGCGGCCGAGCAGTCGCCGGCGCGTCTTAAAACATTTTCGGTCTCTTTTCGCGGCCGCCGTTTCGACGAAGCGCCATACTTCCGCGAAGTCGCCGATTTTTATAAAACCGATCATCACGAATTCGATCTGAATCCGGAAAGCGATCTGCGCGAAGCGATCGAACAATTCGCTTATTATTCCGACGAACCGGGCGCGGACGCCGGCGCGTTGCCAGTCTGGTTTCTTTCAAAGATGTGCCGCAGCCAGGTGACCGTCGCGCTTTCCGGCGACGGCGCCGATGAACTGTTTGGAGGTTATTCGACGTACATCGCGGACCGCTACGCCCGTGCGCTGCGAGTCCTGCCGTTTCCGCTGCGCCGCGCAGCGGCGAATCTGTCGCGCTTCCTGCCCGTTTCGGACGAAAAGATCGGCCTCGATTACAAGATTACGCGGATGCTCAACGGCTCGTTGCTTCAGCCGCTCGACGCCCATCTGTTCTGGAACGGAACCTTCGGCAATAGCGAAAAATCGCGCCTGTGCCCGGCCGCGTCCGGCAATGCCGCGGCGCTGGTCCTGCCCGGCGTAGATTGCGGCTATCTCAACCGTTTCATCGCGCTGGATCAGCGTTATTATCTGCCCGACGATATTCTTTACAAGTGCGACCGCATGAGCATGGCGCATTCGCTCGAAGTGCGCCCGCCGTTTTTGGATCATCGCCTGGTGGAATTCGCCGCGCGCTTGCCCGAAAAACTCAAAATTAATGGGAATCGCCTGAAGTTCGTTCTGCGCGAGCTGATGAAAACGCGTCTGCCGCGCGCGGTCATCGAAAGGCCAAAGGAAGGCTTCGATATTCCCGCCCATCACTGGCTGCGCACCGTTCTGAAACCGCTGCTTCTTGAAACCCTCAACCGGCGTAGCGTCGAAGACACCGGTATTTTCTCCTGGCCGGCCATCAACGAAACGTTGACCGCGCATCTGGAGCGCCGCGCCAATCTCGGTTATCATCTGTGGGGTTTGCTGGTGCTGTTTCTGTGGATGAAGTATTGGAAGGTCGCGCCGCCATCGGCTGTTACACGGGAAATTCCGGAGTTTATTTCCGCGCCTGGCTGATCTTCGTAAAGGCACAACAGCCGATGCGGATCACTATCGATGCGACCTCCACTCTGCTACGCAGCGCCGGCGTTAAGAATTACGTCTTTCACTGGATCCGCCATCTGCGCCTCGCCGCGCGCGGCGACGAAATTCGCGCCTATCCTTTCCTGAAGGACCTCGGCCAGCTCGATCACGATTCGTCCACCCTCCAAAAATGGCAGACGCGGGCGCGGCTGGCGGTTCTGCTTCTGACGCGCGATAGTTTCGCTCTCGACTGGGCGATTGCCGGCTCCGATATTTTCCATGCTTCGAACCAGGTCCGCCGCGTGCCCCGCCGCGCCCGACTCAGCGCCACGGTCTACGATCTCACTACGCGCCTGATGCCGCAGTTTCACACCGCCGCGAACCTCCGCGCCGAGCGGTCCTTCGCGGAGAACATTCTTTCGCGCGCCGCCGGTCTCATCGCCATTTCGGAAAACACCCGCCAGGACGCGATCCGCATATTGGGTCTGGCGCCGGAAAAAATCACGACCATTTACCCCGGCATCAGCGCCGAATATTTCGATGCGAAACCGCGGCGCCGCGGCCGGCCCTATGTTCTCTATGTCGGCACCATTGAGCCGCGAAAGAATCTGGACACGCTGCTCGACGCCTGGCGCGAATTGAAACCCGGGCTGCGCCGCGAATTTGACCTGGTGGTCGCCGGCCCATCTGGCTGGGCTTCCGCGCAAACGCTGGCTCGCGTTGCTTCTGAAACAAAATATCTCGGATACGTTCCCGAATCCGATCTGCCTTCCTTGACCGCCGGCGCGACGGTGTTCGTGTATCCGTCACTGTACGAGGGTTTCGGTTTTCCGCCGGTGCAGGCGATGGCCGCGGGCGCGCCGGTGCTCACCTCGAACACTTCCTGTCTGCCGGAAGTGGCCGGCGATGCCGCGCTGCTCGCCGATCCGCACAGCCCCTCGGAAATCGCCGCCGGAATCACGCGCCTGCTCGAATCGGAGTCGCTGCGCACCGGGCTTTCGGCAAAAGGCCGTCAGCGCGCCTGCCAGTTCCGGTGGGAGAATTGCGCCACCCGTTCGCTCGAGTTTTTCCGGACATTAGCAGCAGGGTGCTGAAAAAGGGGACAGACGACTCGGCATTGATATCGCTGACGCAACCTTGAGCAACCCCCGGTCAGTATGGGTGCGTAGCGCACGCACTTCTGCGTGCCGCGTCGGCACTCTTGCCGACGCTGGTTCCGCTCGATCAGCCATGCGTCGAGAAGAGTCTCGACGCGGCACGCGGGAGTGCGTGCGCCACCAACGGACCGAAGCAACTGGTTGGATCAAGTATATTAGCGCCGAGCGGTCTGTCCCCTTTTCAGCACCGAACCGTCAGGCTTGCGCTTACGTTACCGGAACGAAAATGGTCTAAGAACTGCGTCCCCGGGCCGCCGCTATGGGAGCCGGCGCGGCAGCGGGCGCCGGCGCTGCCTCGACGCGCACCAGCCCGATCAGCTTGCGCACCTCCACGTCAATCTTCTTGGCGATATCCGGGTTGTCTCTTAAAAATTGCTTGGCGTTGTCCCGCCCCTGCCCGATCCGCTCGCCTTTAAAGCTGTACCAGGCGCCGCTTTTCTCCACCAGGTTCTGGGCGACGGCTACATCGATGAGATCGCCCTCCTTGGAGATCCCCTCGCCGTAAATAATGTCGAACTCGGCTTCGCGGAACGGCGGAGCCATCTTATTCTTCACGATCTTGATCTTGGTGCGATTTCCGGTCACCGTTTCGCCGTCCTTAATCGCGGCGATGCGGCGAATATCGGCGCGAACGCTCGCATAAAACTTTAGCGCGCGTCCGCCGGTGGTCGTCTCCGGATTGCCAAACATGACCCCGATTTTTTCGCGGATCTGATTAATAAAAATCAAACAGGTATTCGACTTGGAGACAATCCCCGTCAACTTCCGCATGGCCTGCGACATCAGCCGCGCATGCACGCCCATGAAGCTGTCGCCCATTTCGCCGTCCAGTTCGGCTTTGGGCACCAGCGCCGCTACGGAATCGACCACCAGCACATCAATCGATCCCGAGGTGATCAGCGCGTTGGTAATTTCCAGCGCCTGCTCACCGTAATCGGGTTGCGAAACCAGCAGATTATCGACATCGACCCCCAATTTTTTGGCATACGCCGGATCGAGCGCGTGCTCGACGTCGATATAAGCCGCCATTCCGCCGACGCGCTGCGCCTCGGCGACCACTTGCAGCGCGACGGTCGTTTTTCCCGACGATTCCGGCCCGAAAATCTCCGAAATCCGGCCGCGCGGAAACCCACCCGTGCCGAGCGCGGAATCGACTGAAATGGACCCGGTCGAAATCACCGGCACAGCCTGCACCGCCTGCGCGCCCAGCCGGATAATGGAGCCTTTGCCGAACTGTTTTTCGATCTGCCCCAGCGTCGCGCCGAGCACGCGGCTGCGTTCTTTTTCGTCCATTTATTCTCCTTTTATTCTCCTAATTATAGCCCGGAAATGAGTGCGGTCAAGATTCAAAATATCACCAGGAGAACTCCGAAGGTGAACGCTCGAACGGATTCAGAATCTGGACATTCTCAAAAACTCGCCCGTTCTCGAAATCCTCTGATAATACATAACGCGCACCGCAGCGCTGAGCGGCGGAGATGATGAGAGCATCCCAATAGCTGAGTTGAGCCGAGTCCATCCATTGCCAGGCTTCTTGAATCAGACCAAGAGAGCTGTCCACCGGCCGCCAGAGCGACAAATCCTGGGCAATCTCGCGCGCCTCAGCGCTCGCGACGCGCATCTTGCGCACAGCATTCCAGTAAAACTCGTGGAGCACCTGCCAGCTGATCCGGCCAGTTCCGTCCAGCCACAGATGATTGAGCCAATCCGTCGCGCGGGCGCATTTTTCGGCATTGCCCCGGTCGACATAATAAAGCGGCACGTTCGAATCGACGAAGAAGATGTCAGCGGCGCTCATGGACCTCGTCGCGGCTCAACCGGTGCTCCGCTCCGACGCCGCCGACAGGACGGCGCGACTTCCAGCGTTCGAACGCGCGCCAGTAATCGTCGCTCAATCGCATCTCGCGCTCGAGCATCTGGCTCACGAGTCTGGAGACAGACGTATTCTCCTCGGCGGCTTTCCGGCGTGCCCAAAGAGCCGTCTCGTCGGCGAGCTTGATGGTGATATTCTTGGGCACGAAATCAGTGTAGCACGGAAACAGTGCAGTGCAGTTAACACAGTGAACAGCAGTTTCTCAGGGGACCGGCTTTACCGGGAAATCACCGCCGCAGGCGCTACTTCTTTTGCTGCGCGGGCGCCGACACGGGCTTGCCTGTCTGTGGATTCACCACCGGCGCCTGAACCTTCTGCGTGCCGGTGTCGTGACCGTCGACGCTGGTGTGGACCTGAAGCGGAACCGTCGCCGGCGTTTGACCTGGGGCGGATTGCGGCTGCGGAACCGGACTCTTCTGCGTCTGCGCGGGCACCGGACGCGAGGCGTTTTCGAGCAAACCCGGCGCGGCTTTGCCGGCCCGCGTCGCCATGATCGAAAGCGTCAGCGAGGTTAACATGAACGCCGCCGCAGCCACGGTCGTGGCTTTCGACAACATCGTTGCCGAGCCGCGCGGGCCGAAGACGGTCTGCGATCCCATGCCGCCGAAGGCGCCCGCCAGATCCGCGGCTTTGCCGCTTTGCAGCAGCACCACCACAATCAGGAACAGACAAAGAACAACGTGAATAGCGGTAACCAGAACAATCATACTCAGGTTCTAATTCATCCTAACACGCTCACTTGTAGGCCGCGATTCCTGTCACCCGCTCTCCGATCACCAACGTGTGAATGTGATCGGTGCCTTCATAGGTCTTCACCGTTTCGAGGTTGCACAGGTGGCGCATGATCGGATACTCGTCCATAATGCCGTTCGCGCCCAGCAGATCGCGCGCCGCGCGCGCGCAATCGACCGCGATCCGCACGTTGTTCCGCTTGAGCATCGAAATGTGCGCCGGCTCGAGCTTCCCCGCGTCCTTCAATCGCCCGATGTGCAGCGCGAGCAACTGCGCTTTGCTGATCTCGGTGATCATGTCCGCCAGTTTTTCCTGCACCAGCTGGTGCGACGCGATCGGCCGGTCGTCGAACTGCTTGCGCAGAATGGAATACGACCGCGCGGTTTCATAACAATCCATGGCCGCGCCAATCACGCCCCAGCCGATGCCGTAACGCGCCTGCGTCAGGCACCCCAGCGGAGCTTTCAACCCTTTACCGTTGGGCAGCATCGCCGATTCGGGCACGCGGCAATCGTTCAAGGAAAGACTCGAGGTTACCGAGGCGCGCATCGACATTTTGCCGTGCAGCTCCGACGCCGAAAATCCGGGCGTGCCGCGTTCCACCAGGAATCCGCGGACGCCGTCTTCGGTGCGCGCCCAGACGACGGCAACATCGGCCAGCGATCCATTGGTGATCCACGTTTTTTCGCCGTTGATCACCCAGCACGATCCCTGCCGCACCGCGCGTGTCAGCATTCCCGCCGGATTCGATCCGAATCCCGGCTCGGTCAGGCCGAAGCAGCCGACCGCCTCGCCCGATTGCAGCTTGGGCAGCCAGCGCTGTTTCTGTTCTTCGCTGCCGTAGGCGTAAATGGGATACATCACCAGCGCGCCCTGGACGCTGGCGAAGCTGCGCACGCCGGAATCGCCTCGCTCCAGCTCCTGCATGACCAAACCGTATTCGACGTTGCTCATTCCCGCGCAGCCATAGCCTTCCAGATTCGCGCCGAAGAATCCGAGCCGGCCCATTTCCGGGATCAGCTCGCGCGGGAAACGGGCTTCGCGGTAGGCGTCGCGAATCCGGGGCAGGACGCCCTCATCAACGAACTGGCGCGCGGTCTGGCGCACCATCAATTCCTGCTCGGAAAATTGCTGGTCGATCAGAAGGTAATCGACGCCGGGAAAGCGGGGCATGCAAAACCAGAATACAGCGTTCCGCGCTCGGCTTTCAGCGGCCGGCTCGGCAGCTGATTGCTGCTCGCCGGCGGCTATTTTTTGTGGATGGTGATGCTCCCGTTGTAGGTGGTGAACCGGATTTCCGGACCCCCTCCGTTGATGCTTCCGTACAGCGTCTTATCCACGCGCACGCGATAACGCCCGCCGTTGTGCCGCTGATCATCGACGATCGGCGGACTGGAGCCCTGAAGCTTCACATCGAAATCGGTGAAAATGTCGCCGTTGTCGGTGCGCATTCGCAGATTCGCTTTCATATCCGCGGGAAGAGTCACGTCGATGGGACCGTTCATGGTCGAAAAACTCATGGTCTTATTCGGCGTGACGCGATCGAGCGATACCGTCACGTGACCGTTCATCGAATTGGCCACCACCGAACCGGAAACGCCGGTCAGCGTGACCGCTCCATTCATATTTTCGGCTTCGATTTCGCCCGAAACATTATCCACCTGAATCTTTCCGCCGTTCATGGTGGTGAGCCGCAGCGACGTCTGCACCGGAACCTGGATGTTCAAATCCGCCGAATGCATGATGCCCGCCTGCACGGTCACCACGTTATTGTCCTCGGTCACGTCCAGCCCCGTATTGTTGTCGCCCAGACGATGCATCCCCGGCGGCGGCTCATGCGAGCGCCGCGACCGGCCGGCGATTCCGTGCGCCTCGATAATCACATCCTTGCCGTCATAGCCGTGTACCGTCATCCCCCCGTTGATCACCTTCACCACCAGCGTGCGCGGCTTCGATGCGTCGCGGAACGGCACCGTCACGCGGTCGCCGGTATCCTGCGCGAACGCGATCCCTCCCATCATTCCCGCGCAAGCGGCCGCGCAAATGAATGTCCTCGTGGTCATCTCACTTCTCCTCATTTGTCCTTGTTTCTTATTAGTACTTCCCCGTTCAGCGTCTCGAAACTCAATTCCGGACCTCCGCCGCCGATGCGGACCGCGCTCAGGCGATTCCGGCGCCAGACGTTCATTCCGCCGCGATGCTCCGGCTGCTCTGCCGCAACGGGCAGAGCCGAAACCGGAAAATCGGTGAACACGTCGCCGTTCATCGTCTTGAATTTCACGTCGGCATTCAAGCCGGAGCGCAAGGAAACATCCAGCGTCCCGTTCACCGATTTAAACGACGTCGCCGCCGTGGGGTTTTTCGCGAACGTCACCTTCACCGGACCGTTCACCGTAGACACGGAACCCGATCCTTCGACGTCGCTCATCTCGATCCCGCCGTTGACATTGCGGATCCGGAAATCGCCGGACGTTCCGCTCACCGAAATATCGGAATGATTCACCGTGCGCAGATCCAGCCGGATTTGCCGCGGCACCCGAACCTTGAAGTTGTATGTGAACTGATAAAGATCGTGTCCGTCGAAATGGATCGAGTCGTCGCCGCAATGGCAGCGAAACGGACCATCCACCATCAGCTCCAGCAACCCTCCCTGGCGCCGTTCGGAGAGGGAAATTTCTTTTTTCGCAAGCGCCAGCCGGTCCTGCGACCACGCGCTCAGAATTTTCTCGACGTCCACTTCCACGGAGTTGCCCTGCGCCGCGCTCACTTCAATCGAGCCGGTGATGTCGTCGAGAATCAATTCCTGCACGCCATTGTAAGAACGATGCTCGGTCGACCGGTCCTCGACGTTTTGCGCGATCGCGGGCGCGAAAGCAACGAGGATGAGCAGCATAAGCCGCCAGGCTTGCGCCTTTTCGCGGCGGGATCGCACGACCCCGGCAGCGCAAGCCTGGCGGCTTACGCCACTGAGTTGCCCGCGGCTCATTGCAACCTTCCCAGCGCCCATTTGGCGTGCTCCCGCACGGCGGAATCGATTTTTTCATCACGGGTCAACTGCGCCAGCTCCGGCGCGGCGTCGCGATCTTTCAAATCCACCAGCAGATCGAGCAGCGCGATCTGCACCAGAGGATTGTCCTGCTTGCGGATCGACTGCACCACGGCCTCGCGCGTCACCAGGCTCGCGCCGAAGCGATGCAGCGCGTCCACCGCGGCCAGGCGCACGTTGACGTTCTGATCCTGATTCATGGTGGTGAGCAGCGCCGACAAAACCTCGGTATCCGAGGTCGGCGCCTGATAGGCGTAGGTCACGCCGCGCAGCCGTTCCCCCGCCGATTGCTGCTGTAACAACGACAATGCCACCATCTGACGCATATTGCTCACCTCCCCGCGGAGTTGCGCCAATTCCGAATCGGCCGGCGCCTCCGCCGTTTTTCCGCCGCGCATCTCATATCCCAGGCCGACGCCGATCGCCAGCAGCGCGAAACTGAGGGCCATCTGCCAGGCCGGCTGCCGCGGCCACAACGCGAAAATTCTCGCGCGCAGAGTGCGTTTCGGCGCCGATTCCAGACCCTGGCGGTACGCGCCGAGCGTGTCGTAGAACCGGTTCCGCACCTTTTCGCCCGGCTCGAAATCGGCCGACGACCCCGGCAGCAGCGCCAGGTTCTTCCACAACGCGCCCAGCCGTTCCGCTTCCGTCCGGCACCGCTCGCACGATGCGGTGTGGGCCTCAAATGCGAGTTCCTGCGCTTCGTCGAGCGTCTGGCTCCAGTAATCCGCCAGCAGAGTTTTTACTTCATCGCAAGTCATGTCGTCGTCCTCGGCGCGCAACCCCCGCCATAACTGGCGGGGCTGTAATGCCCGCTCTGCTCTTGTTCGTCACGCCGTCTTCTCCTTGAGCAGCGCGAAATAGGCCTGCTCCAGCGCGCGCATGGCGCGAAACACCCGCACCTTCACCGTTCCCACCTCGCATCCGAGCACGGACGCGATCTCCTCATATTTCAAATTTTGAAACCGGCTGAGCACCAGAATTTCCCGTTTCTCGGCCGGCAGACGCTCGAGCGCGCGGCGCAGCAGCGCCAGATTCTGACCCATCTCCGCCGATTCCTCCGGGCCCGGCGCTTCGCTCGCCGGCTCCGTACGCCGATCGTTGAACTCATCGATGCCCACCACTTCCGATTTCCGCTTGTGCGCCTGATCGACGCTGGCGTTGCGCGCGATCTGGTACATCCAGGCGGTGAAACTTTGTTTCGGGTCGTAGCTGGCGCGATAGCGTAGCATTCGGAAAAAAACATCCTGCACCAGGTCCTCGGAAAGCTCCCGGTTGCGATTCATCGAGACGAAGTAACGGAACAGCGGCCGGTGATGGCGCTCAAACAGCACCGCCATTTTGCCCACCTGCCCGCCGCTGACTTCCGCCATCAGGCTGTTGTCGTTCGTATTCACCGTCTCGTGAAGGGATACTTTCACGTTCAAAAAAGGTTACCGCGCCGGGGGTGCTACGATGAACCCGAATGCTCCTGCCGCTGCTATGGGCGGCCTGTGCGATCGCGGCCTATATTTATGCTGTTGAACAGCATATCCCGCTTTCCAGGGCTTTTGCCGTGTTACCCGCGTTCTTGCTGGAGGCGACGTTCTTCTACGCGCTCGCCCGGGACCGGATCCGCGCGCGGCTGGAAAAATTTCCGCCGGCCGCGGTCGCGTTGGCGTTGACCTTGGCCGCCGTCGCGCCCTATTCAGCAGCGTACCTCGCCGCCGGCGATTTTCACTGGCGCGCCTGGTGGACCATCGCCGCGCTGGCCGCGGCCGCTTCCTTCTGGTTCGTCTTCCTGCCGCCGGCGCCCGCGTCCGACATTTTTTTCCTGGTCTTCATCGCGCTGGTGTGGCTGTCGCGCATTCTGCATCCTGATTATCCGAACCTGTCGCGAATCCCTCTCGAAGCGCTGCTGCAACTGATGTGGTTTCGCACCGGCCTGTTCGCGATGGTGGTGATCCGCCGCGTGCAAAACGTCGGTTTCGGCTTCTGGCCGCGCAAAAACGAATGGAAAACCGGCGCGGTCTGGTTCCTGATTTTCCTGCCGATCGCGTTTCTGCTCGGCCGCTTCGTGGGATTCGTCGGAAAACCACGCGTGGCGCTCGGGTGGGAACGCGCATCGCTGCTCTCGGTCGGCACCTTTTTTGGCGCGTTGTGGGTGCTTGCGCTGGGCGAGGAATTTTTCTTCCGCGGTCTGCTGCAACAATGGATGACGCGCTGGTTCGGCAGCGAATGGGCGGGCCTGGCGGGCGCGTCGGTGATTTTCGGCGCCGCGCACCTATGGTTTCGCGCGTTTCCCAACTGGCGGATCGCCGTGCTCGCTACCGTGCTCGGGGCCTGCTGCGGCATGGCGTTTCGCCAGACGCGCGGCATCCGTGCCGCGATGGTGACGCACGCACTCGCGGTCACCGTGTGGCGCGTGTTTTTCGGGTAGCCGGGAAAAAAATAACCTCGGTAAATTAAGATTTAATGGGCGGACAGGACGGTGACCTTACCGGCAAGCGTGATGGGGCCGGTGGGCGGCGTGAAGGTCCAGACGTCTCCGGCTTTGGTCGAAACGCCGTCGATTTCGCCCGCGCCGGCGATGACGATCAAAAATCCGCTGCCGTTCGCCGGAACTTCGAGGAAGTTGTCCACCGCCAGTTTTCGCGTGACAAAATGATCGCAGGAAATCAACGTCTCCGAATCCGCCGCGCAGCGCGCCGCGTGGGGACCCAGATGGCACACGGCGGCGGCCCGGTCCAGGTGCAACTCGCGCGGGCGCCCGTAATCATAAAGCCGGTAAGTCACATCCGAATTCTGCTGAATTTCGCACAGCGCCAGGCCGCCGCCGATGGCGTGCACCGTCCCGGCTGGAATAAAAAACGTATCTCCCGGCCGCGCATCGAACCATTCGAGCATCTGTTCGATGGCGCCCGATTGCGCCGTGTCGCGCAATTGGGCCGCGGTCAGCGGCTGACGGAATCCCGCGGCGATTTGCGCGCCCGGCGCGGCGGCCAGGATGTGCCACATTTCCGTTTTCCCGCGCGAGCCGTGATGCAAGTGCGCGTAGGCGTCATCGGGATGCACCTGCACCGATAACTTTTCCGTGGTGAACAGAAATTTCACCAGCAGCGGCAATCCGGCGTCGAACCACACTTCGCCGATTTTCCGATCGGAATCGGCAAACCACGGCGACAATTTCGTCGCGCCCCAGATTTTTTCACGAAAGTCGGGAGCCAGACGCTGCAACGGCATTCTTCAGAAGATCCTCAGGATCGGGGCTGTCCCTTATTCAGCACCCTGTTAAGCCCGCGATTCGATGAATCTCTGCATCCGGTCGAGGCCGCGCTCCAGCTCCTTCATCGAAGTCGCATAGGAGAGGCGCACGTGTTCGCGCGTGCCGAACGCTTCGCCGGGAACCACCGCGACCAGCGCTTCCGACAACAGTTTCGCGGCGAACTCCAAGGAGTTCGAAATCCCGTCGCGAAACGCCGCGCTGACGTTCGGATACGCGTAAAACGCTCCGTGCGGCACATTCACCGTGACGCCGCGTATGCCGCGCAGCCGTTCGATCACGTAATCGCGCCGCGTCTTATACTCGGCCAGCATCGCCGTAACCGAATCCTGCGGACCGCGCAGCGCTTCAATCGCCGCCTTCTGCGCGATCGACGTTGGATTCGACGTCGAGTGGCTTTGCAGCTTCATGATCCCGCCGATCACCGCAGCCGGCGCCAGCGCAAATCCGATGCGCCATCCGGTCATCGCGTAGGTTTTCGAAAGCGACCCGGCCACGATCACCGTGTCCTTCATATTCGGAAACGCGGCCATCGAATACGGCTCGCCATCATAAAGGAAGCGATGGTAGCACTCGTCGGTCATCACCCAGACGCCGCGGTCGCGCGCCATTGCCGCGATCTGCTCCAATTCGCGCCGCGCGAAAACCGCTCCGCTGGGATTCGACGGCGAATTGATGATGATCATTTTGGTGCGCGGCGAAAGATGACGCTCCACCATCGCCGCGGTCAGCGCGAAACCGTCCGCTTCGTCGGTATCGACGAACACGCAGGCCCCGCCGGCGTAATTCACCACATCTTTATAGGTCACCCAATACGGCACCGGGATGATCACTTCGTCACCCGGGTCGACCAGCGCCTGCATCAGATTAAAAATCGCGTGTTTGCCGCCGACCGTGGCGATGCACTCCTTGCTCGAATAATCGGTCGAGTAATCGGTCTTATGGCGCCAGCAGATGGCCTGTTTCAGCTCCTCGATTCCGCCGGTATTGGTGTACTTGGTGAAATTCTGCTCGATGGCCTGGTACGCGGCGCGTTTGATATTGTCCGGCGTCGGAAAATCCGGCTCGCCCGCGCCAAAATCCACCACGTCGGCGCCCTGCCGCCGCAAGCGGTCCGCTTCGGCGGAAACCGCCAGGGTCGAGGACACGCTGATGGTCGAAATTCTTCCGGCCAGTTCCTGTAATGTTTGCACTCTTTTACTTCCTCCCTGCTTCGAATCGGCTCCGGAGCCGCGCTTCCACGACAGGCGGCACCAGGCCCGAGATATTTCCGCCGAGCGAAGCCACTTCCTTCACCAGCCGGCTGCTGATGAATGAATACGCCTCGCCCGCCATTAAGAACGCCGTCTCGATCTTGGGCTGCAAGCGCCGGTTCATCAGCGCCGTTTGCAGCTCATATTCATAATCGGAAATCGCGCGAATGCCGCGCAGGATCATGTTGGCCCCGCGCTCGGTCGCGTAATCCACCAGCAGGCCATTGAACGTTCCCACTTCGACGTTCGGATACGGCGTCAAAACTTCCTCCAGCATCTGCGCGCGTTCTTCGACGGAGAAGAGCGGCTGTTTGGCTTCATTTCTGAGAATCGCAACAATCAACCGGTGCACCAGCCGGCTTCCGCGCGCGATCAAGTCCAGGTGCCCGCTGGTCATCGGATCGAACGAGCCCGGATAAATGGCGATGATCTTCGCGGTCGCGGCGGTCCTGCCGTCGTCCAACGTGTTCAACGTGTTCAAGGTGATACGCCCCGCAGTGCACGGCGGAACTTCCCGGCTAAAATCGTCATTGTATCATCGAAGCATGCGATTTCCGATGTTCGCGCTGCTCAGCCATGTGTTCGCCGCGGCGCTGCTTTGCGCCGCGCCCAAGACCGAAATCGGCGCGATCAACGGCGCCGCGTTCCGCATCGACGTCCCGGAAAACTGGAACGGCAGCCTGGTGGTGTACTGTCACGGCTATGCGGCCGCGCCGGTGAAATTCGATGCGCGGCCGATTTCGCCGATTCTCGCCGTTTTCACCGGTCAGGGCTACGCGGTCGCGCAATCCGGATACGCGGCCGGCGGATGGGCCGTCGAGGAAGCCGCGGTCGATACCGAAAACGTGCGGCGCTATTTCGTCGAAAAATACGGCAAGCCGAAACAGACCTTCATCACCGGCCATTCCATGGGCGGATTCCTCACCATGATGCTGATGGAGCGTTATCCGGCCGTTTACGACGCCGCGCTTCCGCTGTGCGGACCTTTGGCCGCGCCCGAATGGTTCATGGCGCGCGGCGCCTTCGACGCCTATGTTTTATTTAATTATTATTTCCCCGGAATTCTGCCGGAGCCGGATAAAATTCCCGATAATTTTGTCAATAATCGCGAACTGGTGGCGAAGATTCAGCGGACGCTCGACTCGGCTCCGGAAAAAGCCGCCGTGCTGCGTCATTTCCGCGACGCCAACCTGAAAAGCAATCGCGACTTAGCCGGCACCACCGCCTTCATCGCCTACATGCTGAAGGAATTAAACCATCGCGCCGGCGGCAATCCCTTCGACAATCGCAACGTGATTTACAACGGCACGCTCGACGACGCCAAAACCAACGCCGAAATCAAACGCTACGCCGCCGATCCGAAAGCGCAGGAATATCTTCGCGACTGGTACACGCCAAGCGGAAAAATTTCGAATCCGATGCTGGCCATCCATACCAGCTACGATCCGCTGGTCCCGGTCTGGATTCCGAGCGCCTACGAAACCGCAACGGAACAGGCCGGCGACAGCAATTTATTCGTGCAGCAGTACGTGAATCATGACGGCCATTGCGCCATTTTGCCGGACGAAATCCGCCGCGGATTCTCGGAATTGATCGACTGGAAAGAGCACGGCGTGCGTCCATCCGGCGGCGAAGTTCCGGAGTCGAAGGAGTCGGTCGCAAATATTCGGAAATAACGCTGCCTCCTGGCATAAAGCCAAAAACTCGGGGAGAACCGTCGCGAATCGGGCAACTGAAACGCGAAATTTAGCGTCACATTTTCGTGATGCGGGGCTCAATCTTCGTAGGCGTCCTGGAATGCGCTCTTTCGGCATATGCGCAGCCTGTTTCCCTGGGAATAATGGTCGGCGCCAGCCTGACGCAGGACTTTCAGAATTACGCGCTTCCGCCAATCGGCAGCCCCAACCCCCCATACGACGTACTCAGGGGTTCGGCTCCGGAGCGCTGGATCGCCGGAGGAACGCTGGAAGTGCACCTGCGCTGGGCTCGGGATCAAAACGTTCCGCTATTTGGCCTGACGACCGTCACGGACCAGATCGAGTTTCTCACCTCGATCAGCTTCCCGTAGGACTTCTAACTCTTCGTTTTGCTGAACAATCCCAGCAATCCCCCGAGCGAGGTCGACTTCTTCACCGTCTCCGTCCGACCGCCCAGCCGGTCGGCAAGCTGCATAATTCCTTTGCCGAACACCGTATTCGAGGGCGCCGGCTTGCCTTCCATCAGCGACTTCTGCACCGCTTCATAATCGCTCGGCAGAATGTCGAAAACCTCGGTGTGCAGTGCCGTGCCGATCACTTCACGGCTCAATCCGACGTCGCGGAAATAGCGGTTCACCAGCAACCGGATCTTCCAGCGTCCGATGCGGTTGGTATCGAGGTACGACAGCGCCCGCTGCGCCGCTTGCAGCGCGGGAAGCTCATTCGTCGTGACCAGCAGCAGTTCGTTGGCGGCCCGCGCCGTGTTCAGGTTCCACTCGCCATAAACTCCGCCGGTGTCCACCACCACGACGTCGTAAGCATGACGCGCGTATTCGAGGATCGGCCCCGGATCCTGCAACTCCGCCGAACCCTCCACCATCAGCTCCGGCGACAGCAGCACGTCGACGCCGGAAACCTTGGTGACCATACCGTCCCACAAGTCCGCATCGAGTTCGTGGGCGCGCTGCAAGGCGTCGAGAAAGCTGAAGGTCGATTTGATTTTCAGCAGAAAAGACATGGTTCCCGCAAGCGGATCCAGGTCCGCCAGCAGGATTCGCTGCGCGCCCAGCCGTTTCCATTGAAACGCCAGGTTGCAGGCGATGGTGGTGGCTCCGCAGGCTCCTTTGGCCGGCGTCACGGCGACAATCTTGCCTGGCTCGTTGCCGCCATCCTCGGCGTTGGACTGCAACCGCGCCAGTTTGGTGAGCGCGGCCTCCATCTGGTCGGAGGTAAACGGCTGGATCAAAAAATCGACCGCGCCGGCGCGCAGGCAGCGCAGGATCAAGTCGGGCTCGTTGCCGGCTAGCAGCGCAACAATCTGAATCGACGGCTCCAGCCGGGTCATGTCGGTCAGAAGTTGCAGCGCCTGCTCGCGCTCCGACGCCATATCCAGAAAAACCAGGTGGGGCGCCCCGCCGCCGAGCGTGGCCGCGAGATCCCGTGGGGAAGGATAGGCACGCGCCTCGACGATCGCCGTGCCTCCCAGATGAGTCGCGAATAATGGCGCTATCTCCTGCGCCATGCGAGACATGGGGGCGATCAGGAAGGCCCGTTTGGAGGCCTGCGAGGAGGACTCACGATGCTGCATGGCCGCCTTCGGACCAGTTTGGGATACGTTTCAAAGAAGTAATTCGACTAGAAGCGATCATAACATGAGAACCCGCCGCGCTTTCGCCAACTAAAAAAGAGGTACTCCAGGGCGATAAGACCCCTGAAGTTGGAGGCGAACAGTGACTATCATCGAAGGCTCTTCGAACGGAGTGCATACGGCGAACCAAAAAGCGGAGGCGGTCCGGACGGTTGCGGTCTGCGATACGCAACCCGTGACCGTGGAAGGTGTGAAGACGATCCTCGGCGGCTCGCCGGATCTGGAATTCCTCGCCGGGAGCGACTCGCTGGAGCGGGCGGGGGAGCTGGCGGAGCAGGCGCCGCCCGACGTTCTGCTGCTCGATAAGGCCTTCGGCATCCAGGCGATCCTGGACTGGCTGCTGCCGCCCCTCGATCAACCTGAGATTGCGCACGGCGCGCGGCAGACCGCGGTGATTATCTGGGGGGTGTCGGTCAGCGAAGCAGAAGCGCTGCGCTTCCTGCAAGCCGGCGCGCGCGGAATTCTGCGAAAGACCGCGAGCGCCACCTCGATTCTCGCCTGCATCCGATCCGTCGCCGACGGACGAAGCTGGATGGAGGACTGCGTGTTCCGCGACTCCGCGCGCTCCGAACGTTATCCGCGCAGTGAGTTGACTCCGCGCGAACAGCAGGTGCTCGAGCTGGTGGAGCAAGGCTGCAAGAACAAAGAAATCGCCCAGGAACTGGGGATTCGTCCGGGCACGGTGAAAATTCACTTAAAACATATTTTCGAAAAGACGGGGATTCGCGGCCGCTACGGCCTGGCGCTGAACGGTTGGCGCGATCGGGTACCCGCGTGACCCGTCGTGACTAGCTGCTGAAAAGGGAGAGAGACCGTTTCATGCCGCGTGCGGTCGTGGCCGCGGACAGAGCGGGTTTTCTGTAGACTGCCAGAGGAGTGACATAAGCCGCCAGGCTTGCGCTCGACGCCCGTCGATTCATCGGCTGTGAACAACACAAGCCTGGCGGCTTATGCCACTGAAACGGCAAAATTGGTGTAGGTTACCGGATTCGGTTTACGAAAAAGATGAAAATGGTCCGGCGCGCTGCGGTGTCGAGCCGTCTGCTCGAATCGTTTTCCAACTCCATTCTGAATATTGAATCCTTGTTATCCTGAAACGAAGTGCGTTATTTCCTCCTGCTCGCTCTTGTTATTCCCGCTTCCGCTCAATCTCCGCTGGTAAAAATTCTTTCAGACGAGCTCGACCGCAATTTCACGATTCTCAAACAAAAGGCCGATCCCGCGCCTTATTTTATCGGCTATGAAGTCATCGACGACGAAAGTGACGTACTCGTCGCCAGCCAGGGGTCGCTCGATGGGCAGAGCCATAGCCGGCGCCGCCTGCTCGACGTAACCGTTCGCGTGGGGACGCCACAGTTCGATAATTACCATCGCTCGGGAACGGACCGGATTCGCTTCACTAGCGCCACGCCGATCGCGCTCGACGATGACGCGGCGCCCATTCGCCGGACGGTCTGGCTGGCCACCGATCGCGTCTATCGGGCGGCATCGAACCGATTTGTCCGGCTCAAGGGCGACGCGAAATTGCAGGCCGAAGGCGGCGATCAGTCCGCGGATTTCTCCTCCGAACAGCCCCAGGTTTTCTACGGCATCACCCCGCAATATAAATTCGACGCAGCGGAGTGGGAGCGGCGGCTGCGCAAGCTGTCCGCGCAATTCGAGCAATATCCGGGCGCGCTCAATTCCGATGTCGCCGTCGAAGCCGAGCGCGTGGCCACCATTTTAGTCACCAGCGAAGGCACCCGCCTTGAATTCGGTCGCCTGTTCGCGCGACTGATGATCACCGCGCGCGGCAAAGCGGCCGACGGCATGGATCTCACCACCATGCAAAGCTTTGAGGCGGACGATCCTTCGAAATTGCCGAAAGACGCGGAGATTCTCGCGGCGGTCGAAAAGGCGGGAAAAGGTCTGTCCGATCTGCTGCATGCTCCGCCGTCGGATCCGTTTGTCGGTCCGGCGATTCTTTCCGGGCGCGCGACGGGCGTCTTTTTCCATGAGATTTTCGGTCATCGCATCGAAGGGTTTCGCCAGAAGGACGAATCGGAAGGGCAGACGTTCACCAAGAGCGTCGGCAAGCCGGTGCTGCCCGAATTTCTTTCGGTGATTTTCGATCCGACGCGGATCGATTTTCAGGGCACCGCGCTCAACGGCTCCTATCAATATGACGACGAAGGCGTGAAGGCGCGTCCGGTGACGGTGGTCGAAAACGGGATTCTCAAAACCTTCCTGATGTCGCGCACGCCGATTCAGGGCTTCGATCATTCGAACGGTCACGGCCGCCGGTCACCGGGACTCGAAGTGGTTTCGCGCCAATCGAATCTGTTCGTTGAATCTTCGAAGAAGGTGAGCGACGCGGAATTGCGTAGGATGCTGATCGACGAAGTGAAGCGGCAGGGCAAACCGTACGGGCTGTATTTCGACCAGGTGGTCAGCGGCTACACCACCACCGCGCGGCGCGGCTTGCAGGCGTTCACCGTGGTCCCGCTGGTGGTTTACCGCGTTTATCCCGACGGCCGGCCCGACGAATTGATTCGCGGCGTGGATATCGTCGGCACGCCGCTGGCGAGCTTCGCGAAAATCATGGCGACGTCGGATCGCATGGAGGTTTTTAACGGTATCTGCGGAGCCGAATCGGGCGACGTTCCGGTGTCGGCGATCGCGCCGGCGATTCTGGTTTCCGAAATTGAAGTGCAGCGCAAGGAACGCTCCCTCGACCGGCCGCCGTATTTGAGCCGTCCGCCGTCGGAGGGCAATCAATGACCCGGCGGACGGTGATCGGCCGGCTCGCGTTTTTCGTGCCGGTTCTGGCGCTGTGCCAGTCGTTCGACGACGACGTCAACCGGGACGTGGTGCTGCGCGCGATGCGTGATGAGATGGACCGCTCCCGCCAGCTGCGCGTGGTGGCCGGCGGCGGCGACGAGATTCCTTACTTCATCAGCTACTCGCTCACCGATTCGGAAAGTTTTCATGTCAACGCGTCCATGGGCGCGGTGGTCGCCGCGGGGCGCAGCCATTCGCGCTTCCCGGTGATCCAGGTGCGCGTCGGCAGCTACGATTTCGACAACACCGGCCACATCGCCAGCGGCTATTACAGCGGCTCGCGCTTTGACGGCAATTGGCCGCTCGACGACAACTACAACACGCTCCGTGAATGTTTCTGGCTGGCGACGGACCGTTCTTACAAAGCGGCGCTCGAATCCATGGCGCGTAAACGCGCCGCGCTCAATAGCGCCGCGGCGCCGGCCGAAAAACTTGCTGATTTCGGCCACGTGGATCCGGCGAAAAGCCTCGCCAAAATTACGCCCCAGAAGATCGATGCGGCGGCGTGGCAGTCGCGCATCGTCAATCTCTCGGGCGTCTTCAATACTTATCCCGAAGTGCTGGCGTCGGGCGTGGAGATGGAAGCGATCGACGGTGTCACCTGGTTCATGAGCAACGAGGGAACCACGCTGCGTTATCCCGACCGGGTCGCTTTTGTTTACGCCAAGGCCGAAGGTCAGGCGCCGGACGGCATGCTGCTGCGCGATGCCGCTGGGTTTCAGAGCTTGAAGGTTGACGATCTGCCCGCGGACGCGGACATGCGAAAAGCGCTGACCGCGATGGCCGAAAATATTCGCGCGCTGAGCAAAGCGCCGGTGGGCGAGGCGTTTTCGGGTCCGGTGTTGTTCGAGCCGCAGGCCGCCGCGCAATTATTCGCGCAGCTGTTAGGTGACAACGTCCGCGTTCCGCGCAAGCCGCTGGCCGAGCCGGGCCGCAACGTTAATTTTCTGCCGAGCGAGTTTGAAACAAAACTCGGCTCGCGTGTTTTGCCGGAGTGGATGGACGTGAAAGACGATCCGACGCAATCCTCCTGGGACGCAAAACCGCTGGCCGGCTACGAGCAGTTCGATATGGAAGGCGTTCCGGAAAAGCCGGTTTCGCTGATTGAGAACGGCGCACTCAAGAATTTTTTGACCACGCGCCAGCCGATCAAGAATTCCGCCGATTCGAACGGCCACGCGCGGCTGCCGGGCTCTTACGGCGCGTACAGCGCGGCGATTACCAATCTTTTTGTGACCGCGCATCAAACGAGTTCGCTGGCGGACTTGAAAAAGCGGCTGATCGAGATGTGCAAGCAGAGCGGCAAGCCGTACGGGATGCTGGTCCGCAAGCTGGATTTTCCTTTTTCCGGCGGGATCAGCGAACTGCGTTTGCTGGCGCAGGCCAGCTCGCAATCGGGCGGATCGGCGTGGCCGCTAAGCCCGCCGGTGCTGATTTATCGCGTGTATCCGGACGGCCGCGAGGAACTGGTGCGGGGTTTGCGATTCCGCGGTGTTTCGACGCGATCGCTGCGCGACATCCTGGCGGCAACGCAGGAAACAGCGCTGTTCGATTATGTGAACAATGCCGCTCCGCTGGCGATGATGGGCGCGGGAGGATATCTGGCGCCGTCGGTGGTGATCGCTCCGGGCGTGTTGTTTGAAGAGATGGAATTTGAAGTCGCACAGGACCAGTTGCCGAAGCCGCCAGTCGTTCCGCCGCCGACGGGGAATTGAAAAAAGGGCAACGTTGACCAGTGCCCTTTCGGCGTCCTGTTTAGCCGCCAGATGAGTGTACGCCGCCAGGCTTGCCCGGCGCGTTTCGATTCCTCGGCAGCGAACAGCACAAGCCTGGCGGCTTATGCCACCGGCGGTCTCGCCAGACTAAAGAAGCGCCAACTGCGCTTCGGTCGGCTCCGCTCAACAATACCAGGGCTCGTCGAGATACGGCACCGCCGCGCGCGGAACCAGATCGAAATTTTCGATCGGCATTCCCGCCAGTTCGGCGATCTCGCGAAAACTTTCACTGCGCGGCCGATTCTGCTTTTGCAGCCGCGCCACGATCTGAAAGGCGCGCGACGCTAGCGCGTCTACGTCCGGATCGCGATGCTTCCACGGATACACCAGCGCTTTCGGATCAAAGGCGCCCACTTCGAGATCGGGCAGTTCCAGCAGCCGCGACCCCGGCGTTACCAGCAGCCGCAGCACCAGTTGCACCGGCGCGACGTTTTCCACCAATCGCAATTCCGCAATGGTTCGCAACAAATCGCGATAACCTGCGAGCGTGGTCCAAGGCGTGAATGCGATGAACGTCGGTTGTAGCGTCAGCCCGGCCGCGCGCGTGACCTCGACGGCTTCCAGAAAATCGCGGCGCGTGTGATTTTTTTCGAGGCGCGCGAGCACTTCATCGTCCACCGATTCCACCGCGCTGGTAATCAACGCGCACCCGGTCTCGCGCAAACGCGCGAGCCGATCGCAATGACGCAACAGGTGCTCGATCTTGATGGTCGCGTCATAGGTCACGCGTGGAAATTCGCGATGCAATGCCTCCACGATGCGCATGGCGTGGCCCGGCCCGTTGAAAAAATCCGGGTCGCCGAAGGTCACGTGCGACGCGCCGTTTTCCACCTGCTGCCGGATGTCGGCCAGCACTACTTCGGCATCGACCACGCGAAAACGGCCCTGATAAACCGGCACGATGGGGCAATGCCGGCACAGATGTTTGCAGCCGCGCGACGCTTCCGTGTAGGCGACGCGCTTCACTTCCGCGCCATCGCGCAGTGTCGCGTATTTTGCCTCGCGCCCGGAGCGGTCGGGCACAATAAATTGCAACCGGTCGAGCGAAACGGGTGGAACTTCTTCGCCGCGAACCAGCTTCACCAGCGCCGCTTCAAATTCGCCCCCGGCGATCGCCTCAATTCCCCAGCCGCGCAGCAGGGATTCATTCAGCGGAGCATAAAGCCCATAAGCGGCGAGGCGCGCGTTGGCATTTAGCCGCTTCACGCGCTCGATCACCGGCGCCGCCAGCCGCGTTGCGGTGTGCATCGGCAGATAAAATACAATCCAGTCCGCCGCGCGGATCGCGTCTTCGGGTAGACGTTCCACCGCCAGATCGACGGCGCGCACCTGGTGCCCTTCGCGGCGCAGCCATGCCCGCGGCGAGGCGAGGCCGAACGGATCGTGACCCAGTTCGTACGTCGAAATAAGAACGATATTCATTGCGAGGATTCGCGTACCCCTTCCAGGCTACCCTTAAGAGATGCGGCGCGTGGTCTCGTCGATTGCCCCGACGTTTCGTTACTGGATGCAGACCGAAGTGCACGTGTACGCGTTCTCGGTTGCGGCCAACGTGCTTTTGTCTTTTTACCCGTTCCTGATCGTGCTGATGTCGATTTCGCGAATTTTCTTCGATGAACGCACCACCATCGCGACCATCCAGCTCGCGTTGCGCGATTATTTCCCCGATTCGTTCACCAGTTTTCTGTACACCAAAGGCCAGCATGAAAATCTGCCACTGCATCATTCGGCCGAGCTGGTTTCCATCCTGCTGCTGCTGTTCACCGCCAATGGAATTTTCGAACCGCTCGAAGTCGCGCTGAATCGGGTGTGGGGCATCGCCAAAAATCGCAGTTTTTTTCGCAATCAGTTGGTCAGCCTGGCGCTGATTCTGGCCTGTGGAACGCTGGCGCTGCTGTCCATGGCGCTGACCGCTCTGAATCGTCCCTGGGACGGAAACTTCCTCGGCTTGGATGCGCTGTTTTTCAAAATGGCGGCGCTGCCGGTGGCAGTGCTGATCCTTTTTCTGGTTTATTTTTTTTTACCCAACGGGCGTCCGCCGCTGAATCGCGTGATCGCTTCGGCGGTGATCGTGGGCCTGCTGCTCGAAGTGATGAAGTACGTGAACAAGCTGTGGTGGCCGTGGTTTCAGCATAAGCTCGAAAGCGAGTACCGCATTTTTCAATACTCGGTAGCGCTGATTTTTTTGGGATTCCTCGCGGCCATGCTGGTGCTCGCCGGAGCCGAATGGGCCGCGCGCGGGCAATCCATCGTCAAGCGCGAAACCGAGGAGATCGCCCATGTCTGAACGGCCGCTGGCCGTGATCACCGGCGCCTCGAGCGGCCTGGGCGCGACGTTTGCGCGCAAACTCGCGCAGCGCGGCCACGATCTGCTGTTAATCGCGCGGCGCCAAGAACGCCTGCGCGCGCTCGCCGGCGAGCTGGCCGATACTTACAACATTTCGGCCGAAGCTCTGATCGCCGATTTGACGCTCGATGCCGACCTGGAACGCGTAGCCGACCGCATCGGCAACGCTCCGGCGCTCGCGCTGCTGGTCAACAACGCCGGTTTTGGCGCGATGGGCTATTTTTTCGAATCCGATATCGACGTCCAGATGCGGATGCATCGTCTGCATGTTCTGGCGACGGTACGGCTGACGCACGCCGCGCTGGCGAACCTGGTCCCGCGCCGCCACGGAGGGGTGATCAACGTTTCCTCGGTCGCCGGATTCATGATCGGCGCCCAGAACGTGAGCTACTGCGCGACCAAAGCGTGGATGAACAACTTTACGCAAAGTCTGGCGGTCGAATTGAACACGAAAAAATCCCAGGTCAAAGTGCAGGCGCTGTGTCCGGGATTTACGCTGACCGAATTTCATGACACGCTGGGAATGGACCGCTCCGGCGTGAGAAAATCGCTGTGGCTGACCGCGGATTTTGTCGTCGAACAGTCGTTGCTGGGACTGGAGGCGGGCGAATTATTTGTGATTCCGGGCTGGCGCTATAAGGCGATCGTCTTCGCGTTGCGCTGGCTGCCCGATCCGGCTTTGCGGGTCGCGGCGCGATTCGCCGCCAGGCGCCGGCGGCCAACCGAAACGGCGCCACGCAATTGAGATCGTAAACCTTGCGGCGCTTGCCGAGACTCATCGCGACGCCTTCTCGCGCAGAGGGGCATCGAGACGAGTCTCGATGCGGCACGCACGAGTGCGTGCGCCACTACGAATCGATCACCGTCAGGGGATTCGCCTTCGCGCGGCCGTCGAGATCCAAATAGCGCGGGTCCAGCAGACGCGAGCCTTCGATGTTGCCCATGGCCGAAAGCAGCGTTTCTTTCAAATGCGGATAATCTTTTTCAAGCGTCGCGAACAGTTCCCGCAGCGTGCGCCGCACGGTGCCGGTGCGATCCGCGCAGCCGCACGGAATCAGCGGCGCGCCTGATTCACTGGCGAAGCGCGCCGTCAAATCCTCAGTGACGAAAACCAGCGGACGGATCAATCGAAAATCGCGCTGCCGCGACCACGTTACCGGCGGGAGGGAACTGATTCGTCCGGTGAACAGCGCATTGCGCAAAAACGATTCGCAAAAATCGTCGGCCGTGTGCCCGAAGGCGATCACGTTCGCGCCCAGCCCCCGCACGATCTGATACACCGCGCGGCGCCGGTATCTGCTGCACAAATCGCATCCGTGGCCGGGCTGCTCCTCGATCAATCGCAGCGAAGGATTGTCGCGATGATAGGTCCAATCGACGCCGCGGTTTTTGAGGTAATCGCCCAGCGGCTGAAACGGGCGCAAAAATTTTCCCTGTTCGACGGTGAACGCGCAAACGGTGAACTCGACCGGCGCGCGATCGCGAAGCCGCAACAAAATTTCGAGCAGCGTCAGCGAATCCTTGCCGCCGGAAAGCGCGACGGCCACGCGATCGCCGTCACGAATCATCTTGAATCGCGCGATCGCGTCGCCTACTTTGCGCAGAAGTGTTTTTTCGAGCTCCAACCTTAAATTATCGCCGATTACGGATTGTCGAAACCCGATTCCACCGGTTCGCCCGATTTGAGCACCTCAAATTGAAACGCCCCCAACCGTTCGCGCGACGCGAGCACCGTGCTCAGCGGGCTGTTCCCCGCCGCGACCACCACCATGTGCTCGCGATCCCGCGGATTCGCCGCCGTCCACAACAGCGCGTCGTTTTCCGAACCGTACTGTCTCCCATCCACGCGAAAGACGCCGCCCTGGTAATCGAGACCCACCTGCTTGGCCCAGGCGGCCAGCGCCGAATTGGTCTCCGGCCGTCCGACGAACACCACGTCGTGCCCGGCCAGATCGTCCGGGCTCACTTCGAAATCCTTGCGGATCGGCGCGGCGCTCTCATACTGTTCCAAGAATTCCTTCTGCCACTGCTCCGCCGCGTAGCGATTCGCGCCTGCTTCCGCCATGGTTCCGTAAACGATGATTGCCGACGCCAGATGCCGGCGCAGCGCGTTCGCCGTATAAATAGGACCATCCGCCACGCCCGGAAGCCCCGTTCCGTTGAGCCATTTCGCGAAAAATGCCTGCCGGTCCGCGCCCGCCGCGGCGACAAAATCCGCCGCGTGCACCGAGTGAGTGGTGTTCTGGCTGAAGTACTCGCGCATCAGCGCCAGAAACGCACCGTCGCCCATCTCGCGCCGCAGGGCATCGAGCAGCAGCACTCCTTTCGCCTCGGCGATGGTGTGCCACTTCGAAGAAAGCGTCGACGATTTCAATTGCGAAAGCGGCACATCGCCAGGGAGCGCCGCCGCGCGATATTGGGCGGCATACGCGTCCAGTTCGCGCCCGGGATCGCGGCTGCGCAGCACCTCCCAGTACGCCGCCGATCCGGCGGTGAACCACACGTCCGCGTCCGAGGCCGGAAGAATCCATCCTTTCCACAAAGAATCGCTCGAAACGCTGACCGCTTCGGGAGCGGACGCGCGCGAAACCATCGGCGCCGGAGGTTGACTCAGAACTTGCCTGGCAAACTGCGCCGGCTCCGCACGGAACAACTTGTATCCCGATGAATACAGTCCTTTATTTTCCGGATAATCGTTGCGCGCCGACGGCACCCACTCCCGCTGATTCGGTTTTCCGAACAGCGCCCACAACATCATCTGCGGAGCCATTTCCGCCGTGGTGACTTTCGCATCCATGGTCGACGCACTCACCAGCGGCGCGCTCCGAAACGCCAGGAACGCGAACGATTCGTCGATCGATCCTTTAAACTGCCGGTACATTTCCTGCCACTTGATATCGCGCGCGCTGGGCACGAACGGGATATCGTTCGGCTCGCCGTGCGGATCGGGCTGATATTCCAGACGCACGTTCAGATCCTTGGCGTTGTTGCAGCCCCAATAGAAACCTTCGGTGCCG
>Ga0335073_10000425_pt1 | contig 54093 bp, 47 predicted proteins | sample Lox_Sample_22_FD_207093 | JGI IMG/M metagenome (GOLD analysis project Ga0335073, IMG submission 207093) | Soil microbial communities from Loxahatchee National Wildlife Refuge, Florida, United States - Lox_Sample_2.2 | ecosystem: Environmental > Terrestrial > Soil > Wetlands | place: USA... | reverse complement strand
CGGTGCGGATCTACGTCTGCGGTTTGACGCCTTCGGCGCAGGCCCACCTCGGTCACGCGCGCTCGTTTCTTTTCTTCGATCTGCTGCGCCGCTATCTCACGCACAAGGGCTACGACGTCACCTACGTACAGAACGTGACCGACATCGACGACCGCAGCATCAACCGCGCGCGCGAGACCGGCGAACACTGGTACGACATCGTGGCCGGCTATTATGCCGAGTTCAAAGATGCGATGCGCAAACTCGGCGTGCAGGAGCCCGATCACGAGCCCTACGCGACGGCGTACATCGGGCAGATTCAAACCATGATTCGCGAACTGATGGCGACCGGGCACGCCTATGTCGTCGAGGACGGCATCTACTATCGCGTCAGCAGTTTTGCGCGCTACGGTGCGCTCAGCAATCGCAACGTCGAAGAGCTCGAAGCAGGCGCGCGCATCGAGGTCGACGAGCACAAAGAGGACCCGCTCGATTTCGCGCTGTGGAAATTCGCCAAGCCGGGCGAGCCGAAATGGCCCTTCGAACCGTACGCCGATGGCCGGCCCGGCTGGCACATCGAATGTTCGGCGATGGCGCGCGCGCTGCTCGATCCGAACGGCGGCGGGTTCGATATCCACGGCGGCGGCGCCGACTTGATCTTTCCGCATCACGAGAACGAGATCGCGCAAAGCGAGCCGCTCATGGCGCATCCGCCGATGGCCAATTTCTGGATACATGGCGGACTGCTCAACTTCGAGGGGCGAAAGATGTCCAAGTCGCTCGGAAATTTCGAGCCGCTCGTCGATTTACTCGCGCGTCACGACCCGCAGGCGATCCGGCTCACGTTTCTCTCGACCGGCTATAGCAAGGTGATGAACTTTACCGAGGAGTCGCTCGCCGCGTCCTACGCGACGCTCGAGCGTTTGAAAAAAACGTATAGAGCTGTGGCGCTCGGGCCCTCCGCCGGGCTGGTCGAGCGCATGGAAGCGGCGCTCGACGAGGATATGAACACCTCCGTCGCGCTCGCCGAGGTTCTTCAGTGCAATGCCAAGGAGGTCGGACGCGAGGAGTTCGAACGCGCGCTGTGGCTGCTGGGTATCACGCCGGATTCGAGTTGGCTCGAGGAACCGCAGCGCTTGCTTCCCCCTGACTTCGTCGAGCGTTTGCGCGCGCGGTTGGGAAGCGAGCTTTCGATCAACGGCGCGAGCGCGGAGGATGCGATCGCGAAAGTCATTGCGGCGCGTGCGCTGGCGCGCGCAAACAAGGATTGGGGTGCTTCGGATCGTTTGCGCGATGCACTCGCGCACGTCGGCATCGCAATCAAAGACTCGAAGGACGGAACGACGTGGACCGTCGCCCAGTAGGTAGAGGCAGGCCCCACGAGCGCAAGCCGCGCCTCGATTTCGACGATGTAATGTACGGCATCCACGTCGTCGAAGAGGCTCTCAAGGCGGGCGAGCAGCTTCGCGCGATTCATATCGCGGAGGATCGCAAACGGGATCCGCTCTTACGCGCGATCGTAGCGCAAGCCAAGGAGCGCAGCGTGCCGGTGCGCTTCGAAGGCAAGCAGTTCTTCGCGCAACTGCCGTTCAAGACGCACCAAGGTGTGGTCGCGATCGCTCCGCCCTTCGACTACGCCGGCTTGAGCGAAGTGATGGGCGCGCACGGAAACGGCCATGCGCTCTTCGTGATCCTGGATCACCTTACCGATCCGCACAACGTCGGCGCGATCATCCGTACCGCGGAATGCGCGGGCGCGAACGCGGTGATCCTACCCGAGCGGCGCTCGGCCGGGGTCAACGCTACGGTCCGCAAAGCGGCAGCCGGCGCCGCACAGTACCTGCCGGTGGTACGGGTTGCCAACGTCAACGAAGCGATCCGCACCCTGAAGAAGACCGGCATCTGGGTGGCGGGAGCCGCCGCCGGCGATGACGCGGTCCCCATGGCGCAGGCCGATTTCGATCGCGACCTGGCCCTGGTCATCGGAGCGGAGGGAAGCGGGCTTGCCCCGCTGGTCCGGCGAGAGTGCGATTACCTGGTCAGCATCCCGATGCTGGGACGGACCGAGTCTCTCAACGCCTCCGTGGCAGCGGGAGTGCTGCTTTACGAGGTGCTACGGCAACGTAAGCGTGAGGGAGCGTAGCGATCGGCGCGGCTTTATTTGGCAAAGCTTTAGCTTTGCCAGATAAAGCCTTGACGGCGGAAGGAGCCCCTCCTATAATCACGTGGATGTGCCGCGCCCGATGAGGCTCCGGCCCGCGTTTTGCGGCGCATCGACCAACGAAGGCAAAACGACTATGGCTATGACCCATCCCGCAACGGATGGTTTGGAATACAACGAGAGAGTCGACGAAGATCTCGTTGCCATCGCAAAATCGGGCGACAACCTGGCGATGGAATACCTCCTCAACAAATACAAGAACTTCGTCCGGATCAAGGCCAAGAGCTACTTCCTGATCGGTGCGGACCGCGAGGACATCATCCAAGAAGGTATGATCGGCCTCTATAAGGCCGTGCGCGATTTCAAGGCGGACAAGCTCTCGAGTTTTCGCGCTTTCGCCGAGCTGTGTATCACGCGTCAGATCATCACGGCGATCAAAACCGCGACTCGTCAAAAGCACATCCCGCTCAACCAGTACATTTCGTTGAACAAGCCGATCTACGACGAGGATAGCGAACGCACGCTGCTCGACGTGATGGCTTCGCAGAAGACCTCCGACCCAGAGGAACTCGTGGTCACACAAGAGGTCTCCGACGATATCCGCCAGCGCATTCGTCAGAATCTCTCCGAGCTCGAATCGCAGGTACTCGAATCGTATCTGGAAGGCAAGAGCTATCAGGAGATGGCGCGTGACCTCGGGCGTCACGTGAAATCGATCGACAACGCGCTGCAGCGCGTGAAGCGGAAAATCGAAAAGAATCTCGCTGAATTCGAGTTTCAGTAGATAGCAAAGCGGCCGGTCGAGAGACCGGCCGCTCTGTTTTTATTGGAACACGCCGTTTGCTCGAAGCAGCGGTGTGTCGTTCTTCACGTATTGGACGAATGCGGTCACGCCCGGGTCGGCGTTCTTGAGCGTGTAGAGATGCTCGTCGGTCGCAAAGGCGTAGAGGTGGTCGCGGATGTTGCTTGGGGAGGGCTGGACGCCTTCGTAGGTGACGACGAGGTCTTGCCGGTCGCCGATGAAGCCGCTCGCCGCGTAGCCGAGCGAGCCCGAGGTCTTTGCCACGGCGTCGATGACCTTGCTTGCGTTGGATTCGATTTGAATCGGAATCAGCGTCTTCGCGACTTTGTCTTCAAACACGAAGCGCGTGCCGGTTCCGATCTCACGTCCGATCAACACGATCTTGCGGTCGTTTCCGCCGATCTCTTTCCAATTGGTGATCTTGCCCGCGAAGATCTGTACGAGCTCTTCGCGCGTGAGATTCTTGATACCGGTGTCGGGGTTTACGACAAAAGCGAATCCCACGACGCCGATGATGGTATCGGCGAAATCGGCGTCGTTGACGGCGACGTCCGACATCGCGATATCCACTTGGCGATCCTTGAGCGCGGCAATGCCGGCCCCCGAGCTATTCCCTTTGACCGCGATGCTTACGCCCGCGTGTGTGCTTTGGTAGTCCTTCGCGGCTTGGGCGACGAGGGGTGCGAGGTTGGTGGTGCCGCCGACCTTGATGCTCTGATCGGCTGCTGCCGGCCCGAGAAGTGAGGCGGGCAGAAGCAGGGCGGCAACGAGGGACAGGAAGATGCGAAAGTGTGATTTCATGTGGAAGCTCCTTCAGGCAACCCGTAGCCTTGCCAACGTAGTACTTGGACTAAGGAGCTTAGGCCCTGCTTGGCGCGTCTTACCCTGCGCGAGCTTTTTGTCCCATTGACGAAACGATCGCGTCGTACAATTGATCGCGGTCCTCGATCGGATCGACGATGACGATCCGCGCGGACTCGCCGTTTTGCGGATCCAGGCAAACCGTTACTTTGCCGAGCGCGCAGACGTCCATACAACTCGTCGAGATCACGCGGATCGGCCCCCACTCGCCATGCTTCTTCAGTTCGGCTTTGAGCCAGTCGCGCAGATTGAAGTCGCCGATGCGCTCGGCTGCTTCGGGTGCTTCTTCGGGGATGCGCTCTTTGAAACAGCGTTCGCAGACGAGGACGAGGCCGCTTTCGAGCCATTTCGGTTTGACCGGTTGCATCACAGTTCTTTGGTGCCGAGCGTAAAAAGGATCAGCCGACGGCCGGATTCGAACCGGCGAGCTCTTTCGAGGCGCGATTACAAATCGCGTGCTTTCAACCGCTCAGCCACGTCGGCGTGGGACCGCTGGCTATTTCCTGTGAGTCGAACCCGGTCCTTGCCGCCCGGTGCTCGCTGCACTAGGAAATCACAACCAGGGTCCATTCCCGTCCCAGGTAAATCTAAGCGCCTTAACACCTCGCCTCTTGGAAGGAAGCCTACGATGGTAAACATCTTACGGCGGATCCTAACCGCGGCGATTCTGCTCGTAGCAATGCTGAGCCAGGAAACATGGGCACTGGCCGGCACGACGGGCGGTTTGAGCGGAACGGTTCGATCCGTCGATAATGGCGCGCCGATCGCCGGCGCAAAAGTCGTTGTAAGCAGTGCTTCGCAAGTTTCAACGGCTACGACCGATGCGGGAGGGAAATTCACGTTCCTCTCGCTGGCTCCGGATACATACACCGTCAGCGTTACCAAGGACGGCTACAGCCCGGTATCGATCGCGGGCCAAACCGTCTTTGCCGACAGCGTTCAGAGCGTGTCGATCCAGTTGCAGAGCGCGCTCAAGACGATCGCGCGCGTGACCTCGACGACGGCTGGAAGCCTCGTGAAGACGGGCACCACCTCCGACGTCTACACCATCAACGCCGCGACGCAACAAGCCATCTCCGCGCTGGGCGGCGGCGGCGGTCTCAACAGCGCCTACTCTGCGATTGCAAGCGTTCCCGGCGCATACGTTGCCGGCAACCAGGGCGGCTACTATCAGACCGTCCACATTCGCGGCGGCGACTTCGACCAAGTCGGATACGAATTTGACGGCGTGCCGATCAATCGTTCCTTCGACAACTATCCCTCGGGCTCGGCCTCGTCGCTCGGACAAGCGGAAGTCCAGGTCTATACCGGCGCGGCTCCGACGAACTCGGAGAGCCAAGGTCTGGCCGGATTCATCAACCAAGTCATCAAGAGCGGCACCTATCCGGGTTACGGCAACGCCGACCTCGGTATCGGCGGACCATCGTTCTACCATCACGCGTCGGTCGAAGCGGGCGGCGCCTCGCCGGATCGCATGTTCTCGTACTACGTCGGCGTCGGCGGCTACAACGAGAGCCCGCGCTACGTCGACAACAACAACGGCGCAGCGTACGATTTCTTGGGTGCGCCGCTGACCTCCACACCGCTCGCGAGCGATCCCAACGTGAGCGAATATCAGCTCGCGCCGTTCAACTATCTCACGCCGAACACGCTCGCCGTGCGCGACGCCGTCATCAACTTCCACTTCGCGATTCCGCACAAACACGACAGCGGCCGCGACGACATCCAGATACTCTATGACGGCGAACACATCCTCAATTACTTCTACCAAAGCCTCGACGACGCGACCGGCGGCGATACCACGACTGCCTACGGACAACCGTATTTCGTCGACGGTTATCAATACACGTGTCCCGGTAATATCGGCGGCGTGTTCACGACCGCGCAGGCCAACGCAACCGCAGGATGCGTGAGCCCGTACTACTATCCGAGCGGGCCGTCGGATCGTTACGCGAACATCCCCGGCTTCTCCAACTCTTGTCCGTCCGAGAACTCGGTGGGCGCGCCGTGCGCGTTCATTCCCTCGGGCCAGCAAGACGGCTCGGAGAACGATCAGCAGATCGTCAAGATCCAATATCAGCGCAACTTCAGCGACAGCGCATATCTGCGCGTCTATGGCTACACTTACTATAGCGACTGGCTGCTGAACGGTCCCAATCTCACCTACGACGCGCTCATCGGACCGGGTCTCGGACCGACGGCGCCCGACTACGAGCTGACCTCGCATACGCGCGGCCTTTCCGCGACGTTCTCGGATCAGCTCGACGACAAGAACCTGCTCTCGGTGCAGGGCTCCTACACGACCTCGAACGCGATTCGCGACAATAACGAGCAGATGCTCAACTTCGCGATTCAACCCTATGGCTACGTCGCGGTAAACGCGGCCGACCCGTACAGCGGCTACTGCTACTCGGGAACGGGCGGTGCCGCCGTTTCGTGCAACCCGGAGCTGGCGACGCCGACGGCGCAGTTTGCGACCTGGGGCGATATCGCTGCGGGCGCGGTGCCTGCACTTCCCACGACGTGCGCCGATCCCAACGTCGCGTCGACGACCTGCGCTTATCTCTCGGCCGAGAACGGCGAGGCCGGTTATTTCAACCAGGTTACCCCGCAGTTCAGTGCCTTCTCGATCACCGATCAGTTCCAGCCGACGGATCGTTGGCTCTTCAACGTCGGCGTTCGCGAAAACATCTATCGCTTCGTTGGTCAAAACACGTACGAAGGCCCGGCGCGCCAATTCTGGTACAACGCGTACAACCTCGACACGTGTATGGTCGACGGACAACCGGTCGACGTTTCGTCGCTGGGCGTAAATCCCGGCGATTGCTCGGCGGCAGGCTACACGCAAGCCAACCTCAACAACGACGTCAACGGCTCGACGCAAACGTTCGACAGCTTCGAACCGCGTCTGGCGATGACGTACACGCAGAGCCCCGACACCGTCTGGCGCGGATCGATCGGTAAGTACTCGCAGCCGCCGGACACGGCGACCGAGCAGTACAACACGCTGCAGCTCGATGAACCCTTCACCGTGCTCGGCCCGGTCTTCTCGCCATTCGGCCGTACGTCACCGAGTTACCCGATCTACCCGCCGACCTCGACCAACGCAGACCTTTCCTTCGAACATCGCTTCAAGGGGACGGATCTCTCGATCAAGGTCACGCCGTTCTTCCGCCACACCGAGAACCAGCTCCAGAACTTCTTCCTCAATCAAGCGGAAGGGTTCATCTCCGAGCTCAACGTGGGCGCGCAGAGCAGCCGCGGCGTCGAACTACAGCTGCAGAAAGGCGACTTCTCACACAACGGGCTCGCCGGTTTGCTCTCGTTCGCGTACACGTACTCGACGATCAAGTATCAGACGCTCGGCAACGGGCAGACGATCATCTCGCCGATCAACGCAACGATCGCAGACTACAACGCATACACCAAGGCGTGCTCTTCCGGTTCGGCGGCAAGCACGCAAAAGCAATACGGGCAGTCCGTCTGCGGCTCCACGGTGAGCGGCGCCGCAGCCGCACCCTGCTACACGCCGGCGGGTGCCCCCGACCCGGGCTGCGCCGCGGGTGATTACGGCAATCCGTATTGGAACGCGCCGATACAGCCGCTGATCGATCCGGGTCAGTCGTTCCCGACCTATGACATCTTCCCGGCGGGAATCGGCACCTCGGATTCGGCCTTCGGCGCACCCTACGTGACGACGTTCGTGCTCAACTACAAGCACGATAAATGGTCGGTCACGCCGTCCCTGCAGTTCCAGGGCGGCACGCGCTACGGCGCTCCCGAGACCGTACCGGGTCTTGCGCCCGACGAATGCGCGGGCGTACTCGGAGGCGGTGTCGACGCGCGCTATCCCTACGGGAATCCGGCGACGGGCACGGTCGATTATTCGACGTGCAACGCGGGCGATAACATCGTCATCCCCGATCCCTACACCGGACAGTTCGATCCCCTGGGATCGTTCGTACAACCCAGTCAGCTCATGATGAACATGCAGCTGAGTTACCAAGTCAACTCACACATCACACTGATCGCAAGTTTGACGAACATCTTCAATACGTGCTTCGGTGGAACGAAGGCTGCATGGACGAGCTCGAACGGCAACTACTGCAGCTACGGTGTGGTTGGCTCCGGCCTCGTGCCGCCGATCGTCCCGCAGGGCGGTAATACGTATAATCCCGGAGACACCGTTCAGGCGTTCCGGTACTATCCGTACGAACCGTCGCTCGGGCCGTTCGACGTCTCGGGTCTGAACTTCACGACGAAGCAGCCCTTCCAAGTCTACGTGGAGGCGCTCGTCAAACTCTAGAACGAGGAAGCGCGGCGGCGTAGAAACGGATCGATCGCCGCCGCGAAGCCCTCGAAGTCGGTGCGGTAGAGATTGTGGCCTTGATTTTCGAGCGTCACGATCTCTACCCACTCCGAGTGACGTGCTTCGATATCGTCGATTACGTCATCGGAGACGATCGAGCCGAGGCGGCCCGCCATGACGAGCAGCAGCGGCTTGGGATAGGACGCGATCTCACTGCGCAGGTCCCAGCGTCCGTCGCGATTGGCATCGCGCAAGCCGGCAATCGGCGCGCTCGTCATCGAATGTACTGCGTGCACCTTGCCGTCGACGTCGACCGGGTCCCATTCTGCGTACTCTTCCCGCATGCGCGCGTCGCGCGCGGCGCCCGCCAGCGCGAACGCTTCCTCGAGCTCGGTAATGTACTCCGCATACCACTCGTCGTTGACTTGCACGATCATCGGATCGATCGCGATCACTTTGTTTGCGTTCACGCTCGATCCGCCGCGGATGACCACCGCGCCGCCCCACGAGTGGCCGAGCAAAATGTCGGCCCCCGTGACCGCGGCGACGTTGCGCAGATCCTGCACGCCGCGATCGAGCGACATCGGGCCGCGGACCGGCGCCGAATCGCCGTGTCCGCGTTGATCGTATGCCACGACCCGATAGCGGTCGCTGTAGCGGGCCGCGAAGCGCACCCATGCTTTGCGCGAACTCGTCATACCGTGCACGCACAGGATGACCGGGCCGCTCTCTCCCCAGCGCTCGACCGTCGTGGTCGCGCCGTCGTCTAATGCGATCGTGCTTTCCATCAGCTTGCGAGCATGACGCGCGCGGCGTTCCAGCCGGGCGCCCCCATCACGCCGCCGCCGGGATGCGCCGCCGATCCGCACATGTAGAGATGCTTGACCGGTGTCTTGTAATCGGCATAACCGGGAACGGGGCGGAAGGCGTAGAGATTATGCAACGGCATCGTCCCTTGAAAAATGTTGCCGCCGGTCAATCCAAATTTCTCCTCGATGTCGACGGGGCTGAGAATCTGTCGATCGATCACCGATGCGGTGAATCCCGGTGCGTATCGTTCGACGATCGCGAAGCAGCGGTCCGCGAACTCGTTTTTGATCGCGTCCGTCCAGGGACCCTCTTTGAGTGTATAGGGTGCGTACTGCACGAACATCGACATCAGATGTTTGCCGGGCGGAGCAACCGTTGGGTCGAGCGAGGAGGGCAGGCAGCACTCGACCACCGGCTCCCTCGACGGATGACCGTACTTGGCGTCGTCGTAAGCGCGTTCGATGAAATCCTGGTCGGGGCAGAAGTGTACCGTCCCGTGATGTTGTGGTCCCGGTTCGTGGCCCGGCAGCGCGGTGAAACTCGGCAAGCGATCGATCGCGACGTTTATCTTGACCGAGGCGCTCTCGTAGGTGATGCGCCCGATCGCTTCGCGAAACTCGGGCGGCAAGCTCGCCGGATCGATGAAGCGCTCGAAGGTGTGATGCATGTCGACGCCGCTCGCGATTTTCTTGGCGCGATACTCCTCGCCGCTGCGCAACGCGACGCCGGTCGCGGTGTTGCCCTTAGTGAGAATCTTGACGACTTCGGCATCCGTTTTGATCTCGACGCCGAGCGCTTGAGCCGCGCGCGCGAGCGATTGCGTGAGGCCGCCCATACCGCCGCGCATATACGCCCACACGCCCTTCTTGCCGTTGGTCTCGCCCATGACGTGATGGAAGAGGACGTACGCGGTGCCGGGCATCGAGGGAGCCATGAACGCGCCGATGATTGCGTCGGTAGCGATGGTACCCTTGAGCTCTTCGCTTTCGAACCAGCGGTCGAGAATGGGCCGCGCGGCGCCGCTGAGCATCTCGATTGCTTCGCTCATCGCGGGCCCCATTTTTTGCATTGCGCGTCCCATCTTGCCGAGGTTGATGAGGTCGCCCAGTGCGGGGCGCAGCACGTTGGGCGGAATTTGTGTGAGGGTCGGCTCGATAACCTGCGCGACGCGTTCGAGCATCGCTTCGTACCGCGGATATGCGTCCGCGTCCTTGCGGCTGAACTTGGCGATCTCTTCGACGTCGCGCGCCAGGCCGCGCCCGAGCATGAGGTAGCGTCCGTCGAGAAACGGCGAGAATGACGCCGGATCGCGCTCGATCGCTTCGAAGCCGAAGCTCTTGAGCGCAAGATCGCGTACGATCTCGGGGCGGAAGAGACTGTTGACGTAGGCTGCGGTCGAGACTTTGTAGCCGGGAAAGGTCTCTTCGCTCACGCAGGCGCCGCCGACGATCGAGCGGCGCTCGAGCACGAGAACCTTCCATTTTGCGCGCGCGAGATAACAGGCGGTGACGAGTCCGTTGTGTCCGCCGCCGATGACGATCGCGTCATACTGTTTCGATTGCATGTTGGTCACGTTTACGAGCTCCGATGACGTAGATGGCGGCGCCGCCGCCAAGCATGAGTGCGGTAAGGAGAAGAACCTTGATGACGGAGAGCGTTGCGTTCGTCTCGCCGTCGGCCGGGAAGAGGGAGAGGAGCATCGCTCCGAACGTCGTGACGAGGCCGAGTATCGAGGCGCCGATGACGAGCGGAGTCGGGTGCAGCTTGAGTGCTGACGCAAAGAGAAATGCGAAGGGAATCATCGTGATGAGTACCGTCGCGCTGACCATGATGTCGTAGGCATCCTTGACGCTGCTCCCGCTCTGCCCAGCGATGATGAAGAGCGCGGAGATGACCGCCTGCGTGAGGAGCGCGACGACCGGTGATCCCGAACGCGGGTCGACGCGTCCGAAAACCGGCGGAAGGTAACGGTCGATTCCGGCTACGAGCGGAATGCGCGCGATGGATGCGAGCCATGCGCCGGCGCTGCCCAAACAGCTGATGGTTACGAGCACGCCGGCGACCGGAACGATCGCGCCCCATCCCAGATGCGATCCGCCGCGCTCGATCGCTTGCATCACACCGTAGATCGCGCTGACGTGCGCGGCAGGGAGCGTCACGAGTACGCTCGCGGTGCCGAAGATGTAGATCGCGGCGATCGCGGGCGCGGCGATCCCCAGACCGCGCGCCATCGAACGCGACGAATCCTTGATCTCCGCGCCCATGAAGGGAATCGATTCGGGTCCGGTCCACGCGAACGCGATGACCGACCAGAAGATGAGGTCTCTGAGATGCGCGCTCGGGCGCAGAGATGCCGCATCGATCGGCGTCGCAGAGCCGAAGCGCATCCACGAAGCGACGGCGACCGCAATCAGACCGATCGTGACGATCCACCGCCCTGCGGCGGCCACGTTCACGAGCCACTTCCCGGTCCCCAGACCGAAGACGTTGAGCGCGGTTGCGAAACCGAAAGCGATCAGCGAAAACGCGACGTAGTATGCGGGCGATCCCGAGAGCTGCGTGCCCCCTCCCCAGATGAAGAGCGCGTTGCCGGCCGTGAAGTACATGAGCGCGGGGAAGTAAGGCAGATTGCTGCACCAATAGGTCCAGCCGGTCATGAAGCCCGCGAGCGGTCCGAATGCGCGCTTGCTCCAAACGTACATGCCGCCCTCGTCGGGAAAGCGCGATCCGAGTTTCATCACGACCAGCGAGAGCGGAAAGAACATCGCAAATGCGCCGATCAGCCATACGGTCAACGACTGCGGTCCCGCGGCCGCGGCGGTGGCAACCCACTGCAAGTTCGTGCACGCAATGACGAAAAAGAGCACGACGTCGACGAAACCGAGGCTGCGGCGAAACTGCGTCATATCATGTACTGCTTCGGCGGCGCCGCCATGTGGAGAATCTCGCGACCCAGGCCGAAGGCGGAAATGTCGCTCGGCGTGCTGCCGTGCAATGCAAGCTCGCTCAAGATACGCCCGATCACCGAGGCAAACTTGAACGCATGACCCGCGCCGATAGCGACGTGCACGTGCGGATGACCGGGAAGCGAGTCGATGACGAAATCGCGATCCGGCGTGAGCGTGTAGAGGCAGGTCTTCACGATGCTCGGCTCGACCGCGAGCGCGGGAAGGTGCGCGCTCAGAAACGCGCGCACGCGCGCCGTGATTTCATCGTCGGGTTCGAAGCCGCGAAGGTCGGGGTCGACGCTCCTTCCGCCGGCGTCCTGCGTGACTTTGACCAAGCCGGCTTCGCCGAAGACGGGGAATCCGTAAAACGACGGATCGTCCATCCAGATCCAGACCGGAAAATGCCCGAATTCGAACGGCTCGGGCTGCGCGGGCCGGAAATACATCGCCTGCTCTTTGGTGATCTCGAGCGGCAGCTGCAGGCCCGCGTATGCGAGTGCCGCGTTGCTCCACGGTCCGGCCGCGATGACGAGCTGCCCTGCGCGATAGCGTTGACCTCCGGCAAGGATCTCGACCTCACCGCCGCTTGCGTCGATCGTCGCGACCGCGGTTTGCGCGAGCAGCGTGGCGCCGAACGCCTTCGCGGCGCGCTGGTGCGCGGCGGTCGCGCGCTCGGCGGCGACGATGCCGCCGTCGGCCTGGAAAAGTCCCCACACATCGTCGCCGATCTGCATCGCGGGATAGCGGCGGCGAATCTGCGCGGCGTCGAGTGTTTCGAAGGCGACGCCGCAGGCACGCATCGCATCCGCATAGCCTTGAAGCGGAATCGCGCCGCCGCGCGGACCGAGATCCAAACCACCGGTCTTGAAGATCACGCGCTCGGCCGCGTCGGCTTCGAGCCGGCCCCACGCGGCGTATGCCTCCTTGGCGAGCGCAACGTAATTCGGCGCGTGATACGAAAGACGAATGATGCGCGAGTGGTCGTGCGACTCGCCGCGCGCGTGGCCGAGTTCGAACCGCTCGATGCCGAGCACCTTCGCGCCGCTGCGCGCGAGCCAGTACGCGGTGCCGCTTCCGATGCCGCCCAGCCCCAGGACGATCGCGTCGTATTCGCGCGTCATGACTGCTCGATCCGGACCGCGTCTTCGCCCATGCGCGCGGCGATATAGCGGCGGATGTCCAAACTATAGTCCTCCATCGGTGCGTAATAACCGTGCGTGAACGCTCGCGAACGCATGCCCGCTTGCACCGACTCGCAAATCGCCCAATCTTGCCGGTTGACGAGGTCCCAGAACGCGACGGCGTCGGACGGATCGAACCCCGGCTTCTCGATCTCGCTTGGATGAAAGAGAAAGTCGCAGACGATCTCGGTGCGATCCGGCGCGCGCGGCGTCAGCGTGAACGCCGCGACGTGATCGGCGCTGAGCGAGAGCATGAGGTTGGGATAGATCAACTCGCCTTTGTGCCGCGTGCGCTCCTGCGCGTTCAAATCGGGGAACGGCGCTCGCGTGGTCGTGCCCGAGAAGGTGAACGTCGTGGCGCTCTCGCGATGCGGAATACCTTCGTTCCAGTCCAAGTGCGAGCCGCCGTGATCTTTGAAGGCCGGAACGAGCCGGCAGAGCTCGGGATGCACGCCCGCGCAGTGATAGCACTCGTTATAATTCTCGAGCAGTACTTTCCAGTTTGCCGCAACGTCATAGCGCAGCGTCGCGCCGGTGCGCAAATCCTCGAGGTGATAGTTGCGCACGTGCTCCGGTATCGCGCCCAGCTGCTTCGCGAGCGTCGCACCGGCCGCGACGTGCGCGGGTGTCGCGTGTACGAAGACGAAGCCGCCCCACTCGTCGACTGCGACGTCGTGCAGCCGCCGCGAGGGCTCCGGCACGTCCTGCGGCGCAACGAAGGGCGAAGCGACCAGACGGCCGTCGAGCGCATAGGCCCAGGCGTGATAGGGACAGCGGATTGCTCCGCCGGTATTTCCCCGGCCGCACAAGAGCCGGCTGCCGCGGTGCCGGCAGAGGTTGAGATGGGCGCGCAGCTCGCCTCCCTCGCCGCGGATGAGGATGACGCTCTCGCCCGCGAGATCGACCACCAGGTAGTCCCCGCGCTGCGGCAGCTCCGCGCAGCGCGCGACGCAGACCCACTGGTCCAAAAACACCGCTGCCCCCTCGCGCGCAAAGAAGCCGGGGTCCCAGTAGGCAGCCCGTGGGAGAGAGGGTTCCAGCCGAACGGAGCCTTGCGTGCCCATTGGACCTCCCGAAATTCTTTCGACGCCGAGGGCAGACTACCGAATGACCCTGGGCCGAAAACAGAATACTACCCGAAGGATCGCTGGCCCTCCGGCAGAATCTCCGAACGATATTCGGCGAGGAGGTGGCCATGTCCACGTTCGTCAAGGCCCGCGTCGACGGTCAAAAGACGCTGCCGGCCTACTGGTATCTCTCTCCCGGCGTCTTCGCCGCGGAGAGCGACCGTCTATTCGCGCGCGAGTGGATCTGCGTCGGACGCAGCGAGCGGCTCGAGCACGCGGGAGATTTTTTTCTCGCAAGCGTTTGCGATGAAAGTCTCATCGTAACGCGCGATCAATCGGGAACCGTCCGCGCGTTTTTCAACGTGTGCCGTCATCGCGGAACGCGCATCTGCGAGCCCGAGAGCGGGCGCTTCAGCGGATCGATTCAATGCCCGTATCACGCGTGGACGTATGGACTCGACGGCAAACTGAAAGTCGCGCGCAACATGCAGGAAGTGCCGGGCTTCGACGTCGCGGATTATCCGTTGCGCGAGGCTTCGGTTGGGCAGTGGGAAGGTTTCATCTTCGTCAACCTGAGTCCGCAGCCGGTCGATTTCGAGACGGTGTTTGCGCCGCTGATCGGACGTTTCGCACAATGGTCTATCGGCTCGCTGCGCACCGCGCGCTCGATCGAGTACGACCTCGCGTGCAACTGGAAGCTGGTCTTCCAAAATTATTCCGAGTGCTATCACTGTCCGCTCGTGCATCCGCAGCTCGACAAGCTCTCGCCCTCCGACAGCGGACGCAACGATTTGTGCGAGGGGCCGTTCCTCGGTGGCTATTCGGAACTGCGCAAAGAAGGAACCAGCCTGACGACGAGCGGCCACACCTCGCGCCCGCCCGTAGGTTCGGTCGGTGGCGACGATCTCAATCGCATCTACTACTACACGCTCTTTCCCTCGATGCTCTTGAGTTTGCATCCCGATTACGTCATGGTGCACTATGCGCGCCCGGTCAATCCCGACCGCACGCTCGTGACGTGCGCGTGGCTTTTCGATCCACAGACGATGGCAAAGCCGGATTTCGATCCGAGCGATGCCGTCGATTTCTGGGACACGACGAACCGGCAGGATTGGCACGTCAATGAATTGACCCATGCGGGGCTGCACTCGCGCGCGTACGCGCCCGGTCCGTATGCCAACGCGGAGGGATTGCTCGCGGCGTTCGACCGTCATTATCTCTCGGTCATGCCGGAGACTGTCCGCTGAGACCGCTTCCGTTCTCACTCGCCGCGCTGGTGCTCTCGCTCCTTGCGATGACACGCGCGGGCGGCGATCCGCTCTCGTGGCGAGCGCTCGGGCCCGCGGGTGCGGGCGGACGCGTCGCGGCGGTAGCGGGCAGCGATAAAAATCCGTATCTCTACTACTTTGGCTCCGCAGGCGGCGGAGTGTTCAAGACGACGAACGGCGGCCTCACGTGGAATGACGTGTGGCCGTCGTCGTCTGTGGGAGCGATCGGTGCGCTTGCGATTGCGCCCTCGAATCCCAACGTCGTCTGGGCCGGCACCGGCGAATCGAAGGTGCGCAACGATGCCTCCTACGGCGACGGCGTTTGGGTGACGCGCGACGGCGGCGCACACTGGACGAACGCCGGACTGCGCGACACGTACGCGATCGCGCGTATCATCGTCGATCCGAAGGATCCCAACCGCGTGCTCGTCGGCGCGCTCGGAAATCCGTTCGTCGACTCGCGCGCGCGCGGCGTCTATCGCACGACCGACGGCGGAAGAACGTGGAAGCAAACGCTGTATGTCGGGCCGGCAAGCGGTGTGGGCGACATGGCGTCGAGCGCCGCGCAGCCGAGCGTCGTCTATGCGGGCGTCTATCAGTTCCGCCGCAAACCGTGGACGTTCACCAGCGGCGGTCCGCTCGACGGAATCTACAAATCGACCGACGGCGGTCTGACCTGGCGCAAGCTCTCCGGCAACGGTTTGCCCTCGGGTACGATGGGACGCATCGGGCTTGCGGTCGCGCCCAGCGATCCGCGCCGCGTCTATGCGCTCATTCAATCGCAGGCGGGTTTGCTCTGGCGTTCCGACGACGCCGGGGCGCACTGGCGTTTGATGTCGCGGGATACGCTGATCGACCAGCGCCCATTCTACATGAGCCGCCTCGACGTCGATCCGTCCGACCGCGACCATGTATTCTTCGCTTCCGAGAACCTCGTTGAAACCTTCGATGGCGGCAAGACCTTCGACGACGTCTCATCGGCGGTGCACCAAGATCATCACGGCTTCTGGATCTCCCACGACGGCAGGCGAATCATCGACGCCAACGACGGCGGCGCGCCGATCTCGATCGACGGCGGGAAGATTTGGGACTGGCGCTTCAACGTCGTGCTCGCGCAGATCTATCACGTGGGCTACGACGACGAAAATCCATATCACGTCTGCGCGGCGATGCAGGATGACGACTCGTTCTGTGCGCCCAGTTACAGCTTGAGCCCGCTCGGTCTCTTGAACGCCGATTGGACGGACGTTGCAAACGACGCCGACGGCGTGTGGGTTTGGCCCGACCCCACCGATCCGAAGCTCGTTTGGAACGTCGGCATCAACGAGCTCAACGGCCAGCTCGGCATCTACGATTACCCCTCGCGTCAGAATTACGACATCACGCCCGACGTTACCGATACGAACGGACGCCCGATCGCGGGTTTGCCGTATCGATTCAACTGGGAAGCGCCGATCGCGTTTTCAGCGAAGGAACCCGGCGTCGCATACTTCGGCGCGAACGTCGTTTTCGAAACGACCGATCGCGGAAGAACGTGGAAGGCGATCAGTCCCGACCTCACGCGCGACGATCCCAGCAAGGAACAAGTCGCGGGCGGGCCGATCAACACCGACGTCTCGGGCGCGGAGTTCTACGACACGATTCTCGACATCGCGCCCTCGCCACTCGACAAGGACGTCATTTGGGTCGGCACCGACGACGGATTGATTGAGCGAACCGTCGATCACGGCGCGCATTGGAGCAATGTTACGCCCGCGTGGATCGCACCATGGGGACGCGTCGAATGCGTCGAGCCGTCGCGCGCGAGCATCGATCGCGCCTATGCCGTCGTGGACCGGCATCTCCTGGGCGACCGGCATCCCTACCTGATCGCGACCGACGACGGCGGCGCAACGTGGCGTCCGATCGTTGCAAACTTGCCGCGAACCGATCCGGTCCACGTCGTCCGCGAGGACCCGAAGAATCCCAATCTGCTCTTTGCCGGTACCGAGCGCACGGTATTCTTTAGTTTGGATCGCGGTGCACGTTGGACGTCGCTGCAGATGAATCTCCCTGCGGTTGCCGTTCACGACCTGCGTATCGTTCCCGGCGTCGACGATCTGATCGCGGGTACGCACGGCAGAGGCGTTTACATACTCGACGATCTCGCGCCGCTGGAAGGTCTTGCGGCGGCCCGGCAGCTCGGGCGGTTGACCGTTTTTCCGGTTCGTCCGGCCACGGCGTGGTACTACTGGTGGCGCACGCAGTACGGAACGCACGACACCGAGTGCTGCGCGCCGAGCGGCGAGTACAGCGCGCCCGATCCTCCCTACGGTGCGTCGATCGCGCTTTACGTTCCGCGTGCGGATGCCGGCCCTGCATCGATCGAAATCGTCGACGCGGCCGGTGCACACGTGCGTACGCTCGCCGTGCGTTTGGCGCCCGGCATCGATCGCTTTACATGGAATCTCACGGGCGAACCCCCGGTCGCGTGGAAGCGGACCGGCGCGTGGAATCAGGGCCCCGCCGACGGCGCGCCGGTCGTGCCGGGAGCCTACGCGGCTCGCATACGCGCCGGCGGAAGCACGCTCGAGACTCCGATCGAGATTCTCCCGGACCCGCGTGCGGACTGGAGCGCTGCCGATTACGCCGCGCGCCATGCCTTCCTGCAGCAGCTCAACGACGAGCTCTCGGCGGTCGACGTCGCGCTCAATCGTCTCGACGCGGCACGTGCGCGATCCTCACCGCAGAGATTACGGGCAATCGATAGCGTCTACGGTCAACTTTCGTCGGGCATCGTCAACTCGGAAGACGATCAGTGGAAGCCGGATCGCTTGCGCGAGCGCATCACGATTCTGCAAGGCGACGTCGCGCTCTCGCAAGGCCCGCCGCTGCCGCCGCACGAGCGCGAAGCAGCGGCGATACGCAAGGAATTCGATCGAGTCATGGCACTCTATAACACAACCGTACGGGAGTATCGACTGCCGTAATTTCCCACGACTGAGAGGTACGATTCATGCCGTCCCGCAGCTCTCGTTTTCTCGCTCTCATGCTTGCCCTCGCGTGGTCGATGCTTGCCGTCGTCCCGGCGCGCGCGGGAACCACCGGCTCGCTCAGCGGCGTCGTCGTCGACGGGCAGGGCGGCGCGCCGATTGCGGACGCGAAGATCGCGGTCTCGAGTCCGTCGGCGAGCGCACAAACGACAACCGATGCGCGCGGACGCTTCGCATTCGTCTCGCTCGCTCCCGACGAATATACGATCGTGGTGGAGAAGGACGGCTACCAAACGGTTTCGATCGCAGGTAACGCCGTTTTTGCCGACGCCGCGCAAGTGGTGACGATTCAGCTCAACAAGCAGCTCAAGACGATTGCGAGTGTCACGTCGCGAAGCGTCGGAAGCTTGGTGCGCTCCGGCACGACGGCGGATCTCTACTCGGTGAACGCCGCGCAGCAAGAGCGCACGAGCGTGCTCGGCGGCGGCGGTGATCTCAACAGCGCATATTCGGCGATTGCGGCCGTTCCCGGCGCGTACGTTCCGACGAATCAAAACGGATATCTCCAGGCGGTACACGTTCGCGGCGGCGATTCCGACGAAGTCGGATACGAGTTCGACGGCGTTCCCGTCAATCGCGCCTTCGATAACTATCCGTCCGGCTCGTTCTCATCGCTCGGACAACTCGAACTCCAAGTCTATACCGGCGCATCGCCCGCCGACGCCGAGGGACAGGGTCTCGCCGGATTCATCAATCAGGTCATCAAGACCGGCACCTATCCGGGCACGTTCTCCGCCGACGGAACGCTCGGCGGCCCGGCGTTCTACCACAGCTTGAACGTCGAAGCGGGCGGCGCATCTCCCGATCGCACCTTCAGTTATTACGTTGGAATCGGCGGATTCAATCAAGACCACCGTTATATCGATCAGTGGAACGGCAGCTCGTATGCGAGTGAGTTTGGTCCGCCGCTGGGTCCCTGTCCGACCGGCGTCGCGAGCATGCCCGCGTCTTGCTATACGAACGGATCGCCGAATGTAAGCGCCGCGGAAGCACCCGGGTACGTCCTGGCTCCGATGCCATTCGGCTTGGATGCTGCCGGCGTGATGGACCGCTCGAGTGTCGTGAACTTCCACTTCGCGATTCCGCGCAAGAACGGCTTACGCGACGACGTGCAGATCCTCTATGACAACGATTCGATTCAGACGCCGCTCTACGTCTCGCCCAACGACGAAGGTCAGGCAAACATCGCGGCACTCAACGAATCGACCGGTTACGGGACGCCGGAGTACTCGGATACCTTTGTCTATAACGGCGCCCTCGGACAAGCCTTCGGCGACGGCAACGTCGCGAGCATCTCCCCGTACTTCTTTCCGTCCTCGCCGACGGATCGCGAGATGTACGCGGACATACCGGCAAATCAGAACGACGTTTCTTTTAACAACCAAGTCATCGTGAAGCTGCAGTATCAGCACAACTTCTCGACCGACGCATTCCTGCGCGTCTACGGCTACACCTATTACTCGAACTGGTTTGCAAGCGGCCCCGCTTCGTCGTGGCAATCCTACGTCGGCTACGATTCCGGCGACTACGAGATCGGCTCGCACACCCGCGGCCTCTCCGCGAGTTTCGACGATCAAATCAGCCCGGAGCATTTGCTCTCGGTTGAAGCTTCCTACGTCACGTCGACCTCGGAGCGCATGAACTCGCAGACCGTGTTCAACGAAATCCCCTACGGCGGCGACACCGACAACTTCGCGGTTCTCGTCAACCCCGCCAACCTCACGAGCGGAACGTGCTACTCGATCGCCGGCTCGGCCGGCGGGGCCGCGACGCCGACCTCGTGCGGCACCGGAAGCTCTATCCCGGTTGCGACATCGGCGACGTTTGCGTCGATCGCGGCGTCATATTATGCGGCCGCACCGACCTCGGCGAGCGGCCAGGATCTCAGCAACGCGACGCTCGCGAACTACAGCTGCGGCGGTGGGCCGTGTCAGCTCTACACCGTCGAGAACGGGTTCTCAGGCGCGTACAACACCGTGACGCCGGTCTTCACCGGTTTCGCGCTCACCGATCTCTGGCGCCCGAACGATAGGCTGGTCGTCAACGCCGGTCTGCGTTTAGACACCTACCAGTATCAAGGCGCCAACACCCTGAGCGGACCGGCGCGCACGTTCTGGTTCGACGCCTTCAACAACGACACGTGTTACGACACCGCAACGCTCACACTGGTGGACAAATCGGAGCTCGAGACCGGCGGTTTCGACGCTTCGACGCCGTGCTCGACTTTCGGATCGGACTACCAGGCGGCGACGCTCAACAACACGGTGCAGACCTTCACCTATGACGAACTGCAGCCGCGCATCGGCGCCACGCTGACGCTCGATCCGCAAACGGTCATTCGCGCGAGCGCCGGAAAATATATCGAGGAGCCTTCGGCCGCATACGAACAGTACAACTCGCTCGAGCAGAACCTGCCCAACCTGCTCCAGCAGTTCTACTCGCTGGGCTGGAACACGCCGGGGCACGAAGTCTCGCCGCCGGTCTCGTACAACTACGACTTCTCGTACGAGCACCAGTTCAAGGGCACCGATATGTCGATCAAGATCACGCCCTTTCTGCGGCAGACGCACAATCAAATCGAAAACTTCTATCTGAATATCAAGCAGGGGTTCATCTCGGGACTCAACGCCGGCAACCAGACTTCGGACGGCTTCGAGTTCGCCTTCACGAAGGGAGACTTCGATCGCGACGGCTTTGCGGCCCAACTTGGTTTCGCATACACCTACGCGTCGCTGAAGTTCAGTACGCTTCCGAACGGCACGACGATACTCTCTCCGATCAACGCCGACATCGCAACCTACAACGCGTACACGTCGGCCTGCGCACCGGGCGGCAACGATTACGGAAAGAGTCAATTCGGCCAGCCGCTCTGCGGTACGACACCCACGGGCGTCGCCGCATCGCCTTGTTATCTCGCGGGCGCGGCGTCGAGCTGCACCACGGCGGGCGCGGTTGCGAATCCGTATTGGAACGCCCCCGCGCAAGGGCTGCTGAATCCCAATGCTTCGTATCTTCCGTATACCGTGATTCCGGGCGGTGTCGGGACCGGCGTCGAGGCATACAACTATCCGTACGTCGCAACGCTCATCTTGCAATACAAACGCAAGAGGCTCGCGATCACGCCCTCGCTGCAGTTCGTCGCGGGCAACCGCTACGGCGCCCCGGAGACCACGCCCGGCGTCGATCCCTCGAGCTGTTCCGCGCTGGGCTCGTCGCCTGACGCAGGCCGCTACCCCTACGGCGCAGCGGGCGGTTCGGCATACGATGCGACGACGTGTACCGGTACGATTACGATTCCCGATCAGTACACCGGGCAATTCGATGGAATCGGCGCGTTCCGCCAGCCCGCGCAGCTGCTCGGGCACTTGCGTATCAGTTACGATATCAACGCGCACCTGACGGCGACGGTAACGCTCGCGAATCTCTTGAGCACCTGTTTCGGCGGGCAGCATACGGGATTCACGTACCTGTGGAACAACCAAGTCTGCAGCTACGGAGCCGTGCTTGGCGGCTACGTTCCGCCGGTCGGCAACGACTACAACCCCGGCGACAACGTGCAGACGGTGTTGCGCTATCCGTACATGCCGGTCTTCGGCACGTACAACGACCTCTCGAGCTCGACGCTCTCACCGTTCTCGGTCTACGTCGACCTCAAGTTCAGGATGTGAACGCATTTGGGCTCGGCCGGCTTTTGGCGTAGTTGCGAGGACTCCCCACCCGTGGTATCGTACCGTCGTTAGCCGTGCCGGGATCCCGTGGGTCGGTGGTCGAGTGGTTAATGGCACCGGACTGTAAATTCGGCGCGCGAAAGCGCTACGCTGGTTCAAATCCAGCCCGGCCCAAATTCCCCAAAAGCGGGCGTTGCATAGTGGTAGTGCTTCTGCCTTCCAAGCAGACAGCGCGGGTTCGATTCCCGCCGCCCGCTCCACGAAACGGCTTACCGCCGTTGTAGCTTAGTGGTAAAGCACGTCCTTGGTAAGGACGAGACCGCGGGTTCAATCCCCGCCAACGGCTCCAGAATTACACCGGCCTCGCGTCTGCGAGGCCGGTGCGTTTTTTCAACCATTCCGCTGCAGCGTCTCGATGATTTCACCGAGCACGCGATCGGCGTCCTCGGGCTTTGGCTGACAGGTGCCCGCGCCGACGTGTCCACCGCCGCCGAATTGCGCGACCATATCGCCGATGCTCGTCTTGCAATCGCGCTTGAGGATGCTGTGACCGACCTGGATCGAGACGAACTCATTGTTGCGTCCGTCGGCGACGCGCACCGAAACATTGGCGCTCGGAAAGAGTTCGTAGATCAGGAAGCGATTGCCGCTTGGGAGGTTCTTTTGCCCGCGCACGTCGGTGATGATGACATTGCCGTCTTGCCGCGTGTTCGCAAGCAGGTGCTCGCGGAAGGCCGGCTCTTCCGCTTTCAGTTTGTCGACTTGCTTGCGAACCTCGGGATCGGAGAGGATCTGCTCGACGGTCTGCGCCTTCGCTAGGCTCATGAGGTGGCGGAAGTAATCTTTGAATGCGCCAAGTCCGCTGCGAGGATCGAGCGTGTACCCGACGAGGATCCAGCCTTGGGGATCGACGATGTCGTCGCGCGTGAGCAGCGCGGCGTCGAGCCGGTCGGTCGCATCCATCAAGTCGGCAAAGCGCGCGAACTTATCCGATTTGTAGTGGTCGGCGATGACGCGCGCCGCACTCGGCGCGACCTCGAAGTTTCCCCGCATCTCCGGGTTCCAGGCGGCGTCGACCTGGCTGACGTGGTGGTCGAACCAGAGCGCGGCGCGCTCGTCGTATGGGAGATTGGCGAGGATGTCGTTGGCGGAGATGGCGACCTTACCGTCTTGCACGTCCTTCGGGTGGGCGAAGTCGATCTCGTCGATGGGCTCGACCTCTTGCAGAAGGATGGCCGAGGTAAGGCCGTCGAGGTCGGCGCGGGTGATCAAACGCATGGCGATTCCCTCCGGGACGCACCAGCTTCGCGCAAGCGAGGGGGCGCTCCTTATGCATCTGCGTCCCCGTTTCCGGCGTTACTATCAGTGCTATGAGACACGACGTTACCCCGGAGATCGTCAAAAGCGAGGAGCAGTGGCTGGCGGAGCTCGGTCCGGAGCGCTACGCGATTCTGCGCGAGGCGGGGACGGAGCGTCCGTTCACGGGCGAATTGCTCCGCATACGTGAGGACGGGACCTACTGCTGCGGCGCGTGCGGCGGCGAACTCTTTGCATCGAGCGCCAAGTTCGACTCGCATTGCGGGTGGCCGTCGTTCACGACCCCTGCGCAGCAGCGCAACGTGCGGCTGCTCGAAGATTTCAGCCACGGCATGCGCCGGACCGAAGTGCGGTGCGCGCGCTGCGACTCGCATCTCGGGCACGTCTTCGACGACGGACCCGGCCCCGAAGGAACGCGCTACTGCATCAACTCCCTCTCGCTCGCCTTCAAAAAGGCTTGAACCAGACGTTCGATGCCTTCACGGTCCGCGTCGCTGAAGCGGGCCGCACGCGGGCTGTCGACGTCGAAGACGCCCTCGATCGCGCCGGTACGGATCGGCACGACGATCTCTGAGACCGACGCGGAATCACACGCGATGTGATCTGCGAACGTGTGGACGTCGTCTACGACCACCGTGCGGCGCGACGCGTAGGCGGCGCCGCAGACGCCGCGGCCTTTCGGGAGGCGCGTGCACGCCGGGCGTCCGTTGAACGGGCCCAGCACGAGATCTCCGGCCGGCGTTGCGAAATAGAACCCGGCCCAATTGAGATCGGGGATTTCGTGATAGACGAATGCTGAGAAATTCGCGGCGTTCGCGATGAAGTCGCTCTCGTCGCCGAGCAGTGCGCTTACCTGTGCCACCAGCAGATCGTAGTCCATAGGTCGAGGCTTTCTCAGAATATAGGCCGAAAGCCTCATCACAGGGGAGTACCGGCGTTGAAGGATCACGTGGTCGGCAATCGCCCGGAGGGCGCCAGCGACCGCTTGCTGATACGGCAGGCGGCATCGTTGCTGTCGACCGATATCTCCCTGGGCGAACTCTTCGAGCGCCTCACGACCATGCTTCCGCAATACATGGACTCCTCGGTCGTTTTCATCGCGCTTGCGCACCCGGAAGGCAAGCACGCCATCGAATATATCTACGATCACGGCGAGATTCGGCGTTATCCGCACATCGCGCTCACCGAGCGCTCGCGTGCGCGCGCGGTCATCGGCAGCGGCGAGGTCATCTGGGGAAACCGGCGCGCGATTTGGGCGCCCGAGGGAACCTATCCGATCAACCCCGACCGGCCGTGGACCGACGACACGAACTCGGCGATCTTCGTGCCGATGCGCGCCGGCGGGACCGTAGTAGGTGCGCTCTCGGTGCAGAGTATTCACGAAGATGCCTACACCGAGCAAGAGGTCGAAACGATCGGCGCGATCGGGCATTTCCTCGGCGTGGCCGTACAAAATCAGCGCATGTATCAAGCGCTCCAACGCACCGCCGAATTCGATCCGCTCACCTCGCTTGCGAGTCACACGCGGATTTCGCGCGAGCTGGATCGTGCGCTTAGTTCCGCGACCTCTACGCAGCCGGTTGTAGCGGTCGTACTCGACGTCGTCAATTTCGCGCAATTCAACGAGCTCTACGGTCACACCGAGGGCGACGAGATCCTGCGGCAGATCGCCGGCGTGCTGCGTGAGTTCGAGGCGGCCGACGACACGCTCGCGGTAGGACGGCTCGGCGGCGATATCTTCATGGTCGTCATGCGCGACTGCGCGGCGGATCTCGCGGCCTACAACGTCGTGCAGATCGCGGCGAAACTGGGCGAGCTTGCCTACGTCACGAGCGATCAGATCTTGCCGATCACGGTTGCCTGCGGCTACGTCATCGCGCCGCTCGACGCGGGAACGCGTTCGGACGTGATCTCGCTGTGCGAACATCGTACGCGTCTCTCGCGCAAGCTCGGCGGCATCCCGGTCGGCAACGACGACGTCGACGGATATACGGTCCACGGCCCGTTCGACGGCGTCGAGACCATCGTGGAGAGCCTCCTGGATCGCGACCCCTTTACGCGCGTGCATCTGTTGCAGGTCAACACCATGGCGAAGCTATGGTCCGAGCATAACCTCGATCTCGACCATCCAACGCTCGTCAAACTCTTGCAAGCGAGTTTGCTGCACGACGTGGGCAAGCTGCTGATCGCCGACCGGCTCATGAGCAAACCGGGCCCGCTCAGCGCCGTCGAATACGAGGCGGTGATGCGCCATGCCGAGTACGGTCGCCACGTGCTCATGCAGCACCCGGGCTACGCCGAGGTCTCCGAGATCGTGGGTCAGCACCACGAGCGCTGGGATGGGAACGGCTATCCGGGCCGGCTCGCCGGCGAGGAGATCCACCCCCTGGCCCGCGCGATCTCAATTCTCGATGCCTTCTCGGCGATGGTCGCCGACCGCCCCTACCACCGTGGTATCAGCGAGGATGCGGCCCTGGCCGAGCTCCAGCGCTGTGCCGGAACCCAGTTCGATCCCGTCCTGGTCGAGCGCTTCGTAGCCTGGCGTGAAGAGGGCAATCCCCCACCGTTGGTTTAACTGCCTGGGTGCCCGCGCGTCCGTAGCTCAATTGGATAGAGCAAGGCACTCCTAAGGCCGAGGTTGGCGGTTCGATTCCGCCCGGACGCATGCTTTTAGGGCCGAGCGCCGCTCGGGGCGCGCAGCTGTGCAGCAGCGGCGTGCCCGTCGCCCTTGCGCGGGCATGGCCGGCTATGGTACAGTCTGTTGGCTACGAACGGTCCTCCGGGCCGTTTATTTCATGTCGCGTGGTACACTAACAGATGGCAAAAAAAGAAAATCGCGTGATGGTCGTGATGGCGTGCACCGAGTGTAAGCGCCGCAACTACAATACGCAGAAAAACAAGCAGAAGACGACGGATCGGCTGGAGCTCAATAAGTATTGCCGCTTCTGCCGCTGCCACCGCGCCCACCGCGAAACCAAGTAAGCCGCAACGCGCGATAGAGCAAAGTGATTTTTACGCCTGGGCCGGTTTTTGGGACTGGCGAGCTAACGAAGCCAGGCGCAAGAATGGAGGGCGGTAGCTCAATTGGTAGAGTAGCGGTCTCCAAAATCGCCGGTTGCAGGTTCGAGTCCTGTCCGCCCTGCCAACATTCAACCCCGGGAGCGAAAGAAGTTTGGTGAACGAGCAAAAGAAGACGACGACCCGTCAGGCCGCGCAGCAGCAGGCCGGCGGCGACTTCGTGCGCGGCGTTTTCACCGAGCTGCGGCGCGTGACGTGGCCGACCCGCAACGAGTGGGTCTCGGCAACCGTGCTGACGCTGCTGTTGGTCGTGGGCATCGGTCTCTACACCTATCTGCTGGATCAAGGCTTCGGTTGGGTGATCGACCACCTGCACCTCCCCAATATCTAAATCATGATGTCCGATATCGAACGCGAATACGAAGGCGACGCCGTCGTCGAGATGCACGACGACCAGGAAGCGTCACAGCCCGTCGCCGTTGCCGAAGAAGAAGCGATCGCCGCCGAAACGCCGGCGCCGGTCAAGAAAGACAACCGCAACTGGTTCGTCATTCATACCTATTCGGGCTACGAGAACAAGGTCAAAGCCAATCTTGAGCGCCGCATTCACTCGATGAATATGGCCGAGAAGATCTTCCGCGTGCTGGTGCCGATGGAAGACGAAGTCGAGTTCAAAGACGGCAAGCGTAAGATCACGCCGAAGAAAGTTTTTCCGGGCTACGTGCTCGTCGAGATGATCATGGACGACCAGTCGTGGTACGTCGTGCGCAACACGCAAGGCGTCACCGGCTTCGTCGGCAGCCCCGGCCCGGGCGAAAAGCCCGTCCCGCTGCAAGAGAAAGAAGTGAAGACGATCCTCAAGCAGATGGGCATCGAAGCGCCCAAGCTCAAGATCGACTTCGCCAAGGGCGATCGCGTCAAAGTCACCAGCGGCCCATTCTTCGACTTCACCGGCGTCGTCGACGAGATTCAGCCGGAAAAAGAACGCCTGCGCGCGCTCATCTCGATCTTCGGCCGCGAAACCCCGGTCGAACTCGAGTTCTTCCAGGTCGAGAAAGTGTAAGCGCATTGCTTTCGGTGCACAGCGTTGGGCCTGCGCGCCGCTCCTCGCGATTCCATCCTTGGAATCGCTCCTGCTGCACTTCTCGCCACTCTCGCCATCCTGGCTCCGTGGCTCGTACGTAGCCGCGCCGGCCCACCGCTGCCGCACCTCAGCACTCCGCTTGCGGAAGTGATGGGATTGCGGTAGTATCTGACAGGTTTCTTATGGGAACGACCCCGCCCCATAAGGCTGCAGAGGGGGAGAGGCGCTCGTGAGCGAGCGTTTCGCAAAACGAGAAGCGTCTCGACGAGCGCCGGAGCCCAGGAGGGCGGGAGGCGCGAGCGAGCCGAGCAGGAGCAGCGCCACGATGGCGCTGCGACGCGCGTCTTCGAGGTTGCGAAACAGCGCGAAACGAGCGAATCGCACGGAACGAAAGAAACGCAACATGGCTAAGAAGGTCGTAGGCAAGATCGGCCTACAGATTCCGGCCGGGAAGGCAACACCAGCCCCGCCGATCGGTCCCGCACTGGGGCCCTACTCGCTCAACATCATGGATTTCTGCAAGCAGTATAACGAGCGTACCGCTTCGCAGGCGGGTATGATCATTCCGGTCGAGATCACGGTGTACGAAGATCGCACGTTCACGTTCGTGACCAAGACGCCGCCTGCGTCGTTCTTGATCAAGCAGGCGCTCAAGATCGAGTCGGGTTCGAAAGAGCCCAATCGCAACAAGGTCGGAAAACTCACGCAGAAGCAGCTCGAAGAGATCGCAAAGGTGAAGATGCCCGACATCAACGCCAACGATATCGACGCCGCCAAGAAGATCATCGCAGGAACGGCGCGCTCGATGGGCGTGGAGGTGGAGTAATGCCGCAGCATCACGGAAAGCGTTATAAAAACCTCATCGCCAACTACGACAAGAAAGCGCTCTTCACGCCGGCCGAAGCGATCGGTCTCGTCAAAAAGAACGCGAGCGCGAAATTCAACGAAACCGTCGAGATCCACATTCGTCTCGGTGTCGATCCGAAGAAGAGCGATCAGAACGTGCGCGGCACGGTGAATCTGCCGCACGGCACGGGCCGCACGGTCCGCGTGATCGCGTTCGCGAAAGGCGACAACGCGAAGGCTGCGCAAGAGGCGGGCGCCGACGTCGTCGGCGATCAGGATCTGATCGATAGACTCAAGGCAGGCTTCACCGAGTTCGACGTTGCGGTCGCGACGCCGGATATGATGGCGCAGGTCGGCAAAGAGCTCGGACGCATCCTCGCGCAGAAGATGCCCAACCCGAAGGCGGGTACGGTTTCACCGAACATCGCCGGTGCGATCCGCGACATCAAGGCCGGTAAGGTCGAATATCGTCTCGACAAGAGCGCGATCATTCACACGATCGTCGGCAAGGCGCAGTTCGAGGAGCAGCAGCTCCTGGAGAACGTGAACGCGCTGCTCGACGCGATCGTCCGCGCGAAGCCGGCTGCCGCCAAAGGCACATATCTCAAGAGCGTCACGCTCACGAGCACGATGGGCCCGGGGGTCAAAGTAGATCCGAACCGCGTGAAGGCCACCGCCTAGGAAGCCTCCAACACCCCCGGGGTGAATTCGCCGGTCTGGAACAGCCGACGCAAGCGCAAGACGGAGCGCCTGGCGCGTATCGCACATCGCGTTCGTGACGGGCGCTTCGATGCCGCCGACGCCGTTGCGGTGCTGCAAGCGCTGATCGAGCCCGGCGATCGTGTCTGCCTCGAAGGCAACAATCAGAAGCAGGCGGACTTTCTCTCGCGATCGCTTGCGTCGGTCGATCCCGCGCTCATCCACGATCTGCACCTTCTCATCTCCGTCATCGGTCGACCCGAGCACATCGCGCTTTTCGAGCGCGGGATCGCTTCCCGGGTCGATTTTTCGTATTCGGGACCGCAATCGCTTCGGTTTGCGCAGCAGGTTGCCGACCGCAAGGTAAGCGTCGGCGCGATTCACACCTATCTCGAACTCTTTGCGCGCTACTTCGTCGACCTCACGCCGGACATCGCGCTTATCGCCGCCGACGAGGCGGATGCGAGCGGCAACCTTTACACCGGCCCCAACACCGAGGAGACACCGACCATCGCGGAGGCGACCGCGTTCCGCGACGGGATCGTCATCGCCCAAGTCAACCGTGTCGTCGAGAAGTGCACGCGTGTCGACATCCCGGGCGACTGGGTCGATCTCGTCGTCGTCGCGGACCGGCCCTACTACATCGAACCGCTTTTCACGCGCGATCCCGAGCTGATCGACGACGTGCAAATCCTCATGGCGATGCTCGTGCTTCGCGGCATCTACGAGAAGCATCGTGTCAAGAGTCTCAACCACGGCATCGGCTTCGACACGGCGGCGATCGAACTGATCCTGCCCACCTATGGTGAGCGCTTGGGTCTGCGCGGCGACGTTTGCACGCACTTCGTGCTCAATCCGCATCCGACGCTGATTCCGGCGATCGAAAGCGGCTGGATCAAGAGCGTGCATTGTTACGGCGGCGAACTGGGCATGGAGCGCTACGTCGCCGCACGCCCGGACGTGTTCTTCACCGGACGCGACGGTTCGCTGCGCTCGAACCGCGCCTTCTGTCAAGCGGCCGGTCTGTACGCGACCGATCTCTTCATCGGTTCCACGCTGCAAATCGACCGCGACGCGAACTCGTCGACCGCGACACTCGGGCGCATTGCAGGCTTCGGCGGCGCACCCAATCTCGGCAGCGATCCGCGCGGTCGCCGCCACTCGAGCGAAGCCTGGCTCGAGATGACGTCGTCGGTGGAGGAAGTCCGGCGCGGGCGCAAGATCGTGGTGCAGCTGGTCGAGACGTTTCAGGAGAGCGGCGTTCCGACGTTCGTCGAGCGGCTCGACGCGATCGAACTCGCACGCAGCGCGGGTCTGCCGCTCGCGCCGGTGATGATCTACGGCGATGACGTGACGCACGTCGTGACGGAGGAAGGCATCGCCTATCTCTATCGCGCGCGCGACGCCGACGAACGGCGCGCCGCGCTCGCGGCGATCGCGGGCGTCACGAAGATCGGACTGGGCGCGGACGAGGCGCGCACGCAAACATTGCGCGCGGACGGCGTCGTCGCGTTTCCCGAAGATCTCGGCGTTCGCCGCAGCGAGGCGAATCGCACGCTGCTGGCCGCACGTTCGATTCGCGAATTGGTCGACTGGTCGGGCGGACTGTACGATCCGCCCAAACGCTTTAGGAGCTGGTGATGATCGAAACGCTTCGCTATGAGTATCCCGCACGCGAGGCGGTGACGCGGCGCGCACACGTCGGCGTCGTTGCATCGGGTAACTGCGAGGTGCTTTTGGAACCTTCGAGCGCGAAGGCCGCGTCGATCGTGGTGCGCACCAGCGTGAGCGGCTTCGATGCGACCTGGCAGGCGGTGCTCAAGCGCTTCTTCGCGCGCAACCCGATCGCGGTGCAGATCGAGATCAACGATTTCGGCGCCACGCCGGCCGTCGTCGCGCTTCGTCTGGAGCAGGCGCTGGAAGGCGCGCGATGAGCCTCTTGCTCGCCGAATCGTTTGCCGAACGCGGCGCGCGCGAACGCGCGCAGTCGCTGCTCGACGCGCAGAGCGCGCGCGAGCTGATCGGCCCCTTTGCTCGCCTCTCTTCACCCTATCTCGCCGCGCAAGGCGTCGTGGCCCAGTCGGACGACGGCACGGTCGTGATGCGCGGGACGCTCGGAGGCGAGCGTGCATGCGTGGTCGCGACCGACGGCCGTTTTCTCGGTGGCTCCATCGGCGAGATCGGCGGCGCAAAGATCGCCGGTGCGCTGGAGCTCGCGCGGCGCGATTTCGAGCGCGGTACGCCGACGCGAATGGTGCTCGCGCTCGATACCGGCGGCATTCGTTTGCAAGAAGCCAACCTGGGCATTCTCGCCGTGACCGAAATCTGCGACGCGATCGTCGCCCTGCGCATGCTGATGCCGGTCGTCGCGGTGATCGCCGGCCGCGTGGGCGTTTACGGCGGACTTTCACTCTCGACTGCGCTCTGCAGCTCGATCATCGTCAGTGAAGGCGCGCGTGTCGGGCTCAACGGACCCGACGTCGTAGAGACCGAGTCGGGGATCGAGGAGATGGACTCTTCGGATCGCCCGTTGATTTGGCGCGTGACCGGCGGGCGCATGCGTTTCGAAGCGGGATTCGCAAGCGAACTCGTTCCCGACGACGTGCAGGCGATTCGTGCCGCGGTCGAGCACGCATTCACGCATCCGCGTCCGCTTCCGCCGCTCGAACCGCCCGAATTTCCCGATCCGCGGCTGGAGCGCGACGCCTTTCTGCGCGCGATGGGGATCGAGCCGTGAGTGCAAGCGTACGCGGCCGCGTCTGGCTCGAGAAGCTCGCGGCAGGCGGAGCGCCCGTCGCAGGCTTGCCGCCCTCCGTACTCGCGTCCGACACCGCGATCGACGGTCATGCGGTGCGCGTCATCGCCGTCGTCCCGGACACGCACGCGCGTTTCGCGCGCGCGCGCAACGGCGAGGTCGGAATCGACGAAGGCTTCGGGCTGGCGCGCGCGATCCGCGCGACGCCGCAGGGAAGCGCCATCCTTGCAATCGTCGACGTTCCGGGGCAGGCGTTCGGCACGCGCGAAGAGGCGGTCGGGTTGCAGCGCGCACTGGCCGCGTCGGCGGAAGCATACGTGTTGGCGCGGCGCGGCGGCCATCCGGTGCTGGCGCTCGTTGTCGGAAAGGCGATTTCGGGCGCGTTTCTCGCGCACGGTTTGCAGGCCGGATGGATCGGCGCACTCGACGACGGCGCTATCGAGATTCACGTCATGTCGGAACCGGCTGTCGCGCGCGTCACTCGCATGGAGCGCGAGGATTTGGCGCGCGTCGCGCGCGAGGTACCGGCCACCGCTCGTGACATCAAGACCTTCGCGACCTTCGGCGCGATCGACCGGATATTCGAGGTCAGCGATCCCGATGCACCGAGCGGCGCCGACGTAAGCCGGGTTCTGCAGACGCTCGCGCAGGTGCTGCGCGAGCCGGAGTTGGGTTTGCGCGATCCGGTCGAACGTCTCGCGCGTCCGCAAGCGCAAGCGACGCGGGCCATCGCGCGCCGCGTGCGCGATGAATTGCAGGCGCAGTGGGATGCGTGAACGCCCGCGGCCGCACGATCTCGTTCGGCTGAGCCGCAGCGCGGTCGCACGATTGGCCGCCGCCTCACCGTCGTGGGCGGTGGCGAGTTTGCGCCGCGCGCCGTGGGCCGCGGTCCGGCGCGCGCACGTCGACGACGGCATTGCGATCGGTATTCGCGGTGAGGGTCGCGAGCAGCGGCTCGCGGCGGTTGTCGCCGCGCCGGAGATCGAAGCCGTCGTCACGCCGGAGATGCTCGCCGCGCGCTCTCCGCAGCGCGATCACGGCGCATTCGATGCGCTTGCGGCAGTCATGCGCGAAGCGAGAGCTGCGGGACTCGCGGCCGGGCCGATCGGCGCGGCGGGCTTCGAGCTTGCGACCGGCGTCGCTGCGCTGCACGCGACGAGCGACCTCGATGTCGTCGTGCGCACGCGGCCGGGCGATGCTGCGCTGCGCGCGCTCGCGGATGCCATCGCCGGTTTGCCGGTGCGTGTCGATGTCGAGATCTCTTTTGCCAACGACTACGGGGCGGCGCTCGAGGAGACACTTGCCGGCGGCGAGCTATTGGTGAAAACGCCGGATGGCCCGCGTCTCTTGCCGCCTTTCTCGGCCGCGAGCGCGGCCGTCCAAGCGTTGATCGCAGAAGCTGAACTCACACCCAAGCCCGCGCTCGTGGACCGGCGCGGCAGCGGTGCGCACGACGATCTGAATCTGGCGCTGCTGCTGCGCTCGGCGCACGCGTGCGGGGAAGCGTTCGAGCGTGTTGCTTCGGCGTCGCACGGCGCCCGCGTCGATCTTGCGCTGCGCGAGCGGCTCGGCGCGATCGGGCGTGATGCTGAACGGCGTATGCTCGAAGCAACCGGTAACGTGAACGCGCATCGCGGCGCGATTTGGTCGCTCGGGCTTTTGGTTGCCGCCCACGCGAGCAGCGGGTCGCGCGATGCGAACGCTGTGGCGCGCGTCGCCGCGGAGATTGCCGCGCTGCCCGACGCAAACCAGGCGCCGTATGCCTCGCACGGCAAGGTCGTGCGCGCGCGCTTCGGCGTGCGCGGCGCTGCCGGAGAGGCGCAGGCCGGCTTTCCGCATGTCGTGCGGCGCGCGTTGCCCGCATTGCGCGCGTCACGGGCTCGCGGGGCGAGCGAATCCGTCGCGCGAACCGACGCGCTGCTCGCGATCATGACCACGCTCGACGATACCTGTTTGCTGCATCGCGGCGGCGAACAAGCCTTGCGCGTCGCGCAGCGCGGCGCGGCGGTTGCGCTCGCCGCCGGCGGAATCGGCGATCCGGCCGGCATGCGCGCCTTCGAAGAGCTCGAAAGCGCGTTGCTCGCGCTGCGCGCCTCCCCGGGCGGCGCGGCGGATCTCTTGGCAGCGGCGCTCTTTCTCGATTCGATCGAGCGAGGCACGTGGGCTTAGCCTTTCTTTTTCCGGGACAAGGCTCGCAGTATCCGGATATGTTCGCGCGCCTGGGGAGCGATCCGCGCGCGGCGCCGACCTTCGACGAAGCAGACACGGTGCTCGGATACGCGACGCGCACGCGCGACGATGCCGTTTCGCTTGCATCGACGCTCAACGTGCAGCTCGGCCTCTTGATCGCGGGTGTTGCCTCGGCGCGCGTGCTCGAAGCGTGCGGCGCGCAGCCCGACGCCGTCGCGGGACATTCGGTTGGCGGCTTCACTGCCGCAGTCGTCGCGGGGTCGATGACCTTTGCGGATGCACTGCGCGCGGTCGCGGAACGCGCGTATACGATGGAACGCCTCTTCGCCTCGGGGTACGGGATGGGCGTCATCGCCGGTTTGCCGGAGCGCACGGTGCGTCAGATCCTCGAGGAGATCTGCGATCCGGCCGATCCCGTCTATCTCGCCAACGTCAACGCTCCGACGCAGTGCGTCATCGCGGGTGCGCAGGATCCGCTTGCGCGTGCACTCGAGGCCGGAGCGCGCGCAGGCGCGCGCCGCGCCGACCGGCTCGACGTAGCGGTGCCGTCGCATTGTCCGCTGCTCGCGCCGGTGCAGGCGCGCCTCGAAGAGGTGCTCGCTTCAATCGAGCTGCGCGACCCGCGCATGACATACGTCGGGAGCGTGGGTCCGCGCATCATTCGCGACGCGCGCGCGCTGCGCATCGACCTGGCTGCCGGGGTTGCGCAGCCGGTCCGGTGGCACGACGCATCGACGATGCTCGTCGAGATGGGCGCGACGGTACTCATCGAAGTGATTCCCGGGCACGTCCTCACCGATCTCGCGCGTCTCGCGTTTCCACGCGTGCGCGTGCTCGCACTCGACGAGAGCGGATTGCAGTCGGCGGCCGCGCTCGCGCGCCGTGCCTGAACTCCCCGACATCGTCGCGTACGTTCATGCGCTGCAGGCGCGGATCGGCGGCCGGCAGCTCGAACGCGTGCGGCTGCACAGCCCGTTTCTGCTGCGCACCGCGCAGCCGCCGGTCGCGCAAGCGGAGGGCGCAAAGGTCCGTGAGGTGCGCCGCGTCGGAAAGCGTATCGCGATCGGTTTGGATAACGATCTTTGGCTCGTACTCCACCTGATGATCGCGGGGCGATTGCACTGGCGCGCACCGGGCGCAGCGCTCACGGGACGCAACAGCCTTGCTGCGTTCGATTTTCCGGACGGTTCGCTGCTGCTGACCGAAGCCGGCTCGAAGCACCGCGCGTCGCTCGAGGTGCTGCAGGGAGAGGCGGCACTGCGCGCAGTCGATCCGGGCGGTATCGACGTCTTCGCGAGCACGGCGCAGGAGTTTCGCGCCGCGCTCGTGCGCGAAAATCACACCCTCAAGCGCGCGCTCACCGATCCGCACATCGTCGAGGGCATCGGAAACGCCTACTCGGATGAAATTCTGCACGCCGCGCAGCTCTCGCCCGCGGCGCTTACGCAACGGCTGCGCGGCGAGCAATGGCAACGCCTATACGAGGCGACGCGAGCGACGCTGCAGCTCTGGATCGATCGCTTGCGCAGTGAGGCAGGCGACGGATTTCCCGAAGGCGTCACCGCGTTTCGCAAGGAGATGGCCGTCCACGGGCGCTTCGGGGAGGCTTGCCCGCGCTGCGGCAATCCGGTGCGGCGCATCCGCTATGCGGAGAACGAGACGAATTATTGCGCGGTCTGTCAGACCGGCGGCCGCGTGCTCGCGGACCGCAGCCTATCCCGATTGCTGAAATAGCGCCCGCTTCGTCCGCGAAGAAGGGGCTGGTATACCAAATACCATAAGCGCCTGACTCCTGGGAGGTAGAGGGCGTGGCTCTTGGTCTGGTTCGTCTCGAATCCGAAGCGAGTTTCGCGCAGCGCGCGTATGCCTCGCTGCGCGCCGCGTTGTTCGAGATGAACATCTACGAGCGCGCCGACCAAGACCTCCGGCTCGACGAACGCGACCTCGCCGAACGGCTGGGCGTCAGCCGTACTCCGATTCGCGACGCGCTCGCGAGACTGGAACACGAAGGCATCGTCGAGAGCATTCCGCGGCGCGGCTATTTCATCGTCCGCAAGAACCGCGAAGAGCTCGTCGAGATCATCAAGATTTGGGCCGCGCTGGAGAGCATGGCTGCGCGGCTGCTCACCGAACGCGCGAGCGACGAGGAAATCGCTTCGCTGCGCGCGATCTTCGCAACCTTCGAAAACGGACAACTGGCCGCAAAGCTCGATGAGTATTCCGACGCGAACCTCGCCTTCCACGCGCGCATCATCGAGCTTGCGCGCTCCGCGACTCTTTCCAAGATGGCCGACGCGCTCATGATTCACGTGCGCTCGATCCGCCATCGCACGATTTCCGAAGACCATCGCTTCGAGCGCTCGATGGTCGATCACATGCACATCATCGAGGCGCTCGAAACTCGAAATGCCAAACTCGCGGAGCGTCTGGTTCGGGATCACGCTCTCGGTTTGGCTGCACACGTTGCGGAGCACGTTCATGATATCTGAAATGGTTCGTACGCTTTCGGGCGGTCATCTCGTCGCCAAGGCCTTGAAGTCGGAGGGCGTGGACGCGATCTTCACGCTTTGCGGCGGTCACATCATCGACATCTACGACGGCTGCATCGACGAGGGGATCAAGATCGTCGACGTGCGGCACGAACAAGTCGCCGCGCACGCGGCCGACGGCTACGCGCGCATGACCGGCAACCTGGGATGCGCGGTCGTGACGGCCGGTCCGGGAACGACCAACGCGATCACCGGCGTCGCGAACGCGTTCCGCGCGGAGAGTCCGATGCTGTTGATCGGGGGACAGGCGGCGCTTTCGCAGCATCGCATGGGCGGCCTACAGGATTTGCCGCACGTCGACATTCTGCGCCCGATCACGAAGTTTGCAACCAGCGTCCCAACCACCGAACGCGTCGCCGATTTCGTCGCGATGGCGGCACGCGAGGCATTCAACGGCCCCTTCGGACCGGTCTACCTCGAGATTCCGCGCGACGTGCTCGATCGCGGCATCGAGCCCGACAAGGCCGTGATTCCGCAAGCCGGGCGCTATCGCGCTTCGACCAAGAGCGTGGGCGATCCGAACGATATCCAAAAGCTGGCGGATATTCTCGCGTCTTCGACCAAGCCGTGCGTGCTGCTGGGACAGCAGGTGTGGACGTGCCGCGCGACCGAGAGCGCGCGCGCTTTCGTCGAACGGCTGAACGTCCCCGCATACATGAACGGCGCCGGACGCGGCACGCTCCCGCCCGATCATCCGCTCAACTTCCAGTTGACGCGGCGCGAGGCTTTCGAAGCGGCCGACGTCATCATCGTCGTCGGAACGCCCTTCGATTTCCGCCTGCGTTACGGCAAGAGCCTCAAAGCAAAGACCGTGGTGCAGATCGACATGTCGTACGCGACGGTGGGACGCAACCGCGACATCGACCTCGGCCTCGTCGGCGACGTCGGCGTCATTCTCGAAGCGGTAACGCACGCAGCCGGCGGCGACAAAGCCGCGGCTAGCGCGCGCAACGCGTGGGTGAAGATGCTGCGCGAGAAGGAGAATGCGGCGGTCGAGGCGCGCTTGCCGAAACTGCGCAGCGACGCGCGTCCGATTCATCCGTATCGTCTCGCCTACGAGATCGACAATTTCCTCACCGACAACTCGATCTTCGTCGGTGACGGCGGGGACGTCGTGACCTTTGCGGGCAACGTCGTGCGCCCGAAAGCTCCCGGGCTCTGGATGGATCCCGGTCCGCTCGGGTCGCTGGGTGTCGGTACCGGTTTTGCGATGGCGGCGAAGCTCGCGCAGCCCAGCCGCGAGGTGGTCGCGCTCTTCGGCGACGGCTCGTTCGCGATGACCGGATTCGACATGCAGACGGCGGTCCGGTTCGGAACGCCGTACATCGCGATCGTGGGCAACAATAGCTACATGAATCAGATTCGCTGCGGACAGATTCAGAAGTACGGCAAAGAGCGCGGCGACGTCGGAAACTATCTGGGCGACGTGAATTTCGAGAAATTCGCGGACATGCTTGGCTTCTACGGTGAAGCGGTGCGCGAGCCCGACCAGATCCGGCCGGCGCTCGAGCGCGCGCGCGCTGCCGGAACCTGTGCGGTGATCAACGTGTGGCTCGATCCCGACGCCTATGCACCCGGAACCGAAAATCAAACGATGTACAAATGAGTAAAAAAGGCAAAGCCCTGGACGGCGTCCGCGTGCTCGATATGACGCACGTTCAATCGGGGCCCTCCTGCACGCAGATTCTCGCTTGGCTCGGCGCCGACGTCATCAAGGTCGAGCTGCCCGGGCGTGGCGACATCACGCGCCAACAGTTGCGCGACATCCCCGACGCCGACAGTCTCTACTTCGCCATGCTCAACGGCAACAAGCGTTCGCTGACGCTCAACACCAAGACGCCGCAGGGCAAGGAGATCTTCACGAAACTCATTCTCTCGTGCGACGTGCTGGTCGAGAACTTTGGCCCCGGCGTGCTCGATCGCCAAGGTTTTCCCTGGGAGAAGATTCACGAACTCAATCCGCGGATGATCTACACCTCGATCAAAGGCTTCGGGCCGGGTCAGTACGCCGACGCGAAGGCCTACGAACCGGTCGCGCAGGCGATGGGCGGGTCGATGAGCACGACCGGATGGGACGATGGTCCGCCGCTCGTCACCGGCGCACAGGTCGGCGATTCGGGGACCGGCATTCACACCGTTGCGGCGATTCTCGCCGCGCTTTATCAACGCGACGTCCACACCGGAGTAGGCCAGCGCGTCGTCTGCACGATGCAGGACTCGGTGCTCAATCTGTGCCGCGTGAAGATGCGCGATCAGCAGCGGCTGGCGCGGGGCCCATTGCGCGAGTACCCGAACAAGCACATAAACGGCGTCGTGCCGCGTTCGGGCAATGCGTCCGGCGGCGGCCACCCCGGTTCGGCGCTCAAGTGCAAAGGCGACGATCCGAACGACTACGTCTATCTCATCATTCAGCCGCAAGTTTGGGAGCCGCTCTGCAAGGAGATGGGCCGCCCCGAACTCGTCGAGGATCCAAGGTATGCGACGCCCGAGGCGCGCGTGCATATTCTCGACGAGGTTTTCGGCATTATCGAAGAGTGGACGAAGAAGTACAGCAAGTACGAGGTGCTCGAGCGCTGCAACGCGCTCGATATTCCGTGCGGTCCCGTGCTCGGCATGAAGGAGCTGCTGACGGATGAATCGCTGCGCGCGCGCAAGATGATCGCGGCGGTGGACCATCCGGAGCGCGGTACGTATTACACGGTCGGATGTCCGCTGGTGCTCTCGGATTCTCCGGTCGACTACAAACCGTCGCCGCTTCTCGGCGAGCATAACGAAGAGCTCTTACACGAAATCATGGGTTACGATACCGCGCAGGTCGAGAGCCTGCGCTTGGAGGGGGTTATTTAGTCATGGCTATCGCGGCAGCGCCGGGTGCAGTCGTTCGCATCCCGCAAACGAAACTGCTCATCGACGGTAAGTGGGTCGACGCGGTCTCGGGCAAGACCTTTGCAACGAACAATCCGGCAACCGAAGAGCTGATCGCCGATGTCGCCTCGGCCGACGAGGCCGACGTTGCACTCGCGGTCAAGGCCGCGCGCAAAGCGCTGGAAGAGGGACCGTGGGGCAAAATGCGCGCCGCGGAGCGTGCGCGCATCATGATGAAGTTCGCCGATCTCATCCGGCAGCGGCAGGAAGAAGTGGTCGCGCTCGAATCGCTCGACGGCGGGAAGCCGATCAGCTCGGTGCGCCGTCAGGATTTCCCGGCAATGCTCGACTGCATCGAGTATTATGCCGGCTGGCCGGACAAGATCACCGGCGACGTGGTTCCCGTACGGCCGGACGCGCACACCTATATCGCACGCGTGCCCGTAGGAGTCGTGGGCGCGATCGTGCCGTGGAACTTCCCGCTGATGAATTCGATGTGGAAGATTGCACCGGCGCTCGCGTGCGGTTGCGCGATCGTCATGAAGCCCGCGACCGAGACGCCGCTCACCGCGCTTCTGCTTGGCGAACTGGCGCTCGAGGCGGGTGTGCCCGCGGGCGTGCTCAACATTTTGCCCGGACCCGGCACGACGGCCGGCATGGCGCTCGTTCGCAACCCCGACGTCGACAAGATCTCGTTCACCGGTTCGCCCGGCGTCGGGAAGCTGATCATGGAAAATGCCGCACCGTTTGTCACGCGCCTGACACTCGAATTGGGCGGAAAATCGCCGAACTTGATCTTCGAAGATGCGGATCTCGATGCGGCCGTGAAAGGCTCGTCGGCGGGGATTTTCTTCAACAGCGGTCAGGTTTGCTCGGCCGGTTCGCGCCTGCTCGTGCAAGAGAGCATCTACGACGAGTTCTGCGAACGGATGGTTGCGCGCTCCAAAACGCTGAAGGTGGGCGATCCGCTCGACGAGAGCACCTACATGGGACCGGTGATTTCGAAGAAGCAGATGAACACGATCATGGGCTACATCGAAGCCGGTAAGAGCGAAGGCGCGCACTTGAGCTCGGGCGGCGAACGCATCGGCTCGAAGGGGTACTTCATCCAACCGACCGTCTTCACTGAAGTCGACAACAACATGAAGATTGCACGCGAGGAGATCTTTGGGCCGGTGGCGGCCGTGATTCGTTTCAAAGATGAAGACGACGCGGTGCGTATCGCCAACGACTCCGACTTCAGTCTTGCCGCGGGCGTCTGGACCAAAGACGTCGCGCGCGCACACATCATGCCGCAACGCCTACGCGCCGGAACCGTGTGGGTGAACACCTACGGACAGAGCGACACGCGCTTGCCCTGGGGTGGACTCGGCGGCGACTCGGGCATGGGCCGCGATCTCGGTGAAACAGCACTTGATAACTACACGGACAAGAAGACGATCTGGGTAAGTCTTCGCCGCTAAGAAAGGGTGTACTAATGGCCGCACAAGCACAGCCGACGACGGCGATGCCGCGCACAAGCCTCCTGCATAACCCCTGGGTTCAGCTCGTCGCAGGCATCGTCTGCATGATGATGATTGCAAACCTGCAGTACGGGTGGACGCTCTTCGTCAATCCGATCAACGCCCAATTCGGTTGGTCGAAGGCAGCGATTCAAGTCTCGTTCACGCTCTTCGTACTGGTTGAAACGTGGCTGGTGCCGTTTGAAGCGGCACTCGTCGATCGGTTTGGCCCGCGGAGAATGGTCATGATCGGCGGCGTCTTTGCGGCGCTCGGATGGATCATCAACTCATTCGCGACGTCGCTGGAGGGCTTTTACGCCGGCGCGATCTTCGCCGGTATCGGTGCCGGCATCGTGTACGGTACCTGCGTCGGCAACGCGATCAAATGGTTCGCGGGACAGCGTGGGCTCGCGGCGGGTTTGACTGCGATGGGGTTCGGCGCGGGCGCCGCTGCGACGATCGTTCCGCTCTCGCTGATGATCAAATCGAGCGGTTATCAGCACGCGTTCCTCGTCTTCGGTCTGATCCAAGGCGCGATCGTCGTCATCGCGGCGATGTTCTTGATTACGCCTCCGGCGGCGACGGTGAAGGAAGCACGCCCGATAAAGGTGCTGCAAGGGAGCCACGACTACACCCCTATGGAGACGCTGCGGTCGCCCGTCTTCTGGGTCATGTACGTCATGTTTACGCTGGTTGCGTCCGGCGGGTTGATGGCGGTAGCGCAGCTGGCGCCGATTGCCAAAGACTTCGGTATCTCGAAGACGCCGGTCACGATCTTCGGGCTTACGATGGCGGCGCTGACCTACTCGCTCGCGATCAACAACCTCGTGAACGGCTTTACGCGGCCGATTCTGGGTTGGGTCTCCGACCACATCGGCCGCGAGGTGACGATGTTCCTCGCGTTCCTGCTCGAGGGTCTGGGTATCTTCGCACTGATGACGTTCGGGCACAATCCGGTCTCGTTCGTCTTGCTCTCCGGTGTCGTGTTCTTCGCGTGGGGCGAGATCTTCAGCATCTTCCCCGCGACGACGCGCGATCAGTTCGGTCAGAAATACGCGACGACCAACTACGGCATGCTCTATACCGCAAAAGGAACGGGGTCGCTCATCGTGCCGATCGCGAGCGTCCTCACCGCGGTCTCGGGCAGCTGGACGCTGGCCCTCTCGGTGGCGGCGATCTTCAACATCGTCGCGGCGCTGATTTCGATCGGCGTGCTCCGGCCGCTGCGCGTGCTCGAGTCACGCAAATAGCCGGCGTTTAGTCGAGCGTCGTAACGACGCCGGTGTGCAAGTCGTAGGTCGCGGCGGCGATGCCGGCGTCGCCGCGCGCGACCGCCGCGCGCACGATGGGCGAACGCGCGACGATGGCCCGGCGGCAGGTGCGCGCGTTGCTCTCGATGGCGTTGCGCCACCAGTCACCGTCGAGCGTTCGCGCCGCGCGTGCGGCCGGCGCGATCGCTTCGGCGAGCAGCCCGATGCTGCCGGGAAACTGCACATCGGATTCCACGAGCGACATCGCGGCGCGCACGGCGCCGCATCCTTCGTGACCGAGTACCAGCACGAACATGCTGTGGAGCACGTCGATCGCATACTCCATCGACGCCAGCGCCTCGCTGGTGACGATGTTGCCGGCAAGCCGGATCACGAACAGGTTCCCGGGGTGCTGATCGAAGACGCTCTCGATGGGGACGCGCGAGTCCGAGCAGCCCAACACGACGGCGAAGGGCTCCTGACCACTGGCTAGTTCGATGCGTTGCGCCGAGGCAACGGGGGCTTGCGGCCGTTCCGCGACATAACGCCGGTTGCCCTCGAGCAGGCGGGCGAGCGCGTCGCCCGGGGTGGGGGGACGGGTGAAGGGCATTGCCTCGTGATACCCGCCTGTGGTAGTCTACCCCTTGGCTCCGAAGACCGTAGGGCTTGCCAAGGCAAGATAATCCGGTCGGCTCCCGGCGATGCATGAGCGCGTAAGCGCCGTGCGGGTTCGGCGGTCGAACCAACCCTACCGAGGCGCGTCGTAGAGATCTCCAGCAGCGTGCAGTGCGCTGACAGGCTTTCTTCAAGCGCCCTCCGGACGGATGGAGCGCTTTTTTTACACCAAGAAAGCAGCACAAACGTCATGCCAACCGCACGTAAAGAAGCCGCGGTTCGAGAGTTGCGCGATCGGCTTGCCGGGGCGCAGAACTTGTTCTTGACCGACTTTGCGGGCCTCACCGTCGAAGAGATTACCAAGCTTCGCGGCGAGCTGCGCAAGGACGGCAGCACGTATGCCGTCGTCAAGAACACGCTCTTCAAAATCGCTGCAGGCGAGGATATCGCCAAGCAGCTCGATGCGTTTCTGGCCGGTCCGACCGGCATCGTCTTCGCGGGTACCGATCCGGTCGCGCCCGCCAAAGCGATCAAACAGTTCGCAGACGACAGCAAGAAGCTCGGTATCAAGGCAGCCTACATCGACGGAGCACTCGTCGATGCCAAGCAAGTCGACGCGTTAGCGTCACTCCCGCCGAAAATCGAACTCATTGCAAAACTCGTTGGCTCGCTCGCAAGCCCGCTGCGCGGTCTCGTCACCGTGCTCTCGGGCAATCAGAGCGGCCTGGTCCGTGTGCTCAATGCTATCCGCGAGCAAAAAGAAGCCGCGGGTTCGAACGCTTAAGGAGATACAACAACAATGGCAGTTGCCGAACTCATCGATCAGATCGATAAACTCACCGTGCTCGAGCTCGCGGACCTCGTCAAGCAGCTCGAAGAGAAATACGGCGTCTCCGCTGCGGCTCCGGTCGCGGTGGTCGCCGGTGCCGCTGCAGGCGGCGGCGCCGCCGCTCCGGCTCCCGAGAAGACCGAATTCGACGTGATCCTCGCGGAAGCGGGACCGGAGAAAATCAAAGTCATCAAGGCCGTGCGCGAGCTCACGAGCTTGGGCCTCACCGAGGCGAAGGCGTTCGTGGAGAGCGCGCCCAAGGCCGTCAAGGAAGGCGTCACCAAAGACGAAGCCGAGAGCATCAAGAAGAAGCTCGAAGAAGCCGGCGCAAAAGTCGAAGTTAAATAATTGCGCGAAAAATGACTTCGAAATAGCTTCGAATAAGAGGGGCGAGGCTGCGAAAGCAGCCTCGCCCTTTTTCTTGATCAGGAGGCCGTGTTGGGTCAGCCGGGTAGTATGAACCCCACCATCACCATCATCATCTATGCCGTGCTCCTGGCATGGCTGCTCTTCCGCGTATCGCGAGCGCAGCGCATCAGCGTGATGCGCATGTGGATTTCTGCCTCGCTCCTCATGCTTCTCGCCGTCTTCGTAATCTACGGCAGTTTCGCATTATTCAAGCCGCCGCTCTGGGAGATCGCCGCGGCCGTCGTGCTCGGGCTTGCGGCCGGTATTCCGCTCGGCTTGCTGCGCGGACATCACACGCAAGTGAGTGCAACCGAGCGGCATGGCGTGATGAAGCTCGGCGCGTCGTGGGCGACGGCGGCAATTTACCTGGGCGCCTTCGGCGGGCGCGTCCTCATTCGCATGTGGCTCCCGCCGCAAAGCGCGGTCGGCAACGTCGTCGGCGACGGCCTGCTCGTCTTCGCGATCGGCATCATCGGCGCGACGTTCTTCTCGGTCTATCGAAAGTACGAAGCGCTCGACCACGCTGGCGCGAGGTGACATGGATCCGACTGCCGAGTTGCGCGAGCGGGACGCGCTGCTGGATCGAATCCGCGTCTATGTCGACCGTGTCGGCCTCTCAGCGCTGACGCTCGAGCGCGCGGCAGCTGCGATCGGCGTCACCGCCGAGGTGCTGCGCGGTTACTTCGAGAGCAAAGAAGATCTCATCGTCGCGATGATCGCGCGCAACCGGATCCGCTTGCGCGAGCGGTTCGCAAAACTCGACCTCCAGGTCTCGAGCGACGAGTTCCGCCGGCTGATGTGGAATTTCTACGTCGATACCATCGAAGACTCGCGGCTCTTTTATGAAGCGTATGGACTCGCGCTCTACGACAACCACTACGGCGACTTTCTTCACGGCATCAACGACTGGCTTGCGCTGTTGCGCGAGTCGCTGGTTCGCCGCGGCATCCCGAGCGAGCGCGCCGAGGCCTTCGCAACGCTCTCGCTTGCCGTCTTCCGCGGTGCGATGATGGATTTGCTCGCGACGGGCGAGCGCGCCCGGGTGAACGCCGCGATGGAAGAGTGGTTCAGAGCCGCGCGCTGGCTGAGCGAGTAGCTCCGTAGCATGACTCGCCCGGTCGACCTCGAGAGCCGCGCTGCGCTCCTGGAGCGCGTCTCCGCCTACGTGGTCGAGCACGGGCTCGCCGGTCTCTCGCTGCGGCCCTTGGCCAAGGCCGTCGGCTCGAGTCCTCGCATGCTGCTCTACCATTTCGGCTCGAAAGAAGCGATCGTGACCGCCGTGCTGCGCGGCATTCGCGAGCGCCAGCTCGCGATGTTCGACCAATTGCGGCGCAGCGAACTGAGTACCCCGGCCGCGATCTGCCGTGCGGCGTGGGCCTACATGAGGACCCCGGCGATTCTTCCGATGCTCCGGCTGTTCTTCGAAACCTACGCGCTCGCGTTGCGCGAGCCGCAGCGATTTCCGGGGTTCTTGACCGGCGCAGTCGAGGACTGGCTGCAATTTCTCTCCGATCCCGCCTGCAAAGGGCGAACCGCAACGAGCGCGCGCCGTCGCGACGATCATCCTTGCCGGATATCGCGGCTTCATGCTCGACTTCGCCGCAACGCGCGACGAGGAACGGATCGGCGCCGCGCTCGATGCGTGGGCGCAAGCACTCGAGGTCTTTTCAGAAAAGGACGAAAGCCGTGCCGAACAAGCCTAAGGCGGCGATGAGCTTCATCTTCGTGACCGTGCTCCTCGATATGGTCGCGCTCGGCATCATGGTGCCGGTCTTTCAGCCGCTGGTCTTGAGCTTCGCGCACGGCAACTATGCCGACGCCTCGCTCCTTTCGGGTCTCTTTGCGACGATCTTTGCGATCGTGCAGTTCTTCGCGTCACCAGTGCTCGGAACGCTTTCCGATCGCATCGGACGGCGTCCCGTCGTGCTGCTCTCGAATTTCGGGACGGCTCTGGATTACGTGATTCTGGCGTGGGCGCCGAACCTCGCGTGGCTCTTTCTCGGACGCGTACTTTCGGGCGCGACCACCGCGAGCATTACGGTCGCGAGCGCGTATATCGCGGACGTCACCCCCGAAGACAAGCGCGCGGGCGCGTACGGCATGATCAGCGCGGCATTCGGCGTGGGTTTCGTCGTCGGTCCGGCGATCGGCGGATTGCTCGCGGTCCACGGCCTGCGCTTGCCGTTTTGGGTGGCGGGTGCGCTCAGCCTCGTGAACTTTCTCTACGGATTCTTCGTGCTGCCCGAGTCGCTTGCGGCCGAACATCGCAACGCGTTTAGCTGGCAACGTGCAAATCCGCTCGGTTCGATCAAGATGCTGCGGCGGCACGCGGAGCTTGCCGGACTCGCCACATCGAATTTGATCGGCTACGTTGCGCACGAGGCGCTGCCGCAGCTCTACGTTCTGTATACGATGCTGGTGTACGCCTGGACGATGAGCACGATCGGCATCTCCCTGGCAGTCGTAGGCGTCGTGACGATTCTGGTCTCGGCGTTCGTGACGCAGCCGGTCGTCGATCGCCTCGGCGAACGCCGCGCGGTCTTGCTCGGCCTGGTGCTGGGCGGCGCCGGCTTTTGCATGTACGGCGGGAATCAGATTCTGTTCTGGCTCGCGATTCCGGTGAACATGCTATGGATGGTCGCGGGCTCGGCTGCGCAGTCGTTGATGACGCGGCGCGTCGGGAAGCACGAGCAAGGCGAACTGCAGGGCGCGATCAATCTGCTGCGCAGCATCGGAATGTTGATCGGGCCGGCGGTTTTCACCGGCACGTTTGCGTATTCGATCAGCACGTCGCATCAATGGCGCGCGCCGAGTGCGGCCTGGTTCGTGGGCGGCGCGCTGCTCTTCGTTGCCGCGATCGTCGCCTGGCGTGCTACGAATGCAAGCGACGACGTCCACGAAAGCGTGGACGCCGCCGCCGCACTCGAATCGGCCTTGATTACCGAGACGCCGCTAGTGGACTGAGCCCAAAGGAGTCGAGAAGCTCGCGTTGCGCCGCAGCGGCAGCTGCGTTGATCGCTTCCGCGTGGTCGTCGTGCGGGACGCTGACGCGCAGCGGGCGCTGCCCTTGGGGCAGATCGGCAAGATGCACGATCGCGCGCGCTACGTCGGCGGGATCGCGTCCTTGCGCCGCCGCCGCGAGCGAACCGAAAACCCGCTGGGCTGCGTCTTGTGCGGGCGCGCCGTATGCCTGCATGCGCGCGGCGTCGTCGGGTTCGCCGCGCTTCGCGCCGATCTCGGTCGGATACGCGCCGGGCTGAACGATTGCGACGTCGACGCCTTGCGGTGCGAGTTCGTATGCCGAAGTCTCAGCGAGGGCTTCGAGCGCCCACTTCGATGCCGCGTAAACGCCTCCGAGCGGCGTGGTCAGCCGTCCGACGATCGACGATACGTAGACGACGAGTCCGCGGTGCCGTGCGCGCATTGCCGGAAGAAACGCGCGATTGACGCGTAGCGGTCCGAAGACATTGATTGCAAACTGCCGTTCGACTGCAGCGGGCGTGAAGCTCTCGACAACACCGAAGAACGCGGCGCCCGCATTATTGACGAGCAGGTCGGGTGTCGCTTTCGCCAGGATCTTCGACGCGGCGGCGTCGACCGACGAGTCGCTCGTGACGTCGAGCTCGACGACCTCGGCGCCGCGCGCGCGAAGTTGCGATGCAGCGGTGGCGTTGGCGCCGGCGGCGTTGCGCATCGTCGCGAAGACGCGCCATCCGTCAGCCAGGAGCAATTCGGCGCTTTGGCGGCCGAAGCCGGAGTTGGAACCGGTGATCACAGCGGAGCGCTGTTCAGACATGTAAACCTCACGAAGAACGGGGTGGGGGCCCAGCGTAGCAGGTAAACTTTGACCCAGCATGCAGCTCCCAGAGACCGGCCCCACCGATGGCCAGCGCGGCGATTGTTTCAATCGCACGTGCCCGGCGCGGGTGGTTTTCGACCACGTCACCGGACGCTGGGGTGCGCTCGTGTTGGCTGCGCTCCTCCACGGGACGCTCCGCTTTTCGGAACTGCGCGCGCGTGTGGGCGGCATCTCGGAAAAGATGCTTTCGCAAACCTTGCGCGAGTTCGAGAGAGACGGCTTGATCGTACGAACGCAGTATCCCCAGGTTCCGCCGCGCGTCGAATATGCGCTCACGCCTTCCGGCGGCGAAGTCGCGCAGCGTCTGCATCATTTGATCGATTGGATCGAACTGCACGTGCGCGACTTCACCGCAGTGGAGTCGCGCACGTGCGGCTAGTGGACGAGGAAGCCCACGAGCAAGAGCGCCACGATGTTGAGCACCTTGATCATCGGGTTGATCGCGGGGCCCGCCGTGTCTTTGTACGGATCGCCGACGGTGTCGCCGGTGACCGCAGCTTGATGCGCGATCGAGCCTTTCCCGCCTAGGTTGCCGTCCTCGATGTATTTCTTTGCGTTGTCCCACGCACCGCCGCCCGTCGTCATCGAGATGGCGAGGAAGAGCCCGGTGACGATCGAGCCGACGAGAATGCCGCCCATCAGCTGCGCGGCGGTGTCGCCTTTGAGGATATTGAAGACCGCAAGCAGCACGACGACGATCGGGACGCCGACCGGAATGAGCGCGGGGAGAATCATCTCCTTGAGCGCGCCCGCCGTCACGATGCTCACCGTCGTACCGTAATCGGGCTTGGCCGTACCGGCCATGATGCCGGGAATCTCGCGGAATTGCCGGCGCACTTCCTCCACGACTTTGCCGCCCGCGCGCCCGACCGCTTCCATCGAGAGCGATGCGAAGAGATACGGGAGCAAACCGCCGATGAAGAGGCCTGATAGCACGTAGGGATTTCCGATTGCAAAGAGATTGGTCGTCGCTGCCGAGCAATCGGCACTCGCGGCGGCACCGCACTTCGCTTTGATCAGCTCCTGCAAAAACGATGCGAAGAGGACAACCGCGGCGAGCGCCGCCGAACCGATCGCATAGCCTTTGGTCACGGCTTTCGTGGTGTTACCTACGGCGTCGAGCGGGTCGGTCACGTTACGCACTTCTTGCGGCATCTCCGCCATTTCGGCGATACCGCCCGCGTTATCGGTGATCGGTCCGAACGAGTCGATCGCGACGACGATGCCCGCAAGCGAGAGCATGGCCATGACCGCGATGCCGACCCCGTAGGTGCCGGCAAGACCGTAGCTGACGAGGATGCCGATGACGATCACGATTGCGGGAAGCGCCGTGCCCTGCATCGAGACGGCCAGGCCGGCGATGATGTTGGTTGCGTGGCCGGTCACCGACGCCTGCGCGATGCGCCGCACCGGCGAGAATTGCGTGCCGGTGTAGTACTCGGTGATGAACGTGATCAGACCGGTAATCGCAACTCCGACGAGCGCGCACAAGAAAATGCTCAGCGCGCTGACGTCGGCCGAGCCCGCGAACTCTTTCTGCGTCACGAACCAAAAGCCGGCGAGCGCTAGAACGCCCGCGACGATCATGCCGTTATAGAGCGAGGCCATGATGCGCGTCTTCGAGACGTTGCCCAAGCCGACGACCCACGACCCGATGATCGACGCGACGATCGAGACCGACCCGAGCAGGAGCGGAAACGTCGTTGCGCCCGGAAGTTTGTCGCCGAAGACGAGATAGCCGAGCAGCATTGCGGCGACGGTGGTGACGCAATAGGTTTCGAAAAGGTCGGCCGCCATGCCGGCGCAGTCACCGACGTTGTCGCCGACGTTGTCGGCGATGACGGCGGGATTACGCGGATCGTCCTCGGGGATGCCCGCTTCTACCTTACCGACGAGATCGGCGCCGACGTCGGCGGCTTTGGTGTAGATGCCGCCGCCCAAACGCGCGAAGACCGAGATCAGCGAGCAGCCGAAGGCCAGCCCGATCATCGCGCCCAGCGTGGTGCCGGTGGCGCCGTCATTGACGTTCTGCAAGATCGCGAAATAGCCCGAAACGGCGAGCAGGCCGAGGCCGACGACGAGCATGCCCGTCACCGTGCCGCCGCGGAAAGCGACATTGAGCGCAGCGCCGAGTCCGCTGCGCGCGGCCTCCGCGGTGCGCACGTTTGCGCGCACGGAGACGATCATGCCGATGAAGCCGGCGGCGCCGGAAAGAATCGCGCCGATCAGGAAGCCGATTGCGGCCTCCGGGCCCAGCGGCTTTGCGAAGAAGATGAGCGCCGCGAGTATCACCGCGACGACGGCGATCGTGCCGTATTGCCGACGCAGGAACGCCATCGCGCCCTCTTGGATGGCCGCGGCGATCTCTTTCATGCGGTCGTTGCCGTCGGGGCGGCCGAGCACCCAGAAGGTGAGCGCGATGCCGTAGAGCACCGCCAGCGCACCGCCGATCAGCCCGACCTCAATTGCGATTTGTGAGGTCATGTAGTCGTAGGTCCTTGAGGAAGCAGCAGTGCGGCGCCCGAGGGGCGCCGCTTGATCTAGCCGGGTACTGCGGTTTGGGACGTTAGTCCTTCGAATTGCGCCGCACTTCGCGCGGCGCGGGACCCTACTTTTCGAAGAAGCGCTGGAAGGACTCGCTGATGATGCGGCGGGCGTGGGCGGCGTCCCGCCACGCGCCGATACGCGTCGATTTCCCTTCGAGCGCCTTGTACGTTTCGAAGAAATGCGAGACCTTACGCAGCACGTGCGGAAAAATCTGCGTGTAGTTGTGGATCTCGTCGAAGGACGGCTCGCCGACCGGCACGGCGAGGATTTTATCGTCCTCTTTGTCGCCGTCGATCATTTCGAGCAGTCCGATGGGACGCGCGACGACCAGGCATCCCGGGAAGGTCGGTTCGATCACCAGCACCAGCACGTCGAGCGGGTCGCCGTCGAGCGCGAGCGTCTGCGGCGAAAATCCGTAGTCGCCGGGATAGTGAATCGCGGAGTGAAGCGCGCGGTCCAAGCGAAAGATGTCGTGCGCCTTGTCGTACTCGTATTTGTTGCGCGACTTCTCGGGGATCTCGATGACGACGTTGATCTCGTCGGGCTGGCGTTCGCCAAGCGGAAGATGAAGATAATTACGTGGCTCTGGCGCGTTCATGAGGCGCAGGGTGTTCGCTCCACTCGTATAAGGGACCTAGTGAGAGTTGCAGGTCACGGACAAGTGGAAAACGTCGAATTTCTCGTCGTCGGCGCGGGACCCGCGGGCGCGACCGCCGCCCGCGAAGCGGCGCGATCGGGGATCGAAACGGTCGTCTTGGAGAAGGATGCCGTCGTGGGCAGCAAGCGTGTCTGCGCGGCGGGCTTGCGCCCCGGCTTTTGCGGCACGTTCGATCTCCCGCGCCGGCTGATTCACTGCGATACGCCGCGGCTCGCGCTTTTCGACGCCGGCGGACGCGAGCACGAGATCTTCTTCGGCCCCGGACACACGACGACGCGCGAAGAGCTCGACGGTGAGATCGCGCGTTTGGCGCTTGGCGAGGGCGCGCAGATTCGCACCGGCGCGCTGTGGCGTTCGGTCGAGCGCGATGCGAGCGCGGCGCTGGTCGAGTACGCCGACGCGGCCAGCGGCGAGCGCAAACGGATACGGGCGCGCAACGTGTTCTTCGCGCAGGGCGCGACTGCGCGTTTGCAAGACGTCCTCGCGGAGCCGCGCTGGTCCGACGGTCTGATGACGACGCTGCAGTATCGCGTCTACCTCGATCGTCCCGCCGCTTCGATCGCCTATCGAACGCTCGAGCTTCATTACTATACAGGGTGTGACGGCCGCCAGATCGTTGCGTGGATGTTCCCCAAACGCGATCACCTCGCGATCGGCCTCGGCGTGCTCGGAAAGCTCGATGGCTCGCGATTGCGCGAAGAGCTGGACGCCTTCAGCGCGCGCGTGCGCGAGCGCCTCTATCCCGACGCAGCGATAACGCGGGTCAAGACCGAGGGTCATCTTTTATATGGCGGTTGGCCTCGCGCGCGCTTCGCCCAGGGGCCGCTGATGGTGGGTGGAACGGCCGCCGGGCTGGTCGACGCGACCAACGGCGAGGGGATCTTCGAGGCGGCGATGAGCGGCCGGCTCGCGGCGGAGGCGGTGCGCGATCATCGCGATGCGCCGGAGCGCGCGGCGCAAAGCTACGCCCAACGGCTGCGCGCGCGCTTTGCGCGCCGGCTCGAGCACCGCGTGCGCTTGATGCGCTATCTGGAGGCGCGCCCGATACGCTACGGGCTGCTCTTCGATCAGCTCGCTGCGAGCCCGCGCTTCGCAGATGCGCTGCAGAAGGAGGATCGCGAGCGCTCGCCGTTCGACCGGACGGTGCTGTGGTTTCATGCGCTGCGTTTTGCCACGCGGGCCTGCCGTGTGTAGGCGGCGAACGGCCCTACCACGGATAGAATTGCGTGTCGACGATTGCTATATCGGAAACCGAGTTCCAAGCGCTGCGCGATTTGATCCGCGAGCGTTTCGGTATCTATTACGACGACACGAAGCAATTTTTGTTACAAAGCCGTTTGCAGACCCGCCTGCTGAAGTGCCGCGTCTCCGACTTCTCCGGCTATCAGCGCTATCTGCTCTCTTCGCCGGACCGGGAGAGCGAATGGTCGGAGCTCGCCTCGGTGCTCTCGAACAACGAGACGTATTTTTTCCGCGAGCGCGCGCAGCTCGACGTGATCGTGACCGACGTGCTCGACGAATCGCTGAAAGCCGGCACACCGCTACGCGTATGGTCGTCGGCGTCGTCGACGGGAGAGGAACCGTATACGCTCGCGATGATGCTGCGCGAGACGCATCGGATCACCCCGTCGAGCCTCGTCTTGCGGGCGACCGATCTCTCGCCGCGCGCGCTCGAACGGGCGCAGACCGGCTTCTATCGGGAGCTCTCGTTCCGGGCCACGCCGCCCGAGATGGTCCAAAAGTACTTCCGCCCCTTTGAAGGCGGTTTTTTCATCAATGACGAGATCAAACAAATGGTGGAGTTCTCACGTTTGAACCTCATGGACGAACGTGCCGTCGCCGGCATGGGGACCTTCGACGCGATTCTCTGCCGCAACGTTCTGATCTACTTCGAAAAGCCGACACAGAAACGCGTGGTGGAGGCGTTCGCGCAGGCCCTGCGCCCGGGAGGGTTTCTATTCCTAGGACACGCGGAATCGATTATGCGGGTGACCGATCGTTACGAGCCCGTCGTGACCCAGAAAGCGATTTACTACCGACGGAAGTGATGAGCAAACGTGGCACAGATTAGCGTACTCGTTGTCGATGACTCGGCGTTCATGCGGCGCGCGATCTCGACGATGCTCGAGAATGAGCCCGATATGAAGGTGATCGCCACCGCACGCAGCGGTGAGGAGGCGATCACCAAGGCGCTCCAACTCAATCCCGACGTCATCACGATGGACGTCGAGATGCCGGGCATGGGCGGGCTCGAAGCGGTGCGGCAGATCGTCGCCGATCATCGCATTCCGATCATCATGTGCAGCTCGCTCACGCGCGAGGGCGCCGAGACGACGTTCCGCGCGCTCGAACTCGGCGCGGTCGACTTCATTTCGAAACCGGACGCGGCGTATGTCAATATCACCGACGTCGCGCGCGACTTGATCGCGAAGATTCGCGCGGTCTCGCGCCGCGGCGCGCAGCCGGCGCAGCCGATCGTGCATGCGCCGCCGCCGATCGAACAGGCAGCGCGCATCGTACACGCCCCGCCGCCTTCCGCACCCGCGGCGCCGCTCGTCGCGCACGTTCCCTCGACGTCACGTTACGAATGCGTGGCGATCGGCACGTCGACCGGCGGGCCGGTCGCGCTCTCGCACGTGTTGCCGGTGCTGCCGGCGAATTTCCCGTTACCGGTGCTAATAGTGCAGCACATGCCGATGGGGTTCACGCGTCCGCTCGCCGACCGCCTCAACGCATCGAGCAAGATCGCCGTACACGAGGCCCTCAACGGCATGATTCTCGAGAGAGGCACGGCGCTGGTCGTGCCCAGCGGAAAACAAGTCGACCTGCATCGGCGCGCCAGCGGCGAAACCGAGGTTCGCCTAGTGGATGACGACGGAAGTTCGTTGCACGTTCCGAGCGTCGATCACATGACCGCACAGGTCGCGCAGGCGTATGGGCCGAGCGCGATCGGCGTGATTCTCACCGGTATGGGGCAGGACGGCGTGAAGGGTTTACGTCAGCTTAAAGAACGCGG
>Ga0335073_10000424_pt1 | contig 54111 bp, 46 predicted proteins | sample Lox_Sample_22_FD_207093 | JGI IMG/M metagenome (GOLD analysis project Ga0335073, IMG submission 207093) | Soil microbial communities from Loxahatchee National Wildlife Refuge, Florida, United States - Lox_Sample_2.2 | ecosystem: Environmental > Terrestrial > Soil > Wetlands | place: USA... | reverse complement strand
GAGGTGCGATCCCATCTCGGCGAAGTACTCGTCGCTGAGCTCGCTGGCCAGCATGGCGAAGAACCGGCTGAACCCCGCGGAGCGGAAGCCGTCCGCGTGCTGACGGCCGGCCTCCGCCAGCCGGCGCAGAAGCGCCACGTAGAGCTTCATCAGCTGGAGGGACCGGCGCAGGATCGTGTCGGGCGAGTCGCGGAACAGGAAGCCGAACACCTGCCGCTCCGCGCCGACCCCTTCCACCGCGAGATCGTACAAGTCGCGGAGGACCTCTGGCTGGGCAACGCAGTCAGCCAGCACATGCTGCCGGTAGGTGATCTCTGCCGGAGTGGTCAGCGCCGAGTGAATCCCCTGCCGCGCCACCGCGTACAGGAATTCATCGCCGCCTGCCATCGCGGTCAGCAAGGTGTCCAGCTCAAGATCCGCGGCCAGTTCCGGCTCCTGGGTCGGCAGCTCCTGGCTGGGGTCGAAGTCCCGGTCGGAGTACATCAGCAGTGCTTTCATGACGCCAGCCGCTCCTTCAGCTGCGGATAGGTCAGCCCGTATTTACGCGCGATCGCAGCCGCGTAGGCGAGCCCGTCGGCGGGCTTGCGGACAATCTCGAACGTCCGCTCCGCCGGGTTGTCCGGGTTGACCGTGCCGACCATGGACACGCACGCTTCGTTACGGGATGCCAGTTCGTCGACGAACGTGACGTACACGCCGAGCAGCCCGAGCGCGGTCATCCGGTCAAGGACCCGCTCGCCGATGAACGCCGCGTCGCGCAACGTGGTGGAAGCGAAGCTCTCGTTCATGACCAGCAGGCTGTCGCCTGTCGCCTGGTCGAGCACTTCCTTCATCCGGGCCAGTTCGTCCGCCAGCTTGCCGCGCAGCGTCGCCAGGTCTTCCTCGCGCTCGAAGTGAGCGAAGATCCGATCCGGGAGAAACAGCTGCGCCCGCCGGGCAGGCACCGGGCAACCGAGGCTGGCCAGGTAGTGCACCTGACCCGTCATCCGCGCGAACGTCGTCTTGCCGCCATGGTTCGGCCCGGTGACCACGAAGATCCGTTCCGGCCCCTCCAGGCGGAAGTCGTTGGCGACCACCGTGCCGCTGTCGGGGACGAGCTTGCTCGCCAGCGCCAGGTCGAACGCGGCGTCCACCGCTATCCGCTTGTCGCTGGCCGATACCCGCGGGTAACAGAACTCCAGGCCTGCTGCTTTCAGTGGCGCGATGAACTCCAGGTAGGCGGTGTAGAACTGAACCTCGCGGTCGAACGCGCGGACCGTCGGGTCCAGGAAGCCGCCATGCCGCTGGCAGAAGTCGTCAAGAGCGGCGAACTCGTCAGGGAAAAGCCGGGCCACCCGGTCGGTGATCCGCTCTTCCACGTAATCCACCTCCGGCCAGGTCCGGAACCTGCCGCGGTAGTCCTTGACCGCGCTACAGGCGAACTTCGCGAACGTGGCCACCACGTCCGCGCTCAAGTCCGCCTGGTCCTCATACCGGCTGACCGTGACCCGGTTCGCTTTGATGTTGATGCAGTACCGCACGTCGGCGAGCGCCTGGGAGACCCGCTCAATGTCCGCAGCGAGCCCGGTGAAGGCCGCCGATCCGGCGTATCCGGATAGGTGGTCGCGGAGCCCGAGGAAGCCACGAGACGTAATGCTGGCCTCGGTCAGCGCCCCGGCGAGCGCGGCGATCGCTTCGCGGTACTCGCGGGCCGCGTCCAGGAACCAGTACTCCTTCTGATACCGGTACCGGAGCTTGCGCGCCTGCCTTAGTCGTTCCCGCACTGTCCGCATCCGCTCCGCGAACTGCCCGACGGCATCCGCGACCGGCTGGGTCTCGAGGTCCCGGAATACCTCATGCCGATAGGCGACGGCGGCCTCGTCGTGCAGCGGCACGCGGAAGAACGGCGTTAGAGCGTATTCGCCCCGGTCGGTGGTTATCGCGCTGACTACCTGATCGATGTTCAGGTCGGCGAAGAACGATGGCTGCGCCGGCTCGCCGACGACAACCGGACGGTCAAAAAGGATGCCTGTAAAGCCCACAGCCAACTCACCCCTGGCCTCCACCGGTTCACTGGGCCCGGTAGAAGCCATCAGCCAGGGCGGCGGTTCAGGTGGGCTTCATCACCTGTTTTCCATTGTATCCGCATCACCGGGATGGGTAATGGCGAGGCGGCCGGGATAGCCATGCGAGCCGCTGGCAGCGACAGGAAGCTAGCCGGCGGAGGGGCGTCGAAGTAGTCTTGCGGCAGCCAGATGATGCCCTGGCGCGGGGAATCCCGGTCCCTCGAACCGCCGTTTTCCGCGGCTGATGGCTTCTGCTCAGAGCATTCGCGACCGGCCGGATCGGAGCGCAGCGTGGGCAGCGAGGGCATAAGGCTGATTACCTATTTCAGCGATGGGCACCGCGGAGCAGGCACGCCCGTTGGTGATGCCCTCATAGACCTCTACGACAGGCACGAAGTAGCGACGAGCATCTTGCTCCGCGGCACCACTGTGGTAGCGGTCGATACCCGGCCGAAGATCGAAGCGGTGCTTGACCAGACCCTGCGGCTGACCCATCCGCTGCTCGTGACGACGGAGGATACACAACTGCTGACCGGCGATATTGAGCCCGTCCGGCTCAGCGAGAATCCCGGCCAAGCGACACGGCTGACTGTGTACTTCGGTCGCCAGGACCGGGTGTACCAGGTTCCCGCGTTCGAGGCGGTTTGCGAATTGCTGTACCGCCGCGGCATCGCCGGCGCCACCATCCTGCCTGGCGTCGATGGCACCACGGACGGGCGGCGCCACCGAAACAGGTTTCTGCACCGTGACGCCGACGTTCCGCTGACCGCCGTCGCCGTCGGGTCCGGTCACCAGATCGGCATGGTCCTTCCGGAAGTTGGCGCGTTGTTTCGGCACCCATTCATGACCATCGAGAAGGTCTGCGTCTGCAAGCGGGACGGGCACCTGATCGGCCGCCCCGAGATCGCGCCTGGTCCTGATGGCCACGGGACGGCTGCGCGGCTGAAGCTGACGATCTACACGTCCGAGGGCGCAAGGCACGACGGCCACCCGGTACACCGGGAGATCGTCCGGCAGCTGCGTTCCGCCGGGATCACCGACGCTGCCTCGCTGCGCGGCATCTGGGGCTTCCACGGAGATCACGCACCGCATGGCGAGCACTTTCCGCGCCTCGGCCGGCACATTCCCGTCGTCACGACAGCGATCTGCAGGCCAGAGCTGGTCTCGGTGGCGTTTGACATTGTCGACGCGCTCATTACCCAGCGTGGGCTAGTGACCGCCGAGACCGTGCGGGCGGTCAGCTAGGCCTAGGTCCGTCTGGCACAATGAGAGCGGAACGGGTGATGGGGCTCACCCTGGAATCGCGGCCCAGACCGACGGGCACGCTGACGGTCCCTGGCTGTTGAGCCAGGAGGTTTCCATGCTGCCAGGTCGGCGGCCTGCCCCGAACAGTAAGACGTCACGCGCGGTGAAGTTTGTAGTCATGATCGGCGTGATGAGCTTTTTCGCCGACTTCACTTACGAAGGCTCTCGCAGCATAACGGGCCCGTACCTGGGGCTTCTCGGCGCCGGGGCGTTCACCATCAGCGTCATCGGCGGGGTCGGCGAGTTCCTCGGGTACAACATCAGGCTGTTCTCCGGCCGGGGTGCCGACCGGACCGGCCGGCACTGGCAGATCACGATCTTCGGCTACATCCTCCAGATGTCGGTCGTCCCGCTGCTGGCCCTGGCCGGAAGCTGGCAGGCCGCGGCTGTGCTGATCATCGCCGAACGGATTGGCAAGGGGATCCGCAACCCGCCGCGTGACGCGATGCTCTCCCACGCGGCGGAAGAGATGGGATACGGCCGGGCATTCGGGGTGCACGAGGCACTGGACCAGTTCGGGGCGCTGTTCGGTCCGCTGCTCGTCGCCCTTGTGCTCGCGGCTACCAAGCACGACTACAAGATCGCTTTCGCCACGCTGGCGGCGCCCGCAGTCGTCATGCTGTCGCTGCTGGCGGTCGCCCGGCTGCTGTATCCCCGGCCGCGGGATCTGTCGGCACGCACCTCCCAGCCGACCACACAGCGGATGCCCCGCGTGTTCTGGCTGTACCTCGCCGCGGCGGCGCTGGCTGCTGTGGGCTACGCCGACTTCCCGCTGGTCTCCTACCACTTCCAGCACGCCGGGAGCGTTCCGCCGGCCCTGACGCCAGTGTTCTACGCCGTCGCTATGGCCGTCAGCGGCAGCGGATCGCTCATTCTCGGCCGGATCTTCGACCGGGCGGGGATCAGTGTCCTCATCCCGCTGACGATCGTCTCGGCGGTCTACGCTCCGCTCGTCTTCCTCGGCGGCTTCTGGGCCATCCTGGCGGGCTCGGCGCTGTGGGGACTTGGCATGGGCGTGCAAGAGTCGCTGATTCCAGCCGCGGTCGCGCCGATGGTCTCCCCCGATCGCCGTGCTTATGCCTACGGCCTGTTCACCAGCGCCTACGGCACGGCCTGGGTCCTGGGCAGCATCGTGATAGGCATCCTGATCGACACCTCGATAACCGGCCTTGTCGCGTTCTGCGTCGTCGCCGAACTCGCGGTGATCCCGCTCCTACTAGCCGTCCGCAGCCGCATGAAGTACGTGGGCCACCCCGCCGGAGGACAAAGATGAACGGCCATTTCCCGAGTCTGCTGTTTGACGAGCAGGCGAAGGCGCCGACCGCGGCGGAACAGCGCCAAGATCACTCCTTCGCGCGAGACCTGAATCTCGACCAGGTCGTGGCGGCGGTCGCGGGGGATCGCGAGGAGGCTGATCTCATCACAGACACCTTGTTCGGCAACCTGCGCATCCCCGGGGCCGTGCGCTACCGGCAAGAGGTTTTCCGAGACCTGGACAATCCTGCCTTGCTCAGTGAGTTCCAGCGTTTTGCTGACCGCATGGCCGAGGTGCGTGCCCATCTCCGCCAGTTGGAGGAGATGCGGTACGCCTATCAACGGGAGGGCTGGCTCCTGGACGCGGCGGCGATCTACTGCGACGCTGTCCAGTCGCTCGCGGCGTACCTGGGCACCGCGCAGGTCACTTCCCGTGCGCTGCTGGCCTTCCGGATGTACCTTGCCTCCTACGTGGCCTCCGCCGGATTCACCGCCCTCGCGGGCGACACGAAGGACCAGAAGAAGACCCTTGGGCAGATCCGCTATTGCATCCGCATCAGGGGCGCCCGGGTCGACGTGACCCGGTATGAGGAGGAGACGGACTACAGCGCCGCTGTCCTCAAGACCTTCGAGCGCTTCAAGCAGGGCGCCGTCAAGGACTACCGGGTCCGCTACCGGATCTGGCCGGGGATGAACCACGTGGCGGCTCAGATCCTCGATCTTGTGGCGAAACTCTTCCCAGAGGAGTTCAGCGCGCTAGACGAGTACTGCCGCCAGCATGGCGCGTTTCTCGACGCGGGCATCGGGCATGCCGACCGGGAACTCCAGTTTTACCTGGCATACCTCGAGTACACCGAGCCGCTTCGCACTGCTGGGCTGCGCTTCTGCTACCCCGAGGTGTCCGCTGCCGCGAAGGAGATCAGCGCCGCCGGAACATTCGACCTGGCCCTAGCCCGCAAGCTCGTCACACAAGGCATGCCGGTGATCACCAACGACTTCCACCTGGACGGCCGCGAGCGGATCATCGTCGTGACCGGCCCCAACCAGGGGGGAAAGTCCACGTTTGCCCGGACGTTCGGCCAGCTCCATCACCTGGCAAGCATCGGCTGCCCCGTCCCCGGCAGCGCCGCCCGCCTGTTCCTCGCCGACCGTGTCTTCACTCATTTCGAACGGGAGGAGGATCTCGCACGGATGAGCGGGAAGCTGGAAGACGACCTGATGCGCATCGGCGAGATACTGCGCGCGGCTACCCCGGACAGCATCCTGGTCCTCAATGAGACCTTCTCCTCCACGACCTTGCACGATGCCCGGTTCCTGGGCACGAAGCTGCTGACCAAGGTCATGCGGCTGGACGCACTGTGCGTGTACGTCACGTTCGTAGACGAACTGGCCGCGCTCGGGGGACAGGTCGTCAGCATGATGAGCACGATCGTCCCGGAGAACCCGGCCGAGCGGACCTACAAGGTCGTCAGAAAGCCGGCCGATGGCCTGGCCTACGCGCTGGCCATCGCCGAGAAATACGGCGTTACCTACGAACAGCTACGGCAAAGGCTCGCGTCATGAAGGTTCACCTCCTGCATGAATGTGAAGACTTCGACTTCGGTGCCAGCCTCCCCGCCGGTTACGAGGACCTAATCCAGGACCTGGAGCTCACCACGGTCATCCAGGCGATGGCGGCCGGTGACAAGTTCCTCGCCGATGTGTCCTTGAAAGTCATGCTTGCCTGCCTCATCGACCCGGAAGCCATCCGCTACCGTCAGCGGGTCCTGGCCGACTGCCTCGCCCAGCCCAGCGTCATCAGGGAGATGTACGACATCGCGCTCGGCGCTCTGCACGACAAGCGGCATCTCTGGGGAGGCTACGGGGGGACATACCAGAACCCCTCCTCCAACCTCTCCGGCGCGGTCGCGCACCTGGAGGCCTACCTGGTGCGCCTCAGGCAGCTGCGGAAGATCGCCGACGGACACGCCGGGAAGTTCCGGTCCGACGGGCTGCGGGCGCTCTTCGCCACGTTGCACCGCGAGCTCAGTGACGAGTACTTCGACGAGATCAGCTACCACCTGAAGCGATTGCGGTTCCGCGCCGGCGTGCTGATCAGCGCCGGACTAGCCCGGGACAACAGCGGGATCGACTTCGTCCTGCGCGACCCGGGCGACGGCCGTCGACCGTGGACAGAATGGCTGGGGATCGGGCCGCGCTCCTCTTACTCCTTCACCCTGCCGCCCCGTGACGAGGCCGGAGCCGACATCCTGTCCGACCTCACCAGCCGGGGCCTCAACCTCGTCGCCAACGCGGCCGCGCAGTCCGCGGACCACATTGGCAGCTACTTCACCATGCTGAAGGCGGAACTGGGCTTCTACGTCGCCTGCCTCAACCTGGCGGACCGGCTGGCCGCAAAAGGGGTACCGACTACCGTTCCCGAGCCGGTGAAGCCGTCATCGCTGGCTTTTTCGTGCGCCGACCTGCGCGATGCCTGCCTGGAACTCCAGTCAGCCGACCCGGTCGTGGGCAACGACGTCCAGGCCGACGGGAAGCCGATCGTCGTCATCACCGGCGCCAACTCAGGCGGCAAATCCACGTTCCTGCGCAGCGTCGGCGTGGCACAGCTCATGATGCAGTGCGGGTTGTTCGTCACTGCCGCCTCCTACCGGGCCGACACGGCTCACGGGATCTTCACGCACTTCATCAGGGAAGAGGACCCCGGCATGACCAGCGGGCGGCTGGACGACGAACTGCGGCGGATGAGCGCCACCGCGGACCAGATCGGACCGCACTGCATCATGCTGTTCAACGAGTCTTTCGCCGGAACCAACGAGCGCGAGGGGTCTGAGATCGGCTACCAGGTCGCCCGCGCCCTCCTGGACGAGCAGGTCAAGGTTTTCTTCGTTACCCATCGCTTCGAGTTCGCCGAACGCTTCCACCGCGAGCACCCGCGCGCCGCTCTCTTCCTCCGAGCCGAGCGCGGGCCCGATGGACACCGGAATTACAAGCTCGCGGTCAAAGAGCCTCTGCCGACCAGCTTCGGAGAAGACCTCTACTACCAGCTCGGCGGCTGGCTAGAAGAGGATGACGAGCGCCGAGCCTAATGCCCCTGGCTGCCGCTTAGCGCGGTGATCACCCGATGTTCCGCAGCTCCGGCGACAACAGATCCGCGATCCTGGTGCACGGCCATGCGGCGCGCCGCCGTTCAGTCTCCTCTGGAGCCTCTTCAAAGACCGCCAGATAGTCATCCGGGCCGCCCCAGCGCGGACACTGGTCGTGCAACGGGCATGGACTGCGCGACGGCTTCCCACTCGCCCGGCATGCTGGCCGGGTACCCGACCGGAAGGCCATCAGCGCCCGCCACAGCAGCAAGACCTCGTCCTCGCTCACCTTAGCCATCGCGGCCTCCAGGCTGGTCCAGCCGCTGCCTTATGCCGCCAGGGAAGACCTGCACGATCCATCCGCCTAGCGCCGGCTCGAACAAGGCGACCGCCGCGCTCCCGCGGGATCGCAAGTCGTTGGCTGCTGACATCGCGGCGATGCCGGCGGCCCTGCCAACGCCGAAGAACCGGATCCTGTTGTCCGGATCCGCACCCGAACGCATCAGGACGTTCCTTCCGCGAGCTTGCCGTAAGCACGGCCAGCGCGGTGGCGGCCGCGACGGCGCTGGGATACGTGCCGACCCGGCGTGCCCCGTCCTTTGGCACAGCGACCCAGCGTTTCTCCTGCCCCGGAGGGGATTCCCGGCGCACGTGCCCAAGGTGTTCACCGTCGTAGGCGACGAGCTGGATGACCTCCGAGCTGGGCTCAAGGCGTGCACGGGCGAGCCCTGCGGTGCCCGCCAGCCGGTCCAGCGCCATTCGCTCGTGCAAATGCCAGCCTGCGGCCCAGATGATCCGCTCGGCTTCGCGGACGACTTCGTGAGCATTCTCGTCCATGACCGGTCCCGTCGATAACGAGTCAGCGTGTTCACGGCCACGACTCAGGTCATGCCGCGCACGCCTTCCGTGCCTGGTAGGGACCGTTGGCACTGGCGCATTTGTGGCGAGCCCCTCCGCCATATATCAGGCTACCGCGATAGCACGCTCGCCGTGCCGCGTCATCAGCCGGCGGGAGCGTGCCTGTCACCCCAGCCCGAGACCGGAATGCCAAGGCCCACTGCCCCGTCGATGAGCGCAGGTGCGCGTCGCCACGCATCCTGCTCGTGTCCCTTCGGTTCGTGCCGCCGGTCCCACGCGCGCTTGGCGGCACCTTCGTCCAGCTCCCATTGAGCCTGCCTGAGCTGGGTCATCAGCCGGGAAAGCACCGGACGAGCATCGCCGTCGACCGCTAGGACTGCCGCATGCCGCAAGCACAGGCCATGAGCGTCACCGACGGCCCGCAGCACGCCTGTGTCAAGCAGGCAGGCGCGCAGCAGGCAAAGCTGCCGTCGCTCGGCGTCCAGACCGACCCAGCATGCGCGGCATGAGCGGTCACCGGTCAGGGCCCGTGCGGCAGCGCCGAATGCTTCCGCCGCTCGCTCGGCGCTGCCCTGCGACATGGATCCATTGCGGCGCAGCTGACGGCCGGGCCGTGGTGCGGCCAGCACTTCGCGGGCAGCGGCAGCCAGCGCGACCGCCTGGGCGTAGTTGCTGGCGCTAACGGCGCTGACAAGCCGGAACCTGGTGCCTGCGGCCGCTCGGACGTCATACAAATGCCGCGCGTCCAGGAGATGCCACGCACACAACTGCAAGTCGGTCCCGGCCAAGCCGTCGGCGTCGGCGCCGGCCAGGCTGTCTCCCAGCCACAGCAGGTAACGAACCTGCTCCCGGCCTGCCGCGTGACAGGCCGGGCATGCCCCCGTCGCCAGGTCCGCTATAAGGCGGCTGGCCGGGCTTACCTGAGCCGGCTGGGCCCTGGCATGCGGTTCTTCGCGGAGCAGGCGGGCATGCGCGTTCAGGTAGGGGACGCGGGCCAGCGCGTCCGCGTCGAGGCCAGCCAGCACGAGCAGGCTTTCCGGCGCCCCGGCCCGCAGGGCGGCAAACCGCCCCGCCACGATCTCCGCCGCCACAGCCGCCTGAGCTGTGGAAAGCCGTGGCAGCAGTGCGGCCAGATGCCTGCAGCACAAGCCGTCCCAGTCAGCGAGCCCGGCCGCCGTGCCGGGCCGGGTCAGCGTGGCGGCGACGTCCTCAGCGGCGGCTCGTTCCCGTTCCATGATCACGCGGCAAAGCGGACATCTCGCAGGAGGCTTTTGCTGCCGTCCTCGGGGCCTGCGGGCGGCGGTGAGCCGCTCCAGCCGGGCGACCGCTCCGCGCAGGGCGTGCACCAGCGGCCGTTGCAGCACGTGGGGAGCCGCCTGGGCGAACAGCCTGCGGGTATGCGCAGGGCAGAAGCCGGCTGAGTCATAAAGCGCGCGCAGCAGAGCGGGATCGCTGTGATTGTCCGCCAGGAACCAGCGCAGCCACACCTGTTCCGTTTCCTCGCAGGTGCGGCACGACAGGCACCCTGACTGTCCGCTCATCGCGGGGAGCCCGGCGATGAGATATTCCTGGGTCACTGCCGTCGCTTAGCGGTTAAGCCGATGGTGGATAACGCGGTGCGGGCGTGCCGCCCGTTCACCCAGCCGGTCAGCCTTATTCTGCTCATAGGCAGCGAAGTTGCCTTCGAACCAGGACCAGTCCGTACCGCCCTCCCAGGCGAGAATGTGGGTGGCGACCCGGTCCAGGAACCAGCGATCATGGCTGGTGATTACCGCGCAGCCTGGAAACTCGGCCAGCGCTCCCTCCAGCGAGGCCAGGGTCTCCACGTCCAGGTCGTTGGCGGGCTCGTCGAGCAGCAGCAGGTTCCCGCCCTGCTTGAGGGTCAGCGCGAGGTTCAACCGGCCGCGTTCGCCGCCGGACATCAACCCGGCTGGTTTCTGCTGGTCGGCTCCCTTAAACCCGAACGCCGCCGCGTAAGCGCGGCTGGGGATCACCGTCCGCCCGGCACTGATGGTGACTTCACCGCCGGAGATGACCTCCCAGACAGTCTTGTCCGGGTCGATCCCCGCGCGCATCTGGTCGGTGTAGGAAATCCGCACCGTCTCGCCGATCCGGATGGTCCCGGCGTCCAGCCGCTCCTCTCCGGTGATCATCTTCAGCAGAGTGGTCTTGCCGATCCCGTTTGGCCCGATCACCCCGACGATGCCGTTCGGGGGCAGCGAGAAGCTCAGGTCCTCGATCAGCCTCTGGCCGCCGAACCCCTTGGCGAGGTGCTCCGCCTCGAGCACGAGACTGCCGAGACGGGGGCCGGGCGGGATCTGGATCTCCTCGAAATCCAGCCTGGTCCGGGACGCCGCCTCGGCGGCCATCTGCTCGTACCGGTCGAGCCGGGCCCGGTTTTTCGCCTGGCGGGCACGCGGGCTGGATCGTACCCACTTCAGTTCTTCCTCCAGCCTCCCGCGCAACTTGGCGTCCCGCTGCCCTTCGACTTTGAGTCGGGCAGCTTTCGTTTCTAGGTACGTCGTGTAGTTCCCCTCATACGGGTAGGCACGGCCGCGATCGAGCTCCAGGATCCAGCCGGCCACGTTGTCCAGGAAGTACCGGTCATGGGTGACGGCTACCACCGTTCCCTGGTACTTGTCCAGGTGCTGCTCCAGCCACTGCACGCTTTCGGCGTCGAGGTGGTTGGTCGGCTCGTCGAGTAGCAGCACGTCGGGCTGGGACAGCAGCAGCCGGCACAGCGCCACCCGGCGGCGCTCCCCGCCGGACAGCACGGCGACGGCCGCGTCCCGGGGCGGGCAGCGAAGCGCGTCCATCGCCTGTTCCAGCCTTGCGTCTAGGTCCCACGCCTCCTGGTGATCCAGACGCACTTGGAGCTCACCCATCTCGTCGAGCAGCTCGGCGGAATACTCTGCGGCCAACCGGGCAGCGACCTCGTGGTAGCGGTCAAGCAGTGCCCTTGTCTGGGCGACGCCTTCTTCCACGTTGGCGAGCACAGAGTTGCCTTCATCTAGCGCCGGCTCCTGGGACAGCAGCCCGATGCTAAGACCGGGCATACGCATTACTTCGCCGTTGGAGGGCTGCTCCAGCCCGGCCATCATCTTCAACAGCGTGGACTTGCCCATGCCGTTGGGGCCGACCACGCCGATCTTCGCTCCCGGCAAGAACGCCAGGGTCACGTCGTCGAGGACAACCTTGTCATCGTAGGACTTGCGAACATGGTTGAGCGCCAGAACCTGCTTCATGCGGTTTCACGTCTCCTGTCACCTGACAGGGACTGTTGGCGCTTACGCGGTTAACGGCGAGCCCCTCCGCCGTTAACCAGATTACCTCTACGTGGTCCCATGCGGCTGGTCCGCCAGGTCCCGGGGTGCCACGAAGCAGGCCATCCGCGTCCGCCCCGGACTGAGTCGGTCCCAGGCCTCCGGGGACTTGAAGACCGCGACCGCGCCGGTGGGGAACTTGGCACGCATGCGGCCAAGCACCACGCCCGGCGCGGCAGGGGCCGCAACTGCCAGCGCTAGCGCCAGTTCGGGGATCCCGGGATCATGGCCGACGACCAGCAGGGTCCTAACCGACGGCTCGGTGTGCCGGATCAGGTCCAGAATCTCCGCTACGGAGGCCTGGTACAAACGACGGTCGAATACGGCGGGCGGACCAGTGCCGAGCGCGGACTGCGCCAGCTCCCATGTCTGCCGGGCACGCCGGGCGGTGGAACACAAGACCAGGTCTGGCTGATACCCGGCAATGCGCAGCCAATGGCCCATGGCAGGCGCGTCCCGCCGGCCGCGGCCAGCTAGCGGCCGTTCGTGGTCCGGCACGTCGGGCCAGGCAGATTTGGCATGCCGCAACAGCACCAGCGTGTTTGCTTCGCCCGCTGCCGTGGTCATTGCCCAGCCCCCGTTTCTACCAGTTCATTCTGCGCCCGCAAGGCGATATCCCGGAGGCTGAAGCGGGTGGCATGGCTGATGTGGACCAGCCAGGGCTGCTCGCGTCGCCTGCCCGGCTCACCACGAGGGAGGCGCGATGATGCCTGAAATTGGCTGCCGAGACGCCCGGCTGGTGGTTGTGTTCATCGAAGGGGAACCCGGGCTGCGCCCGGGAGCCGGGCCTATGCAGATCATCGCCGCCGTTGTGGTGCATGTACCGCGGTTTCCGCCGGCGTTGAGGGCCAGGGCAGTCGCTATCAGTGCGGCAGTTGCCAGCAGCCATAGCAGCAGCGCGGCTCGCCCGAAACCCAGGCGATGGAACACCCTGCGCGAGCGGGACCGCCACGGGGCGCGGCGGAGCCGACGGAAGGCCCGTCGTGAGCGTGTCCGTGTCTTCTCCCTGTCCGGCATCTTCTCGTCCGATGCCAGCCGATTGAACACGGATAGCAGCGCCGCCAGTTCCGGGTCAGATCCAGCAAGCCCGTTTTGGATCGACTCCAGGGCCTGCCGCTCCCATGCGCTAAGGCTCATGGCTAGTCCTTCCGCAGCCTCGGCGCGCCTGGATGCGTGGTGGCATGATGGCCGGGCCGGGGTGTGGTGAGTGCGGAGGTCCGGACGGGAACGTAGCACAACATAAAAAGGCCTCCACCTGCATGTGCGGCATCTATAACGCCGACAGGTAGAAGCCATCAACCCGGATATTCCGGGTGCTACGCGAGCCTCATCGCGTAGCAGAAGAATATCAGACCGGCCGGCGGCGGCAAATTCCCAGACGCCATCCGCAGTCGCCGGTAACGCCGAGTGAGACGGGATCTCATCGGCGCCGTGCGGGTTCGCGGCACGGCTGACAGCCTGCTCGATCACTTGCTCGGCCTCAGCGCGGCCCTGCCAGCCACGCACGTCGGTGCCCTTCCCAGGTTCGATCTCCTTGTAGATGTCGAAGAAGTGCCCGATCTCGGCGGTCAGGTACGCCGGCACGTCTGTGAGGTCCCGGATGCCAGAAACCCTCGGGTCGCGAGCGGGCACGGCGAGGATCTTGGCGTCGGGGCCGTGCTCGTCGAGCATCCAGAAGACTGCTACCGGGCGGGCGAGCACGTAGCAGCCAGGAAAGGTTGGCTCATCGAGCATGACGAGCACGTCCAGCGGGTCGCCGTCCTCGGCCAGGGTGCCTGGGATGAACCCGTAGTCGAGCGGGTACCGCGTCGAGGTGAACAGCATCCGGTCCAAGCGGATCCGGCCGGTCTCATGATCCATCTCGTACTTGTTCCTGGATCCCTGCGGGATCTCCACGACTACCTCGATATCCACATTTCCTCCTGAGGCAGGGGCTTCCTAGTCCTCCTCGATCAGTCCGGCGCAGGCGCCGAACAGGTGCAGCTCGGTGCAGATCGCCGCCTGACGGTCGAACGCCCGCGCGTCGCCACAGGAGAGCGAGTCCCAGCACACCTGGTCCGCCAGAGCGAGCGCTTGGGCCATTTCGGCTGCCAGCCAGGTGGCCGGCTCGGTCTCCACCCGATATCGAAGGGTCGCCACATCGCGAGCGGAAGCCGTCCGCGTGACCGCCAGCAGCTTCTCCAGCAGCACGGACAGCTCGCCAGTGAGATACTCACCGGTCACTGGCGCTTCCCGTCACCATGACCGCCGGTTCGCGGCAGCCCCGCTGATCCCAGATATCCGTGATCGCTGAGCATCCACCGCAGCCAGTCGGCAACGGCCGCCGCAATTGCGCGAGACTGGAGCGCGATACGCACGTCCCTGCCCGCGGAGCGCAGCAGGATTGTCTTCGGCCGGACGACAGCGCCCTCGATCGATCCGCGCGCCACGTACAGCGTGCAGGTAGTCCGCCGCCACGTCAGAGGATCGCGCGGTGACTGCACGACAACCAGCTCGCGCGAGGTTACGCTCACCAGGCACGCCCCGCGACCCGCGCGCGAGCGCCATTCGGCTGAGACGATCGCGTCATCCGGAGCGAGGAGCAGCGACCCTGTACCGTCCCTCCCACGCGGTCCGCGCCCGCGAGGCGGCGGAACCGGCTCTGGCGACGCCGCGGCACGCAGCCGCAGTCGCCTGGTCCACGCGTCCACGGCGGCCTGCCCTTCCGTATCATGCCGCACCAGCAGGCTGGACGTCCGCCCGCGCACGACGACTACGCCGCGCGACCCGTGCCAATGCTGCTCGATAGCGGCGACCTCATCGAACGGCACCTGAATCCGGATCCCCGGCACCGGCGGAGCCTGTACCCATAGACCAATGCCGCGATCGCCGATCCCCGCAACGCATTGGGGCGAGTACAGGCACCGCCGCAGCCCAGCAGGCCAGGCCACGGCCGGGATGACCAGAAGATCCTCCAGGCCGACGCGCCCGACCTTCTCGGTAATGGCCTGGTATGCCTCGGGCGGCAGCCACACCGCGTCAGCCGGCTGGTATGCGGCGCGGCGGTGCCCGGCGGGTACCAGATGGGGCATCAAGTCGTGCCCGACGAGGAGTTCCCAGTCTGCTTGCCCAGGCTGGCTGCCCATGCCGCGCCTCCGTCAGTACCACCGGTCTGACAGAGGCCATCAGCGGAAGTCCCGCGGTTGCGGCGAGCCTCATCGCCACTGTCATTGCATCATCGCGGACGACTCGTGGCAACATCGCCACTCCTTTTCCCAGTGCGTGCTTTACCGCTTGGCGCGGACGGCTTTATTCTCAAACTGGTACGGCGGAGGGGCTCGCCGACAATCGCGGTCACCGCCAACGGTCCCTGTCTGGTGACGACGGGAGACCGCATGGCCCTGCCCGATGCCTGGCGTCCGCGGCTGCCTGCCGAAAACCCGGCACTGACCTGCCGCTACTGCCGCGCAGGCGCGGAGAGCGGCAAGCCAGCCCAGGCGCCGCTGGGCGGAAGCCAGGAAACGCCGTGGCTGGCTCATCTCTATTTGTGCCTAGGGTTGTCGACCTACACGATCGCCGAGCGCACCGGGGTTGACCGGCAGCGGGTGACCAGGGCCCTCCGCAAGTCCGGCGTGCCGCTGCGACCGCGCGGTGCTGGCCGTCTCCGCCCGGAGCGCCGGGCTTGGGATCCGGACCTGCCGAGGCTGATAAGCGCGCTGTACGAGGGCGCCAGACTCGATTCCCGGCAGATCGCCGCGATCCTCGGCATGCCCGAGCGGACGGTCCGCGATCGGATGCGCCGGTACGGCATCGCGGCTCGCACACGCGGTGGCTGGAACCGCGAGGACCGCACGAAGGTATCCCCCGAGGTACTTGAGTACCTGTACAGCGAACTCGGCATGACCGCTGCCGAGGTGGGCGGCCGGCTGGGAATGTCAGGCAACACCGTGCTGCGCAATGCGCACGCCTTCGGTATCCCCGTCCGGTCCGGCGGGGTCGTCCCGCTCGCGGGCCCCGACGATATCGAACTGGTCACCGCCCTATATGCCGATCCGCTGATCGACGCTGTCCTGACAACGCATGCCGTACCGCGCGTTCCGGCCGACGGCCCGCTGTCCGATCGCTTCCCTCGACCGGTGCCGCTGACCATTGCCCTGGTCAAGGACCTGTACTGGGGCTGCGGCGCGGGGCTGAGCCATATCGAGCTCCTCACCGGCCAGCCCTCGGAAAGCGTTCGCGGGTTCATGCGACGAGCGCACATTCCGATGCGGCACCCAGGTGGCCGCACCCCGTTCCTGCGGCGATGGCGCAGCGGGAACGCAACGAGCTATTCACGAAGGCTCGTCACGCAACCCCGCGCGACGGGCAAGACGCAACACAAAGGAGATGAAGAATGACGACATCAGATGCCCTGGGGGAGCAATCTTCTCCCGCACGGCAGGCTGCCGCCCCTAGCGCACCGGGCATGGCCAATCCGGGGCCGTGGGCGGTGACCGCGTTCGCCACCACCTCGTTCATGCTGGGCATGTACCAGACCCATCTGCTGAATAACGCCGGGATCTTGATCGTGCTGCCAGCAGCGTTCTTCTTCGGCGGGCTGGTGCAGATCATCGTCGCGATTATGGAGTTCTCCCGGGGCAACCTGTTCGCGGGCGCGGTGTTCGGCACGTACGGCCCGTTCTGGGTGATCGTGGGCGCGTTCGACACGCTGTACGCCGCCAGCGTTCCCCCCGCGGCGGCCAACGAAGCGAACAGCCTCCTGCTCGCAGTATTCGCAGTGATCACCTTCTACCTGGGGATCGCCTCGCTGCGGCACGATCTGGTGCTCTGCGTGATCATCTGGCTGATCTTCATCGGTCTTGTCGTGCTGTCGATCGGCGCCGGGGCGAACAACGTCGACGTGACCGAGGCTGGCGGCTGGATCGTTCTGACCTTCGCCGTGCTGGCCTGGTACCACGCTGCCGGAGACATCATCGAATCCACCTTCGGGCGCAAGCTCCTGCCGTTCGGGCCTCCGCCGCTGCGTTAGCAGTGTCTATGGCGCCGCGGGCGGCCGGGGATACCCGCCCGCGGCGCCTGCTTATGCCGCGTCGGGCCGCCACAGGTTGCCGAGATAAGCGGCGGTCCGCGCGGGCCCGCGGGCACGCAGCGCACGCAGGTACCCGGCAAGCGGCGGACGCAAAGCCAGCCCCGGCAGGACGCTGAGCGGGACGAATCGCGCCTCGAACTGGGACTCTTGCGACTCGGGTTCACGGCCCGCGGGACCGACGGCCAGGAAAACGAGATCCACCATCCGCCGCCGGGCGCCGGGCGCCAGCGACTCTAGGACGAACGCCACCCGGCTGGGAGTTACCGGCAGTCCTGTCTCTTCGAGGGTCTCCCGCTGGGCGCACGCGGCCATGCTCTCGCCGGGGTACGGCGTCCCGCCAGGGAGCACCCAGTCATCGGCGTCGCCGTGGGCGCGGTGCACAAGCAGGACGCTGTCGCCGCGGAAAACGACTGCCGAGCAGCGCACGTCAATGTCGGCGGGGCTCTCCATAGAGCTTCCTCTCTGGTAGCTGTCGGTGCGTAACTGAGGACATGTCAGCAGCAGCCATCCTTCGGCGAACAGCCAGCCAGCGGCCACGTCGGCCGGCCAGTGCACGCCAAGGCAAACGCGGCTGGCACCGACCCCGGCAGCAGCCACGAGCGGCGCCGCCCCCGCGGCGGCCCCGCGCAGGCCAAGTGCCCAGGCACCCGCACCGACGGCGAGCACCGCGAGGGTGGTGTGCCTCGACGGGAGGCTGAAGCCTTCCGGTTCAGCCAGCCACGCTTCGGCGGGAGGGCGCTGCCGCGCGATTATGTCTGCCAAGAGCTTCCTGACTGCTGCCCCGCTGGCCACGACCAGGCACGGCGCGCAAGCGCGCCGCCATCCGCCTCGGCGGGCCGCGGCGGCCCCGGCGAGCAGGAGCACGGGGTACACGATGGGAGGCTCTGCCAGAGCGCTGACCCGCCGTGCGACACCAATCATTCTGACGTCGCGCCGCGCTCGGATCGCCTCGAAGATCCGCCCGTCGGCGGTGCCGAGCAGGTCATGATCCGCCGCTGCCGCAAGGAAGCCCGCCGCCGTGAAAGCCGCGACCGCGCCTTGCCAGCGGCGGGCGGCCCTCACCGCCATGCCCGATCGTGGCGGCCTGCCGCCTCCCGCGTCACCGACGGCATCACGGTAACCAAGACTGTCTCCGCCCTGCCGTACGCGCTGGCGCCAACCCACAGCTGCCAGCCCGCCGGCAGTCCTGAGCGGTCCCTTAGCCGGGCAGCGCCCGGGTCGGCCGGTGCGGCGTAAGCGGGGACTCCGGCATCCAACAGCGCGCCAAGTACCCCCGGAACGGACTGTTCGCTGATCTCAAGAACTGGTGCCCACGCACGATCGTCCAGCCCGTTGCCCTGCCCTCCAGCGGGCAGCCACCACAGGCGACCACTGCGCGGCGCGCCCTCAAGGGGTCGCGACAGGCCAGATGTCACGGCATCCTCCTCGCCATCTCTGGTGAGCAGGACCCATCGGCCTTACGGCAGCCCGCGCCGACCGGGCGCGGGCGCGGCGAGATCCACCGCCGGGCGGCCTCACGCCGCCGCCACCATTCTACCGCAGGCGCACCCCGGGCAGCCGCTCGGCTAGAGTAAAGATCGCCGGATGAGGCTCCGGCAGGAGCGTGCAGATCGCTCCAGAACCGCCACCCCGGCTGATGGCCTCTGCGACCACGAGTTGCCGGAGACGGTTGTCCCACCATGATCAGATTCCCAGGCACAGTGAGCCATTCGGCCCTGTACCGCAGCGGCGAGCGACACGACGCTAGGCACCCGGAACCGCGGCATCACAACCAGGCGGCTGCCCGGCGGCTCGCCAGACGGGAGACACGATCATGACTTCGTTTGACGTGACCAGGGTGTCCGCGCTGGAGATCCTGGATTCGCGGGCGCGGCCGACGCTGGCCGTCACCGTCGCACTGGCAGACGGGACTGAGGCGAAAGCCGGGGTTCCGTCGGGAGCGTCCACCGGCTCCCGCGAGGCGGTGGAGCTGCGCGACGGCGATAAGTCGCGCTATGAGGGCCGCGGCGTGCTGGCCGCGGCGGCCAGCGTCAACGGTGAGATCGCCGGCCTGCTGCGCGGCCGGTCCTGGAACTCGCTGGCCGAAGCGGACCAGGCGATGATCAGCCTCGACGGCACGCCGGACAAGAGCCGGCTCGGCGCGAACGCCACCGTGGGCGCGTCGATGGCGCTCGCCCGGGCCTTGGCCGCGTCCGCGAGCAAGCCGCTGTGGCAGTGGCTTGCCGCCGCTGACGTCACGCCGTCGCTGCCGGTGCCGCACTTCAACGTGCTCAACGGCGGTGTGCACGCGCCCAACGACCTGGACTTCCAGGAGTTCATGGTCGCGCCGCTCGGCGCTCCGTCGATGGCTGAGGCGGTGCGGGCCGGCGCCGAGGTCTACGCGGCGCTGCGCCGCGAGCTGACCGACCGCAAGCTGTCCACCGGCCTGGGCGACGAGGGCGGCTTCGCGCCCGAGATCACCGAACCGGAAGACGTCCTCCGCCTGCTGGTCCAGGCGATCAGCGACGCCGGGTACACACCAGGCCGTGCGGGCGTGTCGATCGCGCTGGACCTGGCAGCGTCGGAGTTCCGGCAGCCCGACGGGCGGTACAAGGTGGCGGGCAGCCTGCTGGACAGCGCCGAGCTGACCGGCCGGCTCGCCGACATCATCGAACAGTTCCCCGTGCACCTGATCGAGGACGGGCTCGGCGAGGACGACGACGAGGGCTGGATCGCGCTCACCGGCCGGCTCGGCGGCGCGGTGGAGCTCGTCGGCGACGACATCTTCTGCACGAACCCGGCGATCATCATCAGCGCCATCGAACGCGGGATCGGCAACGCCTCGCTGATCAAGCTCAACCAGATCGGTACCGTCACCGAAACCCTGGAGGCCATGCGGATCTGCCGTCAGGCGGGCTACCGGCAGTTCGTATCGCACCGCTCGGGTGAAACCGAAGACAGCTTCATCGCCGACCTCGCCGTCGGCACCGGCTGCGGGCACCTCAAATCCGGCGCGCCGGCCCGCGGCGAACGCACCGCCAAATACAACCGGCTGCTCGAGATCGCCGCCACCACCCCCAGCCTCCGGTACGGCATGCGCTGACGCTACGGCACCGACTGCCCGTCTACCTCCGCCTCGTCGAGCAGGCCGAGCGCATGCCGAGTCGCCGCCTCCCGTTCGGAAAGAGTTCGCTCTCTTCCCTCCGCCTCAGCCGCCGCAGCCCCTCGCAGCTCCTCGGCGGCTCGCAGAGCGGCTCGCATCCGGTCCGTAGCGTCGGCATATCGCCGTTCCACGGAATAGGCCAGCTCGCGGGACGCCTCGGACAACCGGTACTGGAGGTCGCCTCGCGCTCGGCCGATCTGGCTCGCCACGAGGCTCGGGGCCTCACGGAGCACGTGCTCACGAGCGCGGCGGCGGCCCAGCTCGCCAGGGAGCTTGCGGCGGATGGCGCCGGCAAGCAGCTCGGTCTGGCCGACGTCTTCCGCAGTGGTGTAGAAGAACCGGCGGTCCTCGGCAAGCCGACCGCCAGGATCTGGCACGGCGAGTTCCAGACCGAGCAATTCGGCCGCCGCGTCGCGCAGCACATCGAGCGCGAACGCCAAGTCCACTGCCAGCCTATCGGCGGTCCGTTCCAGCGTCTTTTCGATAATGTCCTGACGCTGCGCGCGCCACGCACTGGCTGCCTCGAGTGTGAGCGTTACCAGCCGCTCGCGGCCCGCACGCTCAATCTCTGCAGGAGACGCCGTTCGGAGTCCGCCATCGAGGAACTCCGCGAGCTGCGCCGCGATGTCACGGCCCATCTGCGGCCCGCCGGCCTCGGCGGCGGCGTTGAGGGCCCTCAGCAGCCGCGCGGATTCCCCGTTGACTACGGCCACCGCGTCCTGGCCGCGGACCGACACTTCGGCTAGCCGGTCGCCGAACCGCGCCACCCGGTCCGCGGCGTCGCCCGTGGCAAGCTGCGCAGCGCGGCGGGTGAGCGCTACCTCATCCAGCAGCGAGCGGGCGATCCGCCGCGCCTGCGTGACGGCAGAAGTACGCAGATCTGACTCGCGCCTGCTGGCCAGGTACGCCGTGAAGTCGCGAGCGAAAGCGGCGAACCCGGGGTCGCCCGCTTCCAGCGCGGCGCGCGCTGACAGCGGGTAGATCCCGCCCGACGCGCCCGATCCTCCCGGCGTCTCAGACAGAACCCGCTCAGTGAAGTCCGCTGCCTCGGCCAGTCCGGCCTCGTCGAGGTGGTCGGCCTTGTTCAGCACGATGAACGTGGTCACCGACAAGCCGGTGACCTTCGCATACAGGTCTCGTTCCGCCGCCGATACCGGCGGGTCGGCGGTCACCACGAACACTGCCGCGTCCATGGCCCGCAGTGCCTCATGCGCCGCGGCGGTGTCCCACGCGAACACCGAACCGGTGCCGGGAGTGTCGACCAGCTCCACACCACCAGCGAGCAGCGGCACGTCCAGGTACGCGGTCACCGCCGCGATGTGCCGCCGGTTGCCCGGATTACCGCGCTCGGTGACCAGGTCCGGCAGCGCCGACAGGGGCTGTTTCTCCTCATGCCCGTCGGCGAATCGCACATCCGCATGGGGGTCGTCGCCGTACCGCACCGTGGTGGCGACCGCCGTCAGTGGCGTCACCCCGGTGGGCAGCACCGCGCTTCCGAGCAGCGCGTTGATCAGCGTGCTCTTGCCGCGTTTTGCCTCGCCGGCGACCAGCACCCGCAGCCGCGCCGCATCCAGCCGGTCCCTCAGCGCGGCGATCTGCTCGCGATCCCGCTCGGTCCCGAGACCAGCCAGCTCGTCAAGGGCAGCCGCCAGGGCATTGACACCATCCGTCATAGGGAACCGGTCCTCCTACCCACGTATCTCGCCTGGTAGGGACCGTTGGCGGCCGGCGCCGCGTTCACGTCTCCCGGTCCGGTGGCCGGGCTCGCACGGCGAGCCCCTCCGCCGCGCTGTCTCAGGATATCCGCCTGGTCAGGCCAGGGCGGTGACGGCCACGACCACGGCGATGAGAGCGATCAGCATGTAGAGCAGGTAGGCGTCAAGGCGGCCGGACTGCAGCCGTTGGGCCGCTCTTACCAGAGTCGCGAACAGCCGCGCGGCAGGGTGGTACAGCCAGCTCTCAACCACCTCGACCACATCGGAGGCGTACACCAGGTGCGGCACCTGGTCTCCCTCACCCGGCGTCTCGCTTCCCGCGGGCACCACCTCCGCTACCCCGGCGCGGGTGTGCAGCACGCTTGCCAGCACCCGCCGGGTTGGGTTCGCGTAGCCGAACGGGGTATAGGAGTCCGCCCCCTCGACCCCGATCGTCGCCGAACGCCAGGCCGGTACCCGCCGCACCCGCAGCAGCCGTCGTCCGGACAAGGCGAACGTGAGCAGGGTGACCAGGGTCAGCATTACCGGGATCTCGATCCACAGCCAGGACGGTGACAGGATCGAGAACCCGGCGAACACCGGCTGTAGCACCCATGGCGACTTCAGCGCTCCCATGGTCAGTCCGTCTGGGACTACGGGCGAGAGCCCGGCGGCAATCACCCGGATCTCCAGCGGCGTCACCGCGGCGATCGCCAGCGTGCCTGCGGCGAGCGCCACGATCGCAGCTCGGCCGGTCCAGCCGTACTCTCCTCGCCGTGAACCATCCGCGCCTTGGCCGAGCACCACCATGCCGACGAGCCGGACGAAGGTGACGCCCGCGAATCCGGCGGTCAGCGCCACCGCGGCGCCGGCGAGGGCTAGCGTCAGCCGCCCGTCGAGCGCGGTCACCCGGAACTGCTGCATCAGCGCCTCGAGCAGGAACCACTCGGACACGAAGCCCACGGTCGGCGGCAGCCCGGCCAGCGTCAGCGAGCCCGCCGCGAGGCCGATGCCGCTCCACGGCGCCCGTCGCCCCATGCCGCGCAGCAGTTCGAGATCGTCGCTGCCCGCGACCGCCTCCAGACCCGCCGCGGAGCTGAACAGCAGCGACTTCGCTACCGTGTGCGCCACCATTTGGAGGGTGGCGGCCAGCAGGCCGATGGCGACCAGCCGCTGGTCGCCCACGGAAGCGCCGGTCAGCGCCACGCCGAATCCGGTGATAATCAGCCCCGTGTTCTCCACGCTCGAGTAGGCGATCACCCGCGTCAGCCGGTTCTGCACGGCGGCGTGCGCGATGCCTAGCAGGGCGCTGAGCCCGCCGAGCACCAGCAAGATTCCGGCCAGCCAGCCAGGCGGCCGCCCCACCAGCGCTAGCGTCCGCCACATTCCGTAGAACGCGACATTAACGCACACTCCAGCCATGATCGCCCGGGCCGGCCCGGGCGCGGCCGGGTAGCCGCGTGGCATCCACACCTGGAACGGCACCAGCCCGGCCTTGACTGCGAAGCCGCCCAGCAGCAGCACCAACGCGATCGTCTTCGCGGCGCCGCCAGGCACGTGCGTGAACGACGCCAGCGCGATCGAGTGCGACTTGGTGGCGAGCAGCAGGAGTCCGACAAGCAGGGCGGCCCCGCTGACCTTCCCGAACGCCACTGTGATCCGTGCCGCGCCGGACCGGTCCGGGTCTTTCGCGTTGGCCCCGGCCAGCAGGTAGAACGCCGCGGTCAGCGCCTCCCAGCCAAATAGGGCGGTGAACGCGTCGCCCGCCGTCATGATCACCACGGTCGCGCCAAGCGCCAGCGCGTACCCCTCAGCGAGCATCCGCACGGGAGGTCGGTCGGGGCCGGTTGGCCGGGGAAGCACCGCCATCGCGCCCGGCTTAGCTGCCCAGTTCGCGAACGCGACTGACACGGGCACCGCGGCGCCGAACGCCATGACGAGGAACAGGCCGGACAGCCGGTCGGCCGCCAGGCCCAGTGCCTGCTGGCCGGGGAGCGGGTCGCCGAGCCACCCGGCCACATTGACTGTAACCGTGTGGCCTGCCAGCGCGAACCCACCCGCGACCGCCACACATGCCGCCCCAGCCGCGCCGAGGGCGTACGGCGCGCCGCGCATCCAGCCGCGCCGGGATACGACCAGGCCAGCCGCCGCGGCCGCCGCGAAGAGGATAAGGCCCGCCGCCAGTACCGCGCTCATCGCAGCTTTCCCGTCGCGATCAGCATGGCATTCAGTATTCCGAACGGACTCGGCGGACTCCCGGGCACGAACACATCCACCGGCACGTGGCCGGCCACGCCAGTAAGGCCGTCTGCGAGGAGGCCGCCGCTGGCGGCCTCCGTACCGACGGCGATCACCACCTTGGGGTCCGGCATCCCGTCGTAGGTAGTGCGCAGCGATTCGGCCATGCCGTTCGTCCCGGCGCCGGTAACCAGCAGCACATCGGCGTGCCGGGGGCTGGCGGTGATGAAGATCCCCAGCCGGTGGATGTCGTAGACGGGACCGAGTAGCGCCTGGATCTCCCACTCTTCGCTGCCGTCGGACCCGGTGTCCACATGCCTGACGTGCACGCTACGGCGCAGAGCGGCGGTTCGCGCCGCGAGAGCGGTACGGACCGCCTCAACAGCGTCGTCGGTCTCGTCAGTCTGGGGGACGACGAGCGCCTCCCTGGTCAGCCCCACCGCATCGGGTCCGGTCGCGCCCGCGGACCACGCGAACACGTCCGGCCGCGCCGCGACGCACCGTCCGCACAGGATGCACTTGCCCTGGTCCACGCGTACTCGGTCAGTAACTCCGATCGCCCCGGTTGGGCACAGGGCAATGACGTCCCGCGTGTCGGCGTCCTGCTTCACCATGACCGGACCGCGCCATGAGTCGGCGTATTCGTCGGCACGTCGTGGCCATGGCGTGGTTACCACGCCGTCGCGCAGCCCGCGCAGTACCCAGATGCTCATAGCGCTACCCCCGCCACGGACAGGCCGAAGCTGGCCTCGATGAACGGGAAGTCGGTGAGGATGTCGCCGGCGAAGACCTCGTGCATCAGCACCAGGTTGTGGAACGAGGCCGAGCGCGGCTGGCAAGTTGTGATCCGGCCATCTTCGATCGCCACGTCGTACAGGACCTCCCCCTGCGGGGCCTCGGCCCAGCCGACCGCCCTGCCGTCCGTGGGCTCGCAGTGGGTATACGGAGTCAGCCGGGCCCGTTCGGGAAAATCTGACAGAGCTTGCCGGATGAGGCGGAAAGACTCTGCTGCCTCCTCAAAACGGACCCGGAGCCGGGCCATGGCGTCCGCTCCAGAATGCCGGCCGATCGGCTCGGTGGCGAGCAGGTGGTAGGCGTCGTAAGGGCGGCTGAGACGCGCGTCGTCGGAGTACCCGGAGGCCTTGCCGATGGGGCCGAGCGCGCCGTGCTCACGAGCGCGCGCAGCGATGAGCGGGCCTGTGCCGCGCAGCCGGTCAAGGAACGAGGACGTAGCCATCAGGGAGTCTGCGTCGCCAGTGACCTGGCGCTCCAGCTTGCCGAGAGCGGGCAGCAGGTCGGCGGGAGGCTCCTGCGGAAACGCGGACACGCCGCCCGGGACCACGACGCCGCGGCCGAAGCGGCTGCCGCATAGTTGGCTGACGAGGCGCATCGTCTGTTCCTTGTGCAGCGCGAAGCGGGCAGTGGCGACTGCAAGGCCGGCCGCGTCGGCGAGTCGCATGGCCACGTCGAGGTGGTTCGCGATCCGCTCGAGTTCGGCATGCACGACGCGGAGCAGGGCCGCCTCCGGGGGGATCTCGCAGTCGGTGATCGCCTCGGCCGCGTGGCAGTAGGCGAGAACATGGGCGACGGAAGCGATGCCTTCAGCCCGCTCGGCGAGAAGCGCTCCGTCGGAGACGGTCATGCCGCTGAACCGGCCGGCGATACCCCTGTGCTTGTAGAAAATCCGCATGTTCAGGTGCGGGATCGCCTCACCAGGAGTCTCCACCAGGTACTCCATCGACTCGAAGACCCCGGAGCGGACCGGGCCATGCGGGATCGTGAACAGCCCGTACCCGGCCACGTGCCGGGGCAAAGCGTAGTCTTCGGGGTTACCAGGTTTGATAAGCGGGGCAAGTCGCGGGTGGCCGTCAGGGACGATCCCGGTCTGGTCGTGGATCACCCGCTCGTACCAGAACGCGGCGCCGATCCTCGGGGTAAGCGCCGGATAGCTGGCGGCCCCGGGCGTCAGCACCGCCTCAAGGGTGTCTATCCCCCCGCCCGTCTCCCCGTCCCCCTGCACTGCGACGTGCGCGGACAGGGTGATCGCACCGTTCCGGCGGGCCGCGAACAGGCCCGCGAACCTCTCGCCGCGGTCGATCCGCGTACCGAGGGCGTCCCAGAGCGCGACGACGCTGGGCTCGGTGCTGGTGATGGTCATGGAGCGCCCCGAAGCTGTGCCACTGCCTGGCCGATCAGATTCGTGAGCTCGCCGGGGGGATGCACGCCGAGCAGTAGCAAGACCGCCAGCCCGGCCAGCACAGGGACCACCATCCACGCACTAGGCTCGCCGGGAACCAGGACCCGGCCCGCCTGGGTGCGAGTCCGCGGTGCGACGACGGTCCCAGCTGCTCGCGCGCCGTCAGGGGTTCCGGAAGCGAGGGGTGACGCGGGCTGCCTGCTGACGGTATCGGCCTGCTCGCCGAGCGCAGAGGTAAAGAGCATGCTGGTCGTTGAGGTGGCCAGCCCGAAGAAGGCGAGGGTCACCAGGATCACGAGGATGGCCGCGGCCGCATAGCTGCCGCTGGCCAGGCCGCCGGCAACGATCTGAAACTCGCTCCGGAAGATGCCAAACGGCGGGAACGCGGACAGCGCGAAGATCGCAAGCAGGAACGACGGTCCGCTCCATGGCAGCAGCGCAAGCCCGCCGCGCATCGCTGACATCCGCTTAGTCCTGTACTTGATCGTGAACACGCCCGCGCCCATGAACGCGTTGCCCTTGGCGACCGCGTGCGCCAGCACGTGCAGGAACATCCCGGCCAGCGCGACCGGCGCGCCGAAGGACACGCTGATCGCCAGGATGCCCATGTGCTCCACGCTGGAGTAGGCAAGCAGTCGCTTAACATCCCGTTGGCCGAATACGTACAGCGACGCCAGCAACAGCGACGCGATGCCGAACGCCAGCAGCGTGTCCCGCGGCAGGCCAGTGCCCAGCGCGGCCACGGCCACCTGGTAGAAGCGCAAGATGGCGTAGAAGCTCGTCGCTAGCAGCGCACCGGACAGCAGGGCGGACACGGGGGTCGGGGCCTCGGAGTGCGCATCGGGCAGCCATGTGTGTACCGGGACTAGGCCGACTTTGGTGCCATACCCGAGGACTGCCAGCAGGAACGCTAGCTCGATCGGTGTCTTGGGCAACCGGGAGCCCACCGTGAGCAGCGGCTGGATGGCGAGGTTGGAGTGCACGCCGAGGACCTGCGCCCCGGCGTAGTAGACGAAAATGGTGGCCAGCAGTCCCAGGCCGAGGCCCACCGAAGCGATCAGGACGTATTTCCAGGATGCCTCTGCCGCCCCGTCTGTGTCCTCGACCGCGACCAGCAGGGCCGAGACGACCGTGGTTACCTCGACCGCGATCCACAGCAGCGCCAGGCTGCCCATCATCGGCGCGGCTAGCATTGCCCAGGCGAACACGTTGAAGCCGAGGTAGAACCGGCGCGCGTACCCGGAATCGTCGTGGCTCGACTTGAGGTAGCCGACTGCGTAGACCGCCACGGCCGCGTACAGGAACCCGGTCGCGAGCAGGAAGATCCCGCTGATCGCATCGATCCGCAGGTACGACAGGTAATTCAGCGTGCCGTGCGCGATCTCCGGGATCAGCGCGAGCACTAGCCCGAAGCTCACGATCCCTGCCCCGACGGTGATGCCCGCCGCCATTCGGGCGGGCACCAGGAAGCACATGATCCCGGCGGCCAGCGGGACGGCCAGGATGGCCAGGATGACACCGATCATCGCACCGCCCGCCTAACCGCGCAGCCGGGACAGATCCGCGGTCGACAGCGACTCCGCCCGCGCGTGATGGACCCGGATCAGCATCCCGAACACAACCACTGCGAGCAGCAGGTCGAACAGGAACGCGGTCTCGAGCAGCAGCGGCAAACCAGCGGCCACCACCAGTGCCGCCAGCGAGATCGCGTTCTCCAGCGAGAAAAACCCGATGGCCTGCGACGCAACATCCCGCCGGACGATCATCAAGCCGAACGCAACGAACAACATCGCCGCCGCGATGGCCAGCGCGGTGGCCGGCGCCTCCGGGTTGTGGATGCCCAGCGACCCGAAGCTGAAAAACCCGAAGGCGGCCAGGCCGATACTGACCAGCACCGCGGTGGCCGGGTTCAGCGTGTAGCTGCCCGCGACTCCGGCAGTTTCCTCACTCGCGGGGGCACCAAGGAGACGGCGCAGCACCAGCGGCACCGCCACTACCTTCAGCGCCGCCGACAGCGCGGCGAGCGCGTAGAGCTCAGGTAGGTCCCGGTCGGCGGCGATCACGATCGCCAGCACCGAGATCAGCGCCGACTGAGCGGCGTAAAGGCGAACCTGGTCCCTGACCAGCGCCTGCCGCAGCATGCCGAACTCGAGCAGCAGCATCAGCGCCGCGATCACGTTCGCCACGCCTTCGTAGACGCCTGGCGCTGTGTTCATCACCCGCCCCCAAGGTAAAGAGTAAAAACGCCGAGCACCGCGAGCAGGAATGCCGCGGAAACGTACTCAGTGATCTTGAACAGGCGCAGCTTGGCGAACGAGTCATCGATCACCGCCACTACAACGCCGATCGCGACCGCCTTGGCCAGCAGTGCGACGATGGCTAGCAGCACGGCCCCCAGCCGCTGCGTGGACGCCAGCCCCCAGGGCGCGAGGAACACGTCGGCCAGGATCGTGAACAAGATGAGCTGCTTGAGCTGACCGCCCCATTTCAGCAGCGCGAAATAGGGGCCGGAGTGCTCGAACGAGCGCGCCTCCTCGATCATCCCGAACTCGTTGGTCCCGGTGTGCGTCTCGACGGGGATCCGGCCCGTCTCGTGCAGGATCACCATGAACAGCGCGGCGCTCGCCAGCAGGTGCGCCGGGCGAATGACCTGCCCGGCACTTGAGCGGACCGTGGCAGCCAGCGCGTACGGCAGGTCGGTGCCGGTCAGCAACGCCACGGTGAACACGACGAACAGCACCACCGGCTCGGTGATCGCCGAGAACGTCTTGGCCCGGCTGGAGCCAAGCTGGGCATACGGGCTGCCGGTCTCGACCGCCGCAGTGGCGATGACGAAGCTGGCCAGCGACAGCAGGAAACCGCCGCCGAGGATGTCGCCCATGTACCCGAGCGGCAGCCCGAACGTCGTCAACACCGGGATCAGGAGCGGAATCGTCAGGTATGCCGCCACCGCGATCAGCGGCGCGGCCAGGAAGAACCAGCTCGCCCCTTCCGGCGCCAGCGCTTCCTTGCGCGCCAGCTTGGCCAGGTCGTAATACGGCTGCAGCACGCGCGGCCCGCGACGGCCCTGCAGCCGCGCCTCGACCTTCGCGATAACGCCCATCAGACCCGGTGCCGCCAGTGCCACAGTAAGAACCTGCAGCAACTGGATGACCGGGATCGGGACGGCCGCACTCACCGTGCGGCCCTCTGATCATTGCCCGGCGGTCCCTGCGCCTCATCCATTCTGATGCCTCCTACCCGCTACCCGCGCAGCCCGAAAGCCACTTGTCAGGGGTAGAAGCCATCAGTGCGGCTATCGCCGCACGGTTAAGGCGAGCCTCATCGCCAAGACATCATCTTGTCCCACACCTCGTCCCGCTCGCAAGCCGGGGTGGACGTGCTGTCCGGAGTCATGGCGACCGCGTGCAGGACAGTGGGCGGTGACACGCCGCCAGCAGGCCGAACGAATTCCCTGGAGGCCGCTGCCTGACTGCCCCGACTCGTTACGCGCGCTCCGCGGGATTCGGCGCGACTGTAGCCCGCGACTCGACGGGAGCCGCCGCGCGCGTCGCCCCGGGACACGCTAGGATTCCCTCGCGCCCCAAGCGCGGCGTCCTGTTTCTCCCCTTCCGCTTGCTGCCAGAAAAGAGCCTGTCGTGGACCCTCTTGCCACGGCGGCGGTGACCGCCGCACCTGCTGATCCCATCCCTGTACGTGTATTCGCCCGCGGGTTCGCCCTCCGCGCCCCACAGACCGCATGGCTGCTTGGCGCCGGCGCTAGTGCCGACGCCGGCGTGCCGACCGCCGGACAGCTCATCAACGAACTGCTCGCCGTGCTGTACTGCAGCGAGAACGGGATCCGGCGCGTCGACCTAGCGCGGGACCCGCGCTGGCAGGAACGCGTCCGAGCGTTCTACGACGGCCGGAACGGGCTGCCGCGCCTGGCGGAGAACGAATTCTACTCAGCGATCTTCGAGAAGGTGTACCCGGACCGGGACGCCCGGGCCCGGTTTGTCGCCGATCAGTTGGCCGGACGGCGTCCGCACCCGGGCCAGCACATGCTGGCCGCCCTCGTCGCCGCCGGGCTGGCGCCGGTCCTGTTCACCACGAACTTCGACACGCTGCTGGAGGACGCCATCCGGTCGGCGCTGGGCCTGGACGCGGCCGCGCGGCTGACCGTCCTCGACCCGGAGTCATCGGGGCGTGCCTCATTCACGCTGGCCACCGACGCGCGGCCGCTGCTGGTGAAGATCCATGGCGACCTGGGTGCCGTCACGGTCAAGAACACCACCGCGGAGCTGGACCACCAGGACGAGCGGCTACGCGCGGCTGCTCTGGGACTGCTCGGCCGGTACGGGCTGATAGTCGCCGGTTACAGCGGCCGCGACCCCGCAGTAATGGCGATGCTCCGGGATGTCCTGGCCCAGCCGACCCCCTACCTGGGCGGCCTGACCTGGGTCCGCCGCCCGGAGGACTCCCTGACAGACGAAGTACGCGACTTGCTGGCCGCCGCGCGTGCCGCCGGGGTGGAGCCGGTGCACGAGGTCGAGGCGAGCGGAATGATGGAGCTGATGGCCGAGATCGAACGGGCCGTTGACCTGCCGCCCTCGATCACCGCGCACCTGGACATCCACCGGCCGGCTCCGCTGCGCTACCCAGCGCCGCCGCCGTCCGGGTCGACCGGTAATTACCCTCAGGTCAGGCTCGCCGCGCTACCGCTGGTATCTGTCCCGGACCGGGCCCGGCTGCTCGAGGATCCGGCCGGGCTCCCGCTGGGCACCTTGCGGCAGGCACTACGGGGAGACCGAGTTCGCGGGGCGCTAGCCCGCAGGGCCGGTGGCCAGCTCGTCGCGTTCGGAGACGATACCGGGCTCGCCGCGGCGCTGGTTGGGCACGGCGTTCAGGTGACCAGCACCGAGGTGCCGATCGGCCCCGATAAAGACGACGAGGAGCCCGACAGCACCGACCTGGGGCTCATCGCTGAAACGCTTGCCAGGGCGCTGGGCCGGACTCGCGGCATCACCGAGGTCCTGCGCGGCGGCCAGCGTCACCTGCTCCGCGCCCGGGACGAGGATCCCCGCCGCCCAGACGACACTGCCGCCTTGACCGGGCTGCGTGCGGCCGTCGGCGGGCCAGTGACCGGCCACTTGACCGGCCCGGGCGGGACCCGGCTGCCGTGGGCTGAAGCGGTGACGCTCGCCGTCGACTGGCGAGACGGCAGCTGGCGGCTGCTGTTCGCGCCTGAGATCTGGGTCCGGCCCGACTTCACCACCCCGCCCGCGGGACTGAGCCCAGCCAAGGCACGCGAGGCCGCAGCCAGGCTCGGTGCCGAGTTCGCTCGCACCCGGCTCGCCCACCGGTACAACCGCGCCACCGGGGAGCTGCTGGCCGCCTGGGTGCGGCTGCTCACCGCTGGCGGCGGCGCGACACGCACGGTGTACGCGTTCGGGCTGCCCGCGGGTGCCGGCGTGGACGCCGCCTTCATCATTGGCACCAGGCCGCTGGTGTCTCGCCCGCTGGCCGGAGCACCGCTGAGGAGCAACACGTGACCGCCACCGCGATCCCCGAGTCGGCGCTGACCCACATCCAGCTAACAGAGCCAGCCCTGACATTCGACCCGGTCGATGCTTCCCAGCAGCACCTCAACCCACTCGCCGGCCTGACCGCGTTCGGGCCGTACTCGGCCGGCGCCTGGGAGGCAGTCGGGCAGCGGGTCCGCGTCGCTATCCTTGCCCCGCACGACGCGATCGATCCGGTCCGCGACCTGCTGAACAGCCTGCGCGGCAGCGCAAACCCGCGGGAGCGGGCCGACTACCTGCCCCCGTACCCGGGATTTAAGGCGGCGTTCCGCACCGCGCTTGTCCCCGCTGACGCGGCCGCGCAGCAGCCGCTGCCGAACGACCTTGACGACCAGATGGCGGCCAGTGTCGAACCGCATCTGACCCTGGCCCGTACACTCACCGCAGGCCTGACCAGGCTCGCCGCCGTCCGTAGCCTGTTCGATGTCGTAGTGTTCTACCTGCCGTCCCGATGGGAAGACCACTTCATCGTCGGTGAGTTCGACCTGCATGACCACGTCAAGGCAGCTGCGGCGCGGCTCGGGCTGTCAACCCAGATCGTGACCGACCAGGCGCTGAGCTACCACTGCCGGGCCTCGGTCGGCTGGCGGCTCGCAATGGCCTTGTACGCCAAGGCCGGCGGCACGCCGTACAAGCTCGCGGCCGGCGGGATGCTCGACCCCTCCACCGCCTATATCGGCCTGGCGTACGGCGTCCGTGACGCCGGTCGCCCCGGCCACGGCTTCGTCGTATGCTGCTCGCAGCTGTTCGACGGCCAAGGCGGCGGCCTGGAGTTCGTCGCTTACGACCTGACCGGCGACATCGACCCCCGCAACCCGCTGCTCAACAGCGCCCAGATGCGCACCGTGCTCTCCCGCAGCCTTGGCATTTACGCCGACCGCCACGCCGGCCGACGCCCCGGCCACCTGGTCATCCACAAGGCCTTCCCGTTCACCGAGGAGGAAACCCGCGGCGCCGCCGAAGCCTGGGGCCGCGGCGAAAACCTCACCTGCGTAAGTCTCACCAGGCCGGCTTGGCGCGGGATCCTGGTCACTGCCGCGAAGGATGCTCGTACTGGCGGCCCCCGGTACGGGTACGCCGTCGACCGCGGCACGCTCACGCAGCTCGACGGGCACAGCGCTCTGCTCTGGGTCGCCGGCAACGCCAGCGCCGCGACGCTGAACGGGAACTCGTACCTGCAAGGTGGCAAAGGCACCCCGCGGCCGCTGCTGCTCACCCGCCACGCCGGCCGCGGCCCCTTGGCCGAACCCGCCGCACAGGTCCTCGCTCTGAGCAAGATGGACTGGAACACCGACGCCCTGTATAGCAGCCTGCCCGCCACCATCAGCTACGCGCAGGTCCTCGCCAAAGTCGTCAAGCACGAGAAACTGCCGCCCGTCCCCTACGACTACCGCCTGTTCATGTAGCCTGCGCTACTGCTGGCGCTGGCCGTGACGGGCTGGTTCAGCGGCCCGACGGGCTGTTCCTACGCTGCATGCTGCCCCTCCGCGCCGGTCGCGAGGGCCTCGGAGCGCAACGTCGTACTCGACCCATCCGCTGGCCGGAACGTCACCGGACACCGTCCCATCATCACTAGCGCGTCAAGAACCGCGACCAATTCTCATCAGACGGGTGCGGCACCCGCCAAGGCCGGCCCTGGCGGTAGGTTTCGGGGAGCCATTCAGGGAGCCATCGGTGGCAGATACTGAGCGACGCAGAGCGACTCGCACAGACAATTCGTCCAGCTAGATGCCTCATAGAGCGATGTCGGGCGACGTACCGCGACGCTTCGGGGGTGCCTTCTAAGCAGCGGGTCGCGGGTTCGAATCCTGCCGGGCGCACTTTCGGATCTTCCCAGGTCAACTGGCTATTGGGCCTTGAACAGTTGCGCCGCAAGCGTTCGAATAGCCACGCGCCCTAAGCAATGGGTTAGTGGGTATCTGCAGGTCAGAGCGATTTTTTCACGATGAGGTGTGACCCGCTGCGCTTCGGCAGCGGGTCGGCGTAATCCGAGTGTCTGACCTGGGAGTTTGTGCCGATGGGAGCCAAACTGGGAGCCATTCGGACGCAACAGGTCGTGACGCTGGGCTGAACCACCGGTTACTTGTCGTCGGGGAGCAGCCGGAACGCTGGATGCGGGGTGAGCGGGCGGATCGCGCGGGAATCAAGGCGATCCAGCGTGAGCACCGAAGACGTGCGGTACTAGGCGGCCAGCGGCCAGGGCCACGTTGACCCCGTCGGCCAGGTCAAGGTCAAGACCGCCGTACTGGCGCTGAACCTGACGCGCGGCAATGATTAAGCTGTCCTCGATGTCTTGCGTGCGGCACATGATGCGGGCGGCCGTCGGCCCGGCCGGATGACCGCGGCGCCCTAGCCCCACAGCCGCTTCGACGCGAGTGCCGCGCCCTCGGCCAGCGCCTGCAGCTTCGCCCACGCGACGTCGTCGTGGCACCGGCCGCCCAGCCCGCAGTCGGTCCCGGCGATCACGTTCTCGCGGCCGACGATGCCCGCGTACCGCACGAGCCGGTCCGCCACCAGCTCAGGTGACTCGACGAGGTTGCTGGTGGCGTGGCCCACCACGCCGGGGATCAGGATCTTCCCCTCCGGCAGCGTCACGTCCTGCCATACCCGGTAGTCAGCCTCGTGCCGCACGTTGCCAGCCTCGATCAGGTACGCCTGCGCCCTGACCTTCAGCAGCAGGTCGATGATGTGCTCCAGGGGGATGTCGGTGGTATGCGGGAAGTGCCAGCTGCCCCAGCAGACGTGGTACCTGATCCTGTCCTCGGGGATGCTCCGCAGCGCGTGGTTGGTAGCTTCTACGCGCAGGGCGGCGTCCTTGCGGTAGTCCGCCACGCTGAGCGGCGGGTTGAACATGTAGTACTTGTCGGCCAGGGCAGGGTCGTCGAGCTGAAGGATGAAGCCGGCTTCCGCGACCGCCTCGTATTCGCCTCGCCAGGCCTCGGCGAGCGCGTACCAGTACTCCTCGGCACTCGCGTAGTGCTCGTTGAACAGGAAATGCCCGAGCCAGCCCGGGGACAGCTGCGGGTAAAAGGTCTCGGTGTGATCCACGCCCGCGCTGTGCAGCGCCTGCAGAACGAGCGCGAGCTCCGCCCGGATCAGGTCGTTGCCGTGGTACTCGAGCGGACCTGAGACACGCAGCCGATGAGACGCCGGCCACGTCCGCCTCACTCCCGCGTCTGGGAACATGCCGCCGCTGTGCTCGATGAACTCGAAGAACCGGCTGAACCGCGGGTCCAGCGTCTCCGGTGAGCGCGCGCCGAACCAGACAGGCTCACCCGGGCCTACCTCGACCTGGGTGATTCCCGACCACCGGCTGCTGTAGTAGCGCGGGTCCAGGAAGAACGGCTTGTAGAACTCGCCGTCGCCGATGACATCGATGCCGCGCGCGTTCTGCTCCCCCGCCATCTCCCGCACGCCGTCACTCAGCAATTCGGCGGCCCGGCCCTCATCACCGGACGCCCGGGCCTGCTGGAAAGCACCCATCGTGGCCGGGTCGGGAAGCCGCCCGCCGTGCGTGGTCAAGATCCGCTCAGTGCTGCGCCTCATGACCGCTTCCTTGCTGCCGTGTTCAGTTCTTTAAGTGCCGGGATTACCTCGCGGGCGAAGAGGCGGGCCTCGTCACGGGTGAAGGTCTCGACCAGCAGGCGGCGCGCGCCGGTCTCGTCGATGACCTGCTGCAGTGCGTCGATGACCTGGCCAGGAGTGCCGGAGACGGCGATAACCGGGCGGCTCTTTCGATCGGTGATGCCCTCGACGTGGAACTCGGCGTCGGTCTCCGGGATGACCCGCCCGCCGCCCGCGATGTACAGCTTCAGGAAGGTCCCGAACGCCCGGGCCATGTTGTCCAGGTTGCGCTCCGCCTGCTCGGCGGTCTCGCCGATCGCCACGAAGCGCTCCAGCATCAGGTTCGCGCCCGAGCGGGCGTAGCCATGCTCGGCGGAGACCTTGATATAGCCTTCGAGCGCGTCCCGGTGCTCGGCATTGCTGCCGAAGTTGCGCATCGCGTTCCAGCCACGCTCGGCGGCGAGGCGCATGGTGGCCTGGCTGGACGCGCCCAGCCAGACCGGCAGCGGGTCCTGGAGCGGGCGCGTCGCAATCGTGGTGGGCCGCTCGACCCGGAAGAACTCCCCGTCGAAGGTGAAGTCCCGCTCGGTCAGCGCCAGGCGCACCACCTCAAGGCCTTCAAGCCAGGCGCGCCGCAGGTCGTCGTCGCTCAGGTTCCGGCCGGACGCGATCTGCGCCTCGCTCGGAACACCGCGGCCGAGGCCGAGCTCGAACCGGCCGCCGCTGAGCAGGTCGAGGGTGCCGGCCTCCTCCGCCACCCGGATCGGGTTGTAGAGCGGCAGCACGGTCACCGCGGTGCCGAGCCGGATCCGGCTGGTCTTCACCGCGGCGGCGGCGAGCAGCAGGTGCGGGGACGGGCAGGTCATCAGCGGCGCGTGGTGCTCGGTGACGGTGATCCCGTCAAAGCCGAGCTCCTCGGCGAGCACCGCGAACTCCACGAAGTCCGCCACCTGGCGCTGCTGCCAGCGCGGGTTGTGGACATCGGGGCGCGCGTCACCCGAGTGCAGGCCGGCGCCGTAGGTGTGCACGAACTTGAGTGTTCCGGTCTCGTCGCTGAGCGCGGCCATGGGCTCCAACCTCCGAGCAAGCATCTGCATGAGAAGAGCGGAAACGGCCGGCCAGTGCGAGGCTTCCGCGCCGCTTCTCCTTCGCCGCTACCAACGCTAAACCGGCGGTGCCGCCTTGCCGATCCGCTAAGCGACCCGGTGATCCACTTTGCGACCGCAGTTTCGCTCAGGCCGCAGCGCTGACTTCCGGCTGGGACTACGCCGGTGCTCGGACGTTCACCGCGGGATCGGCCCGCGCCGCGCGCAGAGTCATCGAGGGTGTCACGCCGTACCGGTCCCGGTAAGCGCCCGCGAAGCGCGGCACGTGGGTGAAGCCCCACCGGAAGGCAATCTCCGCGACCGTGCTGCCTACGCCGGCGGCCAGGTCGTCGTGCGCCCGCTGGAGCCGGACCCACTGCACGTACTCCCGCGGTGAGATACCCATGTGCTGCCGGAAGTTCCGCTGCAACGCCCGCGGCCCCATCCCGGAGACGGCGGCGAGCCGGCCCAGCGAGAGATCTCCCGCCGGCTCGCGTTCCACCAGATCGACCACCCGCTTGACCGACGGCGGCCGTGAGGCGCCCGCCCGTCCGCGCGCGAGCCATTCGGAGTAGCTGTGCGGCTGTGCCAGCAAGAGCCCGGTCATCAGGAAGTCCGGCCACGGGCTGACCTCGGCACCCGCCGCGGTAAGCCCCGCGGGCTCGTCAAGGTCGTTGAGCAGAAGCCGGACCGTCGCCGCCCAGGAGGCCAGGGCAGGAGCGGTCAGGTCCATCTCCATCCGGAACCGGACCGGGCCCGTGACGGGCCTGCCCAGCATCCGCTCAAGGTGCCGTTCCAGCGCCGCGCGCTCGATCCGGACATGAAGCTGCCCGTACCCGTCGCTCAGGTGCATCGTGGGCGTCATGAGCGGCGAGATAATCCCTGCCCGCCGCGAGGAGAGCGAGACCTGCTCGTCCCCGGTCTCGATATGGTTGCCGCCCTCGAGCGCGAAATTGATGTCGTAGTACGACACCTGCCGGGTGAGCTGCACGCTCAGCTCGGCGCCGGCGCTGCGCGCGTAGATAAGGCACACCGGCCCTAGCCTGACCGCAGCGACGTCGCCAAGCACCGCCCCGGCCGCGGGCCTCCCCCAAAGCGGTGTCACCCGGAACGGTGTCAGCAGGCTGGACACGGCCGCCTGGACTGCCTCGACACCAGCGGCCTGCAGCACCTGAAACCTGCGCAGGGGCATCCCCTGTACGGACGCCCCGTTCACCACGCCACCAGATCCCCCCGCCGCTCATCCTGCATACCTCAACCATGACCAGCCGGAGCCAAACCGTCCATAAACAGCCACTCATCTGCTGGTGGCGCGATAGGTTGTGCGGGCGTACTCGGTGATCGGGGCTGGGTGCACGGTGGCACGGAGCTCGACTTGAACGTGGTGCTCGGCCGTCGGCTTGGCGGTGTTGGGAGACTCGCCCCAGACCACGGTGACCTCGGTGCCTGGCTCGGCGTAGGCGCTGTCGACCGTCGCGAGTGCCAGGATGGCGCGCTCGTTGGCGCTGTAGCCGGTGAACGCGGTCCGGCCGATGTCCTTGCCGTTGGCCAGGACCCGGTCGAACTGGAAGGTCGCGTACAGCGGCATGGGCAGGTTGAGGATCTTGGCCCCCGGCCCCGGATGGAAGACGGAGCCGGCCAGGTTAGCGGCGTCGTCCGCGTTCCAGACGAGGGTTACCTTGGACCGGGCCGTGTCCCGCCCCTCTGCGACGATCCGCTCGAGGGCCTCGCGGCCGATGAAGTCGTGGTTGAACTTCACGACCTTGCCGTAGCCGAGTTCGAACGGGGTGAAGTAGTAGCCGGCGACATCGCCGGGGGCGAGGCTGCCGCCGACGGTCGCGACGACCGGGTCTCCGGCGGCCGCCAGCCACTTCCGGTACTCGGCCAGCAGCGGGCCGTCGGAGTAGATCGCAGGCAAGGGCCGCGGGATCCAGCCTGACTCGAGGGCGTTGGTGATGTAGGCGAGGCCGCCGACCAGCCGGATGCCGAACTCGGCGCCGGCCTCGAGCAGCACCGATTTCACGGCGTCCCCGTCGGCCCACGGGCCGAACAGCTCATACCCTGGCTCGCCGGCCATGCCGTGCCGCAGCGCACGGACGTGCCTGTCCGCAATGGTCACGTGGCCCATGGCGAAGAACTTGAGCTTCGGCGGCTCGGTACCGAGCACCTTCCGCATGACGTCGAGCGCCTTCGGCCCCTGGATCTGGTACCGGTATAGCTCGGGGTCGCCGCGGCGGACGTAGGAGTTGTCGTCGCGGCGGATCTCGATGTCCTGGCCGCGGGTCTCGGCGTGGAAGTGTACCCAGTTCGGCGCCGGCGGGCCGCCGACGATCCGGTACTCGTCCTGGCCGAGGCGGAACACGATGCTGTCGCCAATGATGTAGCCATCGCGGTTGACGGCGACGAGTTGCTTGGCCGTATCGACGGGGAAGTTACTGAAGTCGTTCACGGCGATCGAACTCAGCAGGGGGATGGCCCCCGAGCCTTCCAGGGTGACGTCGGTCATGTGGTGCGACTGGTCATACAGGCAGACCGCTTCCCGCCATGACCGCTGCTCGTCGGCCCAGTTGGAGTACTCCGCCGGCAGGCCCGGCATGGCGAAGGCCGGGAACGGTGCGTTGCGCAGCACATCGGCTATCGTGCCGCCCTTGATCGCTTCCTCAATGCCTTCGAACATGCGCACCTCGCTGTACAGTACGTACCGTATCGATTTGATGTTAGAGCTTTAGCGTCTCGGCCACAACCCCGACTGGCGTACAAAGGGAATGGGGTCGGAGCTGAACGGGTGAAATAACAAGGTCAGCGGTTCCAGAGCTGGGTCAGAGGCGAGTCCGGCACCTTCGGTCCAGAGCTCTGCGAGCGGGATGGCGCCTGCCGCGAGGCGCTTGCGGGCGCGGATGTGGTCGCGCGGGGCGTTCACCGATTCGACCGCGACCACGGCTTCCCCGCGAACCCGGTACACCGAGAAGGACCGGGCGGTCCGGCCCGGGCTGATGACGCACCCGTCGTTCTCACCGGCGATGCCAGCGATCTGGATCTTGTCCTCGTACTGATGCGTCCAGAACCACGGGACGGAGTCATACGACCGGCCGGTTCCCGCCACGATCCGTTCCGCGACGTGCCTGGCCTGGTCGGCCGCGTTCTGCACAGACCCCAGGCGGGCCCGGCCCACGCTGAAGGTGGAAGGGAAGTTCGCGCAGTCACCAATAGCGCTGATGCGCGGATCGGATGTCCGCAAAGCGGCATCGACGCGCACGCCGTCGCTCACGGCTAGCCCCGCTGCCGTTGCGAGCGCGGTCGCTAACGTTCACCTGACCATCTCGGGCGGGATGAACGAGCCGCAGCACATGATCACCAACATGGTCTGGGCGCTCAGCAACTCGAGCTGCTGCGAGATGGCAAGGTCGCCTGGGGCGACGCCTTCGAAGAGACAGTGCGCTGGATCTCCCCGATCGGCATGATCCCTCGTGAGACGACACAGGACGTCGACTGGTTCGGCTGCCGCATCCCGGCCGGCGCCGACATCGGACTGCTCCTAGCCTCGGCGAATCGCGACGCCGGCATCTTCGACGACCCGGACGGCTACGATATCCGCCGCAGCGCGCGCGGCCACCTCGGCTTCGGCCACGGCACCCATCTCTGCGCTGGCCGGTGGGCAGCGAAGACCGCCATCGGCGAAGTCGCCCTGCCGATGCTGTACGAGCGCTTCCCTACGTTGCGCATCGACGACCGCCGGCCAATCGCATGGGACGGCTGGGTACTCCGCGGAATCACCAGCCTCCCTGTCACCTGGTAACGAGAACTTCCTGGATCTCAGGGCGCAGGCCCCTCAGCGACCCGGCCGATCGGCGAACGCGCGGCCGCGACGATCACGGCTGCTGGCATCCATGGCTCCTGACGGCGGGGGTTAGCAGGCCCGCGATCCTTAGCGGTCGCAGGTCGATGAGGTCGGCTGGCACCGGGGCGCCCGCGATCGCCATACCGGTCTCCTGGCGCAGGCTGACGAGAGCAGCGAGGGGGCCGCTGGCCGGGACCAGGGTCCGGGGAATGGTCGCGAGCACGGACCGCACCGCGGCCGGGCCGAAGCCTGCGGCGGCAAGTTCGGCAGCGACGTCACCGGGATCGGCGCCGCGCATCCAGCCCAGGGCGTCATCCAGTGCGGCAAGGTAAGCCGCCACGGGTTCGCCAGCGATATCCAGTTTCGCCCGGCGCGCGACTATCCCGAGGCCCGGGTAGTCCGGCGTGAGTTCCTTGACGCGCATGGCGACGCCCATCCCCCGCTGCTGACCGATCTCGTCCAGGGGCGGCGCAACGAGGGTCGCATCCACGTCCCCGGCCGCGAGCGCTTCGAAACGCTCGGTGACGCCGCCGACTTCGACCACCTCGTACGGTGCACCCTCCTGCTGCCCGGCCCGACCCGCCGGGCCAGCATGCCCGAGCCGCGCCATCATGGCGTAGGCGACCACGGCGAACCCGTTCGCCGGGGCGTCGACCGCGAGCCGGACGGCATCGAGCTCACGCAGCGACCCCAGGCCCGGCCGAAGCAGCAGGGCGAGATCGGTGGTCGTCTCAATCTGGCCAATGAGGGCGATGTCGGATCCCGCAGCGCCCCAGGCAAAGATGTTGTCGGTCGCAGTGATGGCTACATCGACCCGATCCTCCGCGAGGTCGGCCCACTGAGCACGCGAGGAAGGAACCGTGGCCGTGACGACCTCAAGGCCGGCCCTCGCGAAGCACCCCACGCGCTCCGCGATGCGCGACACTGCGGGCACCACAAAGACCGACTGTCTCACAGTTACCATTGGTGGCTCTCTTCCCGTGAGCACAATCGAAATGTGACCGTGGTGGGCGTTGTGATCCGTCTCGCCTGGCCTTACAGTAGCCTTAACGATACGATACGTCTAGTACCGCAGGAGCTGGAGAGTGTCACACGACTACGACGTGGTGGTCATCGGCGTCGGGCCGGTTGGCGCAACGGCCCTCGCCTTTCTCGGGCACGCGGGAATCCGTGCCGTCGGCGTCGAGCGCGACCTGACACAGTGGACGACGGCCCGCGCCGTCCACTTCGACGGAGAAACCATCCGCACACTGCAGGGGCTCGGGCTCAGCGAGCGCGCGAGCGCGCTGTGCAGGCCGATGACCAGCGTCTTGATGGAAAACGAGGCCCACGAGGTCCTGTTCGACATACCGACCGGCCGGCTGGGCGCGCAGGCCTGGCACGACGACCTCATGTTCCACCAGCCCGACATGGAGGCCCTCTTCCGGGCGGACATCGCGTCCCTGCCGTCGGTGGAGTTGCGCACCGGGACCCGGCTCACCGCGATCGAGCAGGACGAGGACGGGGTCCGCTGCCACGTTGAGGACACCAGCGGACCGGCGTCGGTGATCACCGCCCGGTGGGCGATCGCGTGCGACGGCGCCACCTCGACAGTGCGTCGTCTGCTCGACATCCCCGCCGAGCGCATCGGCTCCGACGATCCGTGGCTTGTCGTCGACGGCCTGCTCCACGACAGCCCGGGCCTGACCGCGGACATGGTGTTCCTCGGCCACTACTCACGACCCGCGCTGTGGGCGAGGATGACCGGCAACCGGGTCCGCATGGAGTTCAAGGTCATGCCGGATGATGATCCCGACGAGATCGTGACGCCGCCCGCCATCGGGCGCATAAGCCACGGCCTGCTGCCTGAGGCACACTTCGAGCCCGACCGGGTCGCCATCTACACGTTCCGCGCGCGCGTCGCGGAGAAGTGGCGGGCGGGGCGCATCTTCCTGGCCGGCGACGCCGCCCACCAGGCTCCACCCCTGTTCGGCCAGGGCCTGTGCGCCGGCATGCGCGATGTCGCCAACCTCACCTGGAAGCTCCGCCTAGTGATCCGCGGCCTGGCCGACGACGACCTGCTGGACACCTATGAGAGCGAGCGCAGGGCCCACGCGCGCTACTGGGTAGAGCAGGCGGTCACGATGGCCACCCTCGTGCAGACGACCGACCCTCAAGTGGCCGCCGGGCGCGACGCATACATCCGCGAGCATCCCGAGGCGTCGGTGCCCCAGGCGCCGGCCCTCGGTCCCGGCCTGCACCGCGGTCCGGCGGACCCGCACGCCGGACGGCTCTCGGTACAGCCCCTTCTCCCCGACGGCTCTCGCCTTGACGACATGGTCGGCCCCCGCTTCCTGGTCGCGGCGGAGGCCAGCCTCATGCAGGCCGTCGGTGACGCCGCCCGCTCCGCGCTGGACGCCGACCCGGAGACGGTCGTCCTCACCGATCCCGGAAAGGTCGGCGACCTCCTTGGCGCCACCGGCACTGCGGCCGTCGTCATGCGCCCCGACCGCTACATCCTCGGCACCGCCGGTACTGCGCAGGAACTGGAAGGGCTCCTGAACCTCGTGCCGACCCTCACCCTTCCCGCAGCGCATCCCGCCTGAGCGGCCCCAGGACAGTAAGGAGAGCCCGTTGCCTATCAGTCCCATCACTCACCTGCGTCACGTCGACGTCGCGGTACCTGATTACGACAGCCAAGTCGAGTTCTACGCGAGGCACTGGGGCCTCACTGAGGCGGGGCACGACTCCGGTGTCACCTACTTCGCCGCCGAGGGCTCGCCCGAGCAGTACATCATCCGGGTGCGCCGGGCCGGCGACAAGCGCCTTGACCTGGTGTCGTACGGCGCCGCCGACCGCGAGACCGTCGACCAGCTGGCCCAGCGGCTGGCAAGCGAGGGCGTCGCGCTTGTCACCGAGCCGGACGCGCTCCAGACGCCTGGCGGTGGCTACGGCTTCCGGTTCTTCGACATCGACGGGCGGACGGTCGAGGTCACGGCGGACGTCGCGGTGCGCCCCCACCGCAGGATCGAGGAGAAGGAAGACATCCCCGTCCGGCTGTCGCACGTCGTCCTCAACTCGCCCAACCCGGAGAAGACGCGGGCGTTCTACGAAACGCATCTCGGGTTCCGGCTCTCCGACACCCTCAACCACCCGCAGATGGGCGACATCTTCTACTTCATGCGCTGCAGCCCCCAGCATCACAGCATGGCGATCGCCCGCGGCCCGCACACCTCGCTGCAGCACGTCTCATTCGAGCTGCGCGGCATCGACGAGTACATGCGCGGCACCGGCCGCCTTATCCGCGCTGGCTGGAAGAAGATCTGGGGTCCCGGCCGGCACCGCGCCGGAGAGAACACCTTCTCCTACTTCCTCGACCCGAGCGGCAACACGATGGAGTACACCACCGAACTGGAGGTCCTCGACGAGGACGCCTGGCACCCGCACGTCTACGACACGGCCGAGCCCGCCACCCAGGACGTATGGGGCACCGCAAACCCTTACGAGGACTGGATCACCCGGGAGATGTTCAACGACCCGGACAAGGGGCTGTTCGTCCCTCCCCCGGTATGACCCGCCCCGTCGGCCTCCGCGACGCACCTGGTGCGCTGGACGCCGAGGCCGTCGATCTCGCACTCCATCACGTCTCCGGGACGCAGGTAACGGCCCCAGTGGGAGCCGTTACCCGGCGGCGACCCGGTGATCACCATGTCGCCCGGTCGCAGTTCCGCGAACCGGGAGATGTAGGAGATGAGCTCGGCCGGCCCGAAGATCATGTCGCCGGTGTTACTGTCTTGCATCGTCTCGCCGTTGAGCCGCAGCCGGATGCCGAGGTTAAGCGGGTCGGGAACGAACGCCGCGGGAACCAGGACAGGGCCGGTCGGGAAGAAGGTCGGGAAGTTCTTCGCCCGCATCCAGTCGGTGCCCATCATCGGGATGTCTTTACGCGGAACCAGGCTGCGGGTGGTCAGGTCGTTGCAGATGGTGTAGCCCGCCACGTAATCGAGGGCGCCGGCGATCGTGACGTGGCGTGCCCGGCGGCCGATCACCACCCCCAGCTCAAGTTCCCAGTCGTGGTCGTCCCAGCCGCTCGGGAGGACGACGTCGTCGTAGGCGCCGCTGATCGACGACGGCACCCCGCACCAGACGTAGGGCTCGCCGTGCTCCTTCCGCTCGTCGATCTCACGCGCGGCGGCCGCGGCTAGCTGCTCGGGCTCGGCGCCGACGGCGCCGAGCTTATGCGCGACGGCCATCTCGATCACGTGCTGCCGGTAGTTCGCGCCCGCGGCGAACAGCTGCCCCGGTGGCGTCACCGGCGGCAGCACCCGCAGGCCGGACACAGGAACACCATCGCCGGCCGGAGCCGCCGCCGCCGTGGTCAACGCCGGGAACGATGCCTCCCAGTCGGTGAGCAGCGCGGCGACCGTCGGGTGCGGAACGACCTGCCTTGTGTCGTAGACAGTCTCATCGACGACGAGGCCCGGGAAGGGGCCGGTCCCGTTGTCGAACGTCCCGAGCGCGAATCCATGCTGAGCCATGTCCTTATCCTCCAGCCGCGCCCGGCGCGAGCGCCTCAGCTGAACGCTCACGCCGCGCCTGCCCATGGCCCCGGTACTCCGCGATCACCCGGTCGCCGCTGCTGATCGTCACGTCGACCAGGGACTGGCGGCCGAGGGCATAGCGCACGACTGCTTCAGCGACAAGCTCCTCACCGGCCCGGGCCGGCGTCAGGTAGGTGATCGAGGCGCTCGTGGTCACCGTTCCCGGCAGCACGCTGTTGGCCGCGCAGGCGAAGGCGGTGTCGGCGAGCGCGTATACAAGACCGCCGTGCACGATGCCGTGGCCGTTGACGGATGACGGCCGCGGGGTGAGCCGCACCCGCGCCGTGCCGGCCTGGGCGAAGACGACATCAAAGCCGAGGGGCGCCAGGCTCTCGTCGGCGGCCAGCAGCGCGCGGACCGCGTCGTCGATGGCGTTCAACCTTGGTTCGCCGGCCTGGGGCGACGGACGGCGTCCCGGATCTCCGCGAGGGCGGCGATGTTGTCGACGGCGCCAGGATCGACCACCGCCTCAAGCGGCTGGCCCGTGAGGAGCCGCTTGACGGGGACCTCGAGCTTCTTGCCCGTCCGCGTGTGCGGGATCGCTGACACCGCGATGATGTCGTCGGGCACGTACCGGGGCGAGAGCGCCGACCGGATCGCCTGACGGACCGCGGCCACGGCACCGTCCGGATCGGCGCCCTGCTTGAATTGGACGAAGAGCGGCATGTAGTACCCGTCCGGTTCCTCGATTCCGACCACTAGGGCCTCGTGCACTTCCGGCATCGCCTCAACGACACGGTAGAGGTCGGCGGGTCCCATCCGGATGCCGTTGCGGTTGAGGGTGGAGTCGGAGCGGCCGACGATGACGGAGCTGCCGTCCGCGTCGAATTCGACAAGGTCGCCGTGCCGCCATGTGCCGGGATAGGTCGAGAAGTAGCTTTCCCGGTACCGCGAGCCGCCGGGGTCGTTCCAGAAGTACAGCGGCATGGAGGGCATCGGGCGGGTGATCACGAGCTCGCCTGGCTCCCCCGTTAGCGGCCGCCCGGCGGCGTCCCAGGCCTGCGCGGCGACGCCAAGCGCCGGCGACTGGAGCCGGCCGACGCGGACCGGCTCGCCCGGCGCGGCACCGAGGAAGATGCCCGCCACGTCGGTGCCGCCGCTGACCGAGGCCAGCCACACGTCGCCGACCGCGTCATAGACCCACTGATATGCCTCGGGCGGCAGGGGCGACCCGGTGACGTGGAGCATCCGCAAGGCGCTGAGGTCGTAATCGCGAGAGGGGCGCAGCCCGGCCCGCATGCTGGCATGGACGTACGCCGCTCCCAGGCCCAGCTTGGCCACCTTTTCCTCAGCGGCCGCGCGCCAGACGCGGCCGAGGTCGGGGTAGGCCGGGTTGCCGTCGAGCAGGACGATGGCGCAGCCGCGCAGCAGGCCAGAAACCAGGGTGTTCCACACTACCCAGCTGGTACTGCCGACGACGAGGAACCCGTCGCCCGGCCTGAGCACCGAGTGCAGGGTCAGGGTCTTCAGGTGCTCGAGGAGGACGCCGCCGTGGCTGTGCACGATGCCCTTCGGGACCCCGGTCGTGCCGGAGGAGAAGAGCACCCACAGTGGGTGCTCGAATGGCACGGTCTGCGCTGTCCACGGGCAATCCGCCGCCATGATGTCCGCCCAGCCGGAGACCGCCGCCCCGGTCTTCAGGTTGCCCTCCGGCTGGTCGACCCAGACCAGCTGCCGCAGGCCGGGCAGCGCGCCGAGCACTTCGGCGAGCACGTCGGTCCGGTCGATGCGGCGGCCGCCGTAGTCATAGCCGCTCGCGGCGATGAGCACGGCCGGATCGAGCTGCGCCAGCCGGGAGACGATGGCTGCCGCGCCGAATTCCGGCGCCACCACCGCCCATACGGCGCCGACGGAGGCCGCCGCGAGCAGGCCGACCACGGCTTCGGTGCGGTTCGGCAGCACGGCGGCCACGCGGTCCCCCGGTGCGATGCCGCTGTCCCGCAGGAAGCCCGCCAGCGCGCCGACCTGCCTGCGCAGCTGCTCCCAGGTCGTCGGCTGGCGGGTGCCGTCGTCGTCGATTCCCACGATCGCCTCGCCTTGGCGGTCGCCAGCGAGGCAGCGTGCCGCGTAGTTGACGCCGGTTCCCGGGAACCAGCCGCGGCCTGGCATCGCCGCCGGCGCGCCTGGCTCGCTCGCCGCGCCAGCCACGCCGCTGTACTCGGCGAATGCCTGCCAGAAGCGGCCGACGTCGTCGACCGACCATTGCCAGACATCGCGGTAGGCGGGTGCCTCGCCGAATGCCGCCCGGCCGGTCTCGGTCAGCCAGCGGACGAACGCCGCGTACTCGCTACAGCGCAACTGCTCGCGGGACGGCCGCCAGATGACGTCGCCGACGGGGTCCGTCACTTCGGCCGGGCCGCGAGCTCATCCGCCGACGTGGCCACCGGGAGCGCGCCGAGGAGCAGGAAAGCGATCCGGCAGTTCCGGTCGGACCGGTTGGACCACGCGTGCGCCGTGCCGCGCTGCACGACGACGTCCCCGGCCCGGAGCAGGCACTCGCCGTCGTCGAGCAGCAGCCAGATCTCCCCGTCCAGAACGACGGCGAAGTCGATCGAGTCCGTCTTGTGGAACCAGAAGTGCCGTCCGCCGCTGTGCGTCGCGCCGTCGCGGGCTTCTTCCGCGCCGTCGCCGATGCTGGAGAACAGCCCGTCCCGTCCCTGCTGGCCGTAGGCCGAGTCCGGGGGGAAGTCGGCGATCCGGAAGATCGTTCCGCCGAGGGCGGGATACATGGGGATCTGAGCGTCCGCGGCGGCGGCGTCGACGGCGCCGTCGTTCGAGACTGGTCCCGGCGCGGTGAACCATGCCACGGCCGCCCCGAAGCCTTCGATATCCGGTGAGCGGAAGGTGTTGGGTGCCAGGCCGTCGCTCACCACGTAGGAGCGGCCGCCTCCGTTGACACCGGTGACGACGCGCCGGACCGCGCCGGCTCCGTTGTGCTCAGCCCTCACTGGGCGGTCTCCTTTTCAGCGAACGGGTAGGGCTTCTCCTGCGGGCGCCAGGGCGCGGTCTCCACGGCGCCGATCCGGGTGCGGAGGACGCCTACGTCGTCCAGCTGCAGCTCGAGCACGTCACCCGGGCTCAGCCTGCGGTCGATCTCAAGACCGGAACCGTTGCCGAGCGTGCCCATCCCGATCAGGTCACCGGGCTGCAGGTTGTCCGCGAGGGACACCCATGCGATCAGCTCGGCCGGGGAGAAGATTGCCCCGTCCGCGCTGCAGGCTGACCAGAGCTCGCCGTTGACGCGCACAGAAGCGCTGAGCTTGGCGAGGTCGGGAACCTCGTCACTGGTCACGATCCAGGGCCCGATCCCGTAGGCGAAGTCCTTGCACTTTTGCGGGCCCATGCCCATGCCCATTTCGGCTGCCTGCAGGTCGCGAGCCGAGAAGTCGTTGAAGATTGTGTAGCCGAAGAGGCGGTCCTCGGCCTGCTCGGGGGTCAGGTTGCGTCCGGTCCCGCCGACGACCAGGCCGATCTCCAGCTCGTAGTCGAGGAAGTCCGTGTAGGACGGGAACGGGACTTCCTCGTCGTGGCCATACACCACGCCGGTCGAGCCCTTGAAGTACGGCGGAGTCTTGAAGATCTGCGGGTTCGGCAGGCTGCCGCCGACCTTCTCGCCGAAGTGGAGCATGTGCAGCGGGAATGTCAGGCTGTCGCGGATGACCGGCGGATCGACGGCGGCTGCCCAGGTGACCGCGCCGATCGGGGTCGACGCGTCGTCGGCGGCGCCGAGGGCAAGCTCCGCCGCCTCGCGCAGGGCGGGCCCGGCGGCCAGGGCCGCGGCCATGCTCGAGGGGAACAGCGCGCGCGCCACCCGTGACGCGGCCTCGGGCGTGGCGCCGCGCCGGCACTGGATGAGGGCGTAGGCCCGGGCGAGATCGATCACCCGGTCGTGCTCTGGCTGCACGGCCACGATCCGAGCCTGCATCCCGTCGGGTGTTTCGACGCTGATGCGTGCGAATTTCATGAGACCTCCAACGATGCGATACGTATCGTATTGTACTGATGCAGGTTTCTCGCGTCACTAGATGACCGCTGTCTAATTTTCGACGTTCGAGACGTTCCGTCTACGATGTCTTTCATGGCCGTACGAAGTGAGACCAGCCGCAGGGCGGTCCTGCAGGCGACGATGGACCTTCTCGGGGACGAGCCGCCGGGACCGGTGTCGCTGCAGAAGCTGTCGATCGAGGGCATCGCACGCCGGGCCGGCGTGAGCAAGATGACGATCTACCGGTGGTGGCCCGATAAGGTCGCACTCGTCATCGACTCCTTCCTCGACAACCACGTGGCGCGCACGCCCGTCCGCCAGGACGGGCCCGCGATCGCGGCCCTGCGCGAGCACCTCAGCTCGCTGGCCGCGGTGTATGCCGGGCCAGAAGGCCGCCTCGTCGCCCAGCTCATCGCCGAGTGCCAGTACGAGCCAAAGGCGCTGGCTGAGTTCAAGCACCGCTTCTGGGAGGGACGGGCTGAAGCGGTCAACGCGCTCATTCAGCGCGCCCAGGCCGAAGGGGACCTGCGGGCCGATCTCGACCCCGCGATCGTGGCCGACATGCTGTACGCGCCAATCTACTTCCGGCTGCTTTTCCAGTCCGGGCCGCTTGACACCGACTTCACTGACCTGCTGATCGACACCGCCCTGAAAGGGCTGCGCGCCTGAGGCGGCCAGCACAGCAGGCGCGCGGCTCAGCGTCAGTGATCGAGCGGCGGGCCGCTGCGCCAGAGGTAATCGGGTGCAACGCGGTCGATGAGCCAGCCCTTCTCGGTACGGCTGAGCCAGGCGTTGTAGCGCCCGCCGATCGTGGTCGCGTTCTGGGTGCTCGCGGGCTCGCGCAGGTGGACGCCCGACGAGGCGGCGGTCAGGCGCGCGCGGTCGCCGTCGATCTCCACCAGTGGCGTGGCGACCGTGTGCCAGGTCATCAGGTAACGCGATAGGTCCGACTCGATCCGCCGCGCGATCTCGGCGTGGCCCGTTGTCTCGTCAGTGCCGAAGGCAAGGACACCCTGAGGGCTGAACTGAGCGGCGGCATCAGCCCACCGCCGATCGTCAAGCGCGTGCACATACTGCAGGAAACAGGCGACGACCTGCTCTGCCGGTGTCTGGGTTGTCATCATCCGCCGTTCTAGACGCGGTCGTTGAGCCGACGCTGCCTGCCGTAGGCCATCACGACCACGACGATCGCGACGCCGAACAGGATGTAGGTGTCGCCCTGTCCGAACCCCATGCCGCTGAGGATCGTCGTGAGCTCGGTGAGAATGAACGCGCCGATGACAGTGCGCACGAAGTCACCGCGGGCACTGCCCAAGGCGGTGCCCCCGACAAGCACCGCGGCGAGCCCGGCATACAGGTACGGGTCCCCCGTGGACGCGGTCGCGCCGTCCGAGAAGCCCGCGATCAGCAGTCCGACCAGGCCGGAGATGGCCGCGCTGACGGCGAAGGTCCCGGTCCAGACCCAGCCGGTGCGGACGAGCAGACCGCGGGCGGCGCGCTCGTTCGCACCGGTGGCATAGAGCTTGCGCCCCACGGGCGTCCGGGCGAGAACCACCGAGACGACCACCGCCACGACGACGCAGAGTACGACGACCGGCGGCACCGGGAGTCCGAAGGTGCGGCCGAGCACCGTCGTCCACTGAGTCACCTGTGGGGGCGGCGTGCCGCCGATACTCGAGCCGGTGGCCACCAGCGCACCGCTGACCAGGATCGAGTACATTCCAAGGGTGACGACCAGAGACTGGGCGCCGAAGCGGTGGCAGATGAAGCCGCACAGGCCGCCAGCCACGCCGCACGCTACGGCTACGCAGAGCGCGACCAATGCGAGCGGCCAGTTGTGCGTACCGCTGAGTTCGACCGCAGCGACCGCGCCGACCGTGATGTAGGCGGGAACGGCCAGGTCAAGACCGCCGATGAGGATGACTAGCGTCTGGCCGAGTGAGGCTAGCGCGAGCAGCGAGGCGATTACCAGGTTGGCGCGGATGGCCGCGCCGGAAGCGAACCCGGCTACCCCGACGGCACCCCATGCGAAGATGGCCACGGCGACGACGATCTGCAGCAGCGGCACGCGGGACTGGATCATGCCGATCTGCGCGAGCAGTCGCGCTGCCGTCGCCGTCTCGGACGGTGGCACCGTTTCCGGCAGCAGGCCGACGTCGCTCATGAGCGTCCCTCCGACCGGCCGGGTGACAGCAAGCCGGCGATGACGACGCCGGCGATCAGTAGTGCCCCGTAGACCATCTGCACATAGTTGGTCGAGGCGCCGGTCGCCGACAGCAATTCCTGCAAGAGGAAAATCGAGCAGGCGCCGAGGAAGGAGCCGAATAGCCCGCCGCGTCCGCCCCGGAATGACGTACCGCCAAGCGACACCGCCGCCAGTGCGATGAGTGTGTACGTCGTAGTGAGGGACGGTTCTGAGATCTGAATGACGGCGGTGAGCGCGATGCCCGCAATCGCGCCGAACACGCCGGCCAGCACGTAGGCGCCGAAGCGCACGAGGTTGACGTTCACGCCCGCGGAGAAGACGGCGACGTCGTCACTGCCGACGGCATACAGCGTCCTCACGTATGCAGTGCGGCGCAGGACGAGCCAGATGGCGGCGGCGGCGGCCATGGTGATGAGACCGCCCGGGACGCCGCCGATGCTTGTCGCGAGCCGTACCGTCCAGTTCCCCGCCGGGAGGGTCACCGGATTCGGCGCGACGTCCAAGGCGACGCCGCTGAGGACGAAGAACATGGCGAGCGTGGCGATCACCGGCTGCAGCCTGGCGACCACGACGAGCAGGCCGTTCACGATGCCGACCGCGATGCCGAGGAGGAGCAGGATGGGGATGGCGGCGCCCGCCGAGCTGACGCCATGCGGTACGAGCACCTGTACGAACAGGCAGTTGACCAGGGCCGCCAGCGGTCCGACGGAGATGTCGATGCCGCCGCCCCCGCCAAGGATGGGTGGCGTCGACGCGAAGGCGACGAGGACGAACGGGGCAAGAGTGCCGATCAGCGCCGGCCAGTTGCCCGGGGTGAGGAACGAGTGCTGTGCGATGGCGTTCGCGACCAGCAGGACCATGGTGAGGAGCAGCGCCAACGCGGATGGGCGGGTCCGGGCGCTCCGTAGCAGGCTCCTCGCCGACGAGACCTGACGTGCCGTCTCTTGATGGCGCTGCTCAGTGGCTGGAAGTGGCGTGCTCACTGGCACCGGCATCTCCTTCCGCCGGGTTGTCCGAAGCGGGGCCGTCCGCGGTGGGGTCGCCGGTGCCGATCGCGCCGAAGTAGGCGGCGACGACAGCCTCCCGGCTGAGCGCCCAGCGCGGGATCTCGGCCACCGCTTCGTGGTCGCGGAAGACGATGACGCGATCCGTCAGCTGGACCAGTTCGTCGACCTCGGTCGAGAGCACGACGACGGCGGTGCCTGCCGCGCACAGCTCATGCAGCGCTTCATACAGGTCCTGTTTCGCCGACAGGTCCACACCCCGTGTCGGGTCGTTCAACAGGAGGATGGACGGGTGGTCCGCGAGAGCGCGGGCGATGATCACCTTCTGCTGGTTGCCGCCAGACAGCGTGGTGATGGGGTCGCTGTAGTGGCGCATCTTCACGCGCAGCGGGCCGCCGTGCTCGGCAAGCCGGCGGGCAGTGCGCCGCGGCGAAACTATGCCGGCGACAGCGTCGTCACGCAGCCGGGTGAGACCGAAGTTCTCCCAGATGCTGAGCTGCTCGAACATCCCCTCGCCCCGGCGCTCGCGCGGGACGTACGCGATGCCGTGCCTGCGGGCGGTCCTCGGACCGTCGACATACACCGCGGTCTCGCCGTCCACGCGCGTGACCCGCCCGCCGCCGGGGACGCGGAGACCGCGCAGGGCGTTCAGGAAGAGATCCTGACCGTGCCCTTCCAGGCCGGCCAGGCCCGTGATCTCCCCGGCATGCACACTAACGTCGATGGGCGACCCGTCCGCCTTGAGCCGGATGCCGTCCGTGCGCAGCGCGACTACGCCAGCGGCGTGGCCATCTCGCCCGGGGGGGCCTCCCTCGACGCTGGCTCCGGTCATGTGCCGCACCAGGTCGGCGGGGGAGGTGTCGCCGATGAGGATGCGGGAGGCGACAGTGGTGCCTGACCTGAGCACACTGACCACGTCACTGATCTCGCAAATCTCGTCCATGCGGTGCGAGACGAACAGCACGCTGACGCCCCGCGCCTTCAACTCCCTGATAGTCACGAAGAGCCGGTCCCTGGTGGCGATGTCGAGCGCTGAGGTTGACTCATCCAGCACGAGGACCTTCGGGTCTGCCACGAGTGCCCGGGCGATGCAGCACGCCTGCCGCTCCGACAGGGAGAGCGTCTCGGCTGGCCGGCCGACATCAGCCGGCCGGCCGAGGAGCCCTTCCAGCAGTTCCGCTGCGCGACGGCGCCGCTGCGCCGCGGTGGTCCCCGAGCGCTTCGCGCCGAGCCAGACGTTGTCAGTGATCGAGCTGCCGGGGACCGACAGGACCTCCTGGAACACGGTGGCGATCCCCCGGGCACGAGCACTGGCGGGGGACCGCAGGCTATCCGCCGGGACGCCGTCGATCGTGAGCGATCCGGAGTCGGCGCGATGCACCCCGGCGAGGATCTTCACCAGGGTGCTCTTCCCGCTCCCGTTCTCCCCGACAACGGTGTGGACTTCCCCGGGACGCAGGTCAAGGTCCGCGCGAACGAGGGCGCGCGTGGCACCGAAGGACTTGGCCACGCCACAGACCGCGACCAGCGGCGGAGGCGCATCCTGCGCTCCGCCGCTGGTCGCGGGAGACTGCCCTGTCACCCCTGGCCACCGATGAAGGTAGCTAGCTGCTGGCTGGTGAAGAACGGGTCGTTCGGCAGCGCGGCGTCATTGGCGTCGGACAGCGTCCAGCTGCTGCGGTAGACAGAACTGAGATTGCCGTTGTCGATAATGCGCTCGGCGCTGACGAGCTGGTCGATCGCGGGGTCGTTGCCGCTGAGCATGTCGAGGGCCACTTTGGCGACTGTCTGCCCGATGGCGGTGTCCGGGGTTGAGCTGCCGTACTCCTGGTAGGTGCCCTGGTTCTCGCCGGCGTAGGCGATGCTGCCCTCAGTGGTGCCGAGGTCGGCGATGACCGGCACCGGGCGCCCTAGCTGCTTGAACGCCTGGATGATGCCAGCGGTCATGGTTCCGGCCTCGAACACACCGTCGATCTTGCCGGGATGAGACGAAAGACATCCCAGGAGCTTAAGTGTCAAGCCGCGACGGAAGGTTGAGGGAGGTTTTGCCGGTGTCCCCAGGCGGTGGTCTCGTCGTAGAG
>Ga0335073_10000423_pt1 | contig 54635 bp, 49 predicted proteins | sample Lox_Sample_22_FD_207093 | JGI IMG/M metagenome (GOLD analysis project Ga0335073, IMG submission 207093) | Soil microbial communities from Loxahatchee National Wildlife Refuge, Florida, United States - Lox_Sample_2.2 | ecosystem: Environmental > Terrestrial > Soil > Wetlands | place: USA... | reverse complement strand
AAAACGCCGTGGGCCGCGCTGACGGCTTGCGGGGGACGACCCCCGCACCCCCGAGCCCCATCAGAACTCCTTGACGTGCTCGAACGGTTCCAGGCACGCGCGGCAGGCATACAGGGCCTTGCACGCTGTTCCGCTGAACCGGGCGGTCTCGCGGACCTCGGCCGACCCGCAGCGCGGACAGGACACCGGCGCCACCGGCGCCCGGGTCAGCGCCAGCGGCACGGGGCCGGACGTGACGCGGGAGTCGGAAGCGGCGGGCGGAGCGATGCCCGCGGCCTGGAGTTTGCGGCGGCCCTCGGCGGTGATCCAGTCGCTCGTCCACGGCGGCGACAGCTCGGTCGCGATGTCGACATGCCGATATCCGGCCTGCTCGAGCCGCTGACGCAGGTCCGCGGCGATCTCGCGCATCGCCGGGCAGCCGGAGTACGTGGGGGTGATCGTGACCGTCACCGTGTCCCCGTCCTCGCGGACGGCGCGCAGGATCCCGAGGTCCGCGATCGTCAGCATCGGAAGTTCGGGATCCCGAACGGTCCCGGCCGTCTCCCACGCGCTCACCATCTCGCCCCCGGGTGGGCGCGCGCCACGCTCTGCAGCTCGGCCAGGATGTAGCCCATCGCCTCGGTGTGCGTGCCGTCCCGCCCGCTCTTTCCGGCGACAAGGCCGAGCGGCGCGGCGGCCGGCCTGGTGAGGGTGGCACGCGCGATCACGGCATCGATCACCCCGGTCACCTCCTCGCCGAGGTCGAGCTCCCCCACCAGCGGCCAGATGGTCTCAAGCGCCGCCTGCGTCTTCGCGCGGGAAAAGTCCGTGCCGTCGCCGAGCCGGATCACCCAGCCGGCGGCGTAGTCGCGGTGGTACGTGAGCTCTTTGACGGCCTTGGCGGCGATCGCGGCGAGCACCGGGTCCTTCGACGTCCGCGTCAGCGACTGGAAGACCGCGAGCCGCCAGGCCGAGAAGATCAGCAGCCGGGCCGTGAGCTCGGCGAAGTCGGCGTCGGCCCGCTCGACGAGGCGGACGTTGCGGAACTCGCGCTCGTCCCTGAAGAACGCCAGCTGGTCCTCGTCCCGGCCGGCCCCTTCGGCCTGGGCGGCCCGGGTCAGCAGCAGCCGCGCCTGGCCGAGCAGGTCGAGCGCGATGTTGGCGAGCGCGGTCTCCTCTTCCAGTTCAGGCGCGCGGGTGACCCACTGCTGGAGGCGGTGGCTGTAGATGAGGGCGTCGTCGCCGAGTCCCAGGCAGCACGCCGCGAGCGCGGCCGCGTCCACGCCGTCGGGCACGGCGGTGTCGATGCCCGCGAGGGGATCGTCGAAGCCGGTGCCGAACGCCCACCGGTGGTCGTCGGTCTCCAGGGAGTGGGCCAGCGATTCGTAGGCGCCGTATTCGTCGAAGTCGGTCACTGCGCTCTCCCGCTCGGCTGAAGACCAAGCCTCGCTCATGCTCGCTCCCCTCACATGTGGGGCACGTCGTCGGGGATCGGGTAGAACGTCGGGTGCCGGTAGACCTTGTCGCCGGCGGGCGCGAAGAACGGGTCCTTCTCATCCGGGCTCGACGCCGTGATCGCGGTCGCGGGGACGACCCAGATGCTGACCGCCTCGTTGCGCCGGCAGTACAGGTCGCGGGCGTGCCGCAGCGCCATCTCCGGGTCGGCGGCGTGCAGCGACCCGACGTGCACGTGGTTCAGGCCGCGCTTGCCCCTCAGGAACACCTCGAACAGGGGCCAGTCCGCCTTGTGAGTCACTGTCCCACCACCGCAGCAAGCCGGGACCGTTCCGGATCATCATCTTTTACCGGGGGGCCCGCCCCCCAGGAACCCGAGCTTTTCGCGGCGTGTGCCACAGCGGCTTCTCGTACCCACGCGCCGTCCTCGTGGGCTTGGCGGCGGCGGGCGATCCGGTCGGCGTTGCACGGGCCGTTGCCGCCGATGACCGCCGTGAACTCGGCCCAGTCGACCGCGCCGAAGTCGTAGTGGCCGCGGTCGGCGTTCCAGCGCAGGTCCGGGTCTGGCAGCGTGACGCCGAGCTTGCCCGCCTGCGGGACGGTCATGTCGACGAACCGCTGCCGCAGTTCGTCGTTGGTGTGCCGCTTGATGCCCCAGGCCATGGACCGCTCGGTGTTCGGCGACTGGTCGTCAGGCGGGCCGAACATCATCAGCGACGGCCACCAGAACCGGTCCACCGACGCCTGCACCATCGCCTGCTGCGCCGCGGTGCCGCGCATCATCGTCAGCAGCAGCTCATATCCCTGACGCTGGTGGAAGGACTCCTCCTTGCAGATCCGCACCATCGCGCGAGCGTACGGCCCGTAGGAGGAGCGGCACAGCGGCACCTGGTTGCAGATGGCGGCGCCGTCGACGAGCCAGCCGATCACGCCGACGTCCGCGTAACTGAGGGTCGGATAGTTGAAGATCGAGGAGTACTTCTGGCCACCGCTGATGAGCATCTCCGTGAGATCGGCCCGGTCGGCGCCGAGGGTTTCCGCGGCCGAGTACAGGTACATGCCGTGCCCTGCCTCGTCCTGCACCTTGGCGAGCAGGATCGCCTTGCGCCGCAGGCTCGGCGCGCGGGTGATCCAGTTGCCTTCCGGCTGCATGCCGATGATCTCCGAGTGCGCGTGCTGCGCGATCTGCCTGACCATCGTCTTGCGATAGCCGTCGGGCATCCAGTCGCGCGGCTCGATCTGCCGCAGCTGGGCGATCGTCGCCTCGAAGTGCTCGGCTAGCCCTTCCGCCGGCGCCGCCGGGCCGGGTTGCGTGTCGCCGGTCTCCATACGACAATATTTACCGTCCGTTCGGTCAGTAATCAAGGCGGGAGACGCCGTGGTCGCGCTTGGAAGTCAGCCTGCGACTCTGGATGAGCTGCGGGCCCAGCAGCTGGAGCGGCTGCGCGCCACGCTGCGCCACGCCTACGAGAACGTGCGGTTCTACCGGCACAGTTTCGAGGCGGCGGGCGTTCACCCGGACGACTGCAAGGAACTCTGCGACCTGGCTAAGTTTCCGCTGACCAGCAAGGACGACCTGCGCGACAACTACCCGCTCGGGCTGCTCGCGGTGCCGCGGGAGCAGATCCTGCGCGTGCACGCGTCCAGCGGGACGACCGGACTCCCTACCGTCGTCGCTTACACGCGCGGTGACCTTGATGTGTGGTCCGAGGTCGTCGCCCGGTCCATCGCGGCGGCGGGCGGCCGTCCTGGCGACACCGTGCACGTCGCCTACGGGTACGGCCTGTTCACCGGCGGTCTCGGCGCGCACTACGGCGCCGAGCGGCTCGGCTGCACCGTGATCCCCGCGTCCGGCGGTGCGACCGCCCGCCAGGTGCAGCTGATCAACGACCTCCGTCCCGCGATCATCATGGTCACCCCGACCTACATGCTGACGCTGCTCGACGAGTTCGAGCGACAGGGGCTCGACCCGGCCGACTCGTCGCTGCGGATCGGCATCTTCGGCGCCGAGCCGTGGACGGAGGCGATGCGCGCGGAGATCGAGACCCGGGCCGGCCTGGACGCGGTCGATATCTACGGACTGTCCGAGGTGATCGGGCCGGGCGTGGCGCAGGAGTCCGCGGCGACCAAGGACGGGCTGCACGTCTGGGAAGACCACTTCTACCCCGAGATCGTCTCGCCGGACGAGGGTGTCGCGCTTCCCGCCGGCGAGCGCGGTGAGCTCGTGTTCACGACGCTGACCAAGGAGGGGATGCCGGTCATCAGGTACCGAACGAGGGACCTGACGCGGCTGCTTCCTGGGAGCAGTCACGCGCCGTTCCGGCGGATTGAGAAGATCACCGGGCGCAGCGACGACCTGATCATCCTGCGCGGGGTCAACGTCTTCCCGACCCAGATCGAGGAGATCGTGCTGCGCACGGCCGGGCTCACGCCGCACTTCCAGCTGCTGCTCACTAGGGAAGGCCGGCTGGACAGGCTCACGGTGCTCACCGAGGCGGCGCCCGGCCTGGACGCGAGCGGCCGCGAGACGGCGGGTGCGGCGGTGGTGCGGGCGGTCAGCGACAGCATCGGGGTGACGGTCACCGCGCAGGTCCTCGACCCGGGGTCGCTGGAGCGGTCGACGGGCAAGCTCAAGCGCGTCATCGACAAGAGGGAGCCATGACCGCTGCCGCGCCGGGTCGGTCTGGGCGGCCGGGTCGGTCTGGGCGGCCGGGGCGGCCGGGGCACGATCTGGAGTCGATTCTGCGGGCCGCGGTGACGCTGTTCAACGAGCGCGGCTATGACGCGACGTCCATGGAGGACCTGTCGCGCGCGCTCGGCATCACGAAATCAGCGATCTACCACCATGTGTCCTCGAAGGAGGAGTTGCTGCGGCTGGCCACGGGCCGCGCGCTTGACGGCCTGTTCGGGGTGGCGGCCGCGGTGGAGGTCCTGCCGGGGCGAGCGATCGACCGGCTGGAGCACCTGGTGCGCGCGAGCGTGGGCGTGCTCGTGGCCGAACTGCCGTTCGTCACCCTCCTGCTGCGCGTACACGGGAACACACCGACCGAGCGGGACGCGCTCGCCCGCCGCCGCGAGTTCGACCACGTCACCGCGGAGCTGGTGAAGCAAGCGGTCGCGGACGGCGACCTGCGGCCCGACATCGACCCGGTGGTGACCGCCAGGCTGCTGTTCGGCCTGGTCAACTCGGTGAGCGAGTGGTACAGACCGACCCGGGGCGCGGGCGCCGACATCAGTGACGCGGAGCTGGCGGACGCGCTCTGCAAGCTGGCTTTCGGCGGGTTGCGGGCCGCCGCTGCCGCCGCCTAGCCTGCCGCCGCCTAGCCTGCCGCGCCCGCGAGAACGCGGGCCGGGTTGCGGACGAGCATCGCGTCGATCTGGTCCTCGGGGACGTCGTGCTCGCGCAGGTACGGCAGGACGTCCTGGCTGACGTGCAGGTAATGCCACTGCGTGAGGTTGTCCAGCGAGCCAGGCGCGAACCAGTCGATGTAGCAGCACGTGTCGTGGGACAGCACCATGCGGTCGGCGAGGCCGCGGCGGCAGAGCTCGACAACCAGCGCGGACCTGTCTTCGAAGGTGGCGAAGTGGTCGATGCCGAACCGGTCCATGCCGAGCGTGAAGCCGGCCTCGGCCATCGCCTGCAGGTAGTCGGGGTTGGTGACGGCGTCGCCGCTGTGCCCGAGCACGACTCGGTCCAGGTCCGCGCCTTCCTGCTTCAGGACTTCGAGGATCGCCGGTCCGTGCTGGCCGGCCGCGTGCGTGTGGATGGTGACCGGCGTGTTCGTCTGGGCGTGCGCCTGCGCGACACAGCGCAGCACCTGCTCGACGCCGCGGGTAAGGCCCTTCTCGTCGACCGCGCACTTGAGCATCCCGGCCTTGACGCCGCCGGTGCCGGCGATGCCTTCGGTGATGTCGGCGATGAAGAGGTCGGTCATGGCCTGCGGCGGGCGGCGCCAGAAGTACATCGGCACCTCGTCGAACGTGTAGCAGCCGGTGGCGACCACGATGTTCAGGCCGCCGGCCTGCTCGGCGATGCGCTTGACGCGCGGGACGTTCCGGCCCTGGCCGATCACGGTGACGTCGACGATCGTGCCGATCCCGTGCTCGGGGAGCTGGCGCAGGCGATGGACCGCGTCGGCCACCCGCTGGTCTTCCTCGCCCCACTCCGCCGGGTAGTTCTGCTGGACGTCGGCGGTCAGCACGAAGACGTGCTCGTGCATGAGCGTGCGGCCGAGCTCGCTCGCCTCGACCGGGCCGAGCACCGTCTGCACCTGGGTCATCGCAGGTCTCCCTTCCACACCGGAATCGTCTCGCATTACACCAGAGCGTCAACAGCGGCGCGGCGATCTGAGAAGATAAGGAAGCATTTTTATAGTGCGGGGATAAATGACCGGACTCGCTTTCATCGACGAGTGACGATGTTGCCTTATCTGCGATAGGCGCACTCTTTACTTCGGGACGGCGCGCGGCCGGATCCTCGTGGGAAGGCGGGGAGCGGTGCACGAACTCACCATCACGTATCGCGATCAGCGCGTCGTGCTCGAGCCTGGGCATGTCGCGACTATCGGCCGGCTGCCGGACTGCGCTCTCGTCATCGACGATCCCCGGGTTTCCCGAGAGCACGTCCGGCTGAGCTGGGGTCCACAGGGCTGGATGCTGGAGAACATGGGCCGGGCCGGCACGTTCGTCTTCGGGCAGCCGGTCACGCAGTTCAGCCTGACACGCCCGGTGGAGGTCCAGCTCGCGGCGTTGGACGGGCCGCTGCTGCGCCTGGAGCCGGCGGCCGCGCCCGCCGCTCCGGGTCCGGCCGACCCGGGTCCCGGCGTTCCAGGTCCCGGGGGTCCGGGTCCCGGCGTTCCGGGTCCCGGCGTTCCAGGTCCCGGCGCCTATGGATCTCCCGGTTATGGACCTCCCGGTTACGGACCTGCCGTGCCTGGACCTCCCGTGCCAGGTCCCGCCGTCCCTGGACCCGCCGTTCATGGTCCCGCCGGCTATGGTCCCGCCATGCCGGGACCTCCCGGATGGGGGCCCGCCGTCGGGCGAGCGAGCGCGGGGGAACGGGCATCGGGCAGCGACGCCGCGAGCGCCCTGCGGGTGCTGATACCGATCAGGGCATGGGTGACGGACCCCACGCTCCGCCAGTGGCCGAAGCTGCTCGTCGCGGTCTACGCCCTGCTCCCGGTGATCGCCCTGGTCCCGCTGCAGAGTTCCGCCGACCTCAAAACCATCGGATGGGTGTACAGCCTGTACATCGCGCCGCTGTGGGCCCTGGTCTTCTGGTGGCTCATCCGCCCAGGCCCGATCGGCAAGCTGCAAGCGGGCATCGCCGCGATCATCGTCGCCGCGGAGTACATCCTGATTCCGGCGCTGACCATCCCCTGGGAGACCAACCTCGCGCCGGCCGACACCAGCCACAACCTGCTCGCCTGGATCACCGGGGTCGGCCTGGCCGAGGAAATCACGAAGGCCCTGCCGGTGCTCGTTCTGGCGATCGTCTTGCTGAAGGCCCGCAAGACCAAGCTTGACGTGCGGATGTGGATGTTCCTCGCCACCCTGTCCGGCCTTTTCTTCGGTGTCTACGAGTCGTCGACCGTGTACGTGCCCCATGCTCTGCAGGCCGTCAGCGCCGGTGTCGTTTTCGGTGTACCGTCACTGCTCGAGCGCGTGTTCGTGGACGGCCTGCAGCACGCCCTGTGGGCAGGTGTCGCGGGGTTCTTCATCGGCCTTGGCACCAACTACCGCCGGCGGCGGTACCTGCTGTGGCTCCTCGGTCTCGCTATTCCCGCGGTCCTGCACGGCCTGAACGACTGGAGCCTGAGCGGGGTTTTCGGCACGAGTCTGTGGCCCTGGATCCTGATCCAGGCGTTCTCGGTCTTCCTGTTCCTCGGCTACGCCTCGTCGGCGCACGCGATCGAGGAGGAGGTGCGCCACACCCCGATCTTCCGTGGCGAATCCATGCTGATCGAATTGTCACAGCTGCAGAAGCCGCCCGGCGAGGGGTGAACCCGCGTGACACCGCTGCGAATAGCGCGGGGGGTGCGCGCCAGGAAACGCAGGATTACGCTGTGCTGGCTCCGTCCGGTCCGGTGGGAGCGCGGCCCGGGCGGGCCGTTCCGGGGCTGTGAAATGGGACATGGGATGGAAAGTGTAGCTATAGCTACCTGAACTATCCCCTATCCTCGGAACGGGCTCGCCGGCGTCGGCGGCCGCGGGACGCGCGGTGGCACCGCGACTGCGGGGCTGCGTGGGCCGCGTGAGCCGTGTGATGCGGACTGGGCACTGCCGGCGGGCCGAGGAACGCCGCTGGTCGGGGCCGGGCCGGCGGCGGAAGCAGAATCAGCGTGGTAATAACCCGCAGGCACCAAGCTCTCGCGCCAGCCGATCGCGGGGCAGCCCAGCGACGGCCCCCGTGGCGAGTCGGACACGGAATGTCAGACCCCGGGGCTATATCTGTGACATGAAGTTCATCATCTCGCCAGACCCGCCCTTCTCGCTCGCGGCCGCGGCGGCGTTCGGGTTCGGCCCGTTCACCGGGCGTCCACAGCCGGCCGACGCCCAGATGCGGCTCGCCTTCGTCACCGACGACATGGGCCATCACGCCGGAGTTCACCTGACCCAGGATGCCGGCGGCGCGGTCACCGCGACCGTCGACACCGACGGCGACCCGGATGTCGCGCTCCGGCAGGTGCGCCGGGTCCTGTCACTCGACCATCCCGGCGCGCCGTGGGCCGAGGTCGGCGCCCGCGACCCGGTGATCGGACGGCTGCAGCGCGAGCACGAAGGGCTGCGGCCCGTCCTGTTCCACTCGCCTTACGAGGCCGCCGCCTGGTCGATCATCAGCGCCCGGCGCTACCGCGGCCAGGCCGCCATCATCCGCGAAAGGATCAGCGCCGAGCTCGGCCGCACGTTCACGATCGCGGGCGAGCAGGTCCACGCGTTCCCGCTCCCCCAGCGGCTGCTCGAGTCCGACGAGATCCGCAGCGTCGCGCCGGTCCGCGTCCGGTGGCTGCACGCCGTCGCCCGCGCGGCGATTGACGGCGCGCTCGACCCGGCGGCGCTGTCGGCGATGGAGCCCGCGCAAGCCCTAGAGCACCTGCGGCGGCTGCCGGGCATCGGCCCCGCCTACGCCACGTTGATCCTGCTGCGCGCCACCGGCGTCGCCGACGCGATGACGCTCACCGAGCCGCGCCTGCCCGGCTACGTCGCTCACTTCTACGCCACGGGCCCCGGACCGGCCGCACCCGCCGACATCGAGCGGATCGCGCAGGCCTGGCGCCCGTACCGGACCTGGGCGTCGGTCCTGATCCGCGCGGCCGGCGACCGCCTCGGCCTGCCCGCGGCGGCCTGAAGCCCGCGCGGCCCAGCTAGGGCTTTCTCGCGACCAGGCCATGCATCGGGATGACCGCGTCGGAACGAGGATCGCTCCGCGCTGGGCGCCACTCGTCAATGGGCACCAGGCCGGGCGGAACCAGGTCCAGGCCCGCCACGAGGCTGGCTACCTCGTCTCTTGAGCGAAGAGTGACCGGCTGCGCGGACCCCCTGTTCCACTGGCGCACGGCCTTCGCCAGCGCCGGATCCAGCTCGCTGGCCGGGTGGTGGATCACGACGTGGCTGCCGGACGGCACGGCGTCCACCAGCGAGGACACGACATGCGCGGCCTCGGCGGTGTCGGCGATGAAGCACAGGACGAAGGCCAATGTGACCGCGACCGGCTGGCTGAAGTCCAGCGTCGGCCGCGCGCCCGCGACGATCATGTCCGCGTCTCGCATGTCGGCCTCGACATAACCGATGGCGCCGTCAGGGTAGCCGGCGGCCGCCGCGGGCTCGGGCCGCATGAGCGCCCGCGCGTGCGCGAGCATCTGCGGGTCCCTGCCGACGAAGACGAGGCGGCATCCTGGGTCGACCGACCACACGTACTCGTCCGCGTAATTCGACGCGGCCAGGCTGGTCGCGACGTGGAGGAACTGGCGCACGCCCGCCTCACGGACCAGGTACCGCGTCACACGCATCAGAAAGGCGTGCCAAGCCGGAACGATCGAGGCTATGACGGGGGCGGCCGCGACAATCGCCTGCGCGGCCTTCCTGTCGGCCTCGAAGTTGTCCCGCCCGCCATCGAGGTAGTTCGCGACCCGTGCGGCTTGTGGCACTGTGCTGTCGATCACCTCGGCCCTGCTCCGTCGTGTCGACTGCTCCCGCCAGTCAGCTGGCACCCGGATCGCTCCTTTTTGTTACGACGTATGGGGGATGACCAGGCTAGCGACCGACTCTCGCGACGGTATAAAGATCGCGCGCAGGCTCACGGCTTGCGGCCCAGAACGCCGTAAACCGGGATCATCTCGTCGAATGTGGGGTCGTCCTGTGCGGGCTGCCAGTCGCAGATAGGCACCAAGCCCGGCGCGACTAGCTCAAGGCCCGCCACCAGGCTGGCGACCTCGTCCTTGGAGCGGAGCGTCACCTGCTGCGACGACAGCTGGTTCCACCGGCGGTTCGCCGCGGGAAACTTCGGATGAAGGTCGTTCGCCTGATGGTACAAACCGACATAGCTTCCCGATGGCACGGCGGCGATCAGCGCCGACGCCGCGGCGGCGGCCAGCGCGGTATCGGCTATGGACGCCAGCGAGGACGAGGACATCATCAAGATCGCGAGCGGCTCGCTGAAGTCCAGCATCTGCCTGGCGCCCGCCATGATCACGCCGGGGTTCCGGACGTGGGCCTCCAGATAGTCGACCGCTCCTTCTGGCGTGGACTTCGTCAGCGCTCGGGTATGGGTGAGCACCATCGGGTCGCTGGACACGTAGACAACGCGGCAACCGGGGTCCATCGACTGCGCCTGCTCGTGCGTACGGCCCAATGTCGCCGGCCCCGGCCCGATGTCAAGGAACTGCCTGACGCCGGCCTCGGCGACGAGGTACCGCACGACGCGGTGGTGGTAGGCGCGCAGCGCGGGCACGACCGCGGACACGACCGGCGCCACCGCGAGCATGGCCCGGACTGCCTTCCGGTCGGCCTCGAAGTTGTCCCGGCCGCCGCCGAGGTAGTCCGCGGCCCGCGCGGTATTCGGAACCGCGCTGTCGATCAGGTCCGCCCTGGTCCTGCGTGCTGAGTTTCTCCGCCAGTCGCCTGAGATCTCCCTTCCCCTGCCCGGCTGCCGTTTCCTGCCGACCACCCCGTACATCGGAACTACTTTGTCGAAACTCGGGTCGTCGGGCGCGGGCCGCCAGTCGCATGCGGGTACGAGGCCCGGCGGGACTAGGTCAAGACCCGCTACCAGGCTGGCGACCTCGTCCCGTGAGCGCAGGATGAGCTGCTGAGATGACAGCTGGTTCCACTGGCGGGTGGCCGCGCGAAGCTGCGGGTCCATGTCGCTGGCCGCGTGATAGATAGCGGCGTAGCTGCCAGCCGGCAGGCCGGCCACAAGCGCGGACATAGCGGCGGCGGCCACCGTGGTGTCCGCGATGTGGGCCAGCATGGACGTCGAAAGCTGGATGACCGCGACCGGCTGGCGAAGGTCCAGCATCGCCCTGGCGCCTGCCACAATCACGTCGGGGTCCCGGAGGTGGGCGTTGAGGAAGTCGATGGTCCCGCCTGGCGCGGAGTTCCGCAACGCCCGGGTATGCGCGAGCACCATCGGGTCGCTCGCCACGTACACGACGCGACAGGCCGGGTCGATCGACTGCGCGATTTCGTGCGTGAGACCCGATGCGGGCAGAGCCGCCCCGATGTCGAGGAACTGCCTGACACCGGCCTCGGTGACCAGGTACCGCACCACGCGGTGATGGAAGGCGCGCAGGGCGGCCATGAACTCGGACATGATCGGCGCCGCCGCGAGCACGGCACGCGCCGCCTTCCGGTCGACCTCGAAGTTGTCGTGGCCGCCGTCGACGTAATCGGCGGCCCGCGCGACGCTCGGGACGCTGGCGTCGATCAGGTCGGCCCCAGCCCGGCGTTCCGTCCGCTCTCGCCAGTGGTCTGACATGGGATTCCTCCTGGCTACGGCTTTCTCGCGACCACTCCGTGGATCGGGACTACCTCGTCGAAACGGGGGTCGTCTGGCGCGGGATGCCAGTCGCAGACGGGCACGAGCCCGGGCGGGACCAGTTCGAGTCCGGCCACGAAACCGGCGACCTCGTCCTTGGACCGGAGGGTGACCTGCTGCGACGAGACCTGGTTCCACCGGCGGTTGGCGATATGCAACTCCGGGTGCAGGTCGGTGGCCTGGTGGTAGAGGGCGATGTAGCTGCCGGACGGGACGGCGGCCAGGATCGCGGACACCGCGGCGGTGGCCTGCGCGGTGTCGGCGATGAAACCGAGCGTGGACGACGACAGCAGCAAGACCGCGACGGGCCGCCTGAAGTCCAGAGTCGCCCTGGCGCCCCCCATGATCGGGCCGGGATCGCCAACGTGTCCGTCCACGTAGTCGATCGCGCCCTCGGGGGTGGTCGTCGTCAGCGCCCGGATGTGGGTCAGGACCATCGGGTCGTCGTCCACGTAGACGATGCGGCACCGCGGGTCGATCGACTGCGCGATTTCATGCGTGCGGCCTGATGTGGCCAGACCCGCTCCGATGTCGACGAACTGCCTGAGGCCGACCTCGGCGACCAGGTGCCGCACGACGCGGTGATGGAAGGCGCGCGCGGCGGGCACCATCGTGGCCATGATCGGCGCCACGGCCATGAGCGCGCGAACCGCCCGCCGGTCAGCCTCGAAGTTGTCACGCCCGCCATCGAGGTAATTCGCGGTCCGCGCCATGTTCGGGACGGTCGTGTCGATCAGCTCAGCCCGTTCCCGGCGCGTCCTGTCGTCCCACCAATCGTCTGGCATCTCAACACCCCCCTCCCCGCTACGGCTTTCCCGCGACCACGCCGCATAAGGGGATCACTTCTCCCGCACGAGGTTTGCGCGCACCGCCTTCCGGCCCTATCGTCCACACGGACCCCTCCCCGTCATAGTTTCTCCCAAAGTGCCACACCAGCGGTAGCACCTTGGGCGCGCCGGGGAACGCGCCCGAGAAGTGTACTGAGTACAGGAAAGCTGGGCAAGCCAGCATCATCGCCTGGTCAATCTACGGCCTGCGGCCGACCACCGCGTACAACGCGAACACGGCAGGCCCCCCTAGGACGGCTTGCGCGCGACGACGCCGTGGAGCGGGACCGTCTCCGCGAAACGGCGATCGCGTTGCCCTGGCCGCCACTGCGTTATCGGCACCACGCCGGGCTCCACGGGCACAAGCCCTGCCACAAGGCTGGCTACCTCGGTCTTCGAGCGCAGCGTGACCGGCTCTGGCGACACCCTGTTCCAGAGACGGGCGGCCGCCGACAGCCCTGGATGCAGGTCGCTGGCGATGTGGTGGATGGCCAGGTAGCTGCCTGATGGCGCGGCGTCGGCTAGCGCGGACACGATAGCGGCCGCCTCCGCTGTGTCGGCGATGAGGACAAGCGTGGACATCAGCATGACCGCGACCGGTTCGCCCCAATCCAGCGTCCCCTTCGCGCCGGCCACGACCGCCTCCAAGTCGCGGACCCCGGCGTCGACGTAACCGGTGCCGGTGTCCAGGTCCGGCCTCATCAGCGCCCGGACATGAGCGAGCACCACGGGGTCGGTGTCGGCGAAGACGATCCGGCTGTCCTTGTCCACCGATCGCACGAGCTCGTCGGTGTTGCTCGAGCTCGCCAGGCTGGCTCCCATGTAGAGAAACTGGCGCACGCCGGCCTCGTGGACCAGGTACTGCACGACGCGGCAGTGGAAGGCACGCCAGGCCGGAGCGATCGTGGCGACCACGGGGGCCGCGGCGATGAGGGAATGGGCGGCCTTCCTGTCGGCCTCGAAGTTGTTCCGCCCGCCGTCCAGGTAGTCGAGGACCCGGGCCGGATTCGGCACCGTGGCGTTGACCAGCGCCGCCCTGGCCCTGCGCGTCCTTTCTTCCTGCCAGTCATCGATGATCCCCATGCCGCCGCCGGGTTTGCGGGCCACCACGCCATACAACGGGACGAGGTCGTCGAACCTCGGGTCGCGTGGCGTGGGCCGCCAGTCGCAGACGGGCACGAGGCCGGGCTGGACCAGTTCAAGGCCGTCGACGAAACTAGTGATTTCGTCCCTGGACCGGAGCGTGACCAGCGTCGACGACAGCTGGTTCCAGCGCCGCGCGGCCGCCGACAGCGCCGGGTGCAGGTCGCTGGCCTGGTGGTAGATGGCGATGTAACTGCCCGGCGCCACAGCGTCCATCAGCGACGACACGAAGGCGGCGGCCTCCGCGGTGTCCGGGGTGAAGGCCAGCGTCGCGAACAGCATGATGGCGACTGGCTGGCCGAAATCTAGCGTCGCCTTGGCAGCCGCCACGATCGCGCCCGCATCGCGGCGATCGGCGTCGACGCAGGTGGTGACGCCGCCAGGCGCGGACGTGAGCTCAGCCCGGGCGTGCGAGAGCACGACAGGATCGTTGTCCACGTAGACGATGCGGCAGGCCGGGTCCACCGCCTGCGCGATCTCGTGCGTGCTCCCCGCGAGGCCCGTGCCGATGTCGAGGAACTGCCTGATGCCGGCCTCGGCCGCCAGGTGCCGCACCACGCGCTGACGGAAGGCGCGCACGGCGGGCACGATGGTGCTGACGACGGGCGCCACCGCCATCATCGACCGCACCGCTTTCCTGTCGGCCTCGAAGTTGTTCGGGCCGCCGTACAGGACGTCGCCGACGCGCGCGGCGTTCGGCACCGAGGTATCGATCAGCGCGGCCTCGGCCCGGCGCGTCCTTTCCTTCCGCCAGTCGCCCTCCACACGGACCCCTCCCCCATCACGGTTTTCTCCCCACAGCGACGTAGAGCGGAAGCACGCCCTCACTCGCTGGGTCCCCATCGGCCGGGCGCCACTTGGGCACCTCGACGATGCCTGGTTCGACAAGCTCAAGACCGTCGAACCAGGCGGTGAACGCCGCCAGGTCGCGCAGCCAGACAGGCGGCGCGGCGATCTCGTTCCACTTCTCCTGGGCGGCCACCAGCGTCTCGTCCAAGTCGCTGGCCGGATGCATGACCGCGAGGAAACTGCCAGGCGGCACCGCCGCGAGAAGCGTGCCGAGGATGACGGTGACATCGTCGTCCTCGACGCGGTTCAGGATGTCCACCATCACAAGCGCGACAGGCTGGCGGAAGTCGAGGGTCTCGCGGGCGCTTGCGATGATCTTGCGCGGCTCGCGCACGTCGGCGTCGATGAAGCTCGTGACGCCCTGCGGCGACGACCAGAGCAAGGCACGGGCGTGCGCGAGCACGACGGGGTCGTTGTCCACGTAGACGATCCGGCATTGCGGCGCGACCGACTGCGCGATCTCGTGCGTGTTGCCGCCTGTCGGAATTCCGGGGCCAAGATCGAGGAACTGCCGTATCCCGGCGTCGGACGCGAGGTGCCTGACCACGCGGCGCAAGAAAGCACGTCCCGCCAGGCCCATGTCAACAAGCACGGGCGCGATCTCGGTGAGCTGCCTGGCGGCTTGGCGGTCGGCCTCGAAATTGTCCCTGCCGCCGGTCATGTAGTTCCACACCCGTGCCATGTTCGGGACCGTGGGGTCGATCCGGGTGAATGTGACAGGGCGGCTCCGGGCTGTCGCTCTTAGCCATTTGTCCGTCACCGCAGGCCAACCCCTTGCCGATTACCGCTGCCGTGTTAATCCGTGCGCAATCGCGGGATCACGCACAGATACTGTGTGGTAGCAGTTTTACCACAAAATCGGTTGCCTGACACCGATGTCATTTTCGTATCTGCGAACTAACCGCCGAACCGCGCGCCGTTGACCTTGGCGGCGATTCCGGTCCGGTCCAGGTACGGCGTGATGCCGCCGAGGTGGAACGGCCAGCCCGCGCCGAGGATCATGCACAGGTCGATGTCCTCGGGCGCGGCGACCACGCCCTCGTCGAGCATGACCCTGATCTCTTGGGCCAGCCCCTCGAGCGCCCGCTCGAGCACCTCGGGCCCAGTGGACGGGCTACCGCCGCCGGCGAGCACCGCGAGAACCTCCGGGTCGACGGAGAAATCCGGCAGGTAGACGGCGGTCTTCCCGGCGGCGACGAGCGCGCGCAGCTTAGGCGAGACGGCGAACCGGTCGCCGAACGCGCCGGCCAAAGTCTGCGCCACATGCAGCGCGACCGGCGGCCCGACAAGCTGCAGCAGCAGGAACGGGGTCATCGGCAGCCCGAGCGGGTCGGCAGCGTGCTCAGCGACCTCGAACGGCGTCCCTTCGTCGACCGTGGCGATGATCTCGCCGAGGAACCGGGTGAGCAGCCGGTTCACTACGAACGCGGGCTTGTCGGACACGATTACGCAGTTCTTCTTCAGCGTCTTGCCGATCGCGAGCGCGGTGGCGACGGCCACGTCATCGGTCAGGGCGCCCCGGGCGACCTCCACGAGCGGAAGCACCGCGACCGGGTTGAAGAAGTGAAACCCGACGACCCGTTCCGGGTGCGCGAGATCGGCGGCCATCGCGGTCACCGACAGCGAAGACGTGTTGGTGGCGAGCACACAGTCGGGCCGGACCACGGCCTCGACCTCGGCGAGCACCTGCTTCTTGACGGTCAGCTCCTCGAAGACCGCTTCGATGACGAAGTCGGCGTCGGCGAAGCCGTCCTTCGACACCGACCCGCTGACCAGCGCCTTCTGCCGGTTCGCCGCGTCCGGGGACAACCGCCCACGTGACAGCTGCTTGTCGATCTCCCCGTGCACGTACGCGACGCCGGAATCCACTCGCGCCTGGTCCAGGTCGGTGAGCACGACAGGCACCTGCAGCCGGCGGACGAAGAGCAGCGCGATCTGGGCGGCCATCAGCCCCGCCCCGACGACGCCGACCTTGGTCACCGGCCTGGCCAGCGAGCGGTCCGGCGCCCCGGCAGGCCGCTTGGCGCGCTTTTGCACGAGGTCGAAGGCGTACAGCCCGGCTCGCAGCTCGTCGCTGAGCAGCAGATCGGCGAGCGCCTCATCCTCAGCCGCGAACCCTTCGTCGCGGCTGCGCGTCCGCGCCCCGGCGACCAGGTCGAGCGCCCGGTACGGCGCCGGCGCCGCGCCGTGCAGCTTGCCGTCGGCGAGGAACCGGCCGGCGGCCACCGCGGCGTCCCAGTCCGCGGCCGGCGCCAACTCGGGCCGCGGCACGCTCACCAAGCCAGACAGCACCCCGGCCGCCCAGCGCAGCGACTCCTCGAGGAAGTCGGCCGGGTCGAACATCGCGTCCGCGATGCCGAGCTTGAATGCCTCAGGACCGCGCAGCATCGTGTTCTGCGCCAGCGGGTTCTCGACGATGAGCTTGCGCGCCGGCGCCGGACCGATCAGGCGCGGCAGCAGGTAGGTGCCGCCCCAGCCGGGCACCAGGCCGAGGAAGCACTCGGGCAGCGCGACCATGGGGACGCCGGAGGAGATCGTCCGGTAGGTGCAGTGCAGCGCGATCTCGAGGCCGCCGCCGAGCGCTACCCCGTTGATGAAGGCGAACGACGGCACGCCGAACTCGCCGAGCCGCCGGAACACCGCGTGCCCGAGCCGCGCGATCGCCAGGGCCTTGTCACGAGTGTCGTTGTCACGAGTGTCGTTGTCACGAGTGTCGTTGTCACGAGTGTCGTTGTCACGAGTGTCGTTGTCGCGGGTATCGTTCCGCCTTTCGCGCGGGGGTTTGGCGGGGTCGTCCCCGCCGGCAAGCAGAGCCGCGGCCCCGTCCAGGTCTGCGCCCGCGCCGAAGATGAACGGCTTGCCTGTCACGCCAACGGCGGCGATCTCGCCGCGCGCCACCCGCTGCGCGATGTCGTCAAGGGCGGCGTTCAACGACAGCAGGCCACCAGCGCCGAAGGTGTTCGGCTTGGTGTGGTCATGGCCGTTGTCGAGCGTGATGAGCGCGAGCACGCCGGCGCCGGGCGCGACAGCGCCGAGGTCGACGTCGCGGACGATCGCCCTGGTGACCACCTCGTCGAGGTAGGCGTTTTCCAGCCAGAGGAGCCCGGGACCGTTCGGGATAGACATCTCTTTAAACCCTTTCCCAGAGCACCGTGCCGCCCATGCCCATGCCCACGCACATCGTCGTCAGCCCGAAGCGGACGTCCGGGCGCTCCGCGAACTGGCGCGCGAGCTGGATCATCAGCCGGACACCTGAGGAGGCCAGGGGGTGGCCGAGCGCGATCGCGCCGCCCCACGGGTTCACGCGCGGGTCGTCACCGTCGATCTTGAAGTGGTCGAGGAACGCCAGCACCTGGACGGCGAACGCCTCGTTGATCTCGATCAGGCCGATGTCGTCCATCGTCAGGTCATTCCTGGCCAGCAGCTTCTCGGTGGCCGGCACGGGTCCGATACCCATCACCTCGGGCGCGACGCCCGCGAACTGGAAGTCGACGAGCCGCATCTTCGCGGTCAGGCCGAGCTCGGCCGCGACCTCTTCAGCGGCGATGACGCAGCCGGTCGCGCCGTCGTTGATGCCCGAGGAGTTGCCCGCGGTGACGCGGCCGTGCGGGCGGAAAGGCGTCTTCAGCCCGGCCAGGGTCTCGACGGTGGTGTCCGGGCGCGGCGGCTCGTCGGTGGTCGCGAGTCCCCACCCGAGTTCGGCGGTGCTTGCCTGTTGGCCAAAACCAGCCGTTCGTACCGCGATCGGCACCAGGTCCGGCTGGATCCTGCCGTCCGCGTAGGCCCGCGCGAGCTTGCGCTGGCTCGCGGCGGCGTACTCGTCGGCGCGCCGCTTGCTGATCCCCGGGAACCTGTCGTGCAGGTTCTCCGCGGTCATGCCCATGAACAGCGCGGACTCATCGACGAGCTGCTCGGAGACGAACCGCGGGTTCGGGTCGACGCCCTCGCCCATCGGGTGGCGGCCCATGTGCTCGACTCCGCCCGCGATCGCGATGTCGGCGGCGCCAAGCGCGACCTCCCCGGCGACGGCGGTTACCGCGGTCATCGCCCCGGCGCACATGCGGTCGATCGCGAAGCCGGGCACCGTCACCGGCAGGCCCGCCAGGATCGCCGTGCTGCGCCCGATCGTGAGCCCTTGGTCGCCGATCTGGGTGGTGGCCGCGATCGCGACCTCGCCGATCCGCTCGGGCGGCAGGTTCGGGTTGCGCCGCAGCAGCTCCCTGATCACCCGGACGACCAGGTCATCGGCCCTGGTCTGCGCGTAGATGCCGTTGGGTCCCGACTTGCCGAACGGCGTGCGTACGCCGTCGACGAAGACCACATCGCGTGCCCTCATGGCGCCTATGCTACTCGCCAGTAACCTGCCGGGCTAACGTCCTTTGCGCAGGAATTCCAGCAGCCGCTCGAGCGGCCAGGTGTTGATGACGTCGTCCGGCGTGAGCCAGCCGCGCTGCGCGGTCCCCACGCCGTAGGGCATGTTGTCCAGGTGCGGGATCGAGTGGGCGTCGGTGTCGATCGCGAACTTCACCCCCGCGTCTTTCGCGGCCCGGACGTGGTCGCTTGGCAGGTCGAGCCGCTCGGGCGAGGCGTTGACCTCCAGGGCGGTGCCGGTGCGCGCGCAGGCTTTGAAGAGCTCGGTCAGGTCTACGTCGACCGGCGGCCTGCGGCCGATCTTGCGGGTCAGCGGGTGGCCGATGACGTTCACCCGGGGGTTCTCGCACGCGGCGATGAACCGCCTGGTCATCTGCCCGCGGTCCTGGTCGAAGTGCGAGTGGACCGACGCCACGCAGATGTCGAAGCCGCTCAGGAAGTCCTCGTCCCAGTCGACGGACCCGTCCGGCGCGATGTTCAGCTCGGTGCCGTGCAGCAGCGTCATGCGTGACGTGAGCGTGTGCAGCCGTGCCCGCTGCGCGAGCATCTTCTCGTCGGTCATCCGCTGCATGACCAGGTTCGGCGCGTGGTCGGTGACCGCGTAATACTCATACCCCTTCGCTTGCGCCGCCGCGATCATCTCTTCCAGGCTCGCCACGCCGTCTGTCAGGTTGGTATGCGTGTGCAGGTCACCGCGAAGATCATTATCCCGAACGATCCGTGGCGTCTGCTTGCGCACCGCCGCCGCTACCTCGCCGGTGTCCTCGCGCATCGGGGGCGGCACCCACTCCATGCCGAGGGCTTCGTAGACCTCGTCTTCGGTCGCGCTGGCGATGAGCTCGTCGTCTTTGAACAAGCCGTACTCGGAGAGCTTGAGTCCTTTTCGCACCGCGATCTGCCGTGTGGCCACGTTGTGCGCCTGTGATCCGGTGAAGTACTGCAGGGCGGCGCCCCAGCACTCGGGCTTGACCACCCGCAGGTCGACCTGCAGGTTCCTGCTTGTCCGGATCGAGGTCTTGGTCGGGCCGGAAACGACGATCTCTCCGCCGGCCGCGATGGCCTGGCTTTTGAACACGGCCATGATCTGGTCGGCGGTTTCCTCATCCGCCGCGGTCGCCAGGATGTCGACGTCGCCGATCGTCTCGCGCATCCGGCGCAGCGACCCGGCGTAGGTCACGCGCTCGGCGTGCGGCTCGAGGGCGGCGACGAGTTCTCGCGCCGTGTTCATCGCGACGCTGAGCAGCACCCGGTCGGTGGTCATGATGTCGATGCCGCGAAGGATGCGCTCCTCGCTCTTGGCGCCGAACCCGGGCAGGTCTCGCAGCCTGCCCGCCTTGATCGCGGCCTGCAGGTCCCGGACCGTGGTGATGCCTAGGTCCCTGGCGAGCTGCATCGCGCGCTTCGGTCCCAGGCCGGGCACCTTGGTGAGGTCGCGGACACCCGGCGGGATCTTCGCGCGCAGTTCCTCCAGGGCGGCGAAGGTGCCGGTGCGCTGGTATTCGGCGATCTTGGCCGCGATCGACGTGCCGACCCCCGGGATCTTGGTGAGCGCGGTCTCGTTCATCGTCGTCGTGTCGCCGGGGTGACCCGCGACGGCCTTGGCGGCCTTCTCGTAGTTCCGCGCCCGGAACGGGTCACCACCGGTGATCGCCAGCAGTTCCGCATACTCCCGCAGGAGGCTGGCCACGGCCTCGTTCGAACTCGCCATGCCAGCCATTGTCCCGCGTGATCAGTGCCCTGCCGTCACGTAGGTCTCGCAGTTCGCGGACTGGAAACTCGTCAGCTCGCTGCGGTCCCACTGGATGTACGACGCCGGCGTGTACCAGTCGGTCGGGTTGATCCAGACCCAGCTGCCGTCGGAGGTCTGAATCGCCAGGTCCCACGCGATCTGGTGGTATTCGTCTGAGTTGCCGTTCGGGTAGTACAAGACCTGCCCGATCAACTGATTGGATTGCACCAGGTCATTCACGTTGTCGATCGCGAATTCATCGGCAGGCGGCTGGGTGATGGCCTGCTTGGTGATGTCGGCGACATACCACGCGCCATAGGTCCCGCCCGGTACGGCATCGCGCGCCCACACCACCTGCGCGACTAGCTCCTGGCCGTTGAGGTGGCCAGGGATAGGGCTCGGGATGACAACGCCGTGGCCCACGGTCAATGCCGTGGCGCACTCGGCGCTTGTCCAGTCGCTCAGGGTGGCATTCGGGAGGAAGGCGGCCCTCTTCGGCTTGGACAGCGTCGGCACGGTGAATCCGAGCACTCGCAGCTGGAATGAATTGCTCTGCGACCCGGGAAGCAGTTTGCCCTTCCTGACGAACTGAAGGCGCAAGGTGAACAGGCCCGGAGTGGTGGAGCGCGCGGCGCCGCGGAAGTTCTTCTCCCCTGCCGTCATGGGCCAGCTGCCGAGGACATGCCAGCTCGCCTTCTGGCCGCGGAAGTACGCGTAGTACGACTCAAGCGCCAGCCGGTCGCCCTTCTGGACGCCGTGGACCGTGGCCACGACGTCGAAGTCTTTCCCGGCCTTAACCTGAAATGGCTTGCTCGCGGCGCTGGTCATCCGCGCGCCGGCGCGCGTCATGGCGTGCGCCTTTCCTGGCCCGGTCGCCGCCATGGCCGGAATGGCGGTCACGATTCCGAGCGCCAGTGCCGTCCCCGCGGCCGCGATGGCAAAAGATCGATGCATGGAATGTCCCGTCCCCCTTGTTCTAGCGGCTGAGAATGGCCGCTATGTCCCCGAAAGCAGACGGTAGCAGGACATCTTTACTATGTCCATAGATTCTGTTCGAGGACCTATTCAGGGTTCACAGGGGACACTTGCGCATCAGAGCATGAACGATGAACCTCTTCTACCGCTCAGCGTCGTGCCTTGGCGCGCGTCGGCCAGGGAGCGGATCGCGCCCACGCCGTAGACGAGCACCAGGAGGGCCGCCAGCGCCGCGACCAGGACGCTGCCGACGCGCGCCCACTGCGGCGCGACGATCAGGTCGTAGCCGAGCACCCAGCCGGTGACGCCGATCTCGGCCCCGATGCCGAAGACCGTCATGCACGACGCCGCGAGCATCACCCACATCCGCGCGGCGACGACCTCGCTGCCGCGCGGGATCACGAACTCACGGGGGTAGTTCGCCGCCGAACGGCGCGGCGCCTCCTGCGGTTGCATCGGGGACGCCTCGGCCGGGGCCTCGACGCGCGCGTCCGCGGGGACCTTGACGCTCGCCTGGCCCACGAAGGAGATCGTCGCTCCCTCCCGCACGACAAGGCCCGCTCGTGGCGGCACCGGCGTCCACGTGGTGCCGGACGCGGCGACAGGAACGCTGAACGAGACGTGCTGCCCGGGGGTCACCACGATGCTCGTGTCACCGGGAAACACGAGCACCCGCTCGCTGCCTTTGCGCGGCGCCTGGCTGCCAGCGGACACCGTGATGACAGCGCCCGCGGGGACGTCGACGGTAGCGCCGGGACTCAGCGCCGGGCCGTCGCCGTCGGTGACGACCTGCCCGTGCACGGCGAGCGTCCCGCCGGCGGGCACGCCGATCATGATGCCCGTGTCGTCCGTGTCGTCCTTGACGGGAAAGGGCAGGCTGATCGCGACCATCCCCGCGGTCACCGGGTCCTGCCTGCTGAACCGGTAGTTCAGCACGCTGAACAGCAGGGGCGCGGCGATCGTGATGCCGCCCGCGATGGTGATCACCAGGGCGAACCGGCTGAGCTCGAGTCCAGGCAGCAGTTCGGCGACGCTGCCCGAGGCAGTGAGGAGGCTGCCGACCAGGGTGCCGACCACGGTGATGTTCGTCGCCCAGCTGTCGCCGAACGTCCAGGCGGAGGACGCGTACAGCGGCCTGCGCCAGAAGTCCACCCGGTGCATGTGCGCGCGCTTGCCGCCCGGCTTCGGGACGCCCGCGAGCATGATCGCCACGACGAGCAGCAGCGCGAGCGCGGCGCCGCTGCCCGCGGGGATCCACACGTACTGGGCCGACGTGACCAGGCGGCGCACGGTGAGCGGGACTTCCAGCGGCATGGCGCCCTGGTCGATCGCGCCCGGCGGCTGGGTGACCGCGAGGGTGGCCGACTCGGGAACCGCGGACAGCGGGGGCGACGGGGTGAAGGTGAGCACGACCTCGGTCACCGGGTGCGCGGACTGTGACGCACACCGCAGCCCGCCGACGTAGTCGGGCGTGGTGTCCGGCGTGTCGGTGTCCGGCGTTCCTGTCAGCAGGTCGAAGGTGGTCGGCCCGAGGCACAGCGCGGTGGTGTCCAGGTAGACCGTCACCGTCCACGTGCCGGCGGACACCTGGTTGAGCTTCGCGCCCGCTGGCCCGGCCAGCGGCGCCGGAGGCAAGGCATCGGCCTTCGCCTGCCCGCCAGTGAACGTGGCGATGCCGAAGAAAGCCACAACGAGGAGCGCTATCGCGCCCAGGTAACGCATCCCGGCACCCCGCCCTTAACACCGTGAACACAGGGCGAAATAGTCCCAGTGTGGGCATAAGCCAGTCAAGCGGAATGGCCCGACCTGGCGGCGAATAGCGAACAGTGAGCGCTGATCGTTTCCCGAGCGCCACGGGAGCCACACAAGTGTGACTTAGCGTACATTTCGCATGGACATAACGGACATATCAGGGCAGGAAAACGTCACAAAGTACGCTAAGTGGGTGCCAGTGGCCAGTGTGGTCAGCTGTGCCGTGCCGGGAGGGGTGGCGCCGGGACCCGGCCCAGCGCTAGGACGCGGGAACTGAGGCGGGGACCGAGGAGGACTGGGTCGCCGGCGGGGCGGGTTTGGCCTTGGGCAGCCAGCAGCCCAGGCCAAGCAGGACCAGGAGCAGAACCAGGCCGCCGAGGATGTACGCGTTGCCCCACAGGAGCTGGAAGCCGTGCCAGTGGTACTCGACGTACGAGGGCAGGTCGCCATAGTGGTACCACAGGATCGGGTTGGTGTTCTTCTGGGCCCAGAGGAAGCCGAGGGAGAACCTGCCGAGGTTGCGGTCGTGCTCCCACAGCGCGTCCGGCCAGGCGGCGTACATGACGATGATGAAGGCGGCGAGCAGGGCGAGCGCGCGGGCGCGCCAGCGGTCGGCGTTCGAGCGCGCGGTCTTCCATGTCTTGATCGCGTAATGGCCGGCGGTCGCGACGCCAGGGGCGACCCAGACCCAGTGGTGGTCCCAGCTGATCGGCGAGACGAGCAGGCCGGTCAGCGCGGTCGCCAGGATCGCGGGCACGTGGTAGCCGGCGCGCTCGAGCAGGTAGGCCGCCGCGAGACCCAGGACGAGGGCGACAGCGGCGGCGATGAGCCACGGGGTCTGGCCGGCGGCGATGCTGCCGCTCAGCCGGGTGATGATCGCGCGCAGCGACTGGTTGCCCGCCCAGCCCATGAACCCGGCCCGGTTGCCGTCCGAGATGAACATCCCGGTCAGCCACCATTTGGACGAGTCGCTTGGCAGGATCACCCACCCGATGAGCACGGTCGCGAGGAAGCCGGCCGTGGTCATGGCCGCCTCGCGCCACCGTCTGACGAGCAGCAGGTACGGGATGAAGACCAGCGGGACCAGCTTGATCCCGGCGGCGACGCCGGTGACCGCGCCTTTCCACCAGCGGTCCTGCTCCGGCTGGCACATGTCCCAGATGATCGCGGCCATCAAGATCAGGTTGATCTGGCCGAGGTAGATCGTGCGCACCACCGGTTGCAGCCAGAACGTGACCGCCGCGGCTACCAGGGTCGCGCCCAGCCGCACCCGGCGGTCGCTGTAGCCAAGGCCGCCGAAGGTGAACCACAGCGCCGCCAGCAGCGACACGATGTTCACGATGATCGAAAGGATCCACAGCGGCGTCCACGGGATGAACGAGACCAGCGCGAACGCGATCGCGGCGAACGGCGTGTAGGTGAACTTCAGCGCGAGCGAGCTATAGCCGCCCCAGTCGTACAGCGGCGCGCCCGCGCTCGGGTCGTAGTACGGGCGGATGTGCCTGACGATCAGCCCGCCGTCCCGGTACACCGTCAGGTCCACCGGGTCCAGGGCGCCGTCGCGCCCGCTGATCACCGCGTAGATGACCCAGCTGACGACGACCGCGAGGAAGGCGATGGCGCCCGCCTTGAGCAGCCGGCTGCCAGGCGGCTTGACGGCGACCGAATTCACACGGGTAACGATATCGGCTAACGGACAGGGCTTCGGTGCGCACGGTCCCCTGTCGGTCATACTGGTGCCATGTCAACGCTGACCGAACCCACGACAGGACAGCGGCCCCACGCGCAGTTCGAACGGCTCCGCATGGCCAGCTTCGGCGCCCTGACGATGCTGATCCTCCAGTTCGTCCTCGGGACCGCCTACACCCTGTACGGCACGGCCCCGACCGCGACTAAGTCGGTCGGCATGTTCTCGAGCCCGCTGCTCGCGATCCACGTCGTCCTCGGCATCCTGATCATCCTGGCCGCCATCATGCTGGTGATCCGCGCGGTCCAGGCCAAGGCCCGCCCGGTTCTCGTCGTCTCCGTCGTCGGCCTCGTCGCCGTGCTCGGCGCCTTCGGGGCCGGAGAGTCCTTCGCCCACGACGGCGCCAATGGCGCCTCGTTCGGCATGGCCCTGGCCACCGCGATCGCGATGGCCTGCTACGCCGTCAACCTGGTGATCTTGGGCAAGCAGCGCGGATGAGCATCGCAAGCCTGGTGTCGTCCGGGCCGCTGCTCCTGGCGATGCCGGTCGCGGCGGCCGCCGGGGCAGTGACGTTCCTGTCGCCGTGCTGCCTGCCGCTCGTCCCCGGGTACTTGTCCTATCTGACGGGCATGTCGGGGGCCGACACCGCGGCGGCGCAGACGGCGGCCGGGGACGCGCCCGCCGGGACGACCGCGCAGGCCGCGGCGGACGGCGCGACCGCCGCCGCCGACGGGGGCGGGGTTACCACCCGCACCAGGACCGGGGCGCCCGCGGCCGGGGCGCCAGCGCCGCCCAAGGGACGCGCCGTCGCCGGCACAGCCTTGTTCGTCGTCGGCTTCTCGGTGGTCTTCGCCTTCTACGGCCTGGCGATCGGCGGGCTCGGCCAGCTGCTTCACGCGCACAGCACCGGGCTGACCCAGGCGCTCGGCGGGGTCACGATCGTGCTCGGCCTGCTGTTCGCGGGCGTGTTCGACAGGTTCACCTTCGCCGGCCGGATCGTCCGGCCGTCCGCGCGGCCACGGGCCGGGCTGGCTGGGGCGCCGCTGCTCGGCATGCTGTTCGGCTTCGGATGGTCGCCGTGCATCGGCCCGACGCTGACCGCTGTCCTGACGCTGTCCGCCGCGTCGGGCACCGCCGTGCGGGGCGCGTTCCTCGCCTTCGTCTACGGCCTCGGCCTCGGCATCCCGTTCCTCATCGTCGCGGTGGCGTTCCAGCGCATGATGAACGTGCTCGGCTTCTTCCGCCGCAACGCGCGGCTTGTCAGCCGGATCGGCGGGGCCATGCTGGTCGTGGTCGGCCTGCTCGAGGTGACCGGGGCGTGGACGTCAGCGATCGACTGGGTGCGCGCCCACTGGACTAGCGGCTACGAGCTTCCGCTCTAGCCTTCTGCTGCCTGCCCTGCGGCCCCTTCGAATTCGGGCGCGCCGCGGCGGCCGGAGCAGGTGGCGTCGGCGCGCTCGCCGCTGCCTGGACGAAAGCCGCCATCAGGCGCGGATCGTCGCCCTCTTCTGGGTGCCACTGCACGCCGACGCCGAACCGGTGGCCGCGCACCTCGAGCGCCTCCACCACTTCGTCGTTGGACCATCCGGCAACGGTCAGGCCGTCGCCGACCCGGTCCGGCGCCTGGTGGTGCGCGGCCGGTACCGTGACGCTCGTGCCGAGCAGCCGGCCGAGCATGCTGTCGCCGGCGAGTTGCACGTCATGCGGCAGGTACCGGGCCCGGTCGGGCCGGTGCGCGGGCAGGTGCTGTGTCAGCGTGCCGCCGCGCGCCACGGTGAGCACGTGCATGCCGCGGCCGATCGCCAGGAACGGCAGCCCGGCCTCGAGCGCGGCGCGCATCAGCACGAGCTCGAACCGGTCCCTGCGGTGCTCGGGCAGGTCGGTCTCGTCATGGGGCTGCTGCTCGTACAGGCCCGGGTTGACATCCCTGCCCCCGGTGAAGACAAGCCCGTCGAGCCCGGCCACGAGGGCACGCGCCGCGTCAGGCGGCACCGGCGGCAGCACCACGGGCGCTCCCCCCGCCCGCTCCACGGCGCGCGTATAGCTGACCGGCGAGATCACGGCCTCACGGAGCCAGTCTCCCCAGCGTGCCGCTTCGAGCTCGCTCGTGACACCGATGATCGGACGACCCATCACGTCCTCCTCGCCAATCACGCTATGCCTATCCCGTCATGCCGGATTCTCTTGTGACGCTCTGCCTTGGGTGGAACACTGAGCGCTGTGACGTCGCACGGCAGTTCAGGGACCCCCGCCCCGGGCATATCGCCATTCTTCCTGAACGAAACTGTTTCTGATGCGTCGATGGGCTATTTCTACGCACATCTGTTTGCTACCGAACCCGAGATCAGCGCCATGTTCCCAGCGGCCATGCACACTCAGCGCCGGCTCCTTTACGAAGCGCTACTCAAGATCGTCGCGATGACCCCGGACCCGGTCACCGGCCTGCCGAGCGGCGACGACGAGCTCATCAAGTACCTCGCCGACCTCGGCCGCGCGCACCGCAAGTACGGGGTGCGCAAGGAGCACTACGCGGCGTTCCGGTCCGCGCTGCGCGTCACGGCGGGCAGGTTCACGCCGCGGGGTGAGGCCGCCGGCGCGAGCGACGGCGACTACTGGGAGGCCGCCATCGACCGCGCCGTGGGGATCATGCTGGTCGCGGCCGAAGAGAACGCCGCGCAGGCGCCCGCGTGGTGGACCGCCGAAGTCACCGGTCACGAGCTGCGCACCCCCCAGGTGGCCGTGCTGACCGTGCAGCCGACGGAGCCGTTCCCTTTTGACCCCGGCCAGCACCTGTCGGTGCAGACGCCACGCTGGCCCCGGGTGTGGCGTAACTACTCGATCGCGAACGCGCCCCGCCCGGACGGCTCGCTCACCCTGCACGTCCGCGCGGTCGGCGGAGGGCTGGTCAGCACGACGCTCGTGCACCACGTCGAGCCAGGCGACATGCTGGTGCTCGGCCGGGCCGAGGGCGCGATGACGGCGGACACGCAGTCACGGCGCCCCGTGCTCTGCCTGGCGGGCGGCACCGGACTGGCGCCGCTGAAGGCCATCGCCGAGGCCATGACAGCCACCGGCTCGCGCCGCGAGATCGTGCTGTACTACGGCGCCAGGACCGAATCCGAGCTGTACGACCTGCCCGCGCTGCGCCAGATGGAACTGGACTTCCCGTGGCTCCAGGTGATCCCGGTGACCTCGCACGAGCGCGCCGGCGGCACCAGGCACGGCACGATTCCCATCCTCGCCGCGAAAGCCGACTGGGACGACAGGGACGTCTACATCAGCGGCCCTGACGCCATGATCGCGCGGACCGTCCAGGCGCTGCGCACGCTCGGCGCTCCCGCCGGGACGCTGCATTACGACCTGCCGGAGGAGTCACGCGCACGTGATATCGCCTGAGCTTAGACCTTCCGCCAGCCCGGCACCCACGCGCCGTCCTCGGACGTCTGGTAATCACCGAATAGCGCCGGGGCTTCCGCGCGCATTATCTCCCCGATCTTCCCGAAAACCAGGCGGATCTCCTCCTCGGCCCCCGGGTCGGTGCGCATTTCGATCGTGTGCCGCAGCGCCCGGATGTTGGCGGTCCAGACGATGCCGGTCGCCACCCCGTCCGGGGCGAAGCGCCGCATGAACGACGTCTTGTGCTTCTTCTCATGCATCGCGACACTGTCGTCGTCCAGCCGGAAATGCTCCGCCATCCATAGCTGGAACGCTTCCATTTCCGCGAGCAGGGCCGTGGCCCGCTTCATGAGCTCCGGATCTTCCCGTGCCCATTCCGGGAACCAGAAAGGCAATTCATCGAGCCGAACGAACCGTAGCGACTCTTGCGAGATAGCCGTTCCCGGGCGGTGGCGGACAAGCTCATGAGTGAAAACACGGCTCACGTTATGCAGCACGAAGGTGAAATTGACGTGCTCGAGCACGGAGCCGTGGCCGCTGCGCAGGATGTTTTCCAGGTACTTGACCTGGTCATCGCGCACCCGCCGCACGTTCGGGTTCAGGCCCGGCTCCCAGGAGCGGTAGCACATCTTGCCGGCGAACTCCGCGAGGTTCTGCGCGTCGTTGTCCAGCTGGTCGCGGTCCAGCCGCTCCAGCCAGCTTTCCCCGCCGACGTCGCGCAGGTAGGCCGCGAGCGCTTCGTAGTCGACCTCGGGCCGCGCGACCAGGAACACCTCGGGCTCAACGTTGCGCATATCCGGCACTATACGCCCGGGATCACAGCAGGGCCCGGAGCTCTTCGTTCAGTGTCGCCGCGGCATCGGCGAGGGCCGCGGGGTCCGGGCCAGCGGCGAGCAGGGAGCGCGAGGCGCTGGGCATGACGCGGTCGGGGCATGGCGCGAACGTGCGGGCGACATCCGCGGGCGTCGCGCCCTGGGCGCCCACCCCCGGAGCAAGGAACAGGGCGTTCGCCGCGGCCAGGTCCAGCGGCGGGTCGACCGGGGCCGGGCCGACGACCGCGCCGACTGGGCCGATCCCGCCCGGCGCGAGCTTGGCGTTGAGCTCGCCGATGTCGCGCAGGAGCTGCTGCTCGACGGAGCGGCCGTGACGGGCGTCGATGGCGGCCTGGACGGCACGGCCTTCGGGGTTGGTCGAGCGGGTCACGACCAGCAGGCACGAGCCTGCCTCGTGGGCGCGGTCGGTGAGCTCCCCCATCGCGGCCAGACCCAGGTAAGGGTGCACGGTCATGGCGTCGGCCTCGATGGGCGCGCCCGCGCCGAGATAGGCCTGCGCGTACGCCTCGTTGGTCGACCCGACGTCGCCGCGCTTGACGTCGAGCACCACGAGGATGCCAGCGGCGCGGGCGGTTTCAACGAGGCGGGTCAGCGCGCGGATGCCGCGCCAGCCGTGCCGCTCGTAGAACGCCGACTGCGGTTTGATGAGCCCGACGGTGCCCGACGCGGCCTCGAGAACGATGCCCGTGAAGCGCTCGAGCCCGTCGGCGTCGTCGGTCAGCCCCCACGAGCGCAAGACCGGGCGATGCGGATCCGCGCCCATGACCAGCGGGCCGTAGCGGGCGCGGACCGCGGCGAACCTGACGGCGAACGAATCGGCCATACCGTCAGTGTCCCCCATGCGGCCGGGCGCCGGCCTGATGCATCCTTGTTGCGTGTCGTTGCGCTGGCTGACTGCCTTCCTCGACTTCCCCGCGGGCACGTTCGAGCGTGGCGTGGACTTCTGGCGGGAGGCGACGGGCTGCGGGCTCTCGTCGTTCCGCGGGGCGGACGGCGAGTTCGCCACCTTGCTGCCGCTGTCCGGTGACGCGTACCTGCGAGTGCAGCGCGTTCGCCAGGGACCAGGGGGCTGCCATCTCGACCTGCACGTCGACAGCGCCGCGACGTCGCTTGACGACATGGCCGCCCGCGCGGCCGGACTCGGCGCCAGGGTGCGGCGCCGGGCCGACGGCGGGCTCATCATCGCCGACAGCCCCGGCGGGTTCACGTTCTGCCTCGTGCGCTGGCACGGCGAGAGCGTCGTGCCAGGCCCGCTGATCGCGGCGGACGGCGCGGCCAGCCGGGTGGACACCCTGTGCCTGGATGTTCCGCCGGAGCTTTTCGACCAGGAGTGCTCGTTCTGGTCCGCGCTGACCGGCTGGCGGACAGGGCCCGCCCCGGTGCCGGGGTACACCTACCTCAGCGAGCCGCCGGGGATCGCCATGGCGGTGCGGCTCCTGCTGCAGCGGCTCGACAGCGCGCCGGCTGAGCAGCCGGTACGCGCCCACGTGGATTTCGGCTGCACCGAGCGTCGTGACACCCTCGGCCGCCACCTCGCGCTCGGCTCGCGGATCATCGCGGAACCCGGCTACTGGACGGTGCTCGCCGACCCGACGGGACGTGAGTACTGCCTGGTCAACCGTGTTCTAACCCGCTAGCGGCACAGCGGGTCTGGCGGCACAGCGGGTCTGGCGGCACAGCGGGTCTGGCGGCACAGCGGGTCTGGCGGCACAGCGGGTCTGGCGGCACAGCGGGTCTGGCGGCACAGCGGGTCTGGCGGCTCAGCGGGTCTGGCGGCGCAGGGTGAGCGCGCCACCAACAAGAGCGGCGGCGGTGAACGCGAGGATGACCGCGACGTCGCCGCTGATCGCGCTGGTCCACGACGCGCTGGCGCTGATCCGCTGCATGGCGTCGACCGCGTAGGACAGCGGCAGCACGTCGGACAGCCAGCGCAGTACGGGGGTCATCTCCGAGCGGGCCACGACCAGGCCGCACAGCAGGGCCTGCGGGAGCACGAACGCCGGCATGAACTGGACCGCCTGGAACTCAGTGCGGGCGAACGCGCTGGCGAACAGGCCGAGCGACATGCCGAGGACCGCGTCGAGGACGGCGATGACCGCCATCGGCACCGCGGACCCGGGCGTGCTGACGCCGAGCCAGGTCAGCGAGATGACCAGCACGATAGCCACCTGGACGCAGGCGACCAGGCCGAACGCGATCGCGTACCCCCCGAGCAGGTCGAGCTTGCCTAGCGGCATGGCCATCAGGCGTTCCAGCGTGCCGCGGGCGCGCTCGCGCTGCGTCGTGATCGCGGCGACGATGAACATGATGACGAACGGGAACACGCCGATGTAGACGGGCGCGAACCGGTCGAGCGCCACCGGATTGTCGAGCACATAGCGCAGCAGGATCATCAGCACCGAGGGGACCGCGAGCATCATGGCGATCGTCCGAGGGTCGTGCCTGAGCTGCGCGAGAACGCGGCGCGCGGTCGCCTGGGTGAGCGTCCAGGTCATCACTGGCTCCTGGCGAGCTGGAGGAAGGCGGACTCGAGGTCGGCGGTGCCGGTCTGCTCACGGATCCGGGCCGGCGTGGCCTCGGCGAGGAACCTGCCGTCCCGCATGAACAGCAGGTAGTCACACCTGGCGGCCTCGTCCATCACATGGCTCGAGACCAGCAGGGCGGTCCCGGACGCGGCCAGGCGGTGGAACATCTGCCACAGGTCGTGGCGGAGCACCGGGTCGAGGCCGACGGTCGGCTCGTCGAGAACCAGCAGGTCGGGGTCGCCTAGCAGGGCGACCGCCAGGCCTACCCGCGCGAGCTGCCCGCCGGAGAACGTGCCGACCAGCCTGCCTTCCAGGCCCGTCAGGTCCAGCTCTCCGATCGTCGCGGCGATGGCGCTGGTCAGGCGGTCCCGCCTCAGGCCGAGGACGGTGCCGAAGTAGCGCAGGTTCTCGGTCAGCGTCAGGTCGGGGTAAACGGCCGCGTCCTGGGTGGAATAGCCGACGCGCTCCCGCAGGCGCGGGTGGCCCGCCGGCAGGCCGAGCAGGGTCACCTGGCCGGCGGTGATCTCCTGCACTCCGACGAGCGTGCGCATCAGCGTGGTCTTGCCGCACCCGCTCGGCCCGAGCAGCCCGGTCACCTGGCCGCGCGCGATGGCGAACGTCAGGTCGTCGAGGATGGTTTGGCCGCTTCTGCGGACGACGAGGCCGCGCGCCTCGACGGCGGCTTCGGTGACGGACGTCTGGACGGACACGTGCCCATTGACCCATATCCGGGCGTCTCGGCGCTAGGGAAGAACGTCACACTCCGGGCTTGCCGGGGCGCGTCGGCCTGGGTGGGCGCGGGCCTCACCGGATCGCGGCGCCAGTGTCGGGGTCGAAGAAGTGGAGGCGGCCGGGGTCAAGGCGGAACGTGACCCGGTCCCGTGGACGAACCACCGCGCCTTGGTCGAGCCGGGCCATGCCGTTGTGCGCGCTTGCCGCGAGCAGCCCGGTCTCGGCTTCGCCGACGGCGGCGGCGAGCGCGCTCGCGCCTGCCGCCGGCGCGTCGATCGCGAACAGCACGTGCTTCTCGCTGCCGAGGCCCTCGACGAGCTTGACGTCGGCGACCAGCGCCGCGGCCGCCTCGCCAGCGCGACCCGCGGCGCCGCTCATGCCGAGATCCTCGGGCCGGATCCCGGCGATCACTTTCCGCCCGCGATAGGGCGCCAGCGCGGTGCTGGCCTGGCCGAGGGCGACTCGCTGGGACCCGAGCACCAGCTCGTCGTCGGATATCGACGCCTCATAGAGGTTCATCTCCGGCGAACCGATGAACTCGGCGACGAAGAGGTTGGCCGGGCGGTCGTACAGCTCGCGCGGGGTGGCGTACTGCTGGAGTACGCCGCCAAGCAGGACCGCGACCCGGTCCCCCATGGTCATCGCCTCGATCTGGTCATGGGTGACGTAGAGCGTCGCGGCGCCGATCGCCTTGTGCACTCGGAGCACCTCCGAGCGCATCTGCACGCGCAGCTTGGCGTCCAGGTTGGACAGCGGCTCGTCCATCAGGAACACCGACGGCTCCCGGACGATCGCCCGGCCCATCGCGACCCGCTGCCGCTGCCCGCCGCTCAGGTGCGCGGGCTTGCGGTTGAGCAGGTCGGAAAGGCCGAGTGCTTCGGCCGCGGTGCGGACGCGCCGCTCCCGGTCCCGTCTCGGGATGTTCCGGTTGGTGAGCGCGAACCCGATGTTCTCCGCCACGGACAGGTGGGGGTAGAGCGCGTAGTTCTGGAAGACCATCGCGACGTCGCGGTGCCGCGGCGACACGTCGTTGACCACCCGGCCGGCGAACGAGACCGTTCCCGCGGTGATCGTCTCCAGCCCGGCGACCATGCGCAAGGCGGTCGTCTTGCCGCAGCCGGACGGGCCGACGAGCACGACGAACTCGCCGTCCGCGACGTCCAGGTCAAGCCCGTCCAGCGCTTTGACCCCGGAGGAGAACACCTTGGTGAGGTTCTCGAGTGAGATAGCGGACATGATCCTTATGCCTCGCGTTAGTTGGCGACGCTATTAATTGGCGACACTGTTGTTTTAATTGGCGACACTGCCGAGCAGGAGACCGCCCCGCCAGTACCGCTGCAGGAGCGCGAACAGCGCGACCATGGGGATGATCGTCACCAGCCCGCTCATCACGATCAGCGGGTAGAGGTTCTGGTCACCCGAGTTCCCGGCGTGCTGCGACCACAGCCCCATCCCCACCGTGACGGGGAAGAGCGTGTTGTTGCTGAAAATGATCAGGGGCAGGATGTAGTTGTTCCAGGTGCCAGCGACCGACAGCAGCAGCACTGTCATCAGTCCCGGCACCATCAGCGGCAGCGCGATACGGAAGAAGATCCGAAGCTCGGACGCGCCGTCGATCCGGGCGGCATCGGTGAGCTCGCGCGGGATGGACAGTTCCACGTAGGTGCGCATCAGGTACAGCCCGACAGGCGTGACCATGGACGGCAGGATCATGCCCCAGATCGAGTTGATGAGGTGCACCTTCGCGTACGCCAGGTAGAGCGGGACGGCCACCAGCGTGATCGGAACGAGAAGGCCGGCGATCACGATGCCGAAGAACACCTTCGAGCCGCGGAACTCGAACCTGGCGAAGCCGTAGCCGCCGAGTGCGGCGAGCACCGTCGCGCCGACGCCGCCGACGACGGAGTACAGCACGGTGTTGACGAACCAGGTCGAATAGGTGCCGTCGCCGTCTATGTCGCGGAACAGGTTCGCGAACGTGTGGAAGAACTCGAACGGGGAGGCGAACCAGAAGCCGAAGGACTCGAAGATGTTCGCCTGGGTCTTCGTGGAGTTGATGATCACCCAGGCCACCGGGGCCAGGATGAAGAGCGCGAATAGCACGCAGCACGTGGTGAGCGCGGTAACGGTGCCGCGCCTGAGCCCGTAGAGCTCGACCGGGATGACGGCGTCGCGCTGTTCGAGCCGTTCGCGGCGCTTGCGTTCGCGGCGCGTCTCGGCAGCCGGCCGCACAGGGGGCTGCGCTGGCGGCGCCAGCGTCGGGGCGCTCATCCGAACTCCCTCCGTCGGTTGCGGAATGCCAGCGAGGCGACGGAGATCGCGATGATCACGACGGCCAGGACGACGGCCATCGCCGCGCCGAGCTGGTATTCGCCATTGGAGATAGACGTTGTGTAGATATCGATGACCGGGGTCCAGGTGTCGGTGACCACGCCGGCGCTGTAGTTGTTCAGGATCGTCGGCTCGATGAAAAGCTGCATGGCGCCGATCGTGTTGATGAACACGAGCATGATGATGGCGGGCCGGACCAGGGGCAGCTTGATCCGCAGGATGATCTTCCACAACGGCGTGTCGTCGAGGATCGCGGCCTCAATGACGTCGCGCGGCACCGATTTCAGCGCGGTGTACAAGATGATCGCGTTGTAACCCGTCCACTCCCAGATCGCGATGATGATGATGGACGGGAGCATCAGGTTCGGCGACAGCCAGTTGAAGTTCTGGAAGCCGAACGCGCTGAAAAGCCGGTTGAACGGGCCGTAAGCGGGATCGAGGAGGAATCCCCACATCAGCGACGAGACCACGATCGGGACCGCGAACGGGATGAAGTACACGGCGCGGAAAAGCCCTCCCCATTTCGCCACGCCGAGGTCGAAGATCGTGGCGAAGAAGAACGCGATCGCGAGCATCACCGGGATCTGGATGCCGCCGAAAATGATCACCCGGATGACTCCGTTCCAGAAGTCGCCGGATTCCAGGACGGTTGAGTAGTTCGCGAAGCCGCTGTACCGAGTCCCGCCGATGAGCTTGGTGGTGTACAGGCTCTGGTAGATGGCGTAGCCAAGCGGCGCGATCATGAACAGCGTGAAGATGACCATGAACGGTGTGACGAACGCCAGCCCGCTGCGGCCGCGCCGTCGGGCGTAGGCCGAACGCCGGTACCGCTTCCGCGGCGTTCGCGGTGGCGCGACGACCCGCGGGGCGCAGGGCTGCAGTGCCGTTTCGCTCACTGACTGTCCCTTCCTCATGGGAACCGGTGAAACAGCGGAATTGTCCCGGTGCGCGGACAACCGCGCACCGGGACAATAGGCCGGTCAGGTGGTGACGTTGAAGCCTTGCGACTTGGCGTAGCTGACTTCTTGTGACTGGAAGGCGGCGAACGCCTGGGCGAGCGTCTCCTTGCCGGTGACGACACCGCCGAAGGTGGTGGCGCCCTGGGTGAGAACCTGGGTCATGAACGGGGGCCAGGTGGTCAGCGGGATGCTCAGCGCCCCGGCCGAGAAGACCTGGTTGGGCTGCGATGTCCCGGAAATCGGGTAGGTCAGCGACTTGAACGCCGAGGACTGCAGCGTCGGGAGGAAGGTCGGGAACAGCGAAGACGGCGGGGTCTTCACGATGTTCCACGACTGTGTGGTGGCGGTGAGCCACTCGGAGAACTCGGCGGCCTGCGCCGGGTGCTTGGACTGGGAGAACACCGGGTAGGTGGAGCCGCCCCAGTCGGAGCCGACGCTCGCGCCCGCGGTCCACTGCGGCAGCGGCGCCGCGCGCCACTGTCCCATCGAGTGCTTCACGTCAGGCGCGAAGTACGACGGCGCCCAGGCCGAGTACACCGCCGCGGCCAGGACGCCGGTGTCCAGGTCGGTGTTCATCTCGGTGGACAGGTCGGTGATCGCGGCCACCGCGTGATCGTTGATCAGTGTCTGCCAGAACGCCGCGAACTTCTCCTGGGCCGGGCCGGTCCAGTCGATCGTGAGGTTGGCGCCGCCGGTGTACTGGAACGGCCACGCCCCGGCCTGCGCCATCATGTCCATCAGCCACTGCGGGTCGTTGGCCGGGAAGTTGATGAGGTAGGCCTTGGGGTTCGCGCTGTGCAGCTTGATCGCGTCCGTCGCGAACTGCGCCCAGGTGGTCGGCGGGGTGATGTTGTACTTGGCCAGCGTCGCCTGGTCGTAGTAGAAGCCCATCGGGCCGAAGTCGCTGGGCATCGCGTAGACCCCGCTGCCCTGGCTGACCTGGGACCAGGCCCACGACGCGAAGTCGCTCTTGTAGTTGTTCGCGCCGTAGGGGACGAGGTTGACCAGGTAATGCTGGATTTCGTAGGAGGGGAGCAGGTCGAACTCGACCTCGGCGACATCGGGAGCGCCGGTGCCGGCCTTCAGCGCGTTGTCCAGGGGCACGTACTCGCCCGAGCCCGCGCCGGGGTCCTGCAGCGTGACGCAGATGTTCGGATGGGTGGCGTTGAACTCGGTGACGGCACGGTCCATGCCGGGCACCCACGCCCAGAACGTGATGTGGGTCGCGCTTGACGAGCAGTTGGCGCCCGCCAGGATCGGGGTCGAGCTTGGGCTTGCGCTCGCGCTGGCGCTGGCGCTTGAACTGGCGCTGGCACTGGAGCTGCTGCTTGTGCTCGCCGCTGGGGCCGAGCTGCTCGACGACGACGAGCTTGACCCGCCGCTGCTGCAGCCGGCGATCGCCATGAGCGCCGCGGCGGCCCCGGTGGTGACCAGCCGGGTCGCGCCCAGCCGGGTGATTCTTCCTGATCTTTTTGTCGACAACATAGTGGGGGGACTCCTTCGTTGGCTTGTTGTCGTAGCTTGCTGACGGCCTGCGGGAATGACCGCGAGCCTGCGTGCGCGCGGCCAGTGGGGTCAGCGACTGATCGCCGCCTCGATGAGGGTGAAGGACTGGGGTGGCAGGGTCAGGACGACGGTCCCGCCCTTGGGGTGCTCGGTTCCGTGTTCCACGTGCGCGGTCTCCACGTCGGGCAGGACGGGAGGTTCGTCAGGTCCGCCCGCGGTGACAGACCTGATCTCAGCGGGCCCCGCGAAGGCGTGTTCGCGGAGCACGATCTCGGCGGTGTGCGGGCGGTCCGGGTCGCGGTTGACCAGCGTCACCGCTACCCGGTCCTTGTTACCGGTAACACTCGCGGCAGCGTCAATAGCGGTGAAGGGGCCGATGTCGGCCACCTTGTATGGCCACCGGCCGGGCGACTCCGGCCAGTCGGGTTTCAGGTGCGGGCCGTAGACGTGCACGTCCACGGCGTCGTCAAGCGCCGCCTGGGCATGCAGCAGCACCGGGTAGTAGATGGGCTGGACGGTCGCGGTCTCCGGGGTGGTGACGATCGGCGCGATCGCGTTCACCATCTGCGCGAGGTTCGCCATCTTCACCCAGCCCGCGTTCCTGATGAAGATGTTCAGGTAGGTGCCGACCGCGAGCGCGTCCGCGAACGTGTAACGCTCCTCGAGGTCGACGGTCATCTTGCGGTACCAGACGTTCCACTCGTCGTAGGCGATCTTCGGCGGGTTGCCGATCTTGCGGCGGTAGGCGGTGTGCTGGATGTGCGCGATCGCCGACCCGATCGCGCGCTCGGCCTGATGAGGCTGCAGGACGTTCGTCCAGTAGTCCTCACTGCCGGTGTAGATGTGGATGGAGTGGTAGTCGACGAGGTGGGCCATGCCCTCGACGACGATCCTGTCCCACTCGTTCCAGCCGGTCTTGCCGCAGCTGACGAGCTGGATGTCGCGGTCGAGGAACTTCAGCGCGCGCGCCCAGCGGGTGGCCTCTCGCACGTACTCTTCGGCGGACATCGCGCCGATCTGCCATTCGCCGTACATCTCGTTGCCAAGGCCCCAGAGCCCGACCTGATACGGCTCTGCCCGGCCGTTCTGGCGTCTCCTGCTGGCCCAGTAGGTGTCGCGGTCGCCGTTGCAGTACTCGACCCAGGCGAGCGCCTCCTCCAGGGTGCCCGTGCCCATGTTGAGGCAGATGTACGGCCGCGTGCCGAGCTCGGCGCAGTAGGCGAGGAACTCATCGGTGCCGAACCTGTTGGATTCGGTTCCGCCCCAGGCCAGCTCGGGACGGGAGGGCCGCTCGTCCTTCGGTCCGATGCCGTCCTGCCAGTGATAGTTGCTGACGAAGTTCCCGCCGGGCCAGCGCAGCACGCCCATCCGCAGTTCGCGCAGCATGCTGAGCACGTCCTTGCGGAAGCCGCGGTCGTCGCTCAGCGGCGAGCCTTCCTCGTAGAGCCCGCCGTAGATGCACCTGCCGAGGTGCTCGACGAACCCGCCGAAGACATTGCGGTCGATCTGCCCGAGTACGCGGCCAGGGTCGATGGCGATCCGGGTCACTCAGTTGTCCTTTCGCGGGGCCAGGGGGTCGGGGCCAGGGGGTTGGGGCGAGGGGGTCGGGCCAGGGGGTTGGGGCGAGGGGGGTTGTGGTGGACGGGCAGTCCCCCACAACGGGGGGTCACCGGGGAGGTCGTCCCCCCGGGGGAAACAGCGTCTCCTTTCGCGGGGGCGCCGAGGAGGCGCGGACGATCAGTTCGACGGGAAGAAGCGGCGGCCGTTCCGGGACCTGCTCGCCGGCGATCGAGCGCAGCAGCAAGTCGACGGCTTGCCTGCCGGTTTCGGCGAGGGGCACGCGGACGGTGGTCAGCGGTGGCGTCATGTATTCGGCGAACGGGATGTCGTCGCAACTCACCACCGCGACGTCCTGGGGTACGCGCCGGTCCGCCTGGAACAGCGCGGACAGCACGCCGACCGCCATCATGTCGCTGTGCACGAAGATCGCGGTGAGGGTGGGCGAACGTTCGAGCAGAAGCCTGGCCGCCGCCGCGCCCCCTTTCGGGGTCCAGTCCCCCTCGGCGACCAGGTCTTCGGGGGTCTCCAGGTTCGCGTCGCGCAGCGCGTCCTCGTACCCGTGCAGCCGGCTCCGGGTCACGCGGCGGCGGAACGGCCCTGTGACCGTGGCGATCGCGCTGTGGCCGAGCCCGATCAGGTAGCTGGTCGCCAGCCGGCCGGTCTCGCGGTGATTGGACCCGACCACGGGCACGCCGCCGCCGGGAACCGCCTGCAGCGAGACCGCTGGCACGTACTTGCGCAGGAGCTCGGCGACCTCGGTGTCCTCCTCGACTTCGGGCGCGGCGGCGATGATGCCATCCACCCGCCGTTCGATCAGGGTCCGCACGATGTCGGCGCCGTCGGCGCCGCCGACCGCGAGGTGGCCGACGAGCACGGAGTGGCCGTGCCTGCGGGCCTCCTGCTCCGCCGCGACCGAGGCCTGGGCGATCGCGATGTCAGTGGCGTCGCTGGCCACGAGGCCGATCGTCGCGGTTGTGCGTTGCACGAGGGAACGGGCGATCGTGTTGGGCCGGTAGCCGAGCTCCTCCGCGGCGGTGAGGATGCGCCGCTCCGTTTCCGCGGAAACGCGCACGTCGCTGCCGTTCAGCACTTTGCTCGCGGTCTGGAAGCTGACGCCGGCGCGCGCCGCGACTTCTTTGATCGAAACGTACCTCCGCCGAGCCATCACACTCCCGTCTTCGCTTCGAGCACGCCGAACTGCTGGCGCTCCGCGTCCAGCGTGATGTCGATTTTTGTCTGAACGAACGTTCGCTCATACGGTAAATCGCGGTCATATCACCGTCAAGGGGGGAGGTCGAAATATTTCGGCTGCAGGGCAAAGGTTTTCCCGCGCCAGGGTTGTTAGATGCCGGCGGCGGGAGCGTTACAGAGGTTGAGATGCAGTCGGCGGGAGCGCTACAGAGGTTGAAAGGCCGGGGTTATTGGGCTTCCAGGCTCTCTTTCAATACCCCGTCTGGGTATACAGAGCGGGCGGCGACCATGATCATGGGTCGTTAGCGTACGAAAACGACCCCCTATGACCCATGATCATGAAAGACACCATCTGCGCTCGCCGCCGACCGGGCTCGAATATGCGGAGAAATCGGGATATATCAGGCGCCATACCCCTGCCCTTGTGCATCCGGGACACCGATCCGGTGACGCCTGGGGCGCAGACCCCCACGTTTCAATCCCTGTAAATCCGGTGCGCCGAGTCCGGGGTGCGGGGTCCGGGGCGTCGGATGCGGGTCCCCGGTGTGATGTGCAGGTGCGGGGTCGGGCATGTGGGGTGCGCGATGCGGGTCCGAAGTGCGGGATGCGGCGGCCCCATCCAGGACCAAGCGGGGTGCTCCTAAAGCTGGTCTGGGGCCGCGTGATGGTCGAGCACGCGCTCGAGCAGCGTGGTCAGCTGCGACCGCTCGGCGGGCGGCAGCGGCGCCAGCAGCTCGTCCTGCAGGCCGTCGAGCACCCGGTCAAGCTCTCCCAGGCGCGCTAGCCCCTCCGGCGTGATCGTGATGACGTTGCGCCGCCTGTCCGCCTGATCCGCGGCCCGCTCGGCGTGCCCCAGATCGGCCAGCTCGTTGACCACCGCCACGACGTCGCTGCGGTCCATCAGGGCGCGCCGGCCAAGGTCCGCCTGGCTGGACGCGCCGAACTCGGCGAGCGCGGCGAGCACGCGGTAGTGGTAACCGCGCGCCCCGGCGGCGGCCAGGCGCTCGACGAGCAGGCGGTGCGCGGCGGTCGAGAGCTGATGGATCAGCCAGGACGGCTTCTCCCTGAGCCGGGCGGGCGTCTGGTCCTGCACGTGAGCTTCCTCTGGAACGATGACATAGAGTTGGCAGCACCAACATTGGGAACGCCAATAGCATTCTATAGATTTTCATAAGAGTTTGTCACCAGTGAGCGCGCGCAGCGTCCGGCGGCCGACCCGGAGCAGTTGCGGGTTGTCGGCCGAATAGGCGCAGAACACCACCCCGAGGGCGACCGCCCACCCGCGAGCCCGCGTCCAGGTAGCTTCGTCCGCCACGCCGCCGGCCGCCTGGTATGCCGCGCGGAACGCGCCATGCAATTCAGCGGGCAGCAGCATCCACGCGACCGACAGATCGTTGGCCGGGTCGCCCGCCGTGATGTCGCCGAAGTCGATCACGCCGCTGACCCTGCCCTCGTTGACGAGGATGTTCGCCGGATGCAGGTCGCCGTGCAGCCAGACCGGCGCGCGGTCGTAGACGGGCGCCGCCAGCGCCCGCGACCAGACGCCAAGCACCGCGTCCTCGTCGACTTGGCCGGCGAGCAATGCGAGGTTCCTGGTGAAACTGTCGGCGCGCGCGGCGAGCGGCACGCCGCGGAACGGGTTGCCTGGCGCCCCCGCGGGGGCGGGACTGTGCAGGGCCCCGAGGAACCCGCCGACCGCGATCGCCGCGTCGAGCAGGTTCAGCGATGGCACGTCCGCGGCCGGCTCCCCCGGGAGGTACCGAACGACACTCCACGGCCAGGGATAGCCGAGGGCAGGATGCCCGGTCCGTTCGGGATAAGGAACAGGAAGGGGAAGCCGGTCGGCGAGCGCCGGAAGCCACCGCTGTTCATGCAGCAGGATGGCCGCCCCAAGCTCGCGACGCGGCATCCGGGCGGCCAGCTCATCCCCGATCCGGAACATCACGTTGTCCCATCCGTTGGCCAGGAATTTCAGCGGCAGGCGGGCGAGGTCCGGGTGCTGGCCGGCGAGCAGCCGGCGCACAAGGTCCGCGGTGACCTCTACCTCGGCGGCGGGCATCGGGTTGGCGGGCATAACGCGCTGGCGGGCATGAGGCGCTGGCGGGCATGAGGCGCTAGCGGGCATAACGCGCTGGCGGGCATGAGGCTGTGTCCCAGGACATCTGCTGGTCTTCCCTGGAACGTCAGCCGGATGTCGCCACGACGCCGCGCACCTGGGTGCCGTCGGGGAGCCGCCACCGGGCGGTGACGCTGCCCTCGTCGGCGACCTTGCCGGCCGCGCGGGACAGGACCCGGTGCACCCGGATGGCGAGCGCGCCCGCGGCGCCGTCTGTCAGCGTCAGGTCCGTGCCCTCAGGACCGTCGCCGGTCACGGTGAAAGCGGACGGCGTCAGTGCCGTGGTCGCGGGCGGCCGCGTGAGCACGGTGAGGTCCGGCGTGTCGCTCTCGCTTTGCGCCTGCGCCTGCGCTTTGCCCTGGACCAGCGCCGCCAGCTGCGTAACCAGCACGGCGTCGCGCGTGCCGTCGTACACCCAGCGGCGGCCGAGGACGCCGTGCTCGGTCGTGCCGATCAGCCCGCCGTCGTCATCGGCCAGCGCGCTCCCCCGGTACGTCATCGGCACCAGGTACGACGTCACGTCGTCGCCGTACCGTCCGTCGGTGACCACCATGAACTCGATCCCCACTTCGCCGTCCGGGTCGTCGAGCCGGAAACCGCCCGCCCTGGCCAGCTCCGGCGGTCGCCCCGTCGCGCGGTACCAGGGCCGCGTCGGCAGCCAGCCAGCGAGAAGTTCGAGCTTGGTGGGAATGAGCGTTGTGTGGTGAATGGTCGCCATGGCACCACAGTAGCCAGGCGGCGCGGCGCGCCCCGCTCACGCCCCGGCCATGCCGCCTACCGCCCAGCCCAGCCCAGCCTGGCGGAAGGGCATCCGGAAGGTCAGATATCGTTTCGAACGCCTGAGATGACCTATGTGGAGGTGCGCCAGCGATGCACGGCTACAGCCCGGCCGACTGGGAGTCGTTCTTCGTCGCGGTAGTCGGCGCCGCGGCGGCGCTGACCGGCCTGCTGTTCGTCGCGGTGTCGCTCAACCTCGGCACCATCCTCAAGGATCCCGCCTCGATGCTGCCCACGCGCACGGCGGAGACGTTGGCCTCCCTGCTGTTCGTCGTGATCAGCTCCGCCCTGGTTCTCGTCCCGCAGAACAGCCGGCTGCTCGGCCTGGAGATCCTGCTCATCGTTGTGCCGCTGCTTGTCATCACGACCCGGTTCCAGCTGAAGTTCCGCCGGGCCAATCCGAACGCGCCCCTGCTGTGGTCGGCGTCGCGCATGACCGCGAGCGCGGTGGCGACCGTTCCCGGCACGGTGGCCGGCCTGTCGCTGCTCGCGCACTGGGGCGGCGGCCTGTACTGGCTGGTGCCGACCGCCCTGCTCGGCATCTGTGGCGCTGTCTACAGCGCCTGGGTGCTGCTGGTGGAAATCGTCCGCTGAACGCGGTCCGCGAGGCGACGGCGTGCGCTGCGCCGGGACAGTGTTGACGTGATGGTGAACGAGCCGCCCGGCGCGCACGACCACTGATAGCGTCACAACTCTATGAAAAGGCACAGGATCACCCTGATGCTCGGTGCCGTAGCGGCGGTCGCCGCGTCCGCCGTCATCGCCACGAGCGCCGCCGCGATCGCGGCAACGCCAGACATCACCACCGCGTGGGTGCCCATCGGCGGCTCGAACCTCGCCTACGCGGGTACCTGCATCGGAAACCTGATCTCGTCACAGGTGTCCGCGGGCGCCCCCGCGTACGTGGCGGCTTACGCCGACGACGAGGAGGACTTCACGGGCTGCGCGCTCACCCTGCAGCGGTCAGCCAACGGCGGCAAGACCTGGCACGTGGTGCGCAGCAGGACGATTCCGCCGACGAAGACACACGGCGACGCTTCGGCGATCACGGCGGATGTGTTCGACGGCCCGGGCTACCGGGCCCGCGCCTGCGTCATCACCGCCGGGATGCCGCGGCGGTGCACCCCCGCGATCACCCTCGCCGCGGGCACAGGCGTCCCGGCCAGCCCGGCTCAGCCGGCCAGCTTCACCTTGATAGCCCGTGGCCTGTCGGCGGGCAACGGCTCGGCCTGGTGCGGCGCCAGCATGGCCTCGACGACGGTCAAGAAGCAAGCAGGCTCCGCGGTGGACGCGGCCTTCCAGGTGGTGCGGACGGCGTGCGTCTACTGGATCCAGGTGTCCGCCAACAAGGGCAAGACGTGGGCCAGCACCGGCCCCCGTGTGGTGATCGCGCCGCCGGCGGGCAACCCGATCGTGCAGGCGTTCCTCGGGCCGCAGCCGGATGGCCCCGGCCTGATCGCGCGGACCTGCGCGCAGGCGCCGGACATCTCGGCGACCGTCATCTGCGGGCACACCTGGTAGCGGCTGGCGCCTGGCGGGCACTATAGGGATCATGGTCCAGCTGGGAGCCAACAGGTACGGCAAGGCCGAGGTCCGGGTAGTCCGGGTCGCCCGCGGCGCGGCGCTCGGCGGCGGCGACGTGATCAGGGACTGGAACGTGTCCACCAGCCTGTCCGGTGACCTGGCCGACTCGCACCTGACCGGCGACAACGCCAAGGTGCTGCCCACCGACTCGCAGAAGAACCGGGTGTACGCGCTGGCCAAGGAGCTGGGCGTGACCGAACCCGAGACGTTCGCGCTCGCGCTCGCGTCATACTTCACGACGTCGCAGGAGCCAGTTAGCCGGGCGCGGATAGCTGTCGAGGAGTACGCCTGGACGCCCGTCGGCGCGACCGGGTTCTCGTTCGCGCGGACCGGCGACCTGCTGCGGACCACGACCGTCATCCACGACGTCTCGCTCGGGACCTCGGTCGTGTCCGGGATCAGGGACCTGGTGGTGCTGAACACGACCGGGTCGGAGTTCTGGGGGTTTCCTCAAGACCCCTACACCACGCTCGCCGAGACCAACGACCGGATACTCGCGACGCAGGTCAACGCGTCGTGGCGGTTCCGCCCGCGGGCTGTGCCAGGAACCGACTTCGCTGCCGCGTTCGCCGCCGCGAAGAAGACGGTGCTCGAGACCTTCGCGGCGACGTACAGCTATTCGCTGCAACAGACGCTGTACGCGATCGGTTCCGCGGTCATCGAGGCGTTGCCGGACGTGTGCGAGGTCCGGCTCGCGCTGCCGAACAGGCACCACTTCCTGGTCGACCTCGCCCCGTTCGGCCTGGAGAACGACCGCGAGGTCTACTACGCCGCCGACCGCCCCTACGGGCTGATCGAAGGCACCGTCCTCGCCGACGACGCACCGGACGCGGGCATCGCCTGGACCTAGCCGGACGTGTGCCCTGCTGAATGCTCACAGCAGGGCACACGCGTTTGTCTACGCGTCCAGCGAGGCGAGTTCCTGCTGCACGAGGCGCTCGTGCTCGTCGGCGTCCTCCTTGGCGCGGCGCGGGCTCCAGCGCCCGGTCATCAGCAAGATCAGCGGCAGGAAGACGATCTGGCCGCCGACGCAGACCCACCACCAGTTCTTCCACTGCCCGGTCGCCGCGGCGGACGCGCTCTCCACCTGCGCGAAGTGGTCACCGAAGTACACCAGGTCCGACTGGGGCACCGAGCCGAGCGCGACAAGCCTGCCTTCCGCGGCCGTGGGGCTGATCTTGAACGCCTTCGCGATCTCCCCGACCGCCGTGGTGGCGGCCCCTATGTTGGCCGGGTTGGCGGCCAGCGCGGCCTGTGTCTTCGCGTCGATCGCGCCGAGCGTCGCCAGCTGAGTCCCGTACGTGGCGCCGATCGTCGCGACGTTGGTGCCGTAGGTGACCAGCGGCGTCATCGAGCCGACCACGGCCGGCATGATGAGGAACGAGATCGCGATCACCGCGCGGATGATCCATCCCCAGACGGCCAGGCCGGTCGCGGTCAGCGCCGGGTTGCGCTTCTCCACGGTCTCGGTGAAGCTCGCCATCCACGGCGCGTACGCGATCGCGAGGAAGACCGCCAGGAAGCTGACGATGACGGCGAACGTCGTGTAGGTCGTGTGCGCGCCCAGGTTGAGGAAGATGATCGTGAACACGATCCCGCCGACCGCGCCGAACACCATGAACGGCTTGCGGACGCGGATCCGGTCGGAGATGACCCCGACCACGATCAGCGCTATCGCGTCGAACGCCCAGAGCCAGTCGCCGATGCTGTTGGCGGTCGACAGCGAGAAGCCGTGCAGCGTGGTGAGGTAGATCGGGAAAAACCCGACCGCGGTGTAGTAGACGAGCAGGAACACCGAGATCGCGAGCGCCGAGCCGATGATGTCCACGCGCAGCATCTGCCGCCACGGTCGCTTGAGCAGGTCTTCGATGTTGAGGCCGCGTGCCCGGGCCTCGACGAGGGCACGGTCGCGCAAGGACACCATGAGCTGGTCGCGCAGCTGCGGGGAGAGCTCGCGGAGCCCCACGACCGCGACCGCGGCGACCACCAGGCTCACGATGCCGCAAATGGTGAACTGGTCCTGCCACGCGGGCAGGTGGCTCAGCGTGTTGCTCGACACGATCGCGACGACGAGGCTGCCGACCACAGGCCCGAGGGTCCAGAACCCCATCGCCGAAGCGCGGCCGAGCTGCGGCGAGAAGTCCCGCACCAGCGCCGGCGTGGCGACGAGGACGACACCCTCGACGATGCTGATCGCGGAGAACAGGATCGTGTAGGTGGCCGTGTTCGGCGCGTTCGGTACCCCGAACAAGACCAGCAGGGCGGTAATGACCAGCCCGTAGGCCACCAGGTTGGCGCGGCCCCACCGGTCGGCCAGCCCTGCGGCGAGAGAGCCGAAGGCGCCGACCGCGCTCCCGATCACGATGATGTAGACGTAGGTGTTAAAGGTCATCCCGAACTGGGCGATGATCGAGGGCGCGACCGCGCCGGGGATGTAGAGCTGGTAGTAGAGAATGATCGTCGCGAGCACGACGATGGCCAGGTAGGCCACCCGCGGCCGCGTTTCCGGATAGTGATCGAGCTGCCGCCGCCAGAGGCCCTGCATCGCCCCGGCCGCCGGGGCGCCTTCCACGGTTGCTGTCATCGCGACCCCTTTACGCACCACGTCAACTCTGACGTGCGCAACCACCTAAAGTACGGTTAGGTACTTTAGAAATTTTCCCAGTACTGTAGGCCTATGGCCGATGCCATGCAAGGGGGTACGCTCGCCCATACGCACGAAGGAAAGCCGGGCCTGCCACGGGGACGTAGCCGGCTTCCGGCGCCGAAAGTGCGGGCATCTCAGATTGAGCGCCTGCGGCGCGCGATGATCGCCGCGGTCGCCGAGGCCGGTTACGCGCCGGTCACGGTCGCCGACGTCGTGCGGCGGGCGCGCGTGTCGCGCGCCGCGTTCTACGAGCATTTCGCGGACAAGGAGGACTGCTTCCTCGCCGCGACCCGCGAGGGCGGCAAGCTGCTTGCCGACCGCGTGACCGCCGCGACGCACGCCCTGCCCGCGGGCACGGCGGACGAGACGGTGCTGCGGACCGGATTCCGCGCGTTCCTTGGGTTCCTCGCCGATGAGCCGGCTTTCGCCAGGGTCTTCTATGTCGACATGCCGGCGGCGGGACCGCGCGCGGTGCAGCGGTTCGACACGGCATGCCGCCGGTTCGCCGAGATGACCGCCACATGGCACGGGCGGTCCCGCCCGCGCCATCCCGAGTGGCCGGTCGTCCCCGACGAGGCGTACGTGGGGCTCTCGGGGGCGACCGCGGAGCTGGTGCGGTCCTGGGTGCGCGGCGGCGAGACGCACGCGCTGCCCAAGCTGGAGGACACGCTCATGTCGCTGCACCTAGCGGTACTCGCGGGCCGCCCCTGGCCCGCCCAGGCCTAGCTCACTTCGCTGGACTGGCTCCCTGGGCCCGGGTCACTCCCCGATGCCGCCCAGCTTTTCGTGGCCCCTGAGCAGGTTGCGGGCGATCGTGCGGCGCTGGATCTCGTCGGTGCCCTCGTAGATGCGCAGCAGCCGCAGCTCCCGGTACCAGCGCTCGATCGGCAGCTCCTTGGTGTAGCCCATCCCGCCGTGGATCTGCAGCACCCGGTCCACGACGTTGTTGGCCATGACCGCGCCGTTGAGCTTGGCGATCGAGGAGGCGTGCCGGCCGTCCAGGCCCCGCTGCACGCGCCAGGCGGCGTACAGCGTGAGCCACTTGGCCGCCTCGATCTCCACCTGCGAGTCCGCGATCTGCCACTGGATCGCCTGGTACTCGCCGATCAGCTGGCCCATCGACTGCCGGATGTTCGCGTAGTCGATGGCCATCTGCAGCAGCCGCTCAGCGGAGCCGACCGCCCGCGCCGGGATCATGAACCGGCCCAGCCGGATCCACGCCATCGCCAGCTCGAACCCCTTGCCGACCTCGCCGAGCACGCTGGCCGCCGGGACCCGCACCTCGTCGAAGACCAGCGAAGCCGGCCCCCACTCCCCCATCGTCGGGATCGGCTCGGACTTCCAGCCCATGTCCCTGTCGGCGAGGAAGCAGGTGACGCCCGCGTCCGGCACGACCGCGAACACCATGACGAAGTCCGCGTCGTTCCCGTTGGTGATGAACGTCTTCTCGCCGTTGATCACGTAGTCGTCCCCGTCCCGGCGCGCGGACGTCCGGATCGACCGGGCGTCCGACCCCGCGCCGGGCTCGGTGATCGCGAAGCAGGAGATCCGCTCGCCCTCGATCGTCGGGATCAGGTAGCGCTGCTTCTGCTCGTCGTTGCCCGCGTACAGGATGTTGTCCGCGTAGCCGCCGAACGCGAACGGCACGAACGTCCGCCCGGACTCCATCGCGATGATCGCCGACATCACCGCGCCGAGGTTCATGCCGCCGTACTCCTCAGGCGTGGTCACCCCCCAGAACCCGCTGCGCCGCGCCTTGCGCTGCAGCTCGCGGATGACGTCGCGCTCGATGCCCGGCCGCCCGGCCCGCTCGTTCCGCAGCACGTCCGTCTCAAGCGGCATCACCTCCCGCTCGATGAACGCGCGTACGGTGTCCCTGATCTGCCGTTCCTCGTCGCTGAGCGCGAAGTCCACCATCGCCGGCCGTCCTTTCCGCGGAGTGCTTACCCGATAGTAACTTCGCGCCGCCGGGGTGGCGAGTGCCCACCGCGGGCTGCGCGGAAGCAGCCGTGCGGGCGCGGCACAGCGCGAGCACGTTCGCGATCACCTGGTGCCCGCACCGGCCGGCGGCGGTGAGGATCGACTCCGGGTGGAACTGGACCGCCCAACGGCCGGCCGCGCCATCCTCGATCGCCATCACGACCCCGTCCGGGGTCACCGCGGTCACCGTGAACCCGCCTTTCACCGCGGCCTCCTCGGCGTAGAGCGAGTGGTAGCGCGCGGCGGTGAACTGTTCCGGCAGGCCGTCGAACAGCGACGCCCCGTCGCGCACCTGGATGTGCCCCGGCTTGCCATGCTGGGGCTGCGACAGCAGCGACAGTTCGCCGCCTTCGTGCTCCACCATCGCCTGCAGCCCCAGGCACACGCCGAACGCCGGCAGTTTCCGCGCGTCCAGTTCGGTGAGCAGCGCATCGCACTTGAAGTCCGACGGCCGCCCCGGCCCGGGCGACAGCACGACCAGGTCGGGCGCTATCGAGTCGAGCATCGACGCGGGGAACCCGGCGCGCAGCGTGGTGACCTCCGCGTCGTGCTGGCGGAAGTAGTCGCCCAGCGTGTGCACGAACGAGTCCTGGTGGTCCACGAGCAGGACCCGGAGCGGGCGCTGCGCCGCGACGGAGACAGCGGGCGCGGCCACAGGAGGGACGGGGCGTTCGGACTCCTGAAGGGTTTCGATCAGGGCACGGGCCTTGATGTATGTCTCCCGCTCTTCGGACTCGGGATCGGAGTCGTACAGCAGCGTCGCGCCGGCGCGCACCGCCGCCACGCCGCCCATGATGTGCGCGGTCCGCAGCGTCAGCCCGGTGTTCATGGAGCCGTCGAACCCGATCTTCCCGGCCGCGCCGCCGTACCAGCGCCGTGGCGTGTCCTCGTTGTCCTCGATGAACTGCATCGCCCAGGTCTTCGGCGCGCCGGTGACGGTGACCGCCCACATGTGGGTGAGGAACGCGTCGAGCGCGTCCATGCCCGGCCGCAGCCGGCCCTCGATGTGGTCCACCGTGTGGATCAGCCGGCTGTACATCTCGATCTGCCGCCGGCCGATGACCGTGACGCTGCCCGGGACGCAGACCCGCGACTTGTCGTTGCGGTCCACGTCCGTGCACATGGTGAGCTCGGATTCCTCTTTCGCCGAGCGCAGCAGCGTGACGATGTTCGCCGCGTCCTCGAGCGGGTCCGCGCCGCGGGCGATCGTTCCCGAGATGGGGCAGGTCTCCACCCGGTCTCCCGTGACCCGCACGAACATCTCGGGCGAGGCGCCCACCAGGTACTCGCCGTCGCCGAGGTTGAACAGGAGTTCGTACGGCGCCGGATTGCGCTCGCGCAGCCGCTCGTAGAAGGCCGCGGGCGACGCGCACCGGCCGTAAAACACGTGGCCGGGCACGACCTCGAACAGGTCGCCGCACTTGAACCGCTCCTTCGCCCGCTCCACCATCGCCGCGTACCGGCCTGGTACCGGGTTCGCGGGCAGATCACCCCCAACGGGCGCGGCTTCCTGCCCCGTGTCGGGCGTCTCCCGCGGGTGGCCCTCCGTCGAAACCCCGTCGACGGTGAACTCATAGCGGTACCTGATCGCCTCCTCACGCCGCCGGTCGACCGCGTAAAACTCGTCAGGCAGGTGCAGCACGAGATCGCGCTGGCCGCGCGGCCTGTCCATGCGCAGCCGCACCGGCTCGAACTGGAATGCCAGGTCGTAGCCGAACGCGCCGTACAGCCCCAGGTGCCGATCCGCGCAGCCGAACGCGGCGACGATCTCCCGCAGCGCCGTGAACACCGTCGGACGCCGGCTCCGCTCCTCCTCGGTGAAGGTGCCCTCGCCTTCGGGGATGACGACCGTTATCTCGGCAAGCGTGCTCGCCACCCCATCGCCATCGCCGTCGCCAAAACCATCGCCACAACCAGCTTGCCTCTTGCTGTTATCAGTGATCTTCGGCTGGCCTGGGGCGGCGGGCTGCTCGTACCCAACACGGCGCATGGCATCCGCGATGACCGGAAGGATGACGTTGCCGCGCTCGTTGAGCGCGCGGGCGGTGACGTACCTGCCGGACGTGGTGATCTCCACCGGCGGGTTCACGTAGGCCATGTGCCAGCGGCTGTACCTGCCCGGATACTCCATGCCTGAGCTCAGCACGCCGCCGCGGCGATGGTCGACGGCCTCGGCGAGGCTCGCCAGCGCGGCCGGGTCGAACGGCTCGGCGGTGCGGGTGATCGTGACGCCGCCGCCGGTTACCAGTGTCGTGGTGTTCACCTGTGGGCCCCTCTTATCTGGCCCGGTGACCGGCGGGAGATACGAAAAGCGACCGCCGTTTCCGGGCGGTCGCTCAGACACAGCAGCGGGCACCGCCTACAGGCGGCGCCACCACTGAAGGTTGCTTGAAGATCGCATCGAGTCCGAGCGTATCACCGATCACGGGCACGCGGCGTTGGTATCGGGCATCCGCCACGCGACGGCCGCTCCTGTGATCAGCTCGGCGGCGACGCGCAGGGTGTGCTCGTCCTGGCCCGGCGGGAACGCAGGGCCGCCGGCCAGGAACGCGCTGACCATCGGTAGCACGTCGCCGTCGCCGAGCAGGCCGCCGTGGAAGGCGGGGACGACGACAACGTTGGCCGGCAAGGTGCAGACCGGGAGGGTGACCGCGTCGGCGAGCGGGACCACGGCGAGCCAGCGAAGCGACTTGCCTGTCGGCCCGCTGACCGCGGCGAAGTACTTGGCGCCAAACTCGCTGACCGAAGCGAGCAGGTGCTGTGCGCCGCTCGCCCCGTACGGGGACATGCCGCCAACGAGGCGGTTCAGCTCGTTCAGCGCGTACTCAGACACCGAGGCCCCGTCCGGTCCTTGCGGATAGCTCAGCTGGCCCGGCCCGACGATGGGGCTGAGCAGCACGATCGACCCGATCGGCAGGTGGCGGTGGCGGTCGAGCATCGCGTAGACGCCGAGTGTGCCCTCGCTTTCGGCGACGACGTCGACCCGGCGGTGCGTCAGGTCGTGCAGCGCGATCAGCTGAGCGGCCATCCGGTCGCCGAGCAGTGGCAGCGGCAGGTCGTCGGCCTGCGGCCCGCTCGGCAGCGGCCTGCCTTGGGCGCTAAGCCCGACATAGGAGAACTGGCGCACATACGCTCGTGGCATGGCGGCGCGCAGGCCGTCTATGGCGTTGCAACAGGAGGAGCCCCAGCCCCCGACCACGAGCACCGCGTCGGGCTTCGCCTGCCTCGCGGCACCAGGCCCGGAGGCGCGGTTCGTGCCGGGACCGTTCCCGGCGCTGTTGGCGATGTCCGCGGCGGCCGATGAGCTGGTGACCGTGTTCGCCGGGAACTGGATCGTGCCCGTGAACATCAGCCGCGCCACGCCGACGACAAGGGCGAGCACCATGATCGCGGCGATCGGCGCGAATGGCAGGCCGAAAAGCAGCCTGGCGGGCACCGACTCGTGGGTGCGCGGGTGCAGCCGGGAGGCGATCCCGGCCACCCCGTACCAGGCGCGGGCGTTGATCAGTCCGGTCAGGCCCGCCACGCCGATGGCACCGACGGTTCCCAGGTGCGCGATGACCGCGGCGGCGGCCGACAGCACGACGAAGCTGGCGAGCAGCCACAGGACCGAGCGCAGCGGCGGTAGCCGCCGCCACCAGGCGACGATCACGCCGCCGTGGCTGAGCGCGGCCGCGATGCCCAGCATGATCGGCACAGCGGCGAGGAATGGCCAGGAGAACGGCAGCACCGCGACGCCGAACGCCAGCGTCACCGCCGGCGAGAGCAGCAGCCAGGCCAGGGCGGTCAGGGCCATGCACGACCCGAAGGCGCGGCTCAGGCGCGGTGCGCCCAGCTCACGGGGCCAGGCGAGTCGCAGCAGCACGGTGTCCATCGAGGCCCTGACGAGCAGCACGGCGGTGAAGATGGCGGCGAAGCCGAGCCATGATTGCCTGTCGGTGAAGAGCCAGCGCAGGTCGTGATAGGCCGCGAGCGCGGGGAGCGCGGTGACCTGCGGCGCCACCGGCCGGGCCGCCGGGGCGAAGAGCGTAAGCAACCCAGCCTCGGCCACGGCGCCGCCCGCCGCGACGAGGATCAGTGCCTTATGCCGAAGGAACCCCTCGGCAGGAAGTCCCATGCGCATCGCATCAAGTCGGCGGTGCCGCCCGCCGCCCGCTGTCCTCACCCGCGCGAACGTCGTACGGGCCCGGTAAATTCCGGGGTTCGTGCCCTTATTTGGGCACTGGCGTCATTGACTCATCGCACGTGGTTCTCGTAGCGTCGGCACGTTTGGACTACCAGCAAGGAGACGCCGCATGAGTGCCACGACGACCACGCTCGCCGAACTGCCCTCGCTCAAGGGAAGCGTGCTGGGCAGCAGCGAGTGGTTCGAGATCACCCAGGAACGTGTGAACATGTTCGCCGACGCCACCGACGACCACCAGTGGATCCACGTGGACGTGGACCGCGCGAAGAAGGAGAGCCCGTTCGGCGGGCCGATCGGGCACGGATACCTCACGCTGTCCCTGTTCGTCCCGATGTGGTCGCAGATACTCACCGTCACCGACATCGCGATGGGCGTCAACTATGGGCTGAACAAGGTGCGGTTCCCGGCCCCTGTCCCCGTCGGATCGAAGATCCGGCTGACCGCGACGCTCGTGGACGTGGAGGAAGTCAAAGGCGGCCTGCAGCTCACGGTCGGCGGTGTGGTCGAGCGCGAGGGCGGCGACAAGCCGGTCTGCGTCGTCGAAGCAGTCGTGCGCGTCTATGGCTGACCTGGAGCGCCCGGTAGCCTGGCCGGGTGGGCGACATGCGTGATCACGAATGGTTCTGCGACCGTGCCGGGGCGGAGATAGCCCAGATGGCCGCGGCCGTCTCAGCCGCCGACCCGGCGGCCCCGGTGCCGACATGCCCGGACTGGACGGTCGCGAAGCTGGTCAAGCACACGGGGATCGTGCACCGCTGGGCCACGCAGATCGTGTCGACCCGCTCCAGCGCCCGGGTCGACCAGCGTGACCTCGATGTGGGCCTGCCCGCCGCGGAGGCCGCCTATCCGCAGTGGCTCGCGGCTGGCGCGGAGCCACTGCTTGACGTGCTGCGCTCGGCGGGGCCGCAGACGGCGGTCTGGGCCTGGGGAGCCGAGCAGCGTTCGGGCTGGTGGTCGCGGCGGATGCTGCACGAGACGACCGTGCACCGGGCGGACGCGGAATTCGCGCTGGGCATGACAGCCCCCGCGATCGACCCGGTGGTGGCGGCCGACGGGATCGAGGAGTTCCTCGCGAACCTGCCGTCGGCCAGGCGGCCCGCGTCGAACCTGGCGTCGTTCCCGGCCGGCGAATCGCTGCACTTGCACGCCACCGACTCCGACGGCGAGTGGCTGATCCGCTTCGCCGACGGCACGCTGACGTGGTCGCGCGGCCACGAGAAGGCCACGACGGCGGTGCGCGGCCCGGTAGCCGCGCTGCTGCTGTTCACATACGGCCGTGTGCGCCCCGACGACGACCGCCTGACAGTCTTCGGCGACCCTGCCCTACTCGAGGCCTGGCAGGCAAAGACAGCGCTCTGACAACGCGAGTTCGTCTTGGCCTCTCGTGTATCGCGCGCGTTCGGGTCGGGTCGTCGGCGCGCATTGGCGGTGAGCCACTCTGCGACGAACCTATTGGCGGTGAGCCACTCTGCGCCAATCACGTCGCAGCCGCCCGGACGTCTACGGGTG